>MTLE01000564.1_pt3 | contig 19446 bp, 17 predicted proteins | sample 1982461 | NCBI WGS metagenome assembly MTLE01 (sample SAMN05712605, study PRJNA340218) | biofilm metagenome | isolation source: sample SPL anode biofilm adapted to -200 mV | place: USA | collected 2012-02-03
CGTTGTAGACCGGGTAGACCGGGTCGCCGATGGCCACCACGTTGTCCATGGCGAAGATGTCCAGGATATTGGCGCAGTCGCACTTGGAACCGTCGGAGACAAAGATCTCGCTGGTCTTCAGATCTACTCCCAACTTGTTGTAGGACTTCTCGATGACCGCGTTGATCAGCCAGTCGTACCCCTGCTCCGGGCCGTAGCCGGCAAAGGTCTCGACCCTGGCCAGGTCGTCGACCGCGTCGTGGAATGCCTTGAGGATTGCCGGGGGGAGCGGCCTGGTCACATCGCCAATGCCGAGGCGGATCACGTTGGCCTGGGGATTGGCTTCCGCGAAGGCCCGCACGCGGCGGCCGATCTCGGGGAACAGGTACCCGGCTTTCAGCTTCAGGTAGTTGTCATTTATCTTTGCCATACGCGACTATCCTTTGTCAGATATGAAATATACATAGCGCCTGCAAACGGAAAAGTTATTTCAAACCAAGTACATCCTGCATGTCGTAGAGGCCGGGCGCCTGACCCACCACCCACGTGGCGGCGCGGACCGCTCCCCGCGAGAACATGTCCCGGTTCATGGCGCGGTGGGAGAGCTCGATGCGTTCACCCATGCCGATGAAGTAGACCGTGTGCTCGCCGACGATGTCGCCGCCGCGGATGGTCTGCATGCCGATCTCATCCTTTGTGCGGCTGCCGGTGATCCCCTCCCGGTGGAAGTTCGCCACCCGGTCGTAGTCACGCCCCAGGGCCTCGGCAACCACCTGCCCCATGCGCACCGCGGTGCCGGAAGGAGCGTCCACCTTCATGCGGTGATGGGACTCGACGATCTCCACGTCAAAGTCGTTGCCAAGGGTCGCCGCGATGTCCTTGAGGATCTTGAAGCAGACATTGACCCCCACCGACATGTTGGGCGCCAGTATGGCCGGGATGTCTCTGGTCAGCTCCATTGCCAGCTGGCGCTCCTCGGGGGTAAAGCCGGTGGAGCCGATGACGATGGACTTCCGCTGCAACCCGCAGGCCTCCAGGTTCTTGAGGGAAACCTTGGGGGTGGTGAAATCGATCAGGACATCGCAACCGGCAATGACGGCGTTGAGATCGTCGGAAATGCTTACACCCAGCGCCCCGCATCCGGCAACCAGCCCGGCATCCTGTCCCACCAGCGGATGGGCGGGCCGTTCCAGTACGCCGGAGAGACATACACCCTCGGCCTCCTGCACGGAATTGATGAGGCGTTGTCCCATGCGGCCGGCAGCTCCGCAGACAGCTATCTTGATCATGACATTCCCCTCTCTGGAGTCATTCGTTCACGTCGTATCACGGGAAATCAGTGTCCCTCACATCCTAGATCAGGCCGTAGGATTTCATGACAGCGCACAGGGTGGCCCGGCTGGCATCGCCCAGGGGAGCCAGCGGCAGGCGCAACTCCTCGGCGCACAGCCCCATCAGGGCAGCAGCGGTCTTGACCGGCACCGGGTTGGTTTCGATGAACATGGCGTTGCTGATGTTGAGCAAACTCAGGTGCAGACGGCGGGCCTCGTCCATGTCGCCGTCATAAAAGGCATCCACCAGCCGGGCAACCTCCCGCGGCATGATGTTGGCGACAACGGAGATGACCCCTGTTGCGCCGCAGGCCATCATGGGAAAGGTGATAAAGTCGTCGCCCGAGATGACGTCGATCTTGTCACCGCACATCTCCATCAGTTCGGAGGCCTGCTGCAAAGAACCGGTCGCCTCCTTGATGGCCACGATGCTGTCGTGTTCCGCCAGGCGCGCCACGGTCTGGGGGAGCATGTTGACCCCGGTGCGCCCCGGCACGTTGTAGAGCACCTGCGGGATGTCCACGGCATCGGCGATCGCCCTGAAGTGACGGTAGAGCCCTTCCTGGGATGGCTTGTTGTAGTAGGGAGAAACCAGCAGGACGCCGTCGGCCCCCAACCTCTTTGCCTTGCGGCTGAGCTCGATGGCCTCGGTCGTCGAGTTGGAGCCGGTGCCGGCGATGACCGGCACCCGCCCGTTCACCTGCTGGATGACTATTTCGATCACCCTCATGTGTTCGTCATAGTCCAAGGTCGAGGCCTCGCCGGTGGTACCGCATGGCGAAATGCCATCGGTACCGTTCTCGATCTGGTAGTCAACCATCCGGCGCAGCGTTTCTTCATCAACGGCGCCGTCCCTGAACGGCGTAACCAGGGCAACAATACTTCCTTTGAACATGGCATGCTCCTCCGCATACACCTGCGTAGCCTTACAAAAAAGAGACCGATCGCGCCCGTGCGGACGGACAGCCCCCCTCTCCTCCTGCGTCCAGCCCCGACATGCAGTCCCTGGCAGCACCACGGCAGCGGGCCTCAGGCTGCGCCGTCTGTCCCTGAAAAGCGCGGACAGCGGCGAAGCAAGGAGTCGAAACAGGCGAACAAAAACCAAAAAAGTGGGTATTTCTAGCACGGGGGGCGCAAAAAGTCAAAACCAATGCGGCGTGCGCGGCTAGCGGGCGACCTGGCTGCCCCTCCAGCCAGCGGCGCAGTTCAGAACGTATTGATGCGGTGGATAAAGGCCAGCAGCAACCCGTAGTGGTGGTGGTCGAAGAGCAGGGAGATGCGCGGCAGGTTCGCCAGGTCAGGCTCATCGTTCTCCTCCGGGAACAGGCCGCAGCAGCGGATACGATCCCCCTCCCTGACGAGCTCGGAAAACTCGTCCTCCAGAATGGCGATCTGTTCGGGGGCAAGGGGCTTGTTCAGGCGGATGACAAGCCGGTTATCGATGAAGCGCAGGGAATGGAAGGTGCGGTAGAAGTTCTCGATCACCGCCACCGCCTCATCCACGCTTTTGGTGATGGTAAAGATGGAGAAGTCCTCACCGGAGATGAAGCCCTTCACCAGCAGGCTCTCCTTGACAAAGTCGAAGAACTGCTCCCAGTAGCCGTCCTGGTCGTCAATGAGAATCAGTGGCTTCGGCGACGTCTTTCCGGTCTGGATGAGGGTGAACACCTCCATGGCCTCGTCCAGGGTGCCGAACCCCCCGGGAAAGACGGCCATGGCGTTGGCCTCCTTGACGAAAGCCACCTTGCGGTTGAAGAAGTACTTGTAGGTTATCAGGCGCTTGTTGCGGTACATGATCGGGTTGGGCGCCTGTTCGAAGGGGAGCCGGATGTTGACGGCAAAGGAGTTCTCGCTGCCGGCCCCCTCGTTGCCGGCCTGCATGATTCCGGGACCGCCGCCGGTGATGATCATGTAGCCCCGCTCAGCCAGCTTGCGGCTGAAATCGACGCATTTCCGGTACATCTCGTTATCCGGCTGGGTGCGGGCCGAGCCGAATATGGTGACCTTCTTCCGGTCGCGATAGGGGCCGAACACCTTGGTGGTGAAGCGCATCTCGCGCAGGGTGCGGTTGATCAGCTTCAAATCAGCCAGATAATCCACCTCCTGCCCCACCTTGAGCACCGCCAGCAGCATCTCGCGGATCAGCGCCGGCTGGCGAATATCACCCGACACTTCCAACAGATGACTGATGATCTGGTCGACATCGGCGTTTGCCCGGGAAAAACTGAGTTCCATTGTTCATGCCCCTTCGTACCCACCCTTGGATTGAGGCCGCACACTAGCACAGCAGGGAGTACAATGCAAACCGGCAGGACGGGGGAAACCGCTTCCAAACAACAGCTTGCAATCGTTAGGGACGTATAGTAGTATTCGTTTTCCCGCCGCGCAGAGCGGTTTTTTTGTTTCATCCCACCAACCAACGGAGGTGCGCCGGAGCCATGCTGGATCTCATACGTCAGAAGAAGCAATCCATCATCATCAAGGTGGTATTTGTCGTCATCGTGCTTTCCTTTATCGGCACCATGTTCCTGGTATGGGGCAAGGGGAGCGACGGGTCCGGGAGTTCCATGGCCTACGCGGCCAAGGTAAACAGGCACAAGATCTCCCTGGAGGAATTCCAGAACGCCTACCAGCGCGTGAGAAACATCTACCAACAGATCTACGGCCAGTCCCTGACGCCGGAAATCGAGAAAACGCTGGGACTGAAAAAGGCGGCCCTGAACAGCTTGATCGACACGGCCCTGATCCTGAAAGAAGCCAAGAAGATGGGCATCACCGCCAGCAAGGACGAGGTCTCCGGAGCCATCGCCGCCATGCCCATGTTCCAGAAGGACGGCGTTTTCAGCTTCGACCTCTACCAGCAGCTGCTGAAGAGCAACCGCATAACCGCCAAGGAGTTCGAGGAAGCGCAGCAGCGTGAGCTGATTCTCAAGAAAACCCGCCAGGCTGTCATAACCAAGGTCGCGGTCAGCGACCAGGAGGCCCTGGACCTCTTCAGAAAGGAAAACGACAGGATCGAGCTGGAGTACCTGAGCTACGGCCCGGCAGACGTCATGGGAGAGATTCGGCCGACCGAAGCCGAACTGAAGGAGTTCCTGCAAAAAAACCAGGACAGGTTCAGGACCGCCGAAAAAGCGGAAATTTCCTACGTGTTCATCGACCCGGCCTCCCAGGCGGCCAGACAGAGCCTGACCGAGGATGAGATCCAGACCTTCTACCAGAAGAACATCGACCGCTGGCAGGGCAAGGACGGTATCCTGCCGCTGGCCGACGTCAGGGAGCGGGTCAGGGCCGAGGCCCTGAAACAGAAGGCCGCCCGCCAGGCATTCGAGCTGGCCGCCGACACCCTCTTCAAAAACATCAAGTCAGGCGATCTCAACCTGATCGCCGCTAAACTGAACCTCAAACCCCAGCAGACGCCCCTCTTCTCCGCGGATGCTCCGCCGCCAGCGCTGGCAGGCGAGACCGCCCTGATCAGGAAGGCATTCGAACTCAAGCAGGGTGAACTGGGCGGACCGGTGGAAACCGGCCGGGGAATCTACATCGTCAAAGTCAGACAGCGCATCCCTTCCCAGGTACGGCCGTTGAACGAGATCAGGGCTCAGGTGGAACAGAGCTTCAAGGCCGCCAGGGCGGTTGATCTGGCCCGCGGCAAGGCCGAGCAGGCTGCCCGTCAGCTTGCGGCAAAGAAACCACTCTCCAGCCAGAGCACCTCCAGCTTCGGTTTCTCGACCAAGGGGGACGTCCCTTCCATCGGAAACGCGCCCGACCTGATGGAGGCCGCCTTCAGGCTGACCAGCGCCAGTCCGGCCGCCACTGCCCCCTTCAAGGTCGGCGACCGCTGGTATGCCATCCGCCTGAAGAGCCGCAGCGAAGCGCCCCGTGCCGAGTTCGACAGGACAAAAGCAGCCATCAAGCAGGGGATGCTGCCCGCAAAACAGCAGGAGGCTCTCACAAACTGGGTGAAACAGTTGCGAGGCAAGGCAAAGATCGAAATCAATCAGGCACTCGTCGCCGACTAAACAGGAGAAACATATGTCACACCCCGTCATGCACACCGATTTTCCCGGGCTGAAACTCATGGCCCGCGGCAAGGTGCGAGACATCTACGACCTGGGAGAAACGCTGCTGCTGGTCACCTCCGACCGGATCTCGGCTTTTGACGTCATCATGAACGAAGCGATACCGGACAAGGGCTTTGTCCTGACCGAGATATCGTCCTTCTGGTTCCGCCAGATGGAAGACATTGTCAGCAACCACATCATATCCACCGACGTGGACGAATTCCCGACCGCCTGCCGGCCCCATGCCGACCTGCTCAGGGGCCGCTCCATGCTGGTGAAAAAGGCGCGCCCCCTGCCGGTGGAGTGCATCGTGCGCGGCTACGTCTCCGGTTCCGGCTGGAAGGAGTATCAGAGCAGCGGCAGCATCTGCGGCATTTCGCTTCCCCCTGGCCTGAGGGAGTCGGACCGCCTGCCGGAGCCGATCTTTACCCCCTCCACCAAGGCCGAACTGGGCACCCATGACGAGAACATCTCCTTCGAGCGGATGGCTGAACTGTGCGGCCGCGAACTGGCCGAACAGGCCCGCGACTACACCCTGAAGATATACGGCCGCGCCCGCGAACTGGCTGACCAAAAGGGGATCATCATCGCCGACACCAAGTTCGAATTCGGCGTATTCGAGGGGAAGTTGATCATCATCGACGAATGCATGACCCCCGATTCCAGCCGCTTCTGGTTGAAGGATGACTACCGGCCGGGTGGGCCGCAGCCCAGCTTTGACAAGCAGTTCCTGCGCGATTATCTGGAGGGACTGGACTGGAACAAGACAGCCCCGGCGCCGGCGCTCCCGGCGGAGATCATCGCCAAGACCGCCCAGATGTACCGCGAGGCGCTCTCCCGCATCACCGGCATCTCTCTGTAAGAGCGCGCTCCTGCAGCAAAAAAAGGCGAATCCCCAGGGGGATTCGCCTTTTTTTGTGCCTCGTTCCCTTGCTGGCAACACTGGCGCTTCACCAATCCTGTGCTAGACTTGATCGCGTCGGAAACAACCGGCAGACACCACTTCCAGGGAGATCGATATGAAACTCGTCGAAATCAGGGAAATAGCAAAACAGTTCGGCATCACGGCAGGCAAGATGAAAAAGGCGGATCTGGTGCGGGCCATCCAGCAGTCGGAACGGAACACCCCCTGCTTTGAAACCGGCAGGGCTGAAAATTGCCAGCAGGACAGCTGCCTGTGGCGTGAGGACTGCAGATAAGGGCTTTGAGTCCCCTGTCGGGCGGCGAGTCGTCGCCCGACAGGGGACTGTCACGTCGTTGTGTCACGGCTTGTCATAAGAAACGCCCCCAAGTCCCTGTCTGCACTGGAAATATGTTTGACGAACCAGGCGTAGAGGAGCTGATTGGTTTCAACGAGGTGAGCTACCTCGACCCCTCTTGCAGCGATCTGCTGCTGAAGGCTTCCTATACGGGCGATGAAGGCCTGATGCTCGTTTCTGTGATCCTGATAGGCGGGATAGCGGTACCGCTGCTGCAGCATCTCCTCGTCACTGAAGTGGCGCCGCACGTACCGGTCGAGAAACCCCAGCAGGCTCTTCAACTCATCCTCCCCCCGCCCCTGCTCACACGCCGCCAGCAGCCGGGCGAACTGCTCCACCAACTCCCGGTGTTGGCTGTCGATCTCCTCAATACCAATGGCGAGAGATTCCCTCCACTTGATCCCCATGATTCCTCCTGGCCGGCCTGAAGCTAGGCAGGCGTATGACGGTGTGGCCCCTTTGCCGCACGGCTCTTCCCCTTCTCATCTTTCTTGACCAGCGTCTCGGCCATGCGGCGCAGGCGCTCGTCCACCAGGTGATAGAGCGTGCCCTTGGGAAACCTGCCGTTCTTGCCGCGCACACCGGCTTTCATACCGCTCAGGATCTCGATGCCCTGCTCGATGGTCTCCACGCTCCAGATGCTGAACATGCCGGTAGTAACCGCTGCAACCACCTGGTCGTTCAGCATCAGGTGACGTTCGTTGGCCTTGGGGATGATCACCCCCTGCCGGCCGGTCAGCCCCTGGGACTTGCAGACGGCATAGAATCCCTCGATCTTGAAATTGACCCCGCCAATGGGCTGGATGATACCGCGCTGGTTGACGCTGCCGGTAACGGCGATCCCCTGGTTGAGCGCTACGCCGGACAATGCCGACAGCAGGGCGTACAATTCGGTGGACGAGGCGCTGTCCCCCTCGATACCGGAGTAGGACTGTTCGAAACAGATGGACGCGGACAGGGAGAGGGGGCGCTCCAGGGCAAAGGTGCTCCCCAGGTAGCCGGTCAGGATCATGACCCCCTTGTCGTGGATCGGGCCGGAGAGCTTGGCCTCCCGTTCGATGTTTACCATGCCCCCCTTGCCGGTGTAGACGCTGGCGGTTATGCGGGAGGGACGGCCGAAGGTGTGATCCCCCAGATCCAGCACCGACAGCCCGTTGATCTGGCCGGCCACGGCGCCGTCCGTATCCACCATGATGATGCCGTCCTCGTACAGCTCGTGCATGCGCTCTTCGATACGGTTGAAGCGGTAGAGCTTCTCCTCGGCGGCACGCAGCACGGCGGCTCCCGAGACGATGGCGTGGCCGTCCTTCTTGGCCCAGAAGCTGGCTTCGCGAATGAAATCGGAAATCTCCATGAACTGCGAGGAGAGCCTGTGCTGGTCCTCAACCATACGGGCGGTGTACTCCAGCAGGCGGGCCATGCCGCTGCGGTCGAAGTGCAGCAGATTCTCGCAGCGGCAGTGGGTTGCCACAAAGAGGGCATAGTCGCGCATGACTTCGGAGGAGCGTATCACGCTGCTGTCGAACTCGGCCTTGACCTTGAAGAACTTGCGGTAATCCGGATCCAGGTAGTACAGCAGGTAGTAGATCCAGGGGGTGCCGATCATGATGATCTTGGCCTGGAGCTGCACCGCCTCGGGCTTGAGCGTCACCATGGTCATGAAGCGGTACTGCTCCAGCACATCCTCGATCCTGATCTCGCCGGTGCGGATGCAGCGCTTGAGGGAGTCCCAGACAAAGGGATTGATCAGCACCTCGCGGGCATCGATGACCAGGTAGCCGCCGTTGGCCCGATGCAGGGCGCCGGAGCGGATCATGGTAAAGTCGGTCACCGCCACGCCGCCGTACTGCATCACATGTTCGATGCGGCCGAACAGGTTGTTGTAAGTCGGGTTGGCCTCGAACACCACCGGCGCGCCCTTCGTGGCGCTGTTGTCCACCAGCAGGTTGACGTCGTAGCGCTCGAAGCTCGGCTCCTGGCGCGGCATCCTGATGCCCGGAATCTGGGGCTGGGCTGCCTGGGGCTTGAAGTCCTCCAGGTTGTTGAGGATATCTTCCTGAACCGCCTCCAGGTAGGCCAGCACCTTTTCCAGGGAGGCGTACTTCTCCTTCAGCGGGCCCAGGCGATGTCCCAGGCATGACATGCCCAGTTCGCGGTCGGCCTGGGAGAGCAACTCCTTGGTGGCCTTTTCGTTCTCCCGCACCTGGCGGAGTACCTCGTTGAGACGCTCGGTCAGCTTCTTGCCGGTCTGGTCGAGCTTGTCCCGCTTCCTTTGAGTCAGGGCCTCGTACTCCTCCTGGGTGTAGTTGTGCCCCTCCTTCTGGGGAACGATCACCAGCCCGGAAACGGTACGCTGCAAGGCAAAGCCGTGCTTGCCCGACTCCTTCTCCAGAGCCTGGAACAGCTCGTTGTTGGCCGTCTGGTACTGCTCCAGTATTTCCGAACGCCTGAACTCGTACTCGGGGCTCTCCAGGGCCTTGGGAATCTCCTTCCTGAAGGCCTCCACCAGCTCCTTCATGTCGCTGGCCAACTGCCCCCCCTGACCGGCGGGCAGGGAGAGCGAGACCGCCGACAGGCTGTCCTTGAAGTTGTTGACATAGACCCAGTCGTTGGGCTGGGGCTCGTGCTGCGCCCGTTTGCCGAGGATGGTGCGGATGGTGGATGCGCGGCCGGTACCGGTTTCGCCCGCGATGTACAGGTTGAAGCCGGTTTCCTCCATCTCCAGGCCGAATTCGATGGAGCGCAGGGCCCGCTTCTGGCCGATGGCGTAGTCCAGGTCGGGCAGTTCTTCGGTGGAGGTGAAGTCCAGCAGGGAGGTATCGCAGGTCCAGCGGAGCTGTTCAACGGGAATGCGGTATCGGTCAAGGTCCATGGGCGACTCCTTCGACAGAGGTGGTCAGGCGTTCAGTGCGGGAAGCGCCCTGCGGTCAGTCAGGGGCTGGTCGGGCAGGCTCGCGCGGCAACGTACTCCCGGGCCGAGTCGATGGCGGCCCGCACGTCGGTGTCATCGGGAAGCTCCGCTGCCAGACTGGTCAGATAGTCGAACTCTCGCAGCAGGCGATAGGAGGTGGTGAAGTTCAGGTCATAGCACCAGGAGATCAGCAGCAGCTTGTAGTCGTTGACACACTGCACCCTCTCCAGGCGCACGATGCGCCCCCGGGCCAGCTCGGCGAGGCACGCCCCGGATACCGTGGCCCGCTCCGGAAGCCCCAGCAGCGCCGCCGAGGCGCGCTCATGCCGCGGGAGAGTGAACAGATCCAGAAACACCCGCCAGATGTCCAGCTTGTCGGCATCGCGGATCAGCCGCAGGAACAACTCCGTGGGGGACTTGATGCGCGGCGGCACGCTGAGCAGGTTGTGGAAGCGCACCGCCTCTTCGATCAACAGGCGCTCTTCCCGGGGCAGGCCATGCAGAAGCCGCTCCTGTCGGATCACCTCCACGGCCAGACGGGCGTGATTGTCCGAACAGCTGTCACGGAAGGTGCGCCAGCGCCGGTACTGGGGAAAGCGCCCCACATCGTGCAAGAGCGCCACCGCCCCGGCAAGGCACCGGTCAGGAGGGGAGAGGCTCTCTCCCGCGGTGAGCAGGTCCATCATCCGGCAGACCCTGCGGGTATGCTCCACCTTGAGAAGGATGTTCTTCTGCCCCTCGGCATCGGTTTCCAGAAAGGGACCGACATACCCCTCGAACCAGTTTTCAAGCCTCTCCAGACAGTTCTCTTCCATGGGGATTTCCCGCTAGTCGGTGCGATTGAAATCAGGAGCATAATACTGTACGCTGGGGCGTTGTCAACCACATCCCGAGGTTACCCGATGCAAATGTCGCTGCCCGCCATGGCCGATCCCCGACAATCCGCCGCAACCAGAATCGAGGAGCTGCGCGGATTGATCGAGCACCATAACCGCCTCTACTACCTCCAGGACAACCCGGAACTCTCCGACACTGAGTACGACCTCCTCTTCAGGGAACTCATGAGCCTGGAGGAGCGCTTCCCCGACCTGGTGACCCCCCAGTCCCCCACCCAGCGGGTGGGCGCCGCCCCCCTGACCAGATTCGCCGCCGTCACCCACCGCCTAGCGCTGCTCTCCCTGGAGAACTCCACCCACGAGGGGGAAACCAGGGAGTTCGACCTGCGGGTAAAGAAGCTGCTCGGCCTAGCAGTTGGACATGATCTGGAGTACACCTGCGAACCCAAGATCGACGGGCTGGCCATCGAACTGGTCTACGAAGAGGGGGTATTTACCGGCGCATCCACCCGCGGCGACGGCATCACCGGCGAGGATGTAACCGAGAATGTCAGGACGATCCGTTCCCTGCCGCTGCGGCTGACCGGTGCGGGCATCCCGCGCCTACTGGAAGTGCGGGGCGAGGCATTCCTCTCCCTGGAGGCGTTCCAGCGCATCAACCGCCACAAGGAAGAGGAGGGGGAGCCCCCTTTCGCCAACCCGCGCAACGCCGCTGCCGGCTCGTTGCGACAGCTGGACCCGCGGATCACCGCCCGGCGGCCGCTCTCCATCTACTGCTACGCCCCCGGCCTGATCGAGGGACACGAGTTCGCCTCCCAGCGCGAATTTCTGGAGAAAATCGCCGGCTGGGGGCTGCCGGTCAACCCGCTGGCTCGCCGGGTGCGGGGAATCGAGGCGGCCCTGGAGGTGTACCGCGAGATGCTGGCAGGGCGTGAGTCGCTCCCCTACGAGATCGACGGCATGGTCATCAAGGTGGACTCGTTTTCCATCCAGCGCGAACTGGGTGAGAAGAGCCGCTCGCCGCGCTGGGCCATCGCCTGCAAGTTTCCGCCGCGCCAGGCCGAGACCAGGATCGAGAACATACTCCTCTCCGTCGGCCGAACCGGGGTGATCACGCCGGTGGCCCAACTCCTGCCGGTGGAAATCTCCGGGGTGACCGTTTCCCGCGCCACCCTGCACAACTGGGACGAGATCGCGCTCAAGGATATCCGCATCGGCGATCAGGTTCTGGTGGAGCGGGCCGGTGACGTGATCCCGGCGGTGGTCAGGGTCCTGGCGGAGAAACGCAGCGGCATTGAACGGGAGCTCCCCCCGCCCAGCCACTGCCCGGAGTGCGGATCCGAGTTGGTCCACATCACCGACGAGGTGGCCATACGCTGCCTGGGGCTCTCCTGCCCTCCCCAGATCAGGCGTTCGATCATCCACTTCGCGTCACGCAACGCCATGGACATCGAGGGATTGGGTGAAAAATTCGTCGAACAGCTGATCTCCCTGGGGGTGGTGCACAGTGTGGCCGACCTCTACGGGCTGAGCAGGGAAGACTTCATGCGCTTCGAGCGCATGGGGGAGAAACTGGCCTCCAACCTGCTGGCGGCCATCCAGAAGAGCAAACACCAGGAGCTGTGGCGCTTCATCTTCGCCCTGGGCATCCGCCATGTGGGGGAACAGACCGCCAAGGCACTGGCGCAGGCCTTCGGCAGCCTGAAGCAGATCGAGACCGCTTCCCTGGAGGAGTTGCTCAGCATTCGCGATATCGGCGAAACCGTTGCCCGCAGTATTCGCACCTTCTTTGAAAACCGGGAGAACCTGGCCGTGATCGAGCGCATGCTGGCAGCCGGGGTAACGCCGACCGCAGAGCCCCGCAAGGTGGGGGGCAGGTTCACCGCTACGAGTTTCGTCTTCACCGGGTCGCTGACCCGTTTCACCCGCGATCAGGCCCGAGCCCTGGTGGAGAACGAGGGGGGAAGCGTGGTAGGGTCAGTCTCGAAAAAAACAGGCTATGTAGTTGCCGGCGCAGAGGCCGGCAGCAAGCTGGCCAAGGCGCGGGAACTGGGCATAACCGTCCTGAGTGAGGACCAGTTCCTGGATCTGCTGGACAGGGGGGAGTCGGACTGACGCCATGCCGCGCCTGCTGCTCTCCTACCTGACCTTTCCCGGCATCATCGTCCACGAGTTCGCCCATGCCTGGGCCTGCCGCAGGCTGGGCATCCCGGTGGAACGGGTCTGCTACCTGCGCCTGGGAAACCCCATGGGGTACGTGCTGCACGCCAGGCCCGCATCCGTGGTTCGGCATATCCTGATCGTGCTGGCGCCCTTCTTCGTTTCCTCCACCATCGCCCTGGCCGTAAGCCTGGGGGCGGCCCTGCTGGCCAGAAGCCGCCTCCCGCCGGAGAGTCGTGACGCAGCCTCGATCCTGGCGCTGTGGCTCGCCTTTTCCGTCGGCCTGCACGCCTTCCCCAGCAGTGGCGATGCCGACGCCCTGCGGGATGAGATCAGCAGCGCGGAGAGGGGACTGCTGGCGAAGGCGCTCCTGATTCCGGTGCTGGGCATGCTGCGCCTGATTCGGCTCGGCTCCCGTTTCTGGCTGGATATTCTCTTCGCACTGGCCATGGTGGGGCTGGCGCCCACACTGCTGCTGATCCTGACCGCTGACTAGCGGGCAGCGAGCTATCCCGCAGACCGCCAGGGAGCGTTCCTTTCAAGCCTCCTTGCCGCGCAACGCCGGCTCGGTTTACGGCTTGCCGTCACGTCCCGGCTTGCCTTTCCCCCGGGAAAGCCCGAGTCTGCGCAGCAGAGGCGGGATCACCTGGGCCGCCACGATCAGTGCGCAGAGCCCCAGAAAGATCCAGACGACGACTCCGCTCTTGTCAACCTTCCCGGCTTCTGCTGCACCCGCCGTCACCGGCGCCAGGCCCGCCAGCGTTCCCATGAACGCGACCATGATTTTCACGGCATCCTCCCGAATGTTGGTCTCATCTCCCACCCCTTGACAACCCAAAAACAGTCATTACCTTTTAGAGTGGGGCGGCACCCCGCACCAGCACTAACCCAACAAGGAGGATACCACCATGGCACTCGTGAAGTACAACCCCTTGAGAGAACTACGCGGCATGCAGGAGCAGATGAATCGTCTCCTCAATCTTTCCTGGAACCACGATCTGGCCGGTGAAGATCTGAAAGAGGGTCTCTGGCAGCCTGCGGTGGATATCTACGAGACCGAGGACTCCATCGTCATCAAGGCGGAACTGCCGGACGTGGAGCAGAAGGACATCGAGGTGCGCATCGAAGACAACACCCTGACCCTGAAGGGCGAGAGGAAGCATGGCGGTGAGGTAAAAAAGGAGAACTACCACCGCATCGAGCGCTACTTCGGCTTCTTCCAGCGCAGCTTCAGCCTTCCGGCCAATATCCAGCAGGACAATGTCAGCGCCACATGCGACAGGGGGGTGCTGACCATAACGCTCCCCAAGAAAGAGGAGACCAAACCGAAACAGATCAAGGTCGACGTAAAATAAGGGACAACTGCTCCAGACCGGAACGGGGAGCACCAGCCTGCCGCTGGCAGGTATCGCCCCCCCTCTTCGCAAGCGTATACACTTTCCCGCCGGTTTTTCCCCTTGCCATTTAGCGCAACCGTGCTATTATGCCCAAATTTTAGGCACAAACATGAACATCACGGAACGCCTCCTTCCCACCAACATGCGCCTATCATGCTGAAACCATTAAAAATTGGCTCGCTGACCCTGGCGCACAATGTCGTGCTCGCCCCCCTTGCCGGAATCACCAACCTGCCCTTCCGCGTCATCTGCCGCCGCATGGGAGCGGCACTGGCATTCACCGAGATGGTCAGCGTCAATGGCCTGGTGCGATCGGGCAGCAATACCCTGGCGCTGCTCAAGAGCACCCCCGAGGACCATCCCCTGGGTATCCAGCTCTTCGGCGATAGGCCGGAGGATCTGGCCGAGGCGGCCCGCAGGGTTGAGGGGACAGGAGAGTTGCTGGACATCAACATGGGCTGCCCGGTGCGCAAGGTGGTGGGAACCGGCGCAGGCAGCGCCCTTTTGCGGGAACCGCTCAAAGTGGCCGCCATCATCCGGGCGGTGCGTGCGGCAACCCCCCTGCCGCTGTCGGTCAAGATTCGTTCCGGCTGGCACTGCGGCGAGGACTCCTATCTCCGGATCGCCCAAATAGCCCAATCCGAGGGATGCGACGCCATCACCCTGCACCCGCGCAGCCGCAGCCAGATGTTTTCCGGCCACGCCGACTGGGACCAGCTGAGGGAGTTGAAGTCCCAGCTCAGCATACCGGTCATCGGCAGCGGCGACCTATTCACCCCCCGGGACTGCCAGCGGATGCTGGCAGAGACCGGCTGCGACGGCATCATGGTGGCCCGCGGAGCCCTGGGAACGCCCTGGATATTCAGACAGGTCCTCGAACTGGGAGAGAGCGGCTCATTCCGCGAGATAACCAACGCCGAACGGGCCGACATGATCCGCCTGCACCTGGAACTGTACCTGCAGACGTGGGGAGAATCCATCGCCAGCCGGGAGATGAAGAAACATATCGGCTGGTACGCCAAGGGGTTCGCCGGCGCGGCGGACGTACGCCGGGAGGCCAACAACGCACGCTCGACAACCGACATACTCGCCCTTGCGGACAGAATCCGGGGAGTGCCCGACACACACAATGAACCTACCTGACTCACGAGAAGAAAACCAGATTCCGCTGGATGACTACTACGCCACGGTCATCGACAGCGTCGGCGACGGCGTGCTGGTCATCAACCGCGAGGGGCTGATCACGCTCTGCAATCCGGCTGCCGAGGAGATCACCGGCCTCTCCCGGCGCCACGCCCTGGGCGCCAGCTTCCGGACGCTCTTCTCCCATGAAACCACGCTCATGGAGATGGTGGACAAGACCACCCGCACCGGCGTCACCATATCCGACCATGAAAACGTCGTCGTGCGCGGCATGGCCAGGGTCACCCCGGTGGCGGTCACCTGCTACCCCTTGATGCGCGCCAACGGCGAGAACATCGGTGCCATCCTGACCCTCAAGGACATCACCTATATCCGCGAACTGGAGGCGGCGGTGCGCCAGGCGGACCGTCTCTCCACCCTGGGCACCCTGGCCGCCGGACTGGCCCATGAGGTCAAGAACCCCCTGGGCGGCATCAAGGGGGCGGCCCAACTGCTGGAGCAGGAACTGGCCGCGGAGAGCGAGCTTCTGGAGTACACCCGGGTGATGATCCGTGAAACGGAGCGCATCGACCGTATCATCAGGGAACTCCTGGAACTGGCCTCGCCACGGGGCCTGAGGTTGGCTCCGGTCAATCTGCACCACATTCTGGGGGACATCCTGCTGCTGCAGAAGCAGGCGGTGGCGGACCGCCAGATCTCATTCGTGACCCATTTCGACCCCAGCATCCCCGACATCATGGCCGACGGAGAGATGCTGACCAGGCTGTTTCTGAACCTGATCCGCAACGCCATCGACGCCATTGCCGAATCCGGGCAACTGACCGTGACCAGCCGCGTCCTGTCCGACTACCGTCTGGCCCAGAACGAACGGCGCTCACGCATGGTTGCGGTGGAGATCGCCGACGATGGCCCCGGCATTCCCGGCGCCGACCTGGAAAACATCTGGACCCCCTTTTTCAGCAGTAAATCCACCGGCACCGGACTGGGGCTTACCATCTGCCACAAGATCGTATCGGAACATCGCGGCATGATCAAGGTGGAGTCAGATCCGGGCCACGGCACCAAGTTCACGGTCCTGCTGCCGCTGGTGCAGTAGAGGCTGTTCACGGTTCTGACTGTTCAAGGTTCCCGGTTTCAATCCCGAATCCTGAACCAACAAACCGAATTCCCATGAGGTTATACATATGACACTTACCAGAATCCTGGTGGCCGACGACGAAGAGAGCATGCGCTGGGTTCTTTCCAAGGCCCTGAAGAGGAAGGGCTTCACCGTCGACCTTGCCGAGGACGGCCGACAGGCCCTGGCGCTGATCCAGGAGAACAGCTACGACCTGGCCATCCTGGACATCAAAATGCCCGGCATGAGCGGCCTCGACCTGCTGGACCGCATCCGCGAGATGAAGAGCGACCTGCTTGTGGTGATCATGACCGCCGAGGCCAGCATGAAGAACGCCGTGGAGGCCATGAAGCGCGGTGCCTATGACTACATCACCAAGCCCTTCGACCTGGACGTCATCGACGCCATCGTGGAAAAGGTCGGACGGGCACGGGAGATAGCCGGCCAGGTGTCCCTGCTTAAGCAGGAACTGAAGGAACACTACCAGGTGGAGAAGAACATCATCGGCAACTCGGCCGCCATGCAGAGTATCTACAAGACCATCGGCAAGGTGGCTGACAGCGACATTACCATCCTGATCCAGGGAGAGTCCGGCACCGGCAAGGAGATGGTGGCCCGGGCCATACATTTCAACTCAGGCCGACTGGGCAAGCCATTCGTGGCCATCAACTGCGCCGCCATTCCCCGCGACCTCCTGGAGAGCGAGCTGTTCGGCTCGGAGAGGGGTGCCTTCACCGGGGCCAGCGAGCGCAAACAGGGCAAATTCGAGCAGGCCAACCAGGGGACGATCTTCCTGGACGAGATCGGAGACATGCCGCTGGACCTGCAGGCCAAGATCCTGCGCGTGCTCCAGGAGCATGAGGTCACCCGGGTTGGCGGAACCCAGAGCATAGCGGTGAACGTGCGCATCGTTGCCGCCACCAATCAGGAGCTGCAGGAGCGTGTCCGCCAGCGGGAGTTCCGCGAGGACCTGTACTATCGCCTGAACGTGGTCCCCATCACCCTGGCCCCTTTGCGGGAGCGGCGCGACGACATCCCGGAGCTGGTGCGCTACTTTCTGGACCGGACCTGCACGGAGCTCTCCATACCGCCCAAGCAGCTCACCCCCGAAGCCATGGCCCTGCTGGCCAGGTATTCCTGGCCGGGCAACGTGCGTGAGCTGGAGAACACCATCAAGCGCGCCGTGATCCTCTCCAACGACCCCATGCTGACCGAGGCCGATTTCGACGGCCTGCAACCGGAGGGGGGGGAGACGGCAATGACTCCCCAGGATGCCTCGCTGGAGGCCATCGTGGAGGCAAAGCTGAGGAGTTGCCTGACCGGCATCGAAAAGCTGGACAAGAGCGACATCCACGCCAAGGTGCTGCAGCAGGTGGAACGCCCCCTGATCCGCTACATCCTGGAGAAGACACGCTGGAACCAGGTCAAGGCGGCCGATATCCTGGGCATCAACCGCAACACCCTGCGCAAGAAGATCCACGATCTGGAGATAGAACTGAAACGGGGCTGACCGTTTTGACGGTCAACCCCGTGATGTTCACGACGCTGGTGGTATCCCCGTAAGTCAGGGAAAGAGCGCCAGTCCGCTCAGGCCGGCGGACTCGTAGAAGCCGCAGACGATATTCATGTTCTGCACCGCCTGGCCGGAGGCCCCCTTCATCAGGTTGTCGATGGCCGACACGACGATGACCCTGCCGGTGCGCTTGTCCACAACCGGCGCTATGTCGCAGAAGTTGGACCCGCGCACGAAGGCGGTGGAGGGGAGGCTGCCCAGGGGCAGCACCCGCACGAACGGCTCCTCGGCGTAAAAGTTGCGGTACAGTTCGTTCAGCTCCTCGGTGGTGACACCCTTCAGGGGGGTGGCATAGATGGTGGAAAGGATACCCCGGTCCATGGGCACCAGATGGGGAGTGAAGGTGAGGGTCACCTTTTCCCCCGCCAGCAGGGACAGTTCCTGCTCGATCTCGGGAGTGTGGCGATGCACGCCACCCACGCCGTAGGCCTTGTACCCCTCGTTCACCTCGCAGTACAGCGAATCCACCTTGGCTCCCCGTCCCGCGCCGGTCACGCCCGAGGCGGAATCGGCGATGATGCTCTTCAGATCGATCATGCCGTTTTTCAGCAGCGGCGCCAGTCCCAGGGTGATGCTGGTGGGGTAGCAGCCGGGGTTAGCCACCAACTTCTTCCCGCGAATGCTCTCCCGCCTGATCTCGGGCAGGCCGTACACGGCGCTCTCCAGCAGTTCGGGATTCAGGTGCGGCTCGTACCAGGCACCGTACACCTCGGCATCGCTGAGGCGGTAGTCAGCCGACAGGTCGATGACCGTCTTGCCCAACTCCATGAAAGTAGGCATCACCGCCATGGCCGCCTTGTGGGGCAGTGCCGTGAAGATCAGGTCGGCCTTCTGGGAGACCCGCACCGGCTCCAGATTCTCCAGCACCAGGCTGCAACGATCCCTCAAGGTGGGAAAGACCTCGTCGATGCGCTTCCCGGCGCTCCGTTCCGAAGTTACGCAGGTCACCGCAACCTGCGGATGGGCGTAGAGGATACGGAGCAGTTCCAGGCCGGTATAGCCGCTGGCTCCGACGATTGCTACGTTAAGCATGAAAACGACCTCCTGATTCGTGGATATGGGATACAACGACCGTCAGCAGCCGACGAACGAGCGGGGGGGACGGTACGGTGGAGAGCGTAGACCATGTGGCGTGCGCTGTCAATCTTCCCCTTTCCATCCCCGACCAGCGAAGCGTTGGCGGTGTTTATTTTCGAACTCCCGTGCAAACGGCGAGAAGCGCAGAATCTCGCGAGGGAGCGGGCTTTACCGCCCATGGGAGAGTAAGAACCCGACACAGGTTTCAGGCAGGGGGCTGCAACCTGCGGTAGACGTTATTTCTGCTGGCACCCAGTTTTCGCTCCATGGCGATGATGTTGCCGCGGCACTCCCGCAGCGCCTCCTGGGCATGCCTTTGGACAGCCTCTTCCGCCTGCCCCAGGACTACGACAGCCTCAATGTGATCGCCTGCGGGAGATCAACCTGAACTGCCAGGGCACGAGGCGCATCATTCTGAAACGGGATGAAGCCCAGGGCGGTTCCCGGGAAAGCTTCGAACACGAAAGTGAATTCAACACTCCTCAGAAGATCTGTGTGGGTGTGCGTCAGGATGCAGTCAGCAGCAGGAAGTTCCGCCAACTCTAGTTCCCCCCTCATCACGCACACTCTCTTCACGCACCCCAAACGCGCAAGCGCCC
>MTLE01001924.1_pt2 | contig 19422 bp, 11 predicted proteins | sample 1982461 | NCBI WGS metagenome assembly MTLE01 (sample SAMN05712605, study PRJNA340218) | biofilm metagenome | isolation source: sample SPL anode biofilm adapted to -200 mV | place: USA | collected 2012-02-03
CGGCGGACGACTTGACCGACCCCGCTCCGGCCACCACGTTCGCGCACTTGGATGCGACGATCGTGCTCGAGCGTTCCATCGCCGAGTTGGGCATTTATCCCGCCGTGGATCCGCTGGCCTCCAACTCCCGCGCCTTGACGCCGGAAATCGTGGGCAAGGAACACTACGAAGTGGCCCGCAACCTCCAGCGCGTGCTGCAACGTTACAAAGACTTGCAGGACATCATTTCGATCTTGGGTATGGACGAGCTTTCGCCGGAAGACAAGCTGACGGTGTCGCGCGCCCGCAAGATCCAACGGTTCCTGAGCCAGCCTTTCAGCGTCGCTGAAGTATTTACGGGACGCGCCGGCAAACAAGTGCCGGTGGCCGACACGGTGCGTGGCTTCAAGGAAATCCTCGAAGGCAAGCACGACGACGTGCCCGAAGGCAACTTCTATATGAAGGGCGGCATCGAGGAAATCCGCCAAGGCTAATCGCGGCTGAGTCCAAAACCCCGCACGCCGCTATGGCAGACAAGATTAAATTGGAGATCATCACGCCGGAAGGAGTCACTTATTCCGGCGACGTCGACATGGTCACCTTGCCCGGCATCGAAGGGGACATGGGCATTTACCCCAATCACGTGCCGGTGATGACCCAGGTGAAAGCTGGCGAAGTGCTGGCCCACAATGGGCCGGAGGAAATCTTTCTGGCCATTGGCGATGGTTTTGCGGAAATCACCGCCGGCCGGGTCGCCATTATGACCGACATGGCGTTTAAGGCTGACGATCTCGACGCGGCGCAAATGGAAGAAGCCCGCCAGCGGGCGGCGGCGCGCATGAACGAACGCATGTCTTCGGAAGAAGCGGCTGCAGCCAACGCCGCCATGGTGAAGTCCATCGCCCAAATCCAAATCAAACGCCGCCGGAAATAAGGCGTTTTTATTGGCCTGGCCGCTTTTCGCAAGCTGCGCGTTGCTTAAGCGCGCAGCGCGAGGAAGTTCTTCAAAATCGTGCGCCCACTCTGCGTGAGGATGCTCTCCGGATGGAATTGCACGCCCCAGATGGGGTATTCCCGGTGCCGCACGCCCATGATTTCGCCTTCTTCGGTCTCCGCCGTGATTTCCAAGCAGCTCGGGATCGTATCGCGCTTGATGACCAGCGAATGATATCGGGTCGCCTCAAACGGATTAGGCATATCACGGAATAAGTCCTTCCCGTTATGCCGGATGGGTGAGGTTTTGCCGTGCATCATGCGATAGTTAACCACCACTTCCCCGCCAAACGTGTGGCCAATGCATTGATGCCCGAGGCAAACGCCGAATAAAGGGACCTTCGGCCCAAAAGTGCGGATAATTTCGTTCGAAAGGCCCGCTTCCCGCGGCGAGCAAGGGCCCGGAGACACTAAAATCCGCTCCGGATTCAGCGCGCGGATCTGGTCGAGGCTGATCTGATCGTTGCGGTACACGCGCAAGTCCACCTGCATTTCCCCGAGGTATTGCACCAGGTTGTAGGTAAACGAATCGTAATTATCGATGACCAGCATCATAGCGGCGGCAATATAGCCCCCATAGCGGGAAAGGAAAGGCAAAATCCCAGCCCCATGGCGCGCCGCCGGTCACGCCCGTTTCCAGGAAGCCTCGATTTCCTCCAGCGTGCGCCCCTTGGTTTCGGGAACCATGGCCAGCACAAACAGGAAGGAGACCAAGCTTACGACGGCGTAGATCCAAAACGTCTTCGCCGGCCCAATGGCGGGGTTGTCGTTGAGCATGGGGAACGTTTGAGCGACGATGTAACACGCCGTCCAGATGGCAAACGTGGCCACTGACATGGCTCGCCCGCGCACTTTGTTAGGGAATATTTCTGAGCACAATATCCAGGACACCGGCCCCATGGCCATGGCGAAGGCGGCAATGAAGACGATGATGCAGATGAGGAGCGGCAAACCGCTATTCTGGGTGTGAAACATCCAGCCCACCAGCGTAAGCGCCACGGTTTGCACCAGCGTGCCGATCAACAGCAAAGGCCGCCGCCCGAGTTTGTCCACCAGCGCGATGGCCACAAAAGTGAAAGCGAGATTGATCAACCCCACCCAGGCGGAGGCCGTGAACGCGGCGTTTTTCAACTGGCCCGCCGACTCGAAAATCTTCGTCGAATAATACATGATGGCATTGATGCCGCAAAACTGGGAGCAAATCATCAGGCCGACGGCGATGATCAAGGGCCGGCGGAACGTGCTGGAAAACAGTTCGGCAAAACGCCCTTCCTCGTGGCTCGCCGCGGCTTGAATGGCGGCGAGTTCCGCCGCCGCGTTGTCCGCGCCGCCGATCTTGGTGAGAATGGTCCGCGCTTCATCGATTCGCCCTTTCTGCGCCAGCCAGCGCGGGCTCTCGGGCACGGTGAATAGCAACCCGATGAAAATGAACGCGGGCACGGCCTCCATGCCCAGCATCCAGCGCCAGCCCATTGTGGTGTTCCAAGCGTCGTCGCCCATTCCTTGAATGACTTTGTTGATAAACAACGTCAGGAATATGCCGGTAACAATGCCCAACTGAAAAAGCGACCCGAGCCGCCCGCGCCATTTTTCCGGTGAAATCTCCGCGATGTAAACGGGGCAGATCATGGACGAAGCGCCGATGCCCAAACCACTGAGCAACCGTGCCGCCAGGAACTGGCCGAACGTCTGCGGAATCGCCGATAGCACGCCGGAGATCGCGTAAAGCAGGGCGCAGAAAAAGAGCAGTTTCTTGCGCCCAAACTTATCGCTCATGAAGCCCGCGAACATCGCCCCGGGAATGCAGCCCAGAATCGCGCTGGCGGCGGCCAGCCCTTCTTGCGCGGACGTGAGCTGTAAATGCGCCTTGAGATAGGTGGCGGCGCCATTGATCACCGCCGTGTCGTATCCGAACAAGAACCCGCCGATCGCCGTCACCGCCGTGGCAAAAACCACGAACTGTAAAGACCCACTTTTATTCATGCTATGTTCGCTGGATGCCCGAGTTTATTCCCCCGCCAACACTACCCGAAGCGTGACCACGCAATAAGCAGGCACGGCCACGGAAGCACCGATTTTCTGCCGGGGCTGTTCGCTGGTGTCGCTCAACCATGCCTGCGCGGGACGCCGCCAGGCAAGCTTAACCTTCGCATCCTTGCCCGCCGCGCCGTACAACTGGACCATCAGCGCCTGGCCGTCATCGCTGGGTTTCAGCGAAATTACATTTACGTCTTTTGAAGACACCCGCAGCAACGATTCACTGGGCATCGCCGCGCTGGCTGGCGCGGCCAGCAATGGCTGGCCAAAACCCGTCGCGAACCGGGAGGCCTCCCCTGGATTGGGCTGGCGATGCGGCCGCAACACGAACCGGAACACCACCGGCCCTTCCTGGTACGCGCGATAATTCGTGCCCCAGTGATTATTCATGGCCCACGAATAAATCTTCTGCGTGCGCCCCACTTGCTTGCGCCACACATCCGGATTCGTTTGCGAGTTTAGCAAGTTCGCGGTAATCCCGCCCACTTGCACTAGAGGCGCGTCCAGGGTGACCCAGGTAATGCCACGCTTGGCGCTGGAAACATCCGCCCAACGCCCGGCGGTGAACCAGTTCTTGCACGCGCTGGGTAATTGATCCAAGTCCGGCCGCACCGTGCCAAACGGCACTTCAACCACCACTTGGCCCTTGGGCACGTTGAAGGGGAACCCAAAGTTCACACTCTCCTTGCCCTCGCGCGCCATATAACTTTTCACGGCAAGGCGCTCTTTATCCACGGTGTTGACGATTTCCAAATAGTCGGCGCCCGCCACCAGGCGCAATTCCCGGCGCAACAGCTTGCAGCCCGGCGCGGCTGATTCGATAATCAACGAAGCGACCAGCGGCCCGCGCTCGCCCACGGTAATCTTCACCGGCCCGTTGCGTTTGAGATCTTTCAGATTCTCAGCGGGCAAGTAGAGGTAATCGTTCAAGGCCTCGCCTCCGCTCGTATCCGCGAAATTGCCCTCAATACCCTTGGCGGCTAACTCGACAATGCCCCCAGTGGTTTCATCCACTTTCGCCCGGATGATGCCGTTATCCAACATATTGCCCGAGGCGACGACTGCCGCAGTGCTCCCCGGCTCACCCGCTTCGAGGCGGTAACGGGCCGCCCCAAATGGCGGGACATCTGAGGCCAAGAAAACTAACTCGCCCGATTGCAGGCGCTGTGATGGCACGGCCTTCCCTTTGGCATCCACTACCCGGTTATTGGCTCCGGCTTTATCGGCGCTAACCGTAGCCAAGCCTGTGCGTTTCCAAGACAAGGTGTTGATCACATCGATATCCGAAGCGATCGGCCCCGCGGGCAAGGCTTGGCTAAACAGCGCGCGCGATTGCTTATCGGCATCGTCGGCATAGGACTTCTTCACGGCCCATTGTTCGACCGTTTCCTTGCGCTCCGGCTCGCTCACGCTGCACCAAGCGCCCCAAGTGTGTTCGGAGTAGAGCAATATTTTCTTAAACGCTTCGTTGAACGCCTCGGCGGGGTACGCCTTCGGATTGCGCATCGCGAAAAGCGTTTCAGCCTGGCTGGCGCGGTCTGAAGACTCGCGGTTCATCGCGGTTTCTAGCGCGGAGGAACCAGCGCCATCCTCCCAGTACGGCGTCCAATCGCCGCGCACCACCGGCAGTTTCGCCCCGTGGCGCTGCTCAAAAGCCCGGAACGCCTCAGTGGTCCCCGAGATCACAAAACGCGGCCAGGCGTTCTGCGCATTCCAATCTTTGATGAACTCGCAAATCGTGGGATCCGGCACCGCGTTGTCGCCATGGCCACTCCAGCGCACATAGGCAATATCGTAAGGATAGGCCCGCTTCTCCAGCCCTTCGCACAAATCGTTCACCAACTTGGGCGTCATTTCGTTATATACGTGGGACAGGGCGTAACCCCAGAACGGAATCCACACGAGCACCTTGGTTTTGCCATCCGGCCCCAGCCAGTAAAACGGCTTGTTCTCCCACTCGCGCAGGATGGTGCCAATGCGATCGAAATAATTGGGCGCAGTCGAAAAGTACTTGATGCCCGCTTGGGCCATAGCCGGGACCAAGCCCCAAGTGTAACCCGGCACATCGGAAATCATGGCTGATTCGATCGGCACCCCAGTTTCGGCACTCAATTGCGTGGCGTAACGGAACAGGCGCATCAACTCCTCGGGCCGGCACAAGCCGATGAGTTCATTCAAATACATGCCGTTGAGCACGACCTGCCCCTTTTTCACGGCATCGAGGAATTGCGCGCGTTGCGTTTTATCCAACCGTTGCAGATATAGGTCCGCTGCCCACACTACTTCCACGTTCCAGATGAAGCGCGAGCCTTCCGGATAATTGGCGGTTTTCTGGGCGTATTTAATGCCATCCACCAAATTCTGAACCTGCTTTTTCTCCACGTCCGCCTGAATTTCCGTATAACCAATATCGGTGTGCGAATGCGGCAACACGTAAACCGTCAGTGGTTTGACGGGTTTTTGAGCCAAATTGGTCTGCGTAATGACCGCGCCGGCCACCTCCAGGCTCAGCGCTAAAGTCTTCTCAGCTTCGGCCATTGGCACCAGCAACTCGACGGTCTGCTTTCCAGGCTGGAGATGCGCCAAGCGCGACTCCACGCCCGGCACGCGGATCGTGGCATCCCCCGGCTCGGCGTAGGGATAATTCACCGTGACATTCAGGGGTTGCAGCAACCCGTTGGGGCTTTTGCGCGCCACCGGCGCCAGCTTCGGTTGCAGCGCGATGCGGCTGGGCCGGGACTCCGCGTTATCGGCGCGGTAAAACTCGATTTCCGCCCCACCCACCGTGGTTACGCCAGCCGTTCCCATAGCAACCACCTGCCATTTCACTTTCTGCGCCATAATGGGGCTGGGCAATACAAAGAACGTCTCGCCCGCGCGCTGATTCACATGCGTGACCGGAACGGTGGCCACCGTTTGCCCGTTGGCTCCGAGGAAAGTGAGTTTCGACATCTGAACCAGGCCCGGATCGTCGCGGTTCACATGCCGGAATGCGCCCACGCGCACCGGCGCGGGAAATTCGAACTCCACCCACGTATTGAGCCCGCCGGCATTGGAGGAATATTCGGTCTTCAGATTGCCATCGACCAAATTAGTGGCGTCGTAGCGCCCGCCGGGATAGGCCTCGGACGCGCCCGTCACCTTAGGAGAGGGTATTGGAATCAGCGGCGTGTAACTCGCCGCCATCACTTGAGTTAAACTGGCGCTGGCAACCACCAGCAACGCGGTACGCCACCACCCACGGCGGCCGGCTTTAACAGAGAATGAATTAAGCATAGTTTATAAAGGGGTATCAAACAGGCCGATTACAGGCGGTCGGCGCGCAACGTCACCACGCCCCCGGCGGGCACTTCCACCGCGCCTTCCAGCGCGCGCAAGGGCTCTTCGGTCAGGTCGCTCAGCCAGAGCTGTTTCACCGGCTGGCTCCATTTCAATTGCGCGCGAACGGCTTGGTTTGAAAAGCCCCAGAGACGGACGATGTACGATTTGCCATCGGCGCTCAGCTTAAGGCTTTCCACGAGCACGTTCGGGTTTGAAACCTGGAGCAGCGATTGGGGCACGGGTTGAGTTTTTTCGACCGCGCTCGCGATTAGCGGCCGCGTCGTTTCCAGGCCGAACTGGGCGGACTCCGCCGCCGAATATCCGCCTTCATGCGGCCGCACGATGAAACGGAATACGGTCTCTCCCGGTTGTTCGGCTTTGTAATTGGTGTGCCAGTGGTTGTTTTGCGCCCACGAGTAGATCGTCTGCGAATCGTTCGCGTTGGTCATCCATTCGTGATACGCCACACTGCCCAGAAGATTGGCGGTGAGGCCGCCGATTTCCATCAGCGGCGCATCCAGCGGCGCCCAGAGCACACCGTACTCCGGATTGGAAATATCCACCCAGCGCTGCACGGTGTACCAATTAAAACAAGAGCCGGGAAGCTGGTCCAAATTCGGCCGCACCACTGCCCAAGGCGTTTCGATGTGCAGCTTGCCTTGCGGCACGTTGAAGCCGAACCCGAAGTGAACCGCGTCTTTTTCGCGCACCAACTTGCGGTCCACTTTGTCCGTGAATTCCACCCAATCCTGGCCTTCGACCACGCGCACTTCGCGCACCAGCTTGACGCACCCCGGTGCCTCGGACCTTACGCGCAACGTGGCCACGAGTGGCCCCGCCTCCACCACGCGAATCTCAGGCTTGCCGTTGCCCAGGGCCTTGGTGGCATCGGTGCCCAACAAATACCGATATTCGTTCAATCCCACCGGCGACTTCGCATCCACCCACTCGCGGGCCGATCCGGCGCGCTTTAAACTTTGCACCGCGCCCGATTCCGGATTCACCGCGATTTGAAGTTTGGAGGATATGAGCGTGTTGCCACTGGCCAGCGCCTGGCCTTTCTTCGACGCCACTCCCGCGCCAACTTGATAGCGCTTAGCTCCAAATGGCGGCACGTCTTTGGCCCAGAACACCAAATCGCCATTGGCCAACCGCTGCGACGGCACTTCCCCGCCCCGGCTATCAAGCACGCGATTGCCGATGGCCTGCAATTCGGCGGGCACGGTAACTAAACCCGCCCGTTTCCATTGCGTGCCGTTGTAAACGTCAAACGCCGTTTCCGAGGCAGCGGGTTTTGGCCGGACGGCCAGCGCATCGCGCAACAAATCCTTGGATTGGCTGCTGGCGTCGAGCGCAAATTGGCGCTTCACCTTCCATTGATCCACCGTGAAAGCGTCGTCCGGCTTGGAAATGCTGCACCACGCGCCCCAGGTGTGCTCGCTATATAGCAACACGTTCTTCCAAGCGGCATCAAAACGGCCCGTGGGCCGGCGATCCGGGGCCAGCAAGGCCCAGAGAAAATCGGCTTGTTGCAGACGATCCGCAGTCTCTCGATTCAACGCGGTTTCCTTTGAAGTCGAACCCGCGCCATCTTCCCAGTAGGGAGTCAGATCCCCGCTTTGCACCGGCAGTTTCGCGCCATTGTGTTTTTCGAATTCGCGGAAAAATTCACCGGTCAAGCCGATGATCACTTTAGGCGCGGCGTATTTTTCGTTCCAGGCTTTAACCTTGGCCGCGATTTGTTCATCGGGCGGCGCATTGTCCACCCCGCCGTTTGGCCAACTGCCCACCCAGAACAGGAAGGAAATATCGTAAGGAAAACCGTTCTTCTGGAGGCGCGCGGTTTGTTGGCGGACATGATCCTCCAAGTTCCCCAAGAAATGGTAATTATCCACCACCCAGCAAAGCAACTTTTCGTTGCCGGAGGGAGATTTCCAGTAAAACGGCCGGTTGTCCCATTGATGAATGGTGCCCACGCGATCGCCGTAATTCGGGCCAATCGCGAAATATTTCACCCCAGCCTGGGCCATCATGGAAACGATGCCCCAAGTGTAACCGGGCACATCGCAGATCGAAGCCGATTGCACAGGCACGCCCGTCAAAGTCGACAGGCGGGCACCAAAGGCCAGGCATTGCGCCAGTTCTTCGGGCCGGCAGAGGGCGGTGAGCATATTGCCGTAAAGGGCGTCCACCCCCACGTCGCCTTGCTTCACGGCGGCGAGAAATTCCGCGCGTTTATCGGGCGTGGCGCGTTGCAGAAAGTGATCCAGCGCCCAGACCGCTTCCGGATTCCACTTGAACCGCATGCCGGGCGGATTATTGGCGCTTTCTTTGGCCAACTGCATGGCCTTCTCCAAATTGCCGATTTGAATGCCAATGACATCTTCCTGGCGGTGCGTGTAACCGATATCCACATGGGAGTGAGGCAGCAACCACAACTCCCGCAAGCGAGGTGGCTCCACCGTGATCGAGCGAGCCTCGACCACTTGTCCGCCGACGACAATTTCCAGCTTGGCTTGATGGGCCGATTCGCTGGGTTTAAGGCCAATATCAGCCGTCTGTGTGCCTTGATGCAACTTAAGCCGGCCGACTTCCTGGCCGTCCGCGCGCACCACCGCTTCCGCGTCATCCGCAAAATGACTCACCGTCAAACGCAACGGTTGCACCGCATGGTCGCCCTCGCGCAATAACACCGGCTGCACCTCCGCTTCGCTGATCCAAGTGCGCGGCTTGACTTGGCCCAATTCCAATCCCGCAGGAGCTTCCAGGCTAACCGCATCATAAAGGGCCCAACTCCCACGCGTGTTCACGATGCGAATTTCGTTATCCCCCGCCTTGAGCAAGCTGGCCGGAAATGCGATATCCCATTGGCTGGGCTTGCCGTGCTGGGGGTCGCCCATGATCGATTCATCCCCTCCCCCACTGGGCAAATCGCGCTCGAATTTCTGGCCGTTAATTTCCACCCGGAGATGCGGCGGGCCGCCTTGATGCGTATCGACAAACGCGAGTTTTAGGCGCCCCTCGCCATCCGCATTGGCCTTTTGCAAGGCGAACACGATGGCAAACGCATGCGTGCGAGTGCCCGCCCAACTGTCTGAAGGTCCCGGATGCGCATAAGGCCAGTCTTGCCGAGGACTAGATCGTCCTACGATGAAAAAGCCATCGTGCTTAAATTTCGCGTGATCCCTGGGAGCCAAAGCAAATTCGGCAAAGTCGCGGTCGGGTTTGCCGATCTCCCATAAGACCCGGTTTTCGGCGGCCCCTGCGGGTGAAAAACTAGCGAGATTCAAGGCGGAGGCCAGCGAAAGCCAGCCCAGTTGGCGTATTAAGGCGGAGTGGAGGTTCATGCTATTGGATTAATCAAAAGCGGCGCGATTGACGATATTATTCATTAAAAAATCGCTAACAGTATGGCTCTCGCGGTCACTTATTTACTCAAGCTGGAAGTGCGTTCGGCGAGCCAGATCATGTCTTTATTGTTCGGAGAAGCCACGTTCAAGGGCAGATCGATGGTATAGCGCGGCTTGGGCATAGTTCGGGCGTCCACCCATTTGCGAATCTCGGCATGGCCATCAGCGAAGGAAATTCCAGCGGCGCCATTATGATAGCTCGCGGGATAATCAATAATTCGGGCCGACGCCTCTTTTTCCACCATCATATTGGCAAATCCTCCAGCGTTGATTCCATCCGGATGCTCATCCAGCAGCACAAAACACTGCGAGGGCGAAGGGCTGGTTATTTGCGAAGTTTTGTAATAAACCCGGTATTTCTTGGAAATTGGGTTTTTTTGGAACCCAGCCGGGTCCAGCCAATCGCCGGGGCCAAACGCCTGGCTCATGCTCATGCTGCGAACTCGTGAATAGCGGGTTCCTTTAATGGTTACCGCACTCACGTCGGCGGGACATTTGTAGACGTCAACCGCCTGCATATAGCTGGCAAACTTGGAGCGGTTGGGATCCTTCAACGCCGCGGTGTTTGTGTTGTCGGGGTTGGACGGGCTGAAATCGAGCCAGCCATCGACCCACGCGGTGGCCTCGACGGGTTTGACGTAGCCGGAAGTCGCGACCTTGTCGTTGTTGTCGTCCGCGTACAAATGCCAGACCAACTGCAGCTGCTTGAGGTTGCTTTCACACTTGATGCCTTGCGCTTTGGTTTTTGCCTTGGCCAGCGCGGGCAGCAACATGCCTGCCAAAATGGCGATGATGGCAATCACCACCAGCAGCTCGATGAGGGTAAAAGCGGCCAGCCGGGCGCCAGCCCAGGCGGAGCAAACGGGCTTGGTTTTCATAGGCATTCCATATGAGTTGTTCAGGGCCGTGATTCGATTTGTATATACATTTATATTATCGCCCCGCCGAGTCAAGCCTTCGCAATAAGAAACTGGCGGCCCAATTCCGCTTATAACTGGCTTGTGAGGATGCTCTGTTTGCGGGATGCGGGCATTTGTTCATACATTGTGACAATATGTGCTTGCGCCCCGCCGGGTTTTGGGGCCACATTATGCGGGACAGGCTGCGCGGCAGAGAGATTGCTTTGCCTTTGCGCCCGCAAGAGTATGATTGCCGAATCGATGCAAATTGACGTGAACAGCCCGGTGCCGCTCCACGCGCAAGTGGAGCAACTGCTGCGGGACTTATTGCGGCAGCCGGAGTATCGCGACGGCGGGCTTTTGCCCAACGAGATCGCTTTGTCCAACCGCCTGGGGGTCAGCCGGGGAACCGTCCGCACCGCCCTGGGCCAATTAGTGTTTGAAGGTTTGTTAGAACGCAAAGCGGGCATTGGCACGCGCGCCAAACCGCAAAAAGCGGAATCCGGCATCGCCGCCTGGCGCAGTTTTTCCCGCGAAATGGCGCGCAAAGGCATCGCGGTGGAAAATTTTTATCAAGATTTCCAATGCGCCCCTACTCCCGCCACCATAGCGGCCGCGCTTCAAATCGAGGCGGACACCCCGGCGTGGCGCCTGGATCGGGTGCGCGGCTGGAACGCTTTGCCGGTGCTGCACACACGCTCCTGGTTCCACCCCCGCTTGGGCCTCAAGGGCAATGAAGTGTTCGACAAACCGTTGTACGAAGTGTTGCGACAAGAAACTGGAGTCGTGGTGGACCACGCGCGCGAGGAGTTCAAAGCCGTGGCGGCCAATGCCACCATGGCGCGGCAGTTGGCGGTCAAAAAAGGCGAGCCCCTGCTGCTGCGCTGCCATATTGTCTTTGATACCGGCGGGCGCCCCACCGAATTCGCCGAGGTGCATTATGTTAGCTCGCGTTTCGCCCTGAGCATTGAAATTCGGCGGGAGGATCGATGACGGTTCTGGCCGCGGATATGGGCGGGCGGCGCATCAAGCTCGGATTAGTCCGGGACGGCGCGGTCATCGCCATGCAAGTGTTGCCCGCCGATTCGGATCGCCCCCTTCAGGAAAGGCTATCGCACGTCGCGAAAACCTTGCGCGAAATGTGCGCCCAGCAAGGCATTTCGCCCGCCAATTGCGCGGGCATCGGACTCTCTTACCCCAGCATTGTTGATTCCACAAATGGCCGCATTCTCGATCACTTTGGCAAATACGGCGAAGCTCGCGAACTGGATTTACCCGCATGGGCGCGGCGCGAATTCGGCTTGCCCTTGGCGATCGATAACGATGCCCGGGTGGCCGCGATTGGCGAATGGCAATACGGCGCGGGCCGGGGTTGCGCCAACTTGGTGATGATCACCCTCGGCACGGGCATTGGCACGGGCGTTATCATTAATGGCCAAGTTCTGCGCGGTCCGCATGGCCAAGCGGGCATTTTGGGCGGGCATTTGACGGTGCAAGCTGGCGGCCGGCCTTGCGTTTGCGGCAACGTGGGTTGCGCCGAGGCGGAGGCATCCACTTGGGCGTTACGCAAAATCTTGGCTGAAAACGAAGCGGTTGAACCCGGCCCAGCAGAAATCGATTACGCGCGGGTTTTCCAACGGGCGTCGGAAGGCCAGGAATGGGCCGTTAAAATCCGCGATCACAGCCTCCATATTTGGGCGGCCACCGCCGTCAGCCTGATTCACGCCTACGACCCGGAGCGCATTATCTGGGGCGGGGGCATTATGGGCAGCGCCGCTGCGATCCTGCCGCAAATAACCGCCTATGTCGCCCGCCACGCGCACACGCCGTGGGGCCAGGTGGCATTGGTCCCCTCGCAACTTAGGGATCAGGCCGCGCTGGCGGGTTGTGAATGGCTGGTGAAATCCAAGAACGCATATCGTGAGAAAACCTAATTACGACAAATTCCCGAGTGTCGCTGTGCCGAATAGCGCCGGAACCTGCGTTGCGGGCTGGGACGCCATTGCCGAACGCCTCCGCCAAGCAATTTCCCAACGCAACGCCCCCAAGACGGTGCTCGCCATCGAGTGTTACCCAGGGGTGGATGAAGACCAAGTCGCCGCCGAATTGAAACGGCGGTTGAACCCCACGTTAACCGTTTTGAGCAACCAGGCTTTGCTTTCGCCTGAAAAAATCCTCGCGCTCGAACGCCCGTTTCTCGGTGGCAACGACCCGGTATTCGGGTTCATGAACGGGCTAAAATTGCCGGAGTTTTTCGGGGAAAAAGAATCCGCGCATTGGCGGGGCCAAATTGCCCACGCGCCTTCTGGCATCGTGCTCGTGATTGGCGTGGGAGCCACTTGGCTGTGCCAGCCAGATATTTTGGTGTACGCCGATTTAGCCCGCTGGGAAGCGCAGAATCGTTTCCGGCGCGGTGAAACGAACAATCTGGGCGCAGGAAACAGCCCCGCCTCGGCAGGCGAAAAGTACAAGCGCGCTTTCTTTATCGACTGGCGGGTGGCGGACCGCTGGAAACGCCCGCTCATCGCGCGCTGGGATTTTGTGCTCGATACGAACATCCCGCAATCCCCCAAGCTGGCTGAGGGCGAAGCCGTCCGTCGCGGGCTGGATCACGCCGTGACGCGCCCCTTCCGGGTGGTCCCATTTTTCGATCCCGCGCCTTGGGGCGGGCAGTGGATGAAAGAAGTGTGCGATCTGGACCGCGCCGCGCCCAACTACGGTTGGTGCTTCGATTGCGTGCCGGAGGAGAACAGCCTGCTGCTGGACTTGGGTGAACAGCGCATCGAATTGCCTTCCATCGACCTCGTATTCCGCCAACCGGCAGCCTTGCTGGGCGACGCCGTGCACGGGCGTTTTGGCGATGAATTCCCCATCCGCTTCGATTTTCTCGACACTATGGGCGGGGGCAATCTTTCGTTTCAAGTGCATCCGCTCACCGAATACATCCAGCACCATTTTGGGATGCATTACACGCAAGACGAAAGCTATTACTTGCTGGAAGCCAAATCCGACGCGCATGTTTACCTGGGCTTGCGTGAAGGCGTGGATCGGGCGGCGATGGCGCGGGATTTGCGCACGGCCCAAGCGGGCGGCGCCCCCTTCCCCGCCGAGAAATACGCCAACCGCTGGCCCGCGAAAAAGCACGATCATTTTCTCATTCCCGCGGGGACGGTTCACTGCTCGGGGGCCAACTCCATGGTGCTGGAGATCAGCGCGACGCCGTACATTTTCACGTTTAAAATGTGGGATTGGGGCCGCCTCGGCTTGGACGGCAAGCCGCGCCCCATTCATATCGACCATGGCTTGGCGAACATCCAATGGCAGCGCACCACGGAGTGGGTGAAAACGCAACTCGTTAGCCCCGTGCAACCGATAGGGCAAGGCGTAGGCTGGCGCGAAGAACGCACCGGGTTGCACGCGCGCGAGTTCATCGAAACCCGGCGCCATTGGTTCACAAAAACCGTTCCCCATGCGGAGGGGTTGGGCGTCAACGTGTTGAATTTAGTGGAAGGCGAAGAGGCCATTGTGGAAAGCCCCGAAGGCCGATTTGAGCCTTACGTGGTCCACTATGCCGAAACTTTCATCGTGCCCGCCGCAGCGGGGGCGTACACCATCCGGCCTACCCGCGCCACGGAACAAACCTGCGCGACGGTTAAAGCATTCGTCCGCAGCCAGGCGTAACGCCGGGATTAGGGAACTTGTTTCTCGATCTTGCCCGGCGCGGCGCTGGGTTTGTAGGGCACGAAATCGCTCAGTTTCACGCGGTTATACGCCCGCCGGTAGGCGCATTCCTCACCCAGCGCGTAACCGATCCATGCCTCGCGCGCGGTGCCGTCGTAGACCACATTCATGAGGTTTCCGCCCACCGTGCCAATGGCTTTGGAGAGCTGGATGACCGCGTCGGCGTTGTAACCGCCTTTGCCAAATTGCGAAAAGTGGCCGCAAGCAGTGGGGGTGCGCGATTCGGCGTGATGCACGATATTGGGAAAAATATTCGGCGCGGCCTCGTCAGCAGGGTCGTTATCCTTCCAAATCACCAAGTCCGGCGCCCAGGCCTTCATTTTGACGGCGGCGGGGATTTTGCCATCGCCGACAACGTAATGGTATTTTTTGATGCGCTTGGTTTTTTGGATCATCTGCTCAGCTTCCTCCAGCGATTTGGCAGAGTAAAGAATTTGCCGGAACATGATCATGAAATGCAGGCCGTTCATGTCATAGGGAATGTCACTGGACGGCGAATCGCCAATCTCGGTCAGCGTGATGCCTTCCATGTTCATGCCGGTATGGCAGCCAATGCCGCCAGCAAAAGAGGGGTTCAGGTGCGCGATGCCTTCCTTAGGGATGTATATGACTACGCAGCGAAAATCCTGCAAGTGGGCGGTGGTGGTGTAGTCCAAATTGCGGATTTGGTACAAGTGCCCGTCACGAGTCGCTTTGCCCCAAATAGCCACGCCACTGCACGAATATTCGCTAATGGCGGGAATCATGTGAACCCGCTTGGCAACCTCCAACGGTATTCCAGCTCCTTCGGCTAAACCTTCCATTTCTTCGGTGTAAGCTTCGCCCATGTAAGGTTCCATCGTCTTCCAGGCTTGGTCCAAGTTCCGATTGGATAGCTTATCGCCTTCCTCTTTTTGCGCCATTTCGAGAAAACGAGGGGCGAAGGCCTGGATTTCCGGTTGCATGAGGCGTCCCAGCGACTGGCCCATTTCACGCGGGGTTCCGGTAACGACCACCAAAGGAAAACTATCAGGGCCGTTGCCGACAGTCAGACGATAACCTTCCGCGCCGAGGCGGCAGGCGGTGAAACAACACAAGGCGAGCAGCCAAATTCGAGGGTTTATCATGCCCCATATCATGCTTCATAAAGCGGAAAAACACAAGTGACCGCCATCAAAAGCGGCAATGCAAAGAATGTTAGCCAAAATCCTTCAAGCTTCAAAAAAACGAAGCGGGCTTTTCCCCGTGTGAGACCAGGCTCGCAAGACGCTCCCTAGCGAATGGTCTTGAGCCCTTGAACCTCGGTTCAAGGATCGTTGTGGAAATTCAATATTCACCCGCGGGACGTGGTTGTATCCGAAGCCATCCTTACCCTAAAGGGGTTAAAGAATATAGCCCAGCGTTGCCGCGTCAGCGGCTACGCTGGGTAGGCGCCGTACCGATTCTTTCCGCCTACCCCAACGGGGTTGAATAGGCTTCCCCAAGTCCCTCGCGCGTTGTATCCCGGAACGCTGGAAGCATGAAATTCACCATAACCTTTCCTGGAATGACGGCCGGCCAGAGCACAGGACCACCGCCAAGTTCAACCCCGTACGAGGTTGAACGCAGATTTTTTAACCGCTGTACCCAGGGTGGGCGCTCCCGCGCCGACCCTGGGCTAATATCTTCGCACACCTACGGTGTGCGCAAAGGAACCCAAACTCAATTCCGACAATAAATCCCTGTGTGTGCTGGCGACAGAGCAGCATGATTCTGACTCCGCATGGCGATAAGTTACCTTGGCTTGCCCACTGTATTGTGGACGTTTTTGAAAAGGGCCAATTTTTCCTGTGCCCCATCGCAAATCCGAACTCTAAGCTTGAGTGCTAGCCCCGTTATTTTAGCCTAAAGGCATGACACTGAAGACTTCCTGTGGCGCCATTGCGTTGACGATGGCCTTGGCATTGCCGTCTGGAGCGGCGGAAAACAAAGCGTTGGTGGATTACATCAACCCGATGATCGGCGCGAGCACTAGCATGGAATACGGCGAAGGCAAAACTTTTCCGGGCGCGGCAACCCCGTTCGGTCTGGTGCAATTAAGCCCTGACACAATCACCGGCGGCGATAACGGCCCGGGTTACTCCTGGCACCACAAGAGCATCGAAGGCTTCAGTTTCACCCACATGAGCGGCATTGGCTGGTACGGGGATTTCGGCAATTTTCTGGTCATGCCCACCACTGGCCCATTGAAAACGGCCCGGGGCGACGAAGGCAAGAAGAACGGCTATCGCTCGGCCTTCCGGCATGAAACCGAAACGTTGAGCGCGGGTTATTACGCGGTCACTCTCGATGACTATAACATCCGCGCCGAAATGACCGCGGCCCCGCGTGCGGGCATCTTGCGTTTCACGTTCCCGCAAGCGGACCAATCGCGGCTGCAAATCGATCTTTCACGCCGTGTGGGCGGCACGTCCACCCGGCAACATGTGAAGGTCGTGGACGACCACACCATTCAGGGCTGGATGCAATGCCCCCCGGAAGGCGGCGGCTGGGGCAATGGCGCGGGCAAAGCGAATTATACGGTCTATTTTTATGCGCAATTCAGCCAGCCGTTGAAAAATTTCGGCGTGTGGTCGGCGGAGATTCCTGAGGGCTGGAATCGCAGGCGGGAGGAAATCGAAAGCCAGCGTTATCAAGACGTCGTGGCGGCGGCCAAGGTCTTCCCCGGCTGCCTGGAAATGGAGGGCAAGCACCTCGGATTTTACACGGAATTTCCGACTAAAAATGGCGAGCAAGTGCTGCTTAAATCGGGCATCTCCTTTGTAAGCATCGAAGGGGCGCGCGCTAATTTGAAGCATGACATTGCCGGCTGGAACTTTGAGGGTGTGCGCAAGAAAGCGCGCGCGTTGTGGAACGACGCTTTAGCCGGGGTGGCCGTCAAAGGTGGGACCGACGCGCAAAAAGAGGCTTTCGCCACCGCGTTGTACCATTCGTTCCTCGATCCGCGCGCGTTTTCGGACGTCGATGGCTGGTACACTGGCGCCGATCTGAAGAAACACAAAACCACCGCGTTCACGTATCGCACGGTGTTCAGCGGCTGGGATGTTTTCCGCAGCCAGTATCCGTTCCTGAGCATTGCCCGGCCGGATGTGGTCAACGATACGGTCAATTCCCTCATGCAACAGGCGCAACTGAGCGGCAACGGCTATCTCTCACGGTGGGAAATCGTGGGAGCGGAATCCGGCTGCATGGTGGGCGACCCGGCGGTGTCGGTGTTCGCCGACGCCTATATCAAGGGCATCCGGGGCTATGACGCCGAGCAAGCCTACGCGCATTGCCGTCAAACCGTCATGGGTCCCAAGAGCAACCGCAATGGCTGCGAGGCTTACGCCAAACTGGGTTATGTGCCGGAAGACATTTCCTGCACTTTGGAAAACGCCTACTTCGATTATTGCGCGGGCCGGTTTGCCGAAGCCTTAGGCAAAACGGATGACAGCCGTATGCTCCTGAAGCGCTCGCAGAATTACCGCAACATTTACGATCCGGCCGTGGGCAATATGCACGCCAAAAAAGCCGATGGCAGCTGGACGGATTGGCAAGGCGCAACCAAAGGCGGCCAGGGTTGTGTGGAAAGCAATCCTTACCAGCAAGGCTGGTTCGTGCCGCATGATGTGGCAGGCTTGATCCAAATCATGGGCAAGGACTACTTCTCACGCTACTTGGAAGAATTCTTCGATAAGACTCCGTCCCATTTCCGCTGGAACGATTTCTGCAATCACGCCAACGAACCTGTGCACCACACAGCTTATCTGTTTGCCTACGAAGGCAAGCCCTGGCTCTCGCAGAAATGGGCGCGGTTTATCATGGATCACGCTTACGGCACCGGTGTGAAAGGTTTGTGCGGCAACGAAGACGTCGGCCAAATGTCCGCCTGGTACCTGCTGAGCGCGATGGGTTTCCACCCCGTCAGCCCGGTGGATGGCGTCTACATCATCGGCAGCCCGATTTTTGACCAGGTGAGCATTCGGCTGGATTCGAAATATTATCCGGGCCGCAAATTCACGGTGATCGCCCGCAATAATTCGGCGGCCAACGTGTATGTGCAATCCGCCAAACTTAACGGCAAGCCGTTGAACCGGGCCTGGTTGCGCCATAAAGAGATCGTCGCTGGCGGCACCCTGGAATTCGTGATGGGCGCGGAACCGAACAAGAACTGGGGCGTCGCCGAATTGCCGCCTTCGCTCTCGACTTCGGAGCCGAATCTGAAGTGAGACGATTATGCTGCACTTTGCCGCGCGCCCCGTTAGGATGCGGGCATGACGAGTGAAAACGAGACACCAGCCAGCACGTTACTCGACTGGCTGGTGAAGCAACATCCGGAAACGCCCAAGAAGCGGGCCAAGCAATGGATTCAGGCGGGCCGGGTGAGTGTGAATGGGGAAGTCATCCGGCAGCCGCACCGCCGGATGGATGATCCGGGCGAGGGCCTGGAATTGCTGGGGCGCGGAGCGTCGGTGCTTAATTGCGGCACGGGCTGGCAAATCCATCCCCGCGTGGCCATCTTGTATTTGGACCCGTCGATAGCCGTCGTCAATAAAGGGCCGGGGCTGATTTCGGTGCCCGCGCCCAACTCGGATATCTCGGCGCTAAGCATTCTGGCGGATTTCCTGGCGGGCGATTTGAAGGCGCAAGATCGCAGTGTGGCGGGCCGTTCGCTGCCCCCCGCTTACCGGCATTTGAAGATTCAACCCGTACACCGGCTGGACCAATACACCAGCGGCGTGTTTTGCCTGGCCACCAGTGGCAAGGCGCGGGAAAAACTGATCGAGCAACTCAAAGCCCACTCTATGAAGCGCGAGTACGTGGCTTATGTGCAAGGCCAGCCGAAAACGCCCACCGGCACTTGGCGGCACTGGCTGAAGTTGAGCGAAGATGAATTGCGCCAATTCGTGATCACGCCCTTTGAGGCTAAAAACTCCCCGGATGAAGCGATGGAAGCGATCACGCATTTCGAAGTCGCCACCGTTTATCCGATGGGCGACAAGGGAGTCGTTACCAAACTGCGCTTGCGGCTGGAGACGGGC
>MTLE01000894.1_pt1 | contig 19415 bp, 23 predicted proteins | sample 1982461 | NCBI WGS metagenome assembly MTLE01 (sample SAMN05712605, study PRJNA340218) | biofilm metagenome | isolation source: sample SPL anode biofilm adapted to -200 mV | place: USA | collected 2012-02-03
AATATAAAAATCCCTCATGCTTTCTTCACAGAACAGGTTGACCAGAAAGTCCAGTATCTATTGTCAAATCCAGTTGAGTTTGAAACTGCTGATACTGAATTAAAAACCTACATCGAAGAGTATATTGACGATGATTTTCAGTTAATGCTGCAGGAAATGGTGGAAGGTGCAAGTAAAAAAGCTTATGAATTTGCTTATGTCTACCGTGCAGCTTCAGGAAAGTTGCTTTTTAAAGTTGCTGATAGCCGCAAAGTTATCGTTATCTATGATGATATGAATGAAGTGATTGCTATTATTCGTTACTACGATACGGATATTACCAAGGATAATAGAAAAGTAACAGTGACTAAAGCGGAACTTTGGGATACTGAGAAAACGTGGTTCTTTGTTTCTTCGTCAGATTATAATAATCGTTTTATTTTGGATGAGTCACAAGAAATAAATCCGAGATTTCATCAAGTTGTTGAAGATAGTGATGGAAAATTATTAGGAAAAGGTTTCGGATATATCCCATTCTTGAAGTTGTCTAATAACAAGAACGAGAAAACAGACCTTGAGCCGATTAAGGCACTGATAGATGATTATGACTTAATGGCCTGTGCATTATCTAACAACTTGGTTGACTTCGACCATCCGATCTATGCCGTGAAAGGGTATGGTAAAGATAATTTAGATGAGCTTGTGACTAATTTAAGAACGAAAAAGACTGTCGGAGTTAGTCAAGAAGGGGGCATAGATGTCAAGACTGTTGATATCCCAGTTACTGCACGTAAAACTAAGCTAGAAACAGATAAAGAGGCTATTTATAAATTTGGCATGGCTTTCGATTCCTCACAGGTTGGTGACGGTAATATCACAAATATTGTCATTAAGTCACGGTATTCGTTACTTGATTTAAAATGCAATAAGACTGAAATTCGATTACGTGCATTTATTAAGCAGCTATTGGATATAATCATTCAGGATATCAATGAACGATATCATAAGTCTTTTAAAAGACAACAAGTTGAAGTTGTTATTACACGTTCAACACTGATTAATCAAACTGATAACGCCGAGACTGAAAAGGTAGAAGCTGAAACTAAAGGTCAGTTGATACAAAATCTACTGGATGTGGCCCCTTATCTTGATGACGAGTCCCTACTCAAAAAAATCTGCATTATTCAAGACCTAGATTATGATGAGGTCGTTCAGAGTTTAGGATCCCAAGATTATGGTGCATCTAAAAGGGATGTGATTGATAATGAATAAGTATCAATCTGAGATTGAGAAATTACTCCAAAAATCAGAAGAGGATTTATCCAAGGAACTTTTGAAAGCTTATCAATCTGTTTATAATGAAGTCAATGACCAGGTTAGACAATTAGTTGAAGACGCTGAAAAGCTTAATTTTTCTCAAAAAATGCAAGCTGAGCGTTTGAAACTAATCAAACAACAGCTCCAAATAAGTATTGAAGAGCTCCAAAGTGTTAATAATCGTAAGATTTATAATTACTTGGATACTGTCGGACAAGCTGGTTATAATGAATTGTTTTATGAGTTTGAACAAACAACAGGTATACCGATTAGCTTTAGTATGCTTGATCATAAGACGATTGAAACGATTATCCAAACACCAGTAGCTAGTCGCAAGCTATCAACAAGGCTTCAAGGCAATGTTACTAAGCTTAAGCAGTCAATTAATCAAGAGCTGACACGAGGTTTCGTGAAGGGCCTAGGTTATGATAAGATGGCCAAACGTATTTCAAACATTGGTGATTCTAAGTACAGACGTGCTATGACAATTGCAAGAACTGAAGGTGGTAGAGTATCAGGAATTACACGTCAAAAGTCTCAAGACGATATCACAGCTAAAGGTGTTGAGATTGAGAAGCAGTGGTCTGCTGCTCTTGACATGAAAACTCGTAGTGATCATGCTCAGCTTGACGGTACGACAATTCCTATAAAGGAATACTTTAAGGTTAGTGGTTACAAAGCATTGCAGCCGCACATGTTTGGTGAAGCTAGTGAAGATTGCAACTGCAGATGTCGGACAATATCAGTTATTAAAGGCTATGATCCTAAGTTAAGACGTGATAACGAGACGCACGAGGTTGGGGCGTACCAAAATTATCAAGAATGGCTTAAAGATAAGCATCATCAAGCTAATAATGCTATAATTGGTGTGAAGACGGTTGATGGTGTTGAGATTAAACGTACAAGTCAGCATTTAGCAGAACGGACAATTTCACGGGAAGTAAACCCAAATGAGATAGTAGAAGCTTTAGTTAATCCGATTTACATTAGACCTGATAAAATTGATAATAATGGTATTTCACGCAAGTATGTTGGTCGTATTGTTTCTGTAGTTGTTAACCCAGATACTGGGACAGTCGTCACTACTCATAAAACAGGAAGTCGAACAGTCAGAAAATATACCAAGAAAGGGTGATACAAATGATTTTAAGTGATGTTTTAACACAGAGTGAGATTGAATATATTTCTAAGTTTGTATCAGTCAAGTCTAAGTATAATGATGATGCTTACGATAAACTGATAGAGGATTTAGAAAATGCTATGATGTCTTTTGCAATTGATGATGAAATCAAAGATGAAGGATTGAGAATTGAAAAAGTAATTGATAAATTATCCGAAATATAGCACACAGTCATAAAGATTGAGTGCTATTTTTATACTCAAAAAAGCATTTGTCACACTGACAGGTGCTTTTCTTACTGTCCTGGAATTATGACATTAAACTGATACCAATTCACCGAGCGAGCGGAATATCTCGCAACTCTAACTGGGACCAACCAGAATAAAAGGAATGGAGAACGTTAACATGGAATGGATCAAAACTATTTTGGCCAAACACTTGAAAGAGGATGGCACACTTGACCTCGAAGCAGCTAATAAAGAAATTGACGCGGAATTTCCCAAAAACGCTGTGCCGAAAGAGGATTTCAATAGCAAAGTAAACGAACTTAAAACAGCTAACGACACAATCAATACCTTGCAAGCTGATAATAAGGACGTTGAAAAACTTCAAACTGAAATCAGTGACTATAAGTCTAAAATCGAACAGCTTGAAACTGAACGAGAAACTACTGCAACTCGTGCAACACTTGAAAAAAGTTTGCGAGATGCTGGGGCAAAAGACATTGATTATCTTGTATTCAAACTTGGAGAAGTTGAAAAAGATAAAGATGGTTCAATTAAAGACCTTGACAATAAAATTAAGGATTTAAAAACCACTTATGCTAACCAATTTGACCCCACTGGAGATGATAAAGGTGGGGGTGGTGGAACAGGATTCAAAACCATTGAAAATAATTTGAACGATGGAAAACAATCAGATCCAGACCTCACAGCACAAATGATATCAGCATTTACTTCTGATATCCCAACTACAGAAAAATAAGAAAGAAGGAACTTCACATGCCAGCTATTTTAAACTACGCAGAAGCCTACCAAGCAGGGTTACAACAACGTTATGCAGCAAATGGGTTGCTATACAGTCAAAAATTATGGAATTCACCATCAAACAGTGTCCTAAAATTCAGTGGCACTAAAACTATCAAAATTCCAAAGCTATTAATCACAAACGGTCGTAAAGATCGAACACGTCGTTCAATCACGGCTGTTGAAGCCAACTATGAAAACCAATGGGAAACTTACGAGTTGACCAACGAGCGATACTGGTCAACTTTAGTAGATCCAATTGATGTTGACGAAACTCAACAAGTAACGTCAATCGCTAACATTACAAAAGTTTACAACGATGAAGAAAAAATCCCAGAAATGGACAAACAAATGTTTTCTACTTTGTTCGCACGTAAAAATTCAATTTCATCAGGTGCCGGCATTGAAGCAGTTGCACTTGATGAAACGAATTTCTTGGAGACGTTCGATAGTCTAATGACCGAGATGGATGAAAAGGGAGTTCCTGCAGCCGGACGTACTATTTTCTGTACTCCACAAGTGAGTAAAATCATCAAAAATTTACAACAGTTCTCTCGTACAGTACCTGTTCAAAATAATACAGGGGAAATTAATCGTATCGTTAACCGTATTGACGAAGTTACGATTGAGCCAGCGGTCCCATCAGATCGAATGAAAACTTTGTACGATTTTACAACAGGAGCCGTTGTAGATCCTACCGCTAAACAGATTCACTTTATGCTTATCCACATTCCATGTATGGCAGCGCCACAAAAATATAGCTTTGTTGGACTTGACGCACCATCTGCTGCGAACAGCGGGAATTGGTTATATTACGAACAATCTTATGACGATGTATTATTGTTTGAGACAAAACACGACGGTTTGGCATTTGTCATTGAACCTTAAAGGGGGTATTAAATGAAAGTAAGAAAAGAAAACAGAATTCTAACCATCAATGAATCTGAAAAAGGTTTCTATTTAGCAGAGGGGTATGATGTAGTTGAAGTGAAAAACGGTGAGTATGTTGTCTCTGAAAAGGCGACTGGTGGCCGTACTTATTCCATTGCTGAATATTCTAAGCTCGAGGCTGAAAATGCTGAATTGAAAGCTAAAATTTCCGTTTTAGAAGCTGAACGTGCTAATGAAAATTATGAACCTGACAGAGAAGTAATGAAGGCAAAACTTACAGAGATAGGTGTTGAATTCGCTGGCAATATTAGTAATGAAAAATTAAAAGTTTTGTATGATGAGTCAATCAACAAAGTTGGAGAGTAAGTTGTCATTTTCTTTTGAAATGGGGTGGGATACTTGATTATTAAATTACAGGATGCTATCAAGATTAAGCCAGATATTACTCAATTAGAATTAGATGGGCTAGAGCAAGCTATTAGAAGTTACACGAACAACAATTTTCAAAAACCAAATATCAGACTGGAAGGCGTTCAATTTTCAACCGGTGCTATTTCATCAACAGATGAATTGCTTGGGTTTCGTGATGGCAGCACTGTTCAAGTAACTAATAGTCGCTTTAATGATGGATTATATCAGATTGAAACAGTTTCGGATGATTCGCTTATCTTCCCTGAAAATTCTTTCATCGCTCAGAACGCACAGAGAGCGCTTGTGACGCTAGTTGAGTATCCGGCAGATATTTTATTGGGAGTTGTTAAACTGCTTAAATATGACGCCAAAATTGGCGATAAAATAGGGGTTAAGAGCGAGAGTATTTCTCGCATGTCAAAAACTTATTATGATGTTAATGCATCCGAAAATATTGAAGGATACCCAGCTGCTTTAATGTCTTTTTTGAACAAATACAAGAAATTGAGGTGGTCATGATGGCTACTTTTTTTGTTGAACGGTATGCAGAAGTAGGACTTAATCGTTTAAAGGAGCCAATTTATCAATGGCAACGTGATAGCGACCCAGTAAATGGGTGGTTTGATATGCTAACAGGAGATGAAGCCAGCAGTACTAATAGTTTCATTGCAGAATCAAGCCATATTTTTGTTACAGAAGATGTGACATTGGATGTTTCATCACAATGTCGCCTATACAATAACAAGTCTGGGCTAACTTTTGAAATAACTTATGTCGATAATCCAGTCGAACTTGACCACCACCTTGAAATTTACTGCAAGCGGGTGGTCTAATGGTCTTCAAAGATAATTCGATGGAAGGCAAAGAAAGATTAAAAAACGCTGCTGCTAAATGGTTGCTACAAGCGTGCATATTAGTCGAGGGTCAAGCGGTGCTTCTAGCACCAGTCGCAACATCTAGGCTAAAGCAATCTATAGACTATATCGTCGATGATGATGAGCTTGTTGGGTATGTCGGCACTAATGTTGATTACGCTATCTATGTAGAGTTTGGGACGGGGGAGTTTGCTGAGAATGGCAACGGTCGAAAAGGCGGATGGATGTATAAAGACCTGAGCGGTGAATGGTTTTTTACCTGGGGAATTGAGCCACAGCCATACTTACGACCAGCTTTTAGGCAAACTAAAGGGCAAATAGAGGCGTTAGCAAAATCAATATTTGGGGAGGTTTGATGATTGATTTAATTTCAGAGTTGACAACAGCTTTCAGGACAGTTGTACCAGAAAGTTTTTACTTAAAAAATTACAAAGAAACGGTTGTTTATCCTTATCTGACATTTTCTTACACGGGCGAACCCTTGGCTAAAAATACCAAAGGTTTTTATCTGGATGTAGACATTTTCGATGACCAAGGAAAAAACAATGAACGAATTGAGCAAGTGTTATCTGATTTAGTTGATTTTGTGGATAATGATGATAATCGTATCATGACAGATGAGTTATTCATCCGTTTTGATTACATTAAGCCTAATCCAATACCGACGAACTCAGACACTTTGCAACGCAGATACGCACAAATTTATGTGCGTGCAGATTGGAGAAACAAATAAATGGTAACTACTAGTGAAACTTTACCCAAAAGTGGCTATACAGCCGATACGCCCAAACGATATTTACTTAATGCTGGTGCGTTAGTGCGCAATCTCGAATGGGATGGAGCCACACATAAATGGAGTTATGACGAGTTTGGGGCAACGAGTGGCGGTTCTAAACTAACACTTAAAAATAATTTGCGACAAGTCGAAGTTGATGGCGTGTTTACGACACCAGTCGGCGGGGACATGATTGAATCAAGCGAAGGGACATTTGAGGTCAACGTCATCGAACATACTCGGGACAATATCAAGATGGCTTTGTTTGCCAATAGCGCAGAATCTACTGGAACAAATTATCCCGACGGCTATGATGTGATCACACCGAAACAAAAAATCGAAACATCCGATTATGTCAAAAATCTAGGTTATATCGGCACGATCAGTGGTTCTGATAAACCGATTATAATCATCATGTCTAATGCGATTTGTACGTCAGGGCTTGAAATCGAAGTCAAGGACAAGTCTGAATCAGTTGTGACACTTAAATTTGATGCACGCACACCCGCAGGTGACGTCTCAACAACATCACTGCCCGTTACCATCTTGTTCCCTAAGGAACCAGAAAGCGAAGCGTAATCAAAGAAGCATGGTCTATGGCTGTGCTTCTTTTTTGTAGAAAGTGGTAAAAATTATGAAGTATAAAGTGATTTATCCGTTTATTGAAAACGGCAAAAAGTATTGGTCTGGCGATATCTACACAAATGAAGATAAAAAGCGCATCAAAGCTCTGACAAGCATCGAGAATAAAATCGGTCATGTATTGATTGAAAAAATCGAAGATGATAGCAAAGGCAGCGAGACAATCGAAACGACTAAAAAAGTCGATGGCGCACCAGAAACATCTGAAACCAAATCGGAAGGAAAAACTAAATGACTAACAAATTGACTGATGAACAAACCAAAGCAGCAGAGCTGAAAAAGGCTGAAAAAAATACAAAAATCAAAGAACGACTTTTGGGTTACAAAATGCGTGAACTGCAGGCGGACGATATTTTTAAAATTATCGAGATTGTTAATATCTTGAATGTTGCTGATCTCGTAACAGAATTCTTGAAGCAGCAAGATGCAGCTAAAATCAAATCTCAAAAAATGCAAGGTTTGTCCGTAATCGCAAGTCAATCAGACGACAATAAAAAAGAATCGTTGACTGACCAAATCAAGACAATTCAACAAGATATTTCTTCACAAAGTTTTGATTTGGTCAGTAAGGCGGCTAAATTTGTTTTGGTTCACTCAGCGGAAATCAAAACAGAACTTAATGGTCTTCTAGCTGAATTGACTGGTAAAACACCAGAGGAAATTGGTAAGACAAATATCGTCACTTATTCTTTACTTGTAAAGGATTTTTTCGTCAAGCCGGAATTACGAGAAGTGTTCGAGTTGCTCTCTTAATTCAAAATCATGGTGGCATGCATAAGCTGAGAGACACGCTATTTAAAAGATATAGCGATGTCTCTTTTTTGCTATCTACAATTAAATGGCGAGACGTGCCCGACTTCCTAATCACGATGTTTGAAGAACAATCTAACGATGAATTATGGCGTATTTACTTATCAAATCCGCTTAGAGAAGATACTTTTAACGACTTTAAGCAGAAGATTTTAGAAAGTAACAAACCTAAAGAGCAAGTCGAGCAGGAGGCACAGGCAGCGGCTAGATATGCGCTTGATATGTTGGATAGTGTGGGAGGTGATTCATTTGGCATTTAATATTTTCGAACTATCAGGCAAAATTAGTGCTGATAACAAGCCGGCAAATGATGCTATTGACGAGACGACTGGCAAGGCCAAGGAATCTGGATCAATATTCAGCACTCTAGGGAATGGTTTAAAAGTTGTCGGTGCAGGTATGGTAGCCGTAGCTGGTGTTGCTGGAGCTGCCGCTGTTGGATTAAGCAAAAAAGTTATCGGGGCATATGCAGAGTATGAACAGCTTGTCGGTGGTGTAGATACGCTGTTCAAAGAAGCCTCTAGTAAAGTTCAAGGTTTCGCTGATAATGCTTATAAAACTGCAGGCATGTCAGCAAATGAGTATATGGAGACTGTGACAGGTTTCTCAGCTAGTTTAATTCAGTCTCTAGGTGGAGACACTCAAAAAGCGGCAGACGTTGGTAATCAGGCGGTTACTGATATGTCTGATAATGCTAACAAAATGGGTACGGATATTACAAATATTCAAAATGCCTATCAAGGATTTGCAAAACAAAATTACACTATGCTGGACAACTTAAAACTTGGTTACGGTGGAACTAAAGAAGAAATGCAACGGCTTCTAGTTGACGCTGAGAAGATATCAGGCGTCAAATACGATATTTCTAGTTTTGCCGATGTAACCGAGGCTATCCATGTCATGCAAACACAGATGGGGATCACTGGAACAACTGCAGCAGAGGCAGCGGACACAATCAGCGGATCAATCGACAGTACCAAGGCAGCATTAACCAACTTATGGTCTGGTTTGGGTAATCCTAAAGCAGACATCCAGAAACTCGTCAACGATGTGACAAGTTCGTTTGGAAATGTCGTCAAAAACATCACGCCAGTACTTAATAACATCGTAAAAGCTATGCCAGCCTTACTAAATGGTATTGTTTCAGCTATTGGTAGTATGTTGCCGACCTTGTTGCAAGCATTCACGTCGCTATTTACTCAGGTACTTCAAACTATTTTGGCGCTACTTCCAGGCTTAATTCCTGTATTTGTCAATGCACTCATGACAATCGTACAAGCGATTATTGATAATCTGCCGATGTTAATCAGTGCAGCGATTCAATTAGTGACAACGCTAGTACAAGGGATAGCATCCGCATTGCCTACACTAATTCCAGCAGCAGTTCAGGCGATTGTTACGATTGTTCAGGGATTGATTGATAACTTGCCCCTATTACTAAATGCAGGGCTACAGCTGATAACTGGACTAGTTAACGGATTAATCACGGCGATACCGATTTTAATTGCAGCATTACCGCAAATTATTACTAGCTTGGTCACTTTCTTTGTAACTTCTATACCGATAATTATCAATGCAGGCATACAACTTTTGACAGCGCTAGTAACGGCTTTACCACAGATTATCGCAGCGATTGTTGCTGTTTTGCCCCAAATTATAAATGGTATCATAACCGCTCTGATAGCAGCGTTGCCACAATTAATAAATGCTGGTATTGAGTTATTTCTAGCGTTAATCAATGCGTTACCGCTGATTATCTCGACAATAGCCGGAGCTATGCCCCAAATTATCAACGCTATAACAAGCGCTTTGATAGGTAATATTGGTCAGATTATTAATGCAGGTGTGACACTCCTAATTGCGATAGTCCAAAATTTACCAGCAATCATGACTGCTGTTGCTGCGGCTATACCGCAAATTATTTCAGCATTAGTTAATGCTTTGGGTAATGGGATAGGACAAATGGCGAGTGCAGGCTTAAAATTGATTACCAGTGTAAAAGATTCATTCACTAATATTGATTGGTTGTCAGTCGGTGGCGACATTATTCGAGGTGTTGCTAGTGGTATCAGTGGTGCTGCAGGTAAGCTATTAGATGCCGCAGCAGATGCTGCAGGTAATGCACTCGATTGGATGAAGAAAAAGCTAGGTATCCACTCACCATCTCGTGTTTTCAGAGATGAAGTTGGTAAATGGATTCCTGCAGGTATCGCAGTCGGTATTGAGGCAGAAGGTGACACAATTCAAGATGCACTAGATTTAGTTTCTAATGGATTGAGTTTTGATACAGGAGATCTTGGTGCTAATATTATTGATCCCGCACAAGTTTCAATGCAAGGAACCAATCAACAAATGAATTTAGGTACTAACAGTGTCAATAATGATGAGTCAATATCTCTGTTAAGACTTATGATTGTAAAAATTGATGAAATTCTTAAAACTAAATTCAACATTTATCTTGATAAGACGTTGATATCTAAAGAAATTGAAAAATCACTAGTTAGAGGGGTGTAAATTGATTAGAAAAATTTCGATGCTAAATGAAAAAGGGGATTTACTTGATTTTTCAGATAGGGAGAAGTTCCTACTCTACGATGTATCGGGTCTCGGAGTAGAATTCGAAAATAAAGTTGATATCTTTAACGCATCAGTTTTGATGAACTCTCAAAGCCTAAAGCTTGGCTCGTTAAAAGCAACATTGCTTGTTGGTCAAAACAGCAGCAATGGGTATGAAATATTCGATGAGATATTTCGGTTTTTGAATTCACCACCTTATACGATGCTCTATGAAACAGATAATGGAGTGTACTATAGAAGCTGCGTTTTAAATAAGTTAACAAAGTCTGATATGAAAAAAGGTCGTATCTTCCTAGAAGATATTATCTTCGACTTTCTCACACCTTTCTATCGTGAAATTTCTGAGACATACAAGCCAAATTCTGATACAGAAGGGGATGGCAAGATTTATCTCGGTTTGAATCGTCCGAGAAATTTGATAATCAATCCTAACTTTCTTAATAACATGGAAAATTGGTCGAATATGAGTGATCCAGAAGGTATTTATCAGATACAAACACCAGCTTCTGATAAGCCTACATCAAACATTCTGAAATTAACATCAAGCAACAACAAACTTTCCAGTTTCATCAATGCTTGGGGCCTCAATGTCAGAAAAGGCGAACGTTTGTCGTTTCGTGTTGATATTAAGACAGAAAATAACCCTGACTATGATAGACCCGTGATACGAGTTGGCTATGGCACGGGAGAAAAAAACTACAAGTACTCTGATTTCGGTATCACAGCTAGCTCATCTGGTTTTGAGACTGCGGCGATATCTTTCGTTGTACCAGAAGATGGTGTGTTTCAGTTGTATCTTATCAACCAGAACTGGTCAACAATGGGGGAGATGTCAACATATTTCAGAGAACCAATGTTGATTCGTGGAGATGTAGAAAACTTACCAGTTGCCCAGTATGACGATAGCTACCCGAATTTGAATTTGTTAGATGGCACCAGAGGTTTTAGCGGTTATTGGGGCAATACCGCAGGTTGGTACGACGATGGTCTATATGGAGGTTTAAACGTAAAGAGTTTTAACGGACAATGGAACGGGATTTATAAAGCATACACTATCACGACAGATGGCGACTATACTTTTTCGGCATTTGTCAAAAGTGACAATTCGACATCTGAGATACATCGATACGTGCTAATCAACGGACAGTATGTAAGCGATACGATTTTAGGTAATCAATTTGATTGGAAAAAAGACAGCTACACTTTTTCAGGACTAAATGCAGGAGATGTTGTGTTTGTCAAGTACGAAAATGCTATTTATAATAGTCAAAAAATCTCAGTTGCTGGATATAAAATAGAATATGGTTCAGAAACAACTCCTTGGATGCCGTCAGCTACGGAAGTTCAACCATCTGATTATCCAAGCTTTCTAAGCGGGTTTTATGAAGGCAAACAAAGCGATGGTTACTATGCTTATCCATTCGTGTACGAATCAGATTATAATGGGAAATCAGGCGTTTTCCAGATTGAAAATAATTCAGTCTACATTGGCTCAGCTAAAGGGTCACCAGTTGAAATCACAGTGCATGGTCCATGTACAAACCCTTATTGGGAAATATTAGATGGTTCTGAGGTGTTGCAATCTGACGGATATAATCTTGACGTGCCAGAAGGGTATAGGCTAGTCGTTTCAAGCATTGTTCAAAAGCAACGTGTCAAGCTGATAGCTCCAGACGGCACGATATCAGATGTCTATCAGCAACAGGACTTGTCTAAGTCTAATTTTGTCACAATACCTGAAGGGCGTGTCACTTTAGCTTTTCATAACACTGGTGATGTGTCATTCAATTATAGAGAGGAATATATCACAGTATGAGTGAACAAGTAAATATTTGGATAATTGATAGGAGCGGTACTATCACTCAAGAGCCAATTGTAGTTTCTAAAGCGGCGATTCAACCAGACTATATCACACAAGATGCTAGCACGTTCGAGTTGCCAGAGGATGCATCTTTCGTTCGTGGCGACTTCATTCTTGCTAAAGTCATGTACAGTTCGACAGTTTCGTTCTTTGGCGTAATATCAAGCTATGAAGATAATAAGGTTGTCGCAAAAGACTTGCTTGGACTCGTTAATTTTGAGTTTCCAGCAACACGCATGAGTGGGTCGAGTTTTGAGCAACACTTCAAGAATTTGGTCAATCGCTATCTTTTACAGGATTCATCTAAAAATCTGAATATCTTGGATATCGAAGTCAAGACGAACACGCCACACATCTACCAACCAGACGAGCCGCCAATGGCAACAAACTTAATGAGCTATGCAATCAATGGATTCAAGAAGTATAATGTCGTTTGGCGATTTGATAAGTTCGAAAATGGTCGAATTAAGACAGCCATTGAAGCAGTTTCCGATTCAATACAACTCAAGGACAACATTGCAGATTTTCAGGATTGGGAAGTATCGACAACGGAAATCGGAAAAAATGCTCAAAACCATCTACTTATTGTCAACAAAAACACAACAAATTCAGAAGGGCCGAACGTACTCGTAGATCGGTATTTGACAACAAATAACGACATCACAAGCAACGCTAATGACCCTGCTGTCATTAAGCCAACGACTACAAAGGTAGCGATATATGACACGACAGCAACTGACAAGCCTAGCTATGATGATTTAGCCAACAGTGAATTGAAAGGAAACTATTACTCACATGAGATTACTTTCACGATGTCGAAAGCCAACGAATTTTTTAATCTGGAAGATTTAAAACTTGGTACGTTAGCTACAATCTACAAGAACGACAAACTTTACAAGTCTGTCTTGACTGGATATGAATATCTGAGCGACTCTGACCGTGTCAAATTGAAATTTGGACACGTTAAGAGTAGACTCAGTAAGCTACTAAATTAAGGAGGTAAACAATGACACTACAAGGTTATCAATTTGACAAAGCAAAGGTAACACCAGAAGCTGATGCAACGCTATATAGTTATCTGGCTCAATCATCTGACAATAAGGTTATTTCAGGTTTGACAGTGACTGCGACAGGACTTAATGTCTATGTCGCAGCAGGAAAAGCACTTGTGCAAGGCCGATTAATTGAGAACGGACAACAAGTGCAATTGACTGCACAAGCTAATAAAAGTGGCTATGTGTGTATCACGATTGACCTAACTCAGGACAACACTTCAACTGGTACACCAGGAAATATAGATTATTTACCAATTAATAATCAGCTGAGATTAGAGTTAGTTGATAATTTGACTCAGCAAGATTTGAATAATGAAGGTCTTATCTATACATTTCCGATTTATTCGTATGTTTCAACTGGTGCGACTATGACACTGACTAAAATCAGTGGTAGCTTTAGAAATATTTTCTATGATACAAAAGAGGTTGCTTGGACTGGAACACTAACTCAGTCGACAGCTATATACACTGATTTTAGCAGATTTAAAAGTTTGAAATGCTATGGAGTATCTCAGAATAGAACGCAGTTCGTTGTAGAGTTAGATTTAACAACTACATTGACTGCAAGCGAACTTTCTGGTAGATCCTTTGTTGGTAATACCGCAATCGGAAGTTTTGCTGAGGGTTCCGGTTCCAGAGAATGGAAGTTTTCTGTCGGAACGACAACTGAGAAGAATAATACATTTTTTGACGCAAGATATCGTGATGGTTCTGGAACGTGGACATCAACTTCATCTACAGCTACTTTCATATATAGGATTATTGGGATATATTAAGGAGAAACATGGAAAAATATTTTACTACAGCATCAGTTCTGTTCAGTTTAGCTGGCGGTTTAATTACAGGAACATTGGGTGGTTGGGACGTCTTGACACACGCAATTGTTGTGTTGGTTTTAGTCGACTACATGACAGGAATCGGAAAGGCGTTCGTCAACAAAGAAGTATCAAGTGCAACTGGTTTCAAAGGGATATTTAAAAAAATATTGATTTTCGTAGTAATTGCAGTATCTGTAGAGATGCAGAAAATTATTGGAGATGGTATCCCGTTGCGTGAAATCGTCATCATGTTCTATATTGCGAACGAAGGGATTTCCTTACTAGAAAATGTGAGTGAATTCATTCCAATGCCACAAAAAATGAAAGATATTTTCATTCAGATACGTGACAAAGAAGGTGAAAAATGAAAAAAATTAAAAAAACAGTAGCAGCTCTTGCAATTATTGCAGGGCTTTTTAATTGCTCAACAGCTTTTGCTGCAGTCGGTGACCAAGGCGTTGACTGGGCAGTATACCAAGGAGAACAAGGTAAATTCGGTTATGCGCATGACAAGTTTTCCATCTCGCAAATCGGTGGATACAATGGCTATGGGATTTACTGGCAATCGACATACGCCTCACAGGTGCAGTCGTCAATTGCACAAGGGAAGCGTGCACATACGTATATCTGGTATCAGAGCGTGACTAATACAACTCTGGCCAAGAATATCTTAGACACTATGCTTGCACAAGTTCAAACACCTAAAGGTTCAATCGTGGCGCTTGATGTTGAGGATGGCGTGGCTAATACTGATGTAATTTTGTGGTCGTTACAATATATCAAAGACCGTGGCTACACGCCTTTGCTTTACGGATATAAGAGTTTCTTGACTAATAATTTAGATCTCGGTCGTATCTCTAGTAAATTTGGCTTGTGGATGGCACAGTATCCTGACTATAATGTCACGCCTGTTCCAAATTACAACTACTTTCCATCGTGGGATAATATTCAAATTTTCCAATTCACGTCAACTTATATCGCAGGCGGACTTGATGGCAACGTTGATTTAACTGGCATTACAGACAACGGCTATAAAAATGGCAATCCATCTAAACCTACAACTGAGACACCAGCAATTGACGCGGGTAAGGAAGCCGATAAAGTCAAAGGCACTAACAAAGAAGTTGGCATGACAGTAAAAGTCAACTTTAGCGCTAACAACTACTCTACTGGTGAAGCTATCCCGCAGTGGGTTAAGGGTACAGCTTATCAAGTCATTGAAAAATCAGGGGATAAAGTACTGTTGAACGGTATTATGAGCTGGTTGAGTGTGTATGATGTTGAGACGTTGGATACATCAACTAGTACACCAGTTGCGACTACTAGCCAAACTCATGTAGTACAGTATGGCGAGAACCTAAGTAGTATTGCTGCGAAGTATGGCACCACATGGCAGGAATTGGCACGTGTGAACGCCTTGGTTAATCCTGACCTGATTTATACTGGTCAGATTATTCGCTTTACAGGTGGTCAATCTGAGGATACAGCACGGACTTATACTGTACGCTTAGGAGATAACTTATCATCAATTGCCAGTCAAATGGGAACAAGTGTTCAAGTTTTAGTATCTGTGAATAGTATTTCAAACCCTAATTTGATTTATGCTGGACAAACCTTAAATTATTAAAAATATCCCTGACTTTGGTCAGGGATATTTTGTTTTTATGCTATAATTTTCATGAAGGGAAATAGTCTATGAGAAATAATAATTTTTATGAAGTTAACTATCTTCAGATTGAAAAACAAATTGTTGAATTGTCTTACCAAATTTCATTTGATGATGTAAATTTATCAAATAATGTTCACTCATTAAAAATCGCAAATATTATATTGGAATGTGCGAATCAGATAGAATCTATTGCGAAAGATTTATATTTTGAAATTGGTGGACAAGGAGCACGAGATAGAGTGCACTATGACCATGATTGTTTATATAAATTATTAAAAGAATGGGATTTAAAAAACAGAGTTGTTTATTTAACTCTTAACTCATCAAATATAACGATGAATGAATTCAGACCATTTGATTATACTTTGAAAAAAGCAAAATTAAAAGATAATAATGGTAACAAGGTAAAAGAAAAAAGACCTAACTATAAATGGAATAAAAGTTATCAAGCTTTAAAACACGACTATATAAATTCGATAATAGAATATGCTACATTAAATAATTTATTACTAATATCATCTATGTTATATTTATTGCTAAATTATCAAAGCTTTATCAAGGTTAAAAATATTGAAAGAAAGGCAGAGTTGAAAGAAGAAGAAACTATTATTATCAGTAGTGAGCTATTCTCATTAAAAAACATAAATTTCGCACATATAGAAGCAGTACTAGATTACGATAACTATAAGATAAACTTTAAAAATGAAATTGAGAATTCTGTTTTAATTACAAGATATTCAGATAAAAGTGCAAAAAAAATCTTAAAAAATAACGGTGTAATGTACGGTTTATTTAAAATATCAAATATGGATGTTGGACAAATAGAGCAATATGATAAGGTTGAGTATGAGACAGTGCTTAATAAGGGGCAAAATATATATAATTTTTTGGGTGATTAAAATTTTCAAAAATAAAAAACTTAACTAGTTATTTCTGACCTCATGAATATTTGGTATTATGTGGGTTGCTCCCGACATTTTTTTGGTATCTAAATATGATATAATGAAAGTCATTAGCTTGGTTGATCAGACTTAGTTCGTATTTTAGTATCCGACGTTAGGATAGTACAATATTATTGTGTTACTTTAAGCAGTATCGCAGCACAATTTGGCACAACTGTTGAACAGTTGGTATTAGCTAATGGGATTAGTAATCCCAATTTAATCTATGCTGGTCAAGTATTGAAATTTTAAAATTAACCCCGCTTCGGCGGGTGTTTTTTTGTTTGAACCATAACAGTATTGACTTTGTATGATATAAATTGTAGAATGATTACTATAATTAACTAGGAATGAGAACTGTTTATGGGATGGGAAGATGCTCCTACATCTATTGATGAAATGAGTATGGAATCTGGTTTTATTTTTGCTGTTGATGAAAACGGTACAGCGAAATTAGATAAAAATTATAGCGTTTTTGATGAAGAAGATATAAATAAAAAGTGGTTTACATTAACGGGGGTACTTGTTGATTTAAAAGACTTTAGTTCTCTTAGAGATTCTATAATGGAATTAAAGTTAAAATATTGGACTGATGGAAAATATAACGGAGAAAGAGTTGTATTTCATTCAAAAGATATAAGAAAAAAACAAGGTCCTTTTAATCCTAAAATAATAAATTGTAATGAGTTTTTAATAGAGTTAAATGAACTATTGCAGCAACAAAAATATAAAATTTATTCCATAAATGTAGATAAATACAGTCATGATGCGCACTATATTAATCCTTATCCTGTCTACGAGTTATCTGTAGAATATATTATGGAACGGCTCTGCTATGAATTAAATAGATTAAATAAAAAAGGCGTAATAATATTTGAATCTAGAGGTCAAAAAGAAGACAACAGTGTTTTAGGTAAAATCAATACTGTTTTAAAAACTGGAAATGATTATCATCGTCCGTTTGTTTTTAGAAAAATAGATGGAGTGTATTTCAATCGAAAAAGTACTCCTGATAAACAAAAATCATATTGGATTTTGGAACTTGCTGATATTTTATCATATAGAATACATAGATTTGTAAAAACTAGTGAAAAAAATCAATTATTCAAAAGCATTGAAACGAAATTTAGTGAGTACCCTGACCATGATGGTAAAGGACTTAAAATTTGCAAATAAAAAAAGGATAGGAAATACAAAACGGCATGAGTATTATTGAAGAAAATGAAAAAGACCAAAATCTAAATTTATGGAGCCCAGAGAAAAGAAATCTTTCCATAAACTGGCTGCGTTTAAATAAGTCACAGAAAAACAGACATTTTTCAACTGGTGACATATATTATTGTGATTTAGGAGAAAATATTGGATATGAAATAACTAAAAATAGACCCGTAATAGTTTTATCTGATAGTCATTATAATAAAAATGGTATGGTGATTGTTGCACCATTGACTAAAAAATTATTCCGGCATAAAACAACTTATTTTCTCAAAAAAGACAAGTATAATTTTTTAGAATGGGATTCTTGTGTTAAAACATCACAGATGCGAAGCGTTGCATCTATTAGAATGACAGCTAGACTTGGAAAAGTTGATAGTGATGATTTGCGTAATATAAAAAGCAGAATAAAGATTTTATTTAATTTTTAAGTATAGTAATTGACATAAAAAGGAACATGTGATATCATAATACTATGGTGCTTATCTAGTTATAGGCTTTCACACAATGGTTAGAGGTTAGCTCAAACGTTACTTGTGTTAAGTGGTGTCCTCCTTGTTGAGGACTTTTTTTTATAATATTCACCCTCTGAGGCGTTTTTCTTTATAACAAGAACGGAAAATTATATAGTAACTCTAGGTGCTTAGATAACCAATGAATATAAAAAAATATTTTAAATTTTTGAATATTAAATCAAAAAGCCTTGTAGATATTGCATTTACAAGGCTTTTTTTATTTTCAATTAAAAAAGAATCGACCGGTATGTCAATTCCATTTAATTTAACTAGCGGTTGAATCCTCACTTTCAATGTCATGACTTTGTTGTGTATCAGATTCATCACCATTAGAGTTTTGATTATTACCTCTGTTCATGTTGCCTCCACCCATATTGGGTCTATTCATACCTGAACGGTCCATGTCGGGTTTGGGAGTCATAGTATTTGTAATTAAAAATGTCGAAACACTACCCAGTATGAAGAAGCTAGTAGAGAACAAAACAATTTTCTTATTAATTTTTTTATACCATGATTTTGATTCTTTTAAGTCTTCGCTTGTTAAATTATCGGTCATTTATTGGCCCCTCTTTCTTTATGTACAATATTTTATAAAACTATCCTTTACTGTGACTTAAAAATTTACTTTTATTATGCTACAATAAAAAAGTAGGACCTTTAGCTCAGTTGGTCAGAGTTCTCGGCCCATAACCGAGTGGTCGTTGGTTCGAGCCTAACAAGGTCCAGTTATAGTGGTAAATGAGGGGCACAAAAGGGGGCAAAAAGGGGGCAGTTTGTAACGAGTCTTAAAATATAGTGTAGTTATCAACCAACTATCTAAACTCGAAAAAAGCCTTTAAAGACGTAGGTTCAACGATATATAATATACTAACCAGTTATAGTAAAATATCATTAAATACCTCCGTGCCCTTCAAGGTAA
>MTLE01001993.1_pt1 | contig 19388 bp, 20 predicted proteins | sample 1982461 | NCBI WGS metagenome assembly MTLE01 (sample SAMN05712605, study PRJNA340218) | biofilm metagenome | isolation source: sample SPL anode biofilm adapted to -200 mV | place: USA | collected 2012-02-03
CGCCGCCCTTTTGTATTACACTCAGGCCCTTGATCACTGTGTCCTGACCCACTTACAGGTGACTGAGGAAGAAATTGATGACGCCTTTGCCGCGGTTCCCGCTGAACTGCTGGATATCATCCGGGAGGCGGCTGGGAACATTCGTGATTTTCACGAAAAACAGTTAGAAACGACCTGGACCTACACACCCCAACCCGGGGTCATCCTCGGTCAGCACATCACCCCGATTGAACGGGTCGGTCTCTATGTCCCCGGTGGCAAAGCGACCTACCCCTCGACCGTGCTGATGGATGCCATTCCGGCCCTGGTGGCCGGGGTAACGTCCCTGGTGATGGTGACGCCGCCCGGTCGGGACGGCAAAATCAACCCGACGATCCTGGCGGCCGCCAAAATTGCCGGCGTCCACGAAATTTATAAAATCGGCGGTGCCCAGGCCGTTGCCGCCCTGGCCTATGGCACAGAAACCATAAAAGCGGTTAATAAAATTGTCGGGCCCGGTAATATTTATGTGGCCACCGCTAAAAAAGAAGTTTTTGGCAAGGTCGATATCGATATGATTGCCGGGCCCAGCGAGGTGCTGATCATTACCGATAAAAATGCCAACCCGGTTTATGCGGCTGCCGATCTGCTGTCGCAGGCCGAACACGATGAGCTGGCGATGCCGATTCTGGTGACGACCTCAGAGGAGCTCGGTAATCAGGTTATCGAGGAAGTCTACCGCCAGATCAGTGAAGACTTAAGCCGCAAAGAAATCGCCAAAAAATCCGTCGATGATTATGGCTTTGTCTTTATTGTCAAGGATCTGGATGAAGCCTTTGAGCTGTCCAACCAGATTGCTCCCGAGCATCTGGAACTGCTGATCGAACACCCCATGGACTCGCTGGAAAAAGTAAAAAATGCCGGGGCCATCTTTATGGGGGCCTACACCCCAGAACCCTTGGGCGATTATTTTGCCGGGCCCAACCACACCCTGCCGACCTCCGGCACAGCTAAATTCTCTTCTCCTCTGGGAGTCTATGACTATTTGAAAAAATCCAGCATCCTATCCTATGATCAGGCCGCATTGCAGTCAGTCTATCCCAAGATTGCCGCCTTTGCCCGTTCTGAAGGATTGGATGCCCATGCCAAAGCAGTTGAAAGGCGGTTTGAAGACTAATGGAATCACTGATACGAAAAAATATTCAGCAATTAATTGCCTACAAGGTCGACGCCCCGCAGTTTGAGATCGTCGTCAATGCCAATGAAAGTCCTTATGACTTTCCCATGCAACTCAAGCGAAAATTCTGCGACGACATCTGCAACACTGATTTAAACCGCTACCCGGAGGCCTGTTTTCCGGAACTGATCGAAGCCATTAGTGACTACACCGGTGTCCCGGGCCAAGGCATTATCTGCGGTTCCGGCTCTGATGAGCTGATTGCGATGATCAACCAGGCCTTTGTCGATCCCGGTGATGTGGTAGTCTCTCATTCACCGTCCTTTGCCATGTACGATATCTGGGCTACCATTGCCAACGCCCGACATATCATGGTACCGGATCTGCCGGGCCACCTTCCCGATGTTGAGGGGTTAATTGCAGCCGCCTGCCAGAATCAGGCCAAACTGCTTTATATCTGTAACCCCAACAACCCCACCGGCTATATTTTTAGTCGAGCGGATATTATCAAAATATTGGATTCGGTCCCTTCGCTGGTGATTCTCGACGAAGCTTATATCGAGTTCTTTGGTGAATCGGGCGTTGATCTGCTGGAAAAACACCCCCGCCTGCTGGTGCTGCGAACCTTGTCCAAAGCCTTCGGTCTGGCTGGCATCCGCTGTGGCTATGCCCTGGGCAACAGAGAGATTATCGATATTCTTTACAAGGTTAAAGGCCCCTACAACCTCAATGTACTGACCCAGAAATTGGCCGTCATCGCTCTTAAAAACCGCGATGCGATCCTGCGTAATCTGGAAATTTTAAGAGCCGAGCGCCAAAAAGCCATGAGTGTGCTGGAAACCTTGCCCGGCCTGACCCTTTATCCCTCGGGCGCTAATTTTATTTATTTTGAAAGCGACCGGGCTGAAGCCATCTATCAAGCGCTCCTGAAACGAAACATTCTGATTAAACGCTTTGCCGAAACGAACACTACTCCCGGCAGTATTCGTTTTTCGATGGGTAAACCTCAGGAAAACCAAAAGATTCTGGATATTATCAAGGAGGTCGTGTACAATGAAGCGTAAAAGCACCTTAAGCCGGTCCACCACCGAAACCGAAATTTCACTGTCACTCACTATTGATGGGTCAGGAATCGCCCAGATCAACACCGGCGTTGGGTTTTTTGATCACATGCTGACCCTCTTCACCAAGCACGGCAAATTTGATCTGACCATCGACGCCCATGGTGACGAGGCGGACAACCACCATGCCATTGAAGACATCGGTATTCTACTGGGCAAAGCCTTTTATGATGCCTTGGGTGATAAGGCTGGCATCAACCGTTATGCCTTCCAGTTCACCCCCATGGATGAAGCCCTGTGCCGTACCTGTGTGGACATCAGCGGTCGCAGTTACCTGGTTTTCGATGTTCCCCTGACCCGGGAATTCATTGGTGACTTTGAAACGGAAATGCTGGAAGAGTTCTTTAGTGCCTTCACCAGCAACAGCAAAATGACCCTCCATGTGGCTTCCCTCTACGGCAAGAACAACCACCATATTGTCGAAGGCATTTTTAAATCGCTGGGCCGCACCCTAAAAGACGCCTGCACCATCGAAGCCGGTAACACCGAAATTCCATCCACTAAAGGAATAATCGAATAGGTAATCGCGAAACTGCCGTGAGCTTTGCTCCCAGTTTCGCACGAAACAACCAGAAGAAATCGCAAAGCGAATTTCTTCTTTGTCACGGGCAGTCGCCAACTACAAGCAAGCTTGTGATTGGCTCATTGCCTTCGCGAATTTTTACACTGTACGGCGGACAGTTCGATGAACTGTTCGCCTACACGTTACAAAATTGTTTGTGGAAACTGCACACAAAGCAATCATTGTTCAATGCTTTTTCATTTCGCAATTACCTAGGAATAATAGAATAACAGGAGGACAACCATTGATCGCAATTGTCGACTATGATGTCGGAAATTTAAAAAATGTCGCTACTGCCCTGGGTGATGTCGGTCTTTCCGGCACCATCACCCGCGATAAAAAGGTTCTGGATGCGGCTGACGCCATCATCCTGCCAGGGGTTGGAGCTTTCTCCGACGCCATGGATAACCTCAGAAAATTTGATCTCATTGATGCCCTGAATGACCATGTCCAGAAAGGCAAGATCCTGATGGGCATTTGCCTCGGAATGCAGCTGCTTTTCGATAAAAGTTATGAAGACGGAGAGTTTTCCGGGCTTTCCTATATCCCCGGCGAAATCGTCAAATTCGATGCCCCCGGGATCAAGATTCCCCATATGGGCTGGAACAATCTGGTGATCAACCGGGACAGCCCCTTGGTTAAAAACATCGGCAGCGAAGACTATGTCTACTTTGTCCATTCCTATTATGCCAAGCCAGACAACTTTGATGATGTGGTGGCTTATGCAAAATACAGTGTCAAGGTACCGGCGATTGTTCAAAAGGACAACGTCATTGGGATGCAGTTTCATCCGGAAAAAAGCTCCAATGTGGGCTTTAAACTACTAACGAACTTTAAGGAGATGATATCATGATTGTGTTTCCGGCCATCGATTTAAAAAACGGCAAATGCGTCCGTCTGATGCAAGGGCAGAAGGATGCCGAAACCATATATTTTGACAACCCCGTGGATGTCGCCTTGAAATGGCAATCCAAGGGCGCCCAGTATCTGCATCTGGTCGATCTGGATGGAGCCTTTGACGGCCAACCGAAAAATCTGGAACTGGTTAAAGATATTGTCGCCGCACTGGATATTCCCGTCGAACTGGGTGGTGGTATTAGAACCCTGGAAATTGCCAGAGACTATATTGACAGCGGCGTGGCCCGAATCATCATTGGTACCCAGGCGGTAAAAGATTTCGACTTCATCGTCAAACTACTGGACCTTTATGATGACAAGGTCTGCGTCTCCATTGACGCCAAAAACGGTCTGGTCTGTACCGAAGGCTGGGTGGAGAGCAGTAATATTGAAGCCCTGGAACTGGCCAGCAACCTCGAAAAGCTGGGTCTGTCGACCCTGGTTTATACCGACATCTCAAAAGACGGGATGATGACTGGTCCTAATTTCGAGATGCTCAAGGTGCTCAATGATAATTTAAAAATGGATATCATCGCCTCCGGTGGTATCTCTAAATCAGCCGACCTGATCCGACTTCAGGAAATGGGCCTTTACGGTGCCATTACCGGAAAAGCCCTTTATGAAGGGGCTATCGATCTGGAAAAACTGTTAAAAGAGGAGCTTAAATCATGCTGACCAAACGGATCATCCCCTGCCTGGACGTCGATCATGGCCGGGTCGTCAAAGGTAAAAAATTTCAGGATATCCAGGACGTCGCCGATCCGGTCGAGCTGGGTCGCTACTACTCTGAACAGGGTGCCGACGAACTGGTTTTTTATGATATTACCGCCAGCTATGAAGACCGGGATATTTTTATTCACATCGTTGAGAAAGTGGCTGAAGCCATCCGCATCCCTTTTACCATTGGTGGCGGGATCAGCAAGGTTGAAGATTTTAGAAAAGTGCTGATGGCCGGGGCCGATAAGGTCTCGGTTAATTCAGCGGCCGTCAAGAATCCCCAACTGATCCGCGAAGCGGCCCTGCGCTTTGGCGCCCAATGCGTGGTTTTATCCATCGATGCCAAACGTAATAGTCAGGGTTCCTGGGATGTCTATGTTAAGGGTGGCCGGGAAAACACCGGCATTGATGCCATTGAGTGGGCTAAACAGGGCCAGGACCTGGGGGCCGGAGAGATCTGTATCAATTCCATCGATACCGACGGCGTTAAAAAAGGTTACGATCTGGAACTCAACCAGAAACTGTCCAGTCTGCTGACTATTCCGATTATCGCTTCTGGCGGGGCCGGAAAAATGGCAGACTTTGCCGAGGTTTTAAAAGTAGGCGCCGATGCGGCCCTGGCGGCCTCCGTTTTTCACTATAAAGAAATTCCCATTGTTGATTTGAAAAATTATTTACATGATCAGCAAATACCTGTCAGACGGGTATAGAAAGGTAAAACATGGATTTAGAAAATATAAAATATAATGAAGCGGGACTGGTTCCTGCCATCGTACAGGATTATGAAACCCGTCAGGTGCTGATGATGGCCTGGATGAACGAAGAAGCGTTAAAAATGACCCTGGATACTAAAAAAGCCACTTTTTACAGCCGCAGCCGAAAGAAACTGTGGGTGAAGGGCGAAACTTCCGGCAATACCCAAACCGTGGTTAAAGTCGATTATGACTGTGATGGCGATACCCTGCTGCTTCAGGTTATTCCCGCCGGCCCTGCCTGCCATACCGGCAACACCTCCTGTTTCTATCGCAGTCTGGCCGTTAATCCCGAAACAAACCTAGGTAATATGGAAGTGCTGACGATGCTTTATCATCTTATTGCTGACCGAAAAATAAACCCCGTTGAAGGTTCTTATACCAACTACCTGTTTGAAAAAGGCGTTGATAAAATTTGTAAAAAAATTGGTGAAGAAGCGGCTGAAACCATTATTGCCGCTAAAAACAACGATCCAGATGAACTAATCTACGAAGCTTCGGATCTCATTTACCACTTGCTGGTATTGCTCAATAATCAGAATGTCGACCTGGAATCGCTATTCCATGAACTGACTAAACGCCATAAATAAGTCTTCCTAAAGCCGATTAAATAATCGTTAATCGGCTTTTTTAGACTATTTTATCCAAACAAAAAAGGGGCGCTTGCCACACCCCCTACTATTCCAATTAACAACAATCACCGCCACAGAAACTACGATTGGCCATTTTGGCTTTCATCAACATCATAACCAGTTCGTCCTGAGTCATTCCTGACCAGGTTGCTAAATCAAGGTTAGATGGATAGGAACCGCAACGTATTATTTCACCATCGACTACTGTAATTGGCAGTGCATCCGAGCCATTTTTTTCAATAATCTCACTGATTTCCCTATTCCTGGCGAATACCTCCGGATTTTCAATCAAACCGTATCGCAGCACTTTTTTTCCTTCACTCGTTAACGCCCGCAGCATCGTTTTAATCCTTAAGACTTCCCGATCCGCTCCCGATCCACAACCATTGCCACTATCGCATATTACTGAATCATATATCTCAATTGTCTTCATTTTCATCAACTTAGTCCATTTTTATTTATCATGAAGTCATTCAGATTTCACATGAACTACCTTTCATAATTAGTATGATTCTAAAATAATCGAATTGCCTGATTCTGTCAAGTTATATTACGAATCACTTAAGCTGTTTTACAGTTAGTTTGATAAAGTATTTATATTAATGCCTACCATATTTTTATTGCATTGAAGTTATTAATCGTGTATAATATAGATACTCCGAAGTTTAAGGTTTCTAAGGTACTTGCTATGAACTTAAACCCGTAGGGTATAATCGGAAACGGTTATGTCTCCCATTGTGGAAAAGGGGCTTGACAGAAATAATTTCTTGTCATTTTGCATTGTTTAAGTGCAGAAAAAAAAGGCCATTCCATCAGGAGTGGCCTTTTTTTTCCCTGAACGTCCCTGAATTTTATTTATTTGTAACCGAAATACGTAATTCAGGACACTTTCTTTTAGACACCAAAGCCGGATTAACCAACCGGTTTTTGGTTGTTTTTTGAAAAAATATCTTATATAAAAGCCAAGCCCGATTATTTTCAAATCTCCGGGCTTGGCTTTTATCATCATCCTCCTGCAACGGGAGGAAAAATCGCCATATATCCATCTTCTTTAATGGGAACGGCAAGCATGGCATCGACCTTCCCGTCAACCCCATCGACAATTAGAGCGGCAATTTCCGGTGCGGTGATACCCAGACTGTCGATGACATCCTGACCTGTCATTCCCGGGGTATAGTCCATTTCGACGATTTTTCCCCGGCCCTCCCGAAAATTTGCAAATAATTTTATTTTGATTGACATGTTTCCTCCTAAAACGAAAGGGACGATCAAAGATCGTCCCTTAAATTTATTCTATAATAAACCTAATTTTTCAAGACGTTCTTCCGTTGGAATACCATCTTCATCCCAGCCCCGTTCTTTGTAGTATAGAGGCAGTAGTTCATCCAGTTTATGAACCCAACCTTTTGTTGGTCCATCTGGCATTGCTTCTTCTAATAAACGTGGTGGCAAGGTATCTTCTTCTGGTGAAATACCAGCTTCTAAATTAAAGAGTTTTTCCAGATTCCAGATTCGTTCACCGGCTAACAAAACATCTTCAGCCGTCCATTCGGTTCCCAGAACCTCGTTGAGCATATCAGCATATTGCTGAGCACCCAATGCAAATGAGGTAAATAGACATAAGCCAGTGGAGTCGATAACTGCAGTCAGATCTTGGAATACTTTTGCCCATACCTCTTTACCAGCGAGATCAAAACGATCGAGTTTTTCTGGCAAACCAAGAATTTCAGGAGAAATCAGGTAACCACGAACATGACATCCACCACGGTTGGAGGTTGCATATTGAAGACCCATCCCCTGGATTCCACGAGGGTCATAGGCTGGCAAGTCTTGTTTCTTAACCGACATCGAATATTCCGGAACACCAAAGAAATCAGCCAATCGATAGGAACCGCGGGCCAGTAAATCACCAAAGCCTTCTCTGTTCCCCATTTTTTTCAGCCAATGGACCACTGAATCAGCGTTGCCAAATTTTAGGATCACATCATCATTGAGCATCTCATCGGTGATATAACCACGTTGATATAATTCCATGGCTGCTGCCAAGGTTGCGCCAGCTGAAATGGTATCAATACCCAGTTCATTACACCAGTAGTTGGCATCAATAACGACTTCCATGTCATCAATTCCGAGGTCACCAGCAAACACCCAGAGTGTTTCATATTCCGGTCCACCGATACCATCAGGGCTCTTATCACTTTTGACCCAGCGACCACAGCCAATTGGGCAATGATGGCAAGGATTACGTTTGATCAGATATTTTTCGGTCATGGTTTCGCCGCTGACAGCTTCAGCATCCGGATCCTGACCTTCCTGGAAGTTTTTGGTTGGGTATACCCCATGTTCATTGATAATATTAACCAGTACTGCAGTTCCGTAAGTAGGTAGTCCCCCACCGGTTACACCATTTTCTTTTAATAAGGTACGGCATTCTTTGGTAACTGCTTTTAATCCTTCTGGATTGGCAATTTCAGGTTTTAAGCTTCCTTTAACGGTAATGGCTTTTAAGTTTTTCGAACCCATAACCGCACCAACACCAGAACGACCAGCAGCCCGATCTTTCTCATTCATGATCGCTGCCATCTGAGACAGTTTTTCACCCGCAGGGCCAATAGTTAAGACTTTAGAACCAGGTTGTTTTTCTTTTAATAGATCACTGGTTTCAGAAACCATTTTACCCCACAAATCAAGTGCCGGTAAAATTTCCACCTTATCTTCATCAATACTGAGGTAAACCGGCAGACTTGCCTTGCCTTCAATGATAATGGCATCATAGCCAGCATACTTCAGGTAGGCGCCCCATTCTCCACCAGAGTTTGAAGAAGCAATGCATCCCGTTAACGGTGACTTTGTAACGACCATATACCGACCACCGGTAGGAGTCGCTGTCCCCGACAACGGACCATTGATAAAGACGATCTTATTTTCTGCCGCAAAAGGATCAACCTGCGGATCAACCTCATCCATATACAGCTTTGTTCCTAAACCACGACCACCAATATATTTTTTTGCCAACTCAAAATCCAGATCTTCAGTTGTCACTTCATTGGTCGTCAAATTGACACGTAAAATTTTCCCCATGTAACCAAACATTTCGTACGCCTCCTAAATTTTATTTATTTGTAACCACTATCATTATACCCAAATTTTACCTTTTATTCAATCGATTAAAGGAAAGTAAATGACAAGCGCAAAAATTTATAGCTTTTTTAGGATTCAATGCGCAATTTTTGATCAACTTTTGAGCGCAAATTTTATCAGTCCACCAAGCCGATCGTTTTTAGAATGTTATAACCCAGTCTCCGTTCTTGCCCTTCATAAGGATAAGCATGCATGACAATCATTGGATTGAAATTAAGTTCGATAATTCCATAGTTTGAATCGGGATTGCGGTAGTCTTCCAGGATAATATCAATGCCACAAAATTTGGCACCAAAGGCCCTGGCCGCCTTTAAGGCAATTTCAAAAAAATAGGGGTGCATTTTTTCAGTGACGTCAATACTGTCACCACCGGTGCTGATATTGGAATTTCCCCGGAGAAATATCAATTCCCCTTTTTCTGGTATCGACTGATTAGACAGACCCTGTTTTTTTAGAAACATCCGTGACTGATCATCCAGCTCAATTTTTTTAAGTGGACTGGTATGACCATCGCCCCGGTAAGGATGTTTATTCTTTTCATCAATAAGCTCCTGGATGGTGGAAGACCCATCACCAACGACGTTGGCCGGGCGACGATGGAGAACCGCTACAACCTCATCACCCATGGTCAGAAAACGGTATTCCAGCCCAGGAATGTAATTTTCAATTAAAATTGTATTGTCATGTTCAAAAGCAATGCGAGCTCCTTTTAAAAGTTCCTCCAGGGTACCACCCTGATCAAAAATGCAGATCCCTAATCCAAAATTAGTGGATTTGGGCTTGATCACAACTTTTTTCCCGACGTACTTTGCCAGTTTTTGTTTTGCTTCCTGAAAAGAAAAGTATTCTTCGCCATCTGGAACCGGCAAACCATTTTCCTGCAGAATTTTTTTTGTGACAACCTTATTTTCCATGAGTAGCGGGGTAACATAATTATCAGCACTGGTCTTTGTCGCCTGCTTAACATATTCCCGGTGACCGTCTTTTTCCAATCGGACAATATTGTCAGCCGCGTCCATTGGGATTACTTTTATTCCCCGAGTCAACGCCTCTTTGATTAAAATCTGGGTCGACATTTCCCAGTTTTCGAACCCCTTCAGACGATAGTGATCCGCATCCGACTGTTTTTTATACGCCTTGGCCATTTCCAGATTGGCATCCAGACAGCCCTTTTGCTGCATTAATAATTTCAGTCGATGGGCATAGGTCGTTTCCGGTTGTCTTACCCGGTTCTGCATTTCCTTGATGCACCGATCCTGATTTAAGCCAAGGTATTCATTAACCTCTGCCACCTTTTCCAGAATATCCTCAGCCCAGGCTGATTTTAACGTCCAGTGCCGGTGATCCAGCAATTCTAAATCTGGTTCCAGCCCATGTTCGGCCACCGCCACTTCATTAATAAGCGCTTCCTGCTGCCAGGTATCAAAAAACTCTTCGCCTTCCAAAAGTAAAAAGAGCATAAAGATATTCATAAACTCCAGATCTATTTTTGCAATACCACATTTATCAAAGACATTGAGATCAATGGTTCGGATTTCCAGATATTGAATGCCCTCTTTTTCTAGAGAGTCCAATACATTTCGATAATCCTTTGGTTTTAAGCGAATCTGAGCATACAGTTCTTTCGCTTCAGAAATATCTCCCCGTTCCACAAACTCATTGATACTCCCGATATAATCCTTAATGGAACTGTAGTCCGGATAAAGATCGATTTCATTTTTATAACCACTGCAACTGCCATTGCGGGCCGAGGTTCCGCCGGGGCTGACATAGGTTTCATTACCACAATCGCCCATACATTGCAGGCATTCCTCAATGTATGAATTATGGAGACCAGGCGTACAGCCCATTAAATAAATAATCAGCCAGCGATAACGCAAAAAATTACGTAAGACCTTTAAATAAATTCGATCTTTAAATCCTTTGTAGCTCTCCTGCGTACCGATTTCCTGCCAGATGGTTGTTAGAAATTCCTCACTAAAAGAAAAGTTATAGTGGATACCGGAGATCAGTTGTCGCTTACCACCATATTTAGCCATCAGTTTTTCCCGATATTCTCGGGCTTTTTTTCCTTCTTCTCCCTGATAAGAGGCAATCGGGATCTGGTTGTCATCAGGTATACTACATGGCATCGAGTATGGCCAAAACAGCTCATTATTCTCGCCAATCTCACCGATCACAATATCCGTCAGTTCTTCCAGAAAATCATAGGTTTCGTTTACTGAATTAAAAACCGGTGTAACCAGTTCAATCTGACTTTCCGAGAAATCGGTGGTGATATATGGATTTTTTAGTTTATCGCCAAAAATCGGGGGATGTGGTGTCAATGCCAGTCTTCCCTGTGGTGTCACCCGGAGTCCTTCTCGTTCAACTCCAAACCCAGCCGTTAAAATGCTTTCTGGTGTCATTTTATTTTTTAATATTTCAATCATGCGCATAGCCTTTCCGTTGTTGTACAGTTAAACCGGTGTGAACTGTATAAAATTTTTTTAATTATACCATAAAAAAGATTAATTCTAACTAACTATTTCCCTTTGATTGCTAGGGAATAATCATTATTTTTGCCCCATTGCAATCGTTCTAACCCGATTTCACTACTTATTTGTTTAAAGTATTGACAAATAAAACGGAAGATGTTAGACTCTACTCATCGAGTTAGAAATCACTAACTCAATTTTAATAATCATTATGTTAGTTATTACTAACCAACAGGAGGAAAACCATGTTACTATCAATGGCGACACCCGGAGAAATAAATCACATCAAAAAAATCACCGGTAAAGATACTACGCATCAATTTTTGGCGAGCCTTGGTTTTGTCGAAGGCGCTGATGTCACAATCATATCTGAGCTTTCTGGCAACATTATTTTAAACATTAAAGATACCCGGGTTGCCATCGATAAGAGCATGGCCAACCGCATTATCATTTAAGGAGATCAACATGAAAACACTCAAAGCTGTAAAATGTGGGGAATCCACTAAAGTTGTAAAACTCCATGGCGACGGTCCCATTCGGCGCCGGATCATGGATATGGGCATCACCAAAGGTGTTGATGTCTTTGTCAGAAAGGTTGCCCCCCTGGGCGACCCCATCGAAATTACTGTGCTGGGTTACGAACTGAGTATTCGTAAAGCCGATGCCGAGCTGATCGAAGTTTTTTAACAGTTTCAGAGAAAAAATAATTTAACAGCCATGGCTGTTAAATTTTTGCCAACAGTGTTAGGCAATGCTATCAAATTAACGAGGAGAACTTATATGAACTTAAAAATTGCACTCGTTGGAAATCCCAACTGTGGTAAAACAACCATGTTCAATGCGCTCACCGGCAGTTCCCAGTATGTGGGCAACTGGCCGGGGGTCACCGTTGAAAAGAAATCCGGCAGACTCAAAGGTCACAAGGATGTTGAAATCATCGATTTACCGGGTATTTATTCGCTGTCCCCCTATACTCTGGAAGAAGTGGTCTCCAGAAACTATTTACTGAACGAAAAACCCGACGTCATGATTAATATCGTCGATAGCAGTAATATTGAGAGAAATCTGTATCTGACAACCCAGTTGCTGGAAACTGGTATCCCGATGATTCTGGCCCTGAATATGACTGATATTGTCAATAAACGTGGTGATATCATTAATGTCAAAGCACTTGCCAAACGCTTGGGTTGCGACGTCATGGAAACCGCTGCTGTTAAGAGCGAAGGATGTACTGAACTGGCCGAAAAAGCCATTGCTCTTGGCAAAAGTAGACAAAAGCCAAGACCACTATCGATTTTTTCAAATGATGTCACCAAAACCTTAGGTCAAATTGAATCCATCATTAAAACCAAAAGCACCACCGAGCACCCGGATTTTTATGCCATCAAACTTTTTGAGCGTGATGAAAAAGCCATCGAACAGCTTAACCTTTCAGACACGGTAATGGCTGATATTACGGCACTTACCGTATCCTGTGAAGAAGCCATGGATGATGACAGCGAAAGCATCATTACCTCAGAGCGCTATCAGACCATCAGTCGCATCGTTTCGGATACGATCAAAAAGAAAGCCAGCACCGGTATGACTACCTCGGACAAAATCGACCGAGTTGTGACCAATCGCTTTCTGGCCTTACCCATTTTTGCCGCTATTATGTTCTTAATGTACTTTGTCTCCGTTACCACGGTAGGTGCCTGGGTAACCGACTGGACCAATGACGTGCTCTTTGGTGAAATTATTCCCCCTGCTGTAGAAGCACTCCTTGTTTCCTGGGGTACCGCTGAATGGCTGAATTCACTGATTCTTGATGGTATCATCGGCGGTGTTGGGGCGGTTCTCGGTTTTGTCCCGCAGATGTTTGTCCTATTCCTCTTTCTTGCCATTCTTGAGGATTGCGGTTACATGGCCCGGGTTGCCTTTATCATGGATCGGGTCTTTCGCAAATTCGGTTTATCCGGTAAGTCGTTTATTCCCTTACTGATTGGGACCGGCTGTAGCGTTCCCGGAATTATGGCCTCCCGAACCATTGAAAATGAGCGGGATCGTAAGATGACAATCATGACGACCTCCTTTATTCCCTGCTCGGCCAAGCTGCCCGTGATCGCCCTGATTGCCGGGGCCTTATTTCCCGGATCGGTCTGGGTTGCCCCGTCGGCCTACTTCATCGGGGTAGCAGCTATTATTGTTTCCGGTATCATTTTGAAGAAAACCCGGGGCTTTTCTGGTGATCCGGCTCCCTTTATCATGGAACTGCCCGCTTATCATGTCCCCGGTGCCAAAGGGGTTCTGATCCACATGTGGGAACGGGGTAAATCCTTTATCAAGAAAGCCGGTACCGTTATTTTTGTGGCCAGTATCACCATCTGGTTTTTATCAAGCTTTAACTTTGCCCTGGAAATGGTCGACACCAATGAATCGATTTTGGCCGCTCTGGGCATGCTCATTGCGCCGGTCTTTATACCGCTGGGTTTTGGCACCTGGGAAGCGACTGTTGCCACCATCACCGGTCTGATTGCCAAAGAAACGGTAGTCAGTACCTTTGGCGTCCTCTTTGGTTTTGCCGAAGTAGCCGAAGATGGTGCCGAACTGTGGCCCCAGCTGCAAATGGCCTTTACTCAGATGGCCGCCTTCTCATTTTTGGTTTTTAATCTGCTCTGTGCCCCCTGCTTTGCGGCCATCGGTGCGATTCACCGGGAAATGGGCAGTGCCAAATGGACATTGATTGCCGTGGGTTATCAGACCGCATTTGCCTATACCATTGCTCTGATCATTTATCAACTGGGGGTCTTTTTCACTGGTGGTGGTTTTGGCATCGGTACCGTCGCAGCCATCATAATGATTGCTGCCCTACTCTATCTGCTCTTTAGAAAACCGGTCAGCAAAACAAAACAAAAACAATTGACACCGGTCAAAGAAATTTAGCGTTTAAACTACCAAAAGGCCAGACGAAAATGGTGATCATTCTCGTCTGGCCTTTTTAACTCTTTTTGCTACAACCCCAACTCTTGTTTGAGTTTAGCCAATTCCTCATCAACTGAAGCATTTCCACCGTCGCCGTACTTTTCTTCCAGCGCTTCGACGGGATCGATCGGCTCACTGTTTAGTTCGGCCATGGCATTGGCTTCATCCAGCATCCGGTCGGCCTTTTCTTCCATCCGGGTAAAGGCATCCATGGCATCTGCGGTTTGATCGGCGGAGCCGCTGGCTTCATTGAGGATTTCCTGGGTTTTGGCAATCGCCACCTTGGACTTGATCATGGTGCGGCGGGCCTGCAGGGTTTGGATATCGGAAGCCAGTTTGTCATGCATCTGTCGCATTTTCATGGCATTTTCATGCGCTGCGGCATACAGCTCCAGCAGTTCAGAATCCCGGTTTGTAAGCTCCTGTTTTTTTGAGAGAAAGATCCGGGCATCGCCTTCATTCCCTGCCACTAGGGCTTTTTTTGCCAAATCGTCATATTTTTTCAGCTCGGCCTTATTACTGTCAACCAACCGTTTCGTCCGGCTTTCTTCACCCATCACTTCAGCAGTGCTACGCTTCACTTCGGCCAAATCCTCGAGCAGATCAATCAAATACTGATCGATCATGATCGCCGGATCTTCCATCTGATCCAGCAGATCGTTGATATTAGCCCGGATGATATCACCAAATCGTTCTAAAATTGCCATCTTTTTCCTCCTTTGAATTTACTAATCAATCTTTATCCTGATCTGGCGGATTATCCTGATATTTCTTCGCCAGGTCATCAATTTCGACATCGTCAAATTTTTCAAGCGGGGTACTCAGTATTTCTTCGGTTCGCTTGGCCTCGAGATTTTTCTGCTTTTTGGCATGTCGCCACCAGACAAATAACAAAATCGCTAAAACCACCACGCCAAAGACAATGGCGATGGTCGTCATCGCCGCAATCCAGGGTGACCTGGTGACCGTCATGATCCGATCTGCCGCATCCCGAAAGGAATTACTGAAGAACTCCTCGTCGGTGAGATTGCTGTCGTAATAATTGCGGTCAACGTAATCCAGCAAGATATCAGCGGCTTCCTGATCAATGACCGTTTTGGCCTGAGTCCCGGCCACATAACGATCCATGTAGAAATCATTGTATTCATAAAATACAAAGAGCAGATGGGCTTCATCCGTAAAGAGCTGATCATAAAGCCCATTGGCATAAGTGTCTAATTCACTCTCGGTGGGATGATTGGAACCATTGACGTTATCAATGATTACCACATACGGTTGTACCCCAGTTTTCTGATAGAAGTATTTTAGCCCTTCCTCCATTTTTGTCTGATTATTAATCCAACCCAATTCGTCGCGATAATATTCCGTTTCGTTGACCGAACCCGCTGGCAGCGGCTGCCGCTGTACCGTAGATTTGGTGACTTCTGCGGGGCCGGTGATGACGGATGCCACGAAAGCGCCGATAATCAGCACCAGAATCAGCACAATCAGTAGAATAATGATAAAACCGCAGCCACAGCCCACCGATCCGCCGCTGCCGCCGTCGTGATTGCCACCCCCGGGAGTACCCCCAGAACTCATTCTGGTGCCACTGCCAAACAGTCTACTCCCCGAACTGCCCCCGGAACTGCCAAATGAACCCCAGGAACCACTGCCACCACTGCGGTGACTGCTCCCGATGCCACCGCTGCGACCACCGCTACTGCGGCTACCGCCAAAGGATCCGCCACTGCTGCGGCCACCTGAACCGCCACTTCTTCCCATGATACCCCTCCATTTGTTTGCGCATTGTTACAATGGCTTTCTACCCCAAATGCGACCTTTCATTCATCATTGACCGTTGCAAAAAAAGAAGCACTGACGATCATTTTCTGATAAAATAAACAGATAAAAAAAGCTTTACTAAGGAGATAAAACACCAATGGCTAAACAAAAAGAAGTGAAAACCAATGCCATGCGCATTTTGGATAAATTAAAAATTGACTATACCCACCAAATCTATGAATGTCATGAATTTGTCGACGGCTTGCAGACTGCCGATCTGCTGAAGCTGCCTTATGAACAGGTCTATAAGACCCTGGTGACAGAAGGAAAAAGCAAAAATTATTTTGTTTTTGTGATCCCCATCGATAAGGAGCTGGATATGAAGAAAGCCGCCAAAGCGGTCGGCGAAAAAGCGGTGGCAATGATTCATCTCAAAGACCTGACTGCGATCACCGGCTATGTCCGGGGTGGCTGCACCGCCATTGGCATGAAAAAACAGTTTAAAACCGTCATCAACGATACCGCCAAAGAGCTGGATACCATCTACATCAGCGGCGGGAAAATCGGGTTGCAGATTCAGTTGCGCCCCGATGATTTCTGCACTGCGGCAGCGGCTGTTTATCGGGATATTATTACAGCCTAAACCGTGATGATGTTTTAAAGGATGTTTCACCAAGTACAAAGGCTTCGGGTTCAAGCAAGGATATTTTTCGGACTTCCAGCAGCGCTGATTATTCAATCGGTGGCGACGGTACTCTGATGTTCTGATCGGTATTGAAAAAATTAGTTTTATGGTGAACATCATCTTTTAAGAAGTATTTTGAGCTTGTTTTTGTTTCTTTTTTCATCGATTTATCCTTTCTTTTATTAATTGTTCCTGTGCATCTGCTAAGTTTTGATAACAATGGAAACGGGCAATCCCATCTTGAACCGATACTTTGCAGATCGTTTCAAGCTCATCCAAGTGATTCAGAATTACTTGAAACACCGGTTCCCCATGCTTCGTTAGAAATTCATCCTGGAGGATTTGAATAATTCGGTCCGTTGACATCCCTTTCCGGTAGGGACGATCCTCTGAAAGGGCCGTGAATATATCAGCATAGGCGATAATATCCATCTCCTGAGAAATGCCGTCATTGACCAGATTCAAGGGATAGCCCGACCCATCGTGATTTTCATGATGACCGGAGGCCCACTCGACAATCCCTTCTAAGCCTGATATATGGCCCAAAATAAGATTCGTAAAATAGGCATGGGTTCTGATGTCAGCCCGTTCCTCTTCCGACAGCCGTTCCTTTTTTTCGATAATTTCAGTTGCAACGGCAATTTTGCCTAAATCGTGTAACAATCCGGCCACTCTGATTTTGCGGCATTCTTCCTCAGAATACTCCATTCTTTCGGCAATGGCATAGGCCACCTGACTCACGCCAACCGAATGGGCAATGGCAAATTTGCTTCTGGAATCAATTATTTTTGAAAGGGTCAGGGCAAATTCCTCCAACAAATCCATGGTCAAGTCAATCTCGTAGTGTCTGGAGATTCCCAATTTAAGAATTTTTTCCATTTCCCAGTTATCAATATCCAACCAAAAAGAATCCTTCTGAGCCTGCGTCAGATAGGCTACCATCACCTCGGGGTGAAAAACGGTGCCACTGTAAGACTCCATTTTGGTGATTATCTGTTGTTTTTGTGCCAAAATTGAACTATCCGGCTGTACCAGAATATCCGTCCGATCGGCCACATGCAGAATATAAGCTTCCAGCGGCACCGGACCCAGTTCTGAAACATAGGTATTGTCCAAATCATAATGCCAATGGTGATAAAAAATGATGCGGGAAATCTTTTCAAAGGGTGAAAATGATGACAGCATGTAACTGCCTAAACTGCTATGCGGAAAAGGGTTCTCCACATCCATCTGAATCAGACTGTCTCTTTCACTGATGGTCAGGGCGCCAATATCATGCAAGGATGCTGCAATAATCAGATCACTCAGTCGATCCACTGATAACCCCATCTCAATACCAATATGATAGGCGGCAATGGCCGTTCGGCGGTGATGGTTCTTAAGCAGATAATTGTACAGATCAATTGATTTAGTAAAGGATGTAATCAGTTCTTTTAACGTTATATTCATAAACCAGTCCCCCTCAGGTTGCTATCTTTCCTATTTATAATTCACTAATATGAAATCCGTTTACACATTTCAATCAACACTCAATCCGGCAACGATATCCACTCCGGTTTCGGTGGACAGTTCCATTTGATTTATTTTATTGGCTCTTCGCTGTCCATCTTAAACCCTGTCATCAATGGTGAAGCACTGATCTTGGTAAATTTAACAAATTACCACCTGTCAAACAAATTTAATCAATTGCTTATTATATAAGCATTATTGCCGGGAATAAACAGGAGTTTAGTTTTATTTTTACTTCTGTATTAATTTTCCTGGCGGTTGTGCTTGTCACTGCCTAATCAGATTGTCCGTAACAAGGGGCTGCCATTACCGCTTTGTTCCTACCCTTGTCACAAAGCGCTTTTTTAATAACAGGGCATTGTTGACGTCAGCTCAGCTTCAGACTGCTAAAACCAGAGCTTTTGCAAGAAACTGAGCTGATTATGCAACAAAACGAAAAAAACTGGTTTTTGGCAAATAAATGCTTTAGTATAGAGCGTGTAGGAGGGAAACGCATGAAACTGATATTTAAAACGGATGCCAGCATTGCTAAAGAAACGGCGCTGATTATGACGCATCCCCAGGACTCAGCGATCAAGCAGCAGCTTGAACGGGCTGTTGCACTGAATGAAAAAACCATCACCGCCATTAATCCACTCAACAGCCGGAATATCCAGGTGCCGATTGGCGCCATCCTGATTATCGAATCAGAGGAACGGATATGCAATTTGCGCTTGCTAACCGGCGAGAGCTATCTCTACCCCAAGCGACTCAAGTATGCCGAGGCGGATTTTGTTAACCACGGCTTTATCCGGATCAACAATCAAACCATCATCAACATCAAAGCGGTTAAACAATTTGCACCCACAACTAATGCCCGCATCGAAATAACCTTAAGTGACGGTTCCACCTATTTTATCAGCCGTCATTACATCAATAATTTTAGGAGGTCACTATCATGATCAAAAATTTAAGTCAATCGTTCTTCCAGGTATTTTCCGTTACCCTGGTGTGGGTCACCCTGCTGCTGACGAT
>MTLE01000177.1_pt1 | contig 19343 bp, 11 predicted proteins | sample 1982461 | NCBI WGS metagenome assembly MTLE01 (sample SAMN05712605, study PRJNA340218) | biofilm metagenome | isolation source: sample SPL anode biofilm adapted to -200 mV | place: USA | collected 2012-02-03
TCCGGCGGCCAGCAGCAGCGGGTGGCGCTGGCTCGGGCCGTGGCGCGGCGGCCGCGTTTGCTGCTCTTGGACGAACCGCTCAGCGCCTTGGATACGCCCACGCGCTTGCGTTTGCGCGGCGAATTGCGCGGCCTGCTGCGCCAGTTGGCGGTGCCCACAGTGTTGGTGACGCATGACCGCCAAGAAGCGTTATCGCTGGGCGATGATTTAATCATCATGGACGAGGGTTGCATGGTGCAACAAGGGCCCGTGGCGGATGTTTTTAGCCGGCCCAAAAGCCTGGCCGCCGCCGGTATTCTCGCGGTGGAGACCATTGTGCCCGGGCGCGTCCAGCATTCCGCGGAGGGGCTGGCGACGGTGCTAGTGGAAAAAATTCAGCTCACCGCTCTCGCGCAGGATCTGCCCTCGGGCATAAGTGAGGTGTATGTTTGCATCCGGGCGGAAGACGTGATTTTGACTTTGGACGCTGACGCTCATAGCAGTCCCCGCAATCGTTTGATCGGAGTGGTGCAACGTCTGGAAGCGGATGGCCCCTTGATGCGCGTCAGTGTGGATTGCGGGTTTTCCCTGCTCGCATTGCTGACGAAGCCCGCGTGTGAAGAATTGGCTTTGCAGCCTGGCAGCCGCGTTCACGCCTGGATCAAAGCCCCGCAAATCCATTTAATTCCGCGCGCGGTTAGCTGAAGATTATTACTTAAAATATTTTTGGTGAGAGGAGAAAGTTAGCCCAGCGCCTGTTGTGAACGCGACAGAATGTGGCGTCTTGCGCGAGATGCTAAAAAACAGCCAGGCTAAACCGCCGCCTCTGGGGTCTCATTCGCCGGTGGGGTAAAGGGCCGAAAACGCTTGGTGTCGATTTTGTACTTCTTGACCCGCAAGCCCATGATGCGTTCGGTCAAACCGAGGCCGCGCGCGGCTTGGGCCATATTGCCCCCGCAACGCTTGAGTTCGGAGATAATCAGTTCGTATTCCAGCGCGCCCAGGGCGCTGTCCAACGATCCCCGGCGTTCGCTTTCGCCCGGGCCCGCCATTTGCAGCGTGGGCGGCAAATGATGCGCTTCCAGGGTGTCGCCGTCACACAGCAAATTGGCCCGTTCGATGCAATTCTCCAGCTCGCGCACGTTGCCGGGCCAGTGATAGGCCATCAGCATATCGATGGCGGCGGTGGAGATGCGGCGCACGGCCTTGCCATTGGCGCGGCTGAATTTTTCGATAAAGTGATCCACCAATTGCAGAATATCCGTGCGATGTTCGCGCAAGGCGGGAACGTAGATCGGGAAGACGTTCAGGCGGTAGTAAAGGTCGGAGCGGAATTGGCCGGATTCCATCATGGATTCCAGGTTGCGGCTAGTGGCGGCGATGACCCGCACGTCGCATTTGATGGCCGTGTGGCTGCCCACGCGCTCGATCTCCCGCTCCTGCAGCACGCGCAGCAATTTGGCCTGAGTGGCCGGGGTGATATCGCCAATCTCATCCAGGAAAATCGTGCCGCCGCTGGCCACTTCGAACCGGCCGCGCCGCATGGTGAGAGCGCCCGTGAACGCCCCTTTTTCATGGCCGAACAACTCGCTTTCGATGATCGATTCGGGCAGCGCCGCGCAGTTAAACTTCACGAACGCCTTGTTTTTGCGGTCGCTTTGTTCATGGATCGCCGCGGCCACCAGCTCTTTGCCCACGCCGCTTTCGCCCCGGATCAGCACCGTCGTGCGGCTGGCCGCCACTTGGGAAATATGGCGGTACACCGAGCGCATGGCACTGGAATTGCCCACCATGCGGGGCGGCTTGAAATGGTTCTCAATTTGCTCCTGCAAGCGGGCGTTTTCCTGCTCCAGGGATTCCACCCGATTTTGCGCCGCCTGCCGCAATCGGGCCGCCTGCGCCACCATGGCGGCAATCATGCTCAGCAGGCGCCGGTCCGCCGCCAAATGCTGCACGCCTTCCGCCTCCCGTTCCACGCTTAGCGTGCCGACCACTTCGTCCCCGATTTTGATGGGCACGCAGATCAGCGACACTTGCTTGCCCGCGCGGGCGGCTTCAACCGTTGAGGGGGGCAGCCCTTGCTTAAACATTTCATCGCTGGCCAAATCGGTAACGATCAAGGGCTGGCCCGTGTGGATGACTTTTTCGATCAATGCATTGCCGGCCAGCAAGTAATGGCTTTGCAGTTCCACACTGTTCAAGCCGACGGCTTCTTCAATGCTGATCTTGCGGGTGTCCCGGTTGACGATCGTGATCGTCCCGCGCTTCATGCCCATGCCATCGGCCAAGCGCTGGAGCACGGGCCGGATGACATCGCGCAGTTCCAGGCTGCTTTCCAGCGTCTGGGAAATTTCCACCAGCAGGCTCAATTCCTTGAGCACGCGGCAAAGTTCTTCCCGGGTGCCACAACTGGTGGCGCAGTCCTGGCCCGCGCTGAGCGTGGCGCAAGATTCAAGGTAAGCGTCACAAAATGTTTGCATGCGAATCCATCGGCGGAGAGCAAAGCAACCGGCATGCCAAATCTAAGAAACCGGCTTTAGGAAAAACCCTGGCCGAATTCCCTGGGCTTGACTGTTCGCGCTGGGATGGCGTTGAATTAGCCACGGAAACTTGGCGCCGGAAACACGCTGGGAACACTCGGGTTGCGGTGGCGTGAAATGAAAGATTCCCTGCGCCCAGTGCCACTGACTTCCCTTATGGACCAAATTATTCAAGCGTTGCGCGCGCATGCCAACCCGGAAAAAGCCGCTTTACTGAGGCGATTTTTCAAGACCGGCCCAGGGGAATACGCCGAAGGCGACCAATTCCTCGGGGTCACCGTGCCCCAAACCCGGCAAGTGGCCAAAGCCTTCCGCGACGCCGAGGATGAGGTGGTGTTGAAGTTGATGCATTCGCCGATGCACGAGGAACGCTTGCTGGCATTGCTGATCTGGACGCTGCAAATTCCCAAAGCTTCCGAAACGCGCCGCCGGGCCATTGCGAAACTCTACGAGCAACAGTTCGCGCACATCAACAATTGGGATCTGGTCGACTTGTCGGCCCCGGCCATCTTGGGCGCGGCTCACACGCCGGAATCGCTTTTGCCCAAGCTGCGGCGCTGGGCGGTGAGTGATCATCTATGGACCCGACGCATCGCTGTGCTGGGCACGTTTCCGTTCACTCGCCAAAGCAATCCCGCACCACTGATTGAGATTGCCGATTTGCTGCTGCGCGACGAGCACGATTTGATTCACAAAGCTGTGGGCTGGATGTTGCGCGAATTGGGCAAGAAATGCGGCCAGCCAGTGCTGGAAGCCTACTTGCTCCCGCGCTACGCCACTATGCCGCGCACCATGTTGCGCTACGCGATCGAACGCTTTCCCGAAAAACGGCGGCAGGCGTTTTTGAAGGGTGTGGCGTAGGCGTCAATGAATGAACATCGCGTCGCCGTAACTGAAGAAACGATACTTCTGCTCGATGGCATCCTGATAGGCGCGCAAAATGAGGTCCCGGCCGGATATCGCGCCCGGCGCGGCAAACGCGCTGACCAACATGAGCAAGGTGGATTTCGGAAGGTGGAAATTGGTGAGCATGGCCCCCACGACTTGGAAGGCGCGCGGCGGGTAGATGAACAAGCGCGTGCGGCTTTTAGTGGGGACGATCCGGCCATTGTGGGCGGCGGCGGCAGATTCCAGCACCCGTACTGACGTGGTGCCCACCGCCACCACTCGGCGGCCTTCTTGGCGGGCGGATTCGATCGTTTGCGCGGTGGCTTCGCTCAATTCAAAATATTCCTCGTGCATCGGGTGGGTGGCAAGATCCTCGGTTTTCACCGGCGCAAACGTGCCCGCGCCCACGTGCAACGTAATATAGGCGGTAGTCACACCCTGGCCACGCAATTGCGCAAGCAATTCCGGGGTGAAATGCAGGCCGGCCGTAGGCGCGGCCACCGAGCCAGGCTGGCGGGCGAACACCGTTTGGTAACGCTCGCGGTCCTCGGGATTGCGGTTGCCTGGCGCGCGCTCAATGTAGGGTGGCAAGGGCATTTCGCCCAAAGCCTCCAGGCAAGCGCGCACATCGGGCACGCCCGAAAATTGCAGCCGCACCTGGCCGTCCTCGCCTTTTTCCCGCACTTCCACTTGCACGTCGGACGGTGTGCCATCTGGCTGGAGCAAGATTAGCTGGCTGCCGGGGCGCACGCGTTTGGCGGGACGAAACAGGGCGCTCCAATCGTTCAGCCCGCGCTCTTCGAGCAAGAGGATTTCACAGCGCCCCCCTGTGTCGGGCTTCAGGGCGCGCAAGCGGGCGGGCATCACTTTGCTGTCGTTGAGCACTAGCAAATCCCCTGGCCGCAGCAGGCTCGGGAAATCGTGAAACCCGCGATGAGTCCAGGCACCGGCGGCGCGATCCAGCACCAGCAAGCGCGAGCCGTCGCGTTGCGCGGCGGGGCATTGGGCGATGCGTTCCGGGGGCAGGAGATAATCGAAATCCGAAGTCTTCATGGCTTGGGCAAAAGCCCTTTGATCTGGGGCGGCAAGGCGAAATCCTCGTCCTTCAAGGTGTCAAATTCCACACTGTCGATTTGCGTGATAATGTCGAATCCGACGCATTTGATGGTGTATTTGGTGGGCGCCAGCAGCCCCTCGAAATTGCGGTAGTCGGAAAGGATTGTGGTGGCGGGGATGCTGCCCAGCACGGTGTCTTGCCGGGAGATCATGCCCCGCATCAGGCCGGTTTCGACGTCGAAAAACTCAGTGGATTCCGCGCCCGTGTGGGAAACCGAGCGCATTTTGTAACAGGGCCGGCCGTCGAACTCTTCTTTGCCAACGATTTCGAGGCTTTTATACAACCGGGGTTCATGGAGATAAGCCTCAAAATCCGCTTGGTCCTTGATTTGGTTCAGAGACGAACCCTTCATCAACATCGGCCCGGCGGTGGGATCGATCATCCAGCCCACCTGGCCGTCATATCCCTGAACCATCGCCAAGTCGAGCAGCTTGGTTTTGAACGCGACTCGGGTGAGGAATTTGTTCGGCCGCGCTTGCAGGATTTCCGTGCTGCCATTGAAGCCTTGAGCCGGCAATATAACCGAGCCTTTAAAATGCACCGTATGGTGTTTCGCCAGCGCTTCGCGCCCCCCGCAAGCCGCTACGTATTTGGCCAGAATTTCGGTGGGGCTTGGCAAGCTGGGATCAGCGGAGACCGATGCGGCCGGAGCCTTCAACGGTTCCTCTTTTGCCGCGGCGCCAACTTCAATGACTTTCGCCAGCGGATGCGCGGTGTGGCCTTGGCGTTTTTCGCTGGCAATCCACTGGGCGGCGGCTTCCAACGGAGCGTCGTGGCCGGCCAGCAAGCGCGCGCGGCGCAAGGGCACGCGGGTGTTGGGGATGACACCCCGGCCTTCCCAGCGGGTGCCGTTGGGGGCGACGAAATCGCTCAAGGCATGCACGAGTTGATCGCCGTTGGGCAGCGTATCCACCGTGGCGGGCAAAGCCATGCCCGCGGTGGTTTGGCCAAAGACGCGCGCGCGGCCAATCGCTTGCATGCCGCCCGCGAAAATCTCGCTCGCGCTAAAGGAGCAATCATCCACCAAGATGGCCACCGGCCCGGCGAACGGTTTGACTGGCGTGCCCGCCGCGTTCACAAGGCGGGGGTTAGTCGTCAGGCGTAATTCGGTTTCCCGCGTGCGCAGCAATCCCAACGGATATTGGCTGCCCAGAAAATGGCCAGAGAAGCCCATCACCATCGTGACTTGCCCGCCCGGGTTGCCGCGCAAATCGATGATCATGCCGTCGGTGTCGCGGAGATCGTCCACTGCCTTGTCCAACGGGGCCGCCAGCGAGGGCATCCACACATTGAAACGGATCAGCCCCGCTGTCGTGTCTTTGGAGGGAGTGAGGCGGCCCGTTTCCAAATGGGCGTAAAAAGTGGGCAAAAAGCCCAATTTAGTGGCGGTGCCGGTGATGGGGGCGCAGGTGCAATTCGTTCGGAATTGGCGATTTTGGCCATCTCGCAACACCAAATTCACGGTCGAACCCGGGGCGCCCTTCAGTTGTTGGCAAATGGCCGACCAAGCGATTTCTTCGCTCTGGCGTCGGTTATACCCTTTGGCGCCTGCCGCAATTCGGCGTGTGCTCAGGCCGTCGATTTCCTCCAAAATCCATCCCGGGCGAATGCCCGCCTTCGCGGCTGGCCCGTTGGTTTGAACGCGGGTGACCACATATTCGCCCTTCAACCGCCGCACTTCCATTCCGATGTCTCCCGCGGTGCGGTTCGATTCCAACGGTTTAACCTCTTTGGGTTTAGTTGCGGAAGTGGAGGCGGAGGTATTGGTGGCCGACGGAATCGGCGCCGGCTTCGGGATCCGTGCTCCAGGACCGGAGGCGATCACGCCAAAATGGCTTTGCCCTAGCCGGTTGACCATGTCGGTGATCACCGCGCGCAATTCTTCATCGGTGGTGGCCGCCGCCGCTTGAGGGCGCAGTTCGGCGCGCACGCGCGGCCAGTTCACGCCGTTGAAATTGGTGTCGTAATAGGTGCGGTTAATGATGTCCCAAGCCGCGTCAAAAGTGGCGATGGCCTCGGGCAGAGGCTGGCCGTGGGGCGCGGTTGCCACCGGATGCCGGGTGGCGCAACCGTTAAAGCTTAGCAGCGCCGCCAGCAGCCAAAGCCAGGCCCAGCGCCGCCACTTGGCCCGCCAACCTACCGCGTTGAGTTGCCCTATGCTCATGCGTGGCCACTTTCGCAAACCCCGGGCCGGGACGCAAGGTTTCCAGCGCTTGCATCAATCGCCGCTTTCCGCAACTTGCCGCTTGCCACCTGGCGGCAGGCGGACGAAAATCCCTCGGTCATGAATCGCATTGTCGAACGATTTCAACGGTTGCGCGAGCAAGGCAAAAAAGGCCTGGTGGTGTACATTGGCGCGGGCGATCCCCACTTGGAGGCCACCCGCCAGCTGGCCGTGGCGTTTGACCACGCCGGGGTCGACGTGCTCGAATTGGGCGTGCCTTTCAGCGACCCCCTGGCAGATGGCATCGTCAATCAGCTAGCCGCGCAGCGCGGTTTGGAATCCGGGGCCACACCGGCCAAGGTGCTGGAAACGGTAGCGGCCATCCGGCGCGACTCGCAAATCCCCATCGTCTTATATATCTATTTCAATCTCATCCACCGTTGCGGCCTGGAAAAATTCGTCCAAGACGCGGCCCAAGCGGGTGTGGATGGCTTGCTGGTGCTGGACTTGCCGCCCGAAGAGGCGGACCAGTTCGAGCCGTTGATGCAAAAGGCCGGGCTTTGCTCGATTTATTTGGTGGCACCCACCACGCCTGAGCAACGGGTGGAACAGATCGTTCGCCGCGGTTCTGGATTCATTTACTACGTCTCACGCGAAGGGGTCACCGGCATGCAGGCCAAAGTAGCGGATACGATTGCCGCGAAAACGGCCATCATTCGCGCCCACACTCCATTGCCCATCGCGGTGGGATTCGGGGTGTCCACTCCGGCCCAGGCGCGCGAAGTGGCCGCCAGCGCCGAGGCCGTGGTGGTGGGCAGCGCGATTGTGAATCGCATTGCCGAGCACGGCAAATCAGCGGACCTCGTGCCGCAGGTGGCGGGATTTGTCAAAACTTTGGTGGACGCGGTGCGAGCCTAATTGGAACCTATGAGCAAACCCATTCGTTGGGGCATTTTGGGCGCGGGCAATATCGCGCGCAAGTTCGCCCGGGACTTGGCGATCACGCCCGGCGCCAGCTTGGCGGCGGTGGCCACGACGTCCCCCGAGCGCGGCGCCAGCTTTGCCGCCGAGTTCAAGCCGCAACGCGTGTGCGCCAGTTACGAACAATTGGCGGACGATCCCGAAGTCGACGTGGTTTACATTGCCTCCCGCAACCATGTCCATGCCGAGAACGCGCGGCTCATGCTGGAACACGGCAAACCGGTGTTGTGCGAAAAACCGTTCACGATCAACGCCGCCCAGTTGCGCGCCTTGATCGCCCTGGCACGCCATCAAAAGCTGTTCCTCATGGAAGCCATGTGGACGCGGTTTTTCCCCGCGATGAAGCGGGCTCGCACTTTGCTTGAATCCGGAGCTATTGGCGCCGTAAAAACCATGACCGCCGATTTTGGCTTTCTGGGCGGTAACGATCCCCAGAGCCGTTTGCTCAATCCCGCCCTCGGCGGGGGCGCGCTGCTGGACGTGGGCGTGTATGTGATTTCCCTGGCGTATCACGCCTTTGGCCGGCCGGTGGCGGTTTCCGGCCAAGCCGTGATGACGTCCACGGGAGTGGACGAGCAATTCGCGGCCACTCTGCAATTTCCGGGCGGGCGCTTGGCCATGCTTTCGGCTGCGGTGAACGCGAATACTTCCAAACGCGCCGTGTTTTATGGCGCCGAAGGCTCTTTGACGATTGAAGCCCCCCTGTGGAAACCGCATACCTTGACCGTGCAACCTGAGGATAAACCCGCGGAAACCTTGAATTTCGCTTATCCAGGCGGCGGCTACCAATTCGAGATTCTTGAAGTCATGGAATGCCTGCGCCTAGGCCGGCTCGAATGCGCACTCATGCCGCTGGACGAATCCCTCGCCATCATGGAGACCATGGATTCCTTGCGCGCCTCGTGGGGATTCAAGTATCCGATGGAGTAGGGGAATGAGGCCCGCACCCCATTAGTTTGGCGTTGCATGGGGCAATAGGCGGACAGGTTTAGCGGCGTTTATAAAATCCAGAAAACGAAAATGAGCAATGCCAGGTTTAGCATTGCTCATTATATGCCGGGAAAAATCATGGCCTTTTCCAGCGCATTTTACTCATGGCCGCCACTCCGGCAAACAAACCCGCCAGCAGGGAGGTGGTTGCCGGTTCGGGCACGGCGCTAAAATTCGCTTCAAAAGCCATGTCCCATTGCGGGGTTTGGTTCCAATCCATGGAAGTGATTTTTGAGAAATCCGATAGGTTGTTTAACGTGACAAGATGGCCCCCTGAATAGGCATCCAATGGCAACCCAGCAACACCGGCGTAACTGGGCGTGCCATCGAAATACTGAGAGCAACTAATAAAAAACACGTAGGTTTTGGTGGGGTCGAGAATCGCGTTAATATCAAAATCGAATCGGCGGAATTCGGTGTGAGCCAAGCCTGCGGTTGTCATCGGCGCGCTTTGGTAAAGGATCGTTCCAGTGGCTTTGGTTCCCGACCATTCCATCAAGTAACCCGCAAAGGCCAGCGGGTCAGGTTCAAAAACAGGCGAATCTTCCAGCGAGAATGAAAACGAATTCAAAACAGGGCTGCTAGATGGCACCGTGAAAGTCTCTCCCCACGTTGCCTCAGTGCCTGGCCACTCTGGGGTTTCGCCCATTTGCGCAAATACCGAGTTTCCGCTCCAGGCGGGGTAAGTGCTAACCGTTATGCTGGCGCTGGCGTGAAAGGCGCCAGCCAAGCTGGCCGCGATGATGGCACAATAAAGTCGATTATTCATAAGCAGGCATTGCTTTAAATGTTCTTATATTTATGCAGGGTATCGGTTTGTATTTTAGAAAGTCAACGCGGTAATATATTTGCGATCAATATTTCGTATATATTATGATCTGAATTAGACGCTGTAATGTAACGGTGTTTTGCGTTGTGGAGTGAGCCGGCCAAAGCTTTAATTTGGTTCGCCAAAAAATGGCAAATAAGAAACTCGCGAGGGAGTTGATTCCGAACCTCAGCTTGCCTCCGTGGCTTTCCGATTCAACAATTCCCACACGCGCAGGGCCTCGGTGGCACCCCAAGCTTGGGCATCGCAGCCGCGCTGCGTATGGGGGGCGTCGCCATCGATGATTTCCGGGATGTGGCCGGCGCAGCCTTCCAAGAGCAGGCGGTTCATGCTGCCCAAGTACGCGCGGGCGGCGGCCACAGCTGAAGGCGAGAAATCCCACGCTTTGGCCAGGGCTTCACAGAAAATGGGGAAAGTCCAAGTCCAGGCGGTGCCGTTATGGTAAGCGGGTTTGCGGCGCGTGTCCTCGTCCCCTTCGTAATGGCCCCAATAAGGCTCGGCGGGATTGTTGAGCAACTGGCCGTGGTTGTTGTAAACGGGTAGGGGCGGGGCGACCGGCAGCGGCGCGAGCGAGCGCAACGCGCCCGGGACCACCAAATAGCGGCGGGCCGCTTCGACACAGCGGCGCGCTTTCTCGCCGCTGATTAAATCCAGCGTGACCGCCAGCAGGCCGTTGCTGCGCAGGGCGGTGTCGCGTTGCGCATCCCGGGCGGACGTGCCGGCGCGCGCCAGAAGCACATCGGCGAGGTAACCGCGGTCTTCGAGCCAAAAATACTGGTTGAAGGCCGCTTCGGCGGTGGCGGCCAATTCATGCCAGCCCGTCTTGGCGCCGAGCAATTGAGCGGGTGGCGGCTCGCACAAGCCGGCCTCTTGCAGGCGAGCGAGCAAGCGCAAGGCGTGAATCCACAAGGCTTGGCTTTCCACCGGATACCCTTCGCGCGGCGTGGCGGCGGGGTAGTTGGTGTCCATCCACGTGAAATGGCTCGGGCTCCAGACCAAACCGGAGTCGGGGTCCACGCGGATGCCATTGGGCGTGCCATTTAAATAGCCGAGGACTATTTCGCGCACGGCGCCGGCTAGCGTGAGGTCGCCCGGGCCGGTTTGCAGCCGGTAGACTTTGGGGCCCGCGTACTGCGCGGCCTCGCGGCAGGCCAGGCAGAACCACAACGGCGCGTCGGAGGTGTCGCGGTTCGAGAGGTTGTCACCATGGATGCAATTGGGCAGCGTGCCCCGGTCCACCAGGCGGGCGAAGGTTTTGAGCAATTCCTGAATTTCCTCGTGGCAGCCCGCCGCGAGCAGGCCACGCGCGCTGATTAAGGAATCGCGCCCCCAATCGAGGAACCACGGGTATCCGGCGATGATCGTTTTGCCGGGGCCGCGCCGCGCGAGGAAGGCGCGTGCGGAACGGCGTAGTTGCAGTTCGAAACGGTCAGGCGAAGGCTGCGGTTCCTGCGGTGGCGCCGGCGCAATGGCTCCCCGGGCGAGAGTCCGTTCCAACGGGATGGTGGTTTCGGCGCTGGCGGCTAATACGGCGCAGGCGTCCTTGGCCAAAAGCAATTCAAACCAGCCGGGGCTGAAGGCGCTGCCGGCGCCGGTTTGACCGCGTGTTTGCTCGAACGGATGCGCGATGTGATCGCACCATTCGGGCTGCGGATGGTAAAGCCCGGTGGAACTGAACACGAGCAAGCCGCGGTCGGCGGCGGGCTGGAAGCGGAACCCGGTGCCATCGCTCAATCCGCGCGTGTGCGAGTTAAAATGAAAATCCGCGCCGTCGTTGCGCTGGGTTTCGCTGTGAAAATTGCGGTCTTCGATATCGACGCGAACGGTTAACCGCACGATACATTCAGCCGGTAATTCGCGGCCCCGGGGCGGCGGCCCTTTGGGGCGGAAAAAGCGCAGGATCGTGGTGTTTTCGCCTTCCAGCATGAACGCTTGGAGCTGGATTTCCACGCACCGGCCATCCCCAGCATTGGCCAGAAAACGCCAAGTCGCGGGCGGGCCGGGGCAAAAGCATTCTAAGTTGCGGCCATCGAGGGGCGAAAGGAAGCCATCGGCGTTGATCCACAGGCGCGCGCGTTTGACGAAGATATGGCGGTCCACGGGCAACTCGGCGTGCAAGTTGGCGCCGAGGAGGCAGTCGTACTTGGACTGAATGCTGCCGAAATCGACCCGCAAGCGGGCCATGCCGCCGCGGCCATTGGCGAGCAGCGCCACTCCGGCAAGGTCCCAGGCCGGTTCGGCGGCGGGCGGGTTGGAGCGGCAAGTGAGTGCGGGATCGCGCAGGGAAATGGGCTCATCCAATTGCGGCATGCGCGGGGTAGGATCCAGAAACCGGATGCGCGCCTCCAGCCGGGTTACTTCCTTGCCGCAACGCTGCAAGGCCAGCCGGCCCGCGCCACTTTCTTTGCGTGGCGGGAAGGCCACGAAATGGGATTGGCCCACGCGGATTGATTCCAAATGGCGGGCATGATTCTCCCCGACAAACGAAAGGGCGGCCCGGAAGGGGACCGAATCCTCTACTAGCAGCCAGTGGCCAGGAGGCACGGGGGTGATGCGGCGGGCATCGGCGACCGACCAAACAATGACCGCGCGATAAGGCGGATGATCGATGGCGTGGCGCAGCCGGTTCAAAATCGGCGCCTGCGGCGAAGCGTTTTCCAGGCTGGCCACGGCGGCCAGGAATTTTTCCGGGCCGCAATTTTCCAGCAATCGCGCCATTTCCAGCCAGGAGAAAGTGCCGATCTGTTCCGCGGGCACCGTGTGGGCCAGCACTTCAATGGCAAAGGCGGCTTGGGCGCGGGCCGCGCGATAAGCGTTGCCCGCCAGGCCGGCCGGTTGCGCTTGGCGAGATAAGCACAGGCATTCGGCGGGTTTCAGCAAGATTTCCTTTACCGGGATTTGGGCCTCCATTTTCACTTCCCAAGCAACGGTTGACCCGGTGAGCAGATCCAGCGCAGGCTGGTTCATTTCCTGCCAGAGAGAAAGCGGAATCCGGGCCGGAAATGGTTGATTGCAATCGGTGTTGGCCAGCACGAGCACGTGGTCCGCGCCTTCGGCGGAATCGCGGCGCAGGGCGAAGACGGGAGCGTCCGGCGCGCTGAGGCGGGTGAGGCGCGCGCCATCGTAAAAACACGGATGCCCCGCCAGCAGCTGGCTAAGTTGGGCCAGTTCTGGCAAAATATTGGCAGGGTTATTCCAGCTCAGTCCAGCGCATTGGTGGACGTTCACTTTTTCGGCGGCGAGCCATTCGACGCCGCCGGTGTAGCCGAAGCCGCCGCTTACGCTGGTGAGGGCGCAGAGGCGGTTGCGCAGGAGCGACCAATGGCGGCCCATGGCCGCGAGGCGCGCGTTGTCGTGGGTTTCGCTGTAATGCACCCAAAGGCCGCGCGTCTGGCTTTGGCGCAAGCAATAATCCAAATACCACGCCACATCCTTGCCGGAATAATTTTGGAACAATTCCGAGTAGGCCCATTGCATGCCGCCTTCACCGAGCAAATTTTCGGTGGCTTCCCACGCGCCGCCCAAGCCTTCGAGCAGGAAAATAGTGTTAGGATAAACGGCGCGCACGCGGGCGGTGATGTATTGCCAGACAGGCAGAGGGACTTTATAGCCGGCATCGCAGCGGAAACCGTCCACACCGCGCCCGCACCAAGTGAGGAACGCTTCCGCCAAGGCGTCCCATAACTCGGGAGTATCGTGGCGCAATTCCACCAAGTCCTCCCATATCGTGCCCCACGCGCCGGGGCTGGCGAACGCGCCATCGGCATGCCGCAGGAACCACTCGGGATGGTTGTTCTGATAGGTCGAACCCCAGCCTGTGTGGTTAATGGCCAAGTCGAGGAACAAGCGCCCGCCGCGCAGATGCACGGCGTCGGCCAGTTCACCAAATTGATCCACGGCGGTGGTGCGGCGGTCGAATTCGACCAAGGCGGGGTCGATGGCGATGAAATCTCCCGCGGCGTAAGGGCTGCCATAGCGGCCCATGCGGGCGTAAGTGGTGGGCGTGGGATTGATGGGCAGCAAATGCAGCACCCGGCAACCCAGTTTCTCCATGATGTGCGGCACTTCGCGGGCGAGATCGCGCAATTTGCCCGAGGCCGGTATGACCGCGAACCCCCGTTGATCAAACTCGCGGCAGTGCGCCTCCAGCGTGGGGTCCGCGTTTTGGGTTTTAAACCGCGTGGCGCCGTAGAGCCGGGTAAACGCGCAATAAATAATGTTGGCTGTGCGGCAGGCGTCGGGATGCACCGAAATGCCAGCATCCGAGCCGTCGGGCCAATGCTGGCAACCCTGGGGATCTATGGCGTACGCCTTGGCTTTGAAGAAGCCCACTTCATGCAGCGGGAATTCGATTTCCCATTGGCCGGGCCCGGTGGGGCGCAGCGGAATGTCGCGCCAAGAAGCGCCAGCCAAAGGCAGTTGAGCGGTGTAAGCCTGAATAATTTCCGAACGCACCGCTTCGCCCCGGCCTAGATTGGTGCGGAGAAAAGCGTGCCAAGTGCTGGCTTCGGCGGAAGGTTCAGCTACTTTCAGGGTGAACCGGATGGAATCTCCCACGTGGCGAAGCAACCGCTCGCCGGCACCCGGAGTCATGATAAAACGGTGTATAGCCATTGCTACCCGGGATCAAGATAGCCCGTCTCGGGGGCTGCGCGCAAGCGAACATGCAGAATTGGAAGAAATTGGCGGGCTGCGGGTTGAAACCGCTGGATTCTATGCTTATTCCCCGTCTCTCAGGGGAATTATTGCCCTGGTTTCAGCAAGGCTTCCGCGTGTTTGCGCGCGGCGGCCGTGGCGCCCCCGAGCATGCGGGCTAGTTCATCCACGCGTTCCGCGGGCTCCAGCCGGGTGATTTGCGAGATGGTCCGGCCCTCTTTGACTTGTTTGGCCACGCGATAATGCGCGACGGCGGGCGCCGCCACCAAGGGAAGGTGTGTAATGCACAGCACTTGGCGCTGTTTGCCGATCTGCCGCATTTTCTCGCCCACAGTTTGAGCGGTTTCGCCGCCGACGTTGGCGTCCACTTCGTCGAACACCAACACAGGGACTTCGTCGACTCCGGCCAGCACCGTCTTCAGCGCCAGCATTACGCGCGCCATTTCACCGGAGGAGGCGATGGCCCGCAGGGGGCGGGCCGGTTCGCCCGCGTTGGGGGCGAATTGAAAATCCACCGTGTCAAAACCGTGCGCGGGCGGGGCCGCTGCCAGCGGCGCGGCGGCGGGCATATCCGTGGTGATGGCCGCGGCAAAGGTGCTTTGCTTAAACCCGAGATCCTTGAGCTGGCGGCTGACGGCTTGGTGCAACGGGGCGGCCACTTGGCGACGGCCGGCGGAAAGTTCGCGGCCCGCGCGCAATAAATCACGATCCACCGCGGTGATGGCCGTTTGCAAACGGGCTAGTTCGGCTTCGCGCTGCTCTAATTGCTGAAGTTTGGCCGCAGCCGTTTCGCCAAAAGCGATCACCTCGGCCACTGTCGAGCCATATTTGCGCCGCAAGGTTTGGATCAGATTGATCCGCTCTTCCATCTCTTGCAGCCGGGCGGGGTCGATATCGATTTTATCCGTGTAATGCGAGAGTTCGCCCTGCAAATCCCGGAGCAGGGAAGACACTTGCTCATGCATTTCGGCCAGGGGCGTGGCGGCGGGATCGAGCCGCTGGAGTTCGCGCAAGCTGCGGCCCACGGCGCCGCATTGTTGGAGGAGGCCGCTTTCCTCACCGTCCAGGCCGTTGGCGGCTTCTTGGCCCAATTCTAACAAACGGGCGGCGTTGCGCGCGCGTTGGTAATCTTGGTTTAAGGTTTCTTCCTCTTCGGGCTGCAATCGGGCGGCGGCGATTTCGCGGGATTGAAAGCGCAGCAGGTCCAATTGCTGCGCGTAGGTGCGCTCATCCACGATGAGGGCCGCCTTCTGCGCCTCGAGTTCCGCGCGCTTCGCCACGAGTGCGGCAAAGGCTTCGCGCTTGGCTTGCAGTTTGCCGAAGGCGTCCAATATGTCCAGCTGGCGGGCGGGTTGGAGCAGGGATTGGTGATCATGGGGCCCGTGGATGTCCACCAGCAATTCGCCCACTTGAGCGAGCAAGGTGAGCGGGGCAGGGGTGCCGTTGATGAACTGGCGGCTCGCCCCGGCGGCGGCCACCACGCGTTTGAGGATCAATTGCCCGCTTTCGCACGGTTCGATGCCGTTTTCATCGAGCAACGGGGCTAAACGCGCGGCTAGCGACGTAATGTCGAACAACGCTTCCACCGAGCAACGATCACACCCGGAGCGGATGAGCGTGCGGTCGGCCCGTTCGCCGAGCACGAGGCTGAGCGCGCCGATCAGAATGGACTTGCCCGCGCCGGTCTCGCCGGTAATGGCGTTAAAGCCCGGTTGCAGGTCCAGCGCTAGATCGGTCACCAGCGCCAGGTCTTTTACGCGCAAGGTAAGGAGCATGACGCCCGCATTCTCAGCAAAAGTGCCGGGCGGGCGCAACTCTGGAGTGCCTTAATTCTTCGTCCGATCAAAGTTAAGCGGAAATTCCTGGCCCCCCTGGCGCCAGGTGCCCATGAGCTTGCCTTTTTGGAGGGTGCCGTCGTAGCTGCCGCCGATGCTTTTCCATTCCAAGTGCGCCGCGGGGGCGGCCCATTGGATGGTATCCGTGACGATGCCTTTGGCACCCTGGTCTAAGCTATCGAGTGTGCCCGCCCATTTGCCATCGGGCAACCGGGCCAAGTGCAGCGCCAGGCGCAACTTGATGCCTTTGATATCGAGAGTTCCCAACCAGTGGCCGGCCAGGTCATCCGGGCTAGTGCTGGCGAAGTTTTTCTGGGCTTCCCGGGCCTGTTCTTGCGCGCGTTCGGCTGCGGGATCGGTCAGTTTTAATTCTAGCGGCATAGCCCCTCGGGACTGGCTCCATTCGCCGGCGATGGTTTTGCCATCGCCGCTCAACTCGCCGTCGAAATTGCCGGCTACCGCGCCGACTTCGAACCGCACGAGAGGTTTTTCGTATTCAACTTGGGTCACCACGATGCCGGTGACGCCTTGGTCGGGGCTATCCAGTTCGGCCAAGAATTGCCCATCCTCGCGCTCCGCAACTTTTAGCGCCAGCCGCAAGGTGTTATTGCCCGGTTTTAACACGCCGGTCCAATAGCCCTGCAAATCCGAGCCCGCGCGCGGGGTGTAATCGCTTTCCACCAGCCTTTGCGGGATTTCCGGGGGGGTGGCGGTCAGTTTGAGCCGCAGCGGGGTGGTTGCGCCCATTTGTTTCCACGTGCCGGAAAGCAGGTGGGTGTTGGTGTTGAAGGTGCCTTCAAAATCCCCCTGGATTTCCGGCATGTGGAAGCTCACGGCGGGGAATTTGTAACGCAATTTAGCGACGGGAATGCCATTGGTGCGCTGGTCGATGCTGGCCAGGGTGGCCTGATACTTGCCATTGTCGCGGGTCACGTTGAACACCACCCGCAGCTTGCCGCCCGTGGCGGTTTGCACCACCCCCGACCAGGCGCCTCTCAAATCGGGCTGGTTACGGGGGGATTGATAAGAATTCACCACAACCATGGTGGTGCCCGCGGTTAACAGAACAGCGGCGCTAGCAACGGCCGCGATTTTTGCTTTGGTCCATGCCATAAGTTTCAAGGCTCCTTCAATTAGGGTTAAGGTTGCGCCGCCCGCAGCCACGCCTTTGGCGGCGGCAACCGCGGTGACGGAGGCCGCCAAGGTGACGGGGGCGGCTTGCACGGAGTGAGCGGCCAGCACAGTGGCTAGTAACGTGGTGGTAGATCGCACGCCACGCCGGGTGAAATAACGATGGAGCTTATCCAGGGCGCTGCCGACCCGTTTTTTGGCCGCGTTTTCGGTAACACCCGTGGCGGTGGCCACTTCGGAAAAGCTTTTGCCGCTGAAATAGCGCAAGACGACCGCCGCGCGGTCTTTTTCCGCCAACTCGCCCATGGCGTCCTCCAATAATGGAGCCAGCTTTTCCCAAGCTTGGTCGGGATCTTCGGGGGGAAGGGCGGCTTGCATATAGGCCTCCTGTTCGCGACGGACACGCCGGGATTCGCGTTTGAGATAGCTCAGCGCGGTCAGGCGGGTGGTTTGATAGAGCCAGCCCGCCAAGATAACCTGCGCGGGGATGAAGCCAGCCTTTTGCGCCAAAATCACGAACACCGCTTGGGCGATTTCCTCGGCGGCGTGCGGGTTTTCCGTCTTGCGCAACGCGGCGGAGTAAACCAAATCCAAATAACGCGAAACCAGGGTCGCAAAGGCGGCCTCCGAGTTTTCGCGGGCGTACTGCCGCAATAAAAGCATGTCATCGTTATCGGGCATCCAATAACCAATGTCCGCCCTGGCCAGAAAGTGCCAACCTTTTTTGCATTCCCGGGTAGATTTTGCTTTTTGGGAGGCAATGGGGGAGACTGATGGCGGTTATGAATTTAGGACGCCGGATTGCGGATTTCTTTGCGCTGCAACGAAATGTGGCACTGTTGCTCGTGGCCCTGGTGCTTTCGGGCACCGGGGAAAAGTTGTGGCTGAATTTCGCCCCGAAATATTTGGAGACCCTGGGCGCGGGGGTGTGGGTCATCGGTTGTTTTGACGCGTTGCTTACGTTATTGGGGGCGGTATATGCCTATCCCGGGGGGTGGCTGACGGATCGTTGGGGCCAACGCCAGTCGCTGATCCTGTTCAACGTGCTTTCTTTGGGTGGCTATGCACTGGTGCTATTTTGGCACCATTGGCTAGCGTTGATGTTGGGAGTTTTCCTTTTTATTGCCTGGAGCGCGTTTTCTTTGCCCGCCACGTTTGCCGTGGTGGCGACGAATTTAGCTAGCCATAAACACACCATGGGCATTGGTGTGCAATCTTTGGTGCGACGCATTCCCATGATGGTGGGGCCGGTAATCGGGGGGTGGTTGATTGCGCATTATGGCTGGCAGCAAGGGGTGCAGATGGCGTTGGCCGGTTGCATCGGGCTCAGCTTGGTTAGCGCCGGGTTTCAATATTTCATGCTGGAACCGGTGGCTTCCTCTGCTGGCCAGCCTCCAGTCAACGCGGGGTTCAAAGAGGTGGTCAAATCCTTCAGCCCCGAACTGCGGGAATTATTGGTGAGCGACATTCTCATCCGGTTTTGTGAGCGGATCCCGTACGCCTTTGTAATCCTTTGGGCCATCGACCACGGCGGGCTTTCCGCCCAGCAATTCGGCTGGCTGGCGGTTTTTGAAATGGTTACGGCGATGGTCTGTTACCTTCCCGCCGCGCATTGGGCGGATAAATACGGGCAACGGCCCTTTGTGCTGGCGACCTTTGTGTTTTTCACCCTATTTCCGCTCAGCTTGATGTGGGCGCATAATTTCGCCTGGCTGGCGGTGGCGTTTGTGATCCGGGGATTGAAGGAATTCGGTGAACCCGCCCGCAAAGCCTTGATTATCCGCCTGGCTAGGCCGGAACTCAAAGCCCGCGCTTTTGGAGCCTACTATTTGATTCGCGATTGCGTGGTGACCACGGGTTCATTTCTGGGGGCAGCGTTATGGAGTTATGGCCCGCAAGCGAATTTCCTCGGCGCTGCCTTTTGCGGATTAATGGGCACTCTTTGGTTTTGGGGCAAGGTCTATCGGTCCTCCGATGTCACCCCAAGACCCGTTGCTGGTAATGTTGGGTGAGGCCGTAACGCCTTCTTTTTTTGCCATTTCACGAGATTGTTTCCCGCAGTAATTGTTGGTTATTCCCTGGCTTCCTTATTTGGGCGAGAATGGTAATTGCTGTGGTTGCCATCAGGGTTTAATCGGAGGTAAAGGGGGTGATGGGTTAATGCGGTTGAGTGAATCGCGTTTCAGGCGATCCCTATGCTACATTCAAATCCACTACTGTCCCGTTACGGAGA
>MTLE01003416.1_pt2 | contig 19332 bp, 17 predicted proteins | sample 1982461 | NCBI WGS metagenome assembly MTLE01 (sample SAMN05712605, study PRJNA340218) | biofilm metagenome | isolation source: sample SPL anode biofilm adapted to -200 mV | place: USA | collected 2012-02-03
CTGTTGTCAGGACGACTGGGAAAGAGTTTTATTCTTGGTGCAAAAGAGCATGGCGTGGGAACGACGGTCAAGCATTATCTGGCCAACAATCAGGAAACCCGGCGAATGACCGTGGATGAGAAGATTGATATCCGGGCGCTGCGGGAAATTTATTTAAAACCCTTTGAGATTGCCATCAAAGAAGGAAAACCGATGGCGGTGATGTGTTCCTATAACAGCATCAATGGCAAGTTTGTCTCCCAGAGCAATTATTTTCTGACCCAACTGCTCCGCAATGAGTGGGGGTTTGATGGGATCGTTATCTCTGATTGGGGCGCAGTCTATGATCGGGTCCGCGGGGTATTTGCCGGAATGGATCTGGAAATGCCAGGTAACGGTGGTGTCAATAACCAGAAGATATTTGACCGGATCAAAGAAGGGAAACTGAAAGTCACCATTCTCAATGAGATGGTGGAACGGCTGATTCGGTTTTCCTTTCAGGCCAAGGAAAACCGCCGCAATTATGCTACCAATCTGGAAATTGAACCAAAAGGTCATCATAAAATCGCTCAATTGGCGGCGGTTGAAAGTATGGTGTTACTCAAGAATGAAGATCGTATTCTGCCCATTGATCGGAGCAAAATCAAGAAGCTGGCGATTATCGGAAGCATGGCTTTTGATCCCCGCTATCAGGGCAGCGGCAGTTCAAAAATAAATCCCTACCATATCGATTCACCCTATGAACGGATCAAAAAATTAGTGGGCGAAGAAATCCAGTTATTCCCCCATCAGGGCTATATCCATGATGAGGTGGTGGAGCAGACCCATCTGGCCGAGCAGGCGGCGGAAGTCGCAAAAAACTCCGAAATGGCCTTGTTATTCGTGGGTTTGCCGGATCACGATGAGTCAGAAGGTTATGACCGGACCCATTTGCATCTGCCGCAAAAACAGCTTGCCCTGATCCGTAAGATCTGCAAGTTTCAACCTCAGACGGTGGTGATTGTTCAGAATGGCGGCGTTGTGGACATGAGCTGGGAACACCAGCCTCAGGCCATCGTCGAGATGTTTTTAGGCGGTCAGGCGGGCGGTGATGCCATTGCCAAGCTTTTATTTGGCGAAAATAATTTCTGCGGCAAGCTGGCAGAAACCATTCCAATGCGATTGGAAGATACCCCGGCTTACATAAATTTTCCGGGAATCCACGATGAAGTGGTTTACGGCGAGAGTATTTTTGTCGGCTATCGCTATTATGACTTTACTAAAAAGAAGGTTCGCTTTCCCTTTGGATTTGGGCTTAGCTATACCCAGTTTAACTATGAACCCATCGATGAACCGGAGTTAACAATCGATGCCGAAAAGAAGGTTACCGTTAAATGTCGTATTAGCAATGTCGGCGTAATGAACGGGAAAGAAATTGTTCAGCTTTACACGGGAAAATCAGATACCGCCATCCTGCGGCCGCTGCGGGAACTCCGCGGCTTTAAAAAGGTCTTTATCCCCGGGGGGCGATCGGCCGAGGTCAGCTTTGAGCTGGGACTCAGTGATTTTTGCTATTACAATCCCACCACCAAATCCTGGGAACATGAATCAGGCAGTCACCAGATCTATATCGGGTCATCCAGCCGGGATTTACCGATTGTTTATCCAGTTCAGATTACCAAAGATCTGATCCATCCGATCAACCCTTTATCCTATCTCAGCGATTTTGAAAAAACCGAGCGGGGACAGACCATCTTAAAACTGCTGCTCTCGGGCTTTGAAGAGATCATGGGGGATGACCAGACCAGAGAAGATGACTTTTTTATGACGATGCTGGCCAACACCCCCTTGCGCAAGCTGGTTGAGTTTTCCAATGGCATCTTCACCGAAGAATGTATTGATAAGATTATCGAATTGGTTAATTCAGATCAGTCACTGGAGGGGATTACCTTCGAAAAACTGGTTAATTGTACCGAAAAGAAAAAAGGCTTTTTCAAAAGTCTTTTCGGCGGTAATGAGGAAGAGTACCTCTGTATTCATTCCAAAGTCCGGGATCTGGTCGAGGATGAGGATGTCATGAAGATTCTCAGAAATTATTTTGGCGATGAAACCTTTGAAAGTGACTATCTGCAAATGGCTATCAAAATGGGGATTTGCTTTGATAAGGCTCAGAAATTACTGCCCGATGACTTTTTTTCCGACGAAAAGCTTAAGGATATCGATCGGGATCTCAAAGCACTGGCAAAGCTAAAAAAGAAGTAAGATGATTAAGAAGAAGAGTACCGATTTGTTACAATCTATAATCGGTACCTTCTCTTTGTCGGGCTGGGGTATTATTTAAAATAGTTCAGTAAATAATAATTAAGAAGGAAAGCAAAAGATGAATACACTCACCATTGATACATCCACCATTGTGGCAACGGTTGCCATATTAAATGAAGAAAAACTAGTCGGCGAAATGATTATCAATCATCAAAAAAAACACTCCGAAAAACTGATGATTGCCATCGATCATTTGCTCAGTGATGGGGGTCTTTCGATTCAGGATATAGATGTTTTCGGCATTGTCTCCGGTCCCGGTTCCTTTACCGGCTTGCGCATTGGTATGGCGACCGTCAAGGGCTTTGCTCAGGCGCTGAATAAACCGGTAGTGGGGGTATCCACCCTGGAAAGCCTGGCCATGAATATTCCCTTTGCCAATGGTCTGATCTGTCCGATTCTGGATGCCCAGCGTAACCAGACCTATACTGGTATTTTTCATTTTGAAGACGGCCAACTGGTTCGGGATCTGGCCGATGCGGTGATGGTAATTGACGAGCTCATTACTTTTTTACAAGAGCGACATGAGACCATCTATTTTTTAGGTGATGGCTTGCCGCGTTTTTCACAAGTCCTGCAAGAAGCGATCCCGACCGCCCAGATCGTTCCCAATTATCTCAACATGAACCGGGCCTCGTCAGCCGCTTCTCTGGTCCTTCAGCGGGCATTAAAGGGGGCGACCAGCCATTACCTAGAAGTGGAACCCTTTTATATCCGGCCTTCTTACGCCGAAGAGCATAAAAAATGATGATCCATTATCGATTGATGGAGTCCCGGGATGTTCCCGGCGTTTTTAAGGTGGATCAGGCCTGCTTTTCACACAATTGGACCGAGGATTCCTATCAGGCGGAAACTAAAAACATCCTCTCCAATTATATTGTCGCTGAATTAGATGGCGAAATTATTGGCTTTGGTGGCTTCTGGCAGGTGATTGATGAAGCCCACATTACCAACATCGCAGTACTGGCAGCCTATCGCCAGACCGGGGTGGGGCAAAATATTATCAATGAAATGCTGGTCCTGGCGCTGGAGCAAGGTTGTGTGGCGATGACGCTGGAAGTCCGAGCGGATAATCAGCCAGCCATCAATTTTTATTTAAAAAACCAGTTTACCCGGGAAGGTCGACGCAAAGATTACTATGGTACGGGAAAAGACGCAATCATCATGTGGAGGTACGGACTTGAATAAAACCATCAAAATTTGTGCGGTACTACTGGGAATCCTGATTCCGTTTATTATTTTTATCAACGGCATTGAAGCGGCAGTATTTGACAAAGCGTTTTACATGGATCAGATGCAAAAAAATCAGGTTACGGATAACACCGGCATCTATCCCCCGGATATGGAGCTGGTCGTGGATGAAATTATCAGCTACCTCAAGGGTGACCGGCAGGATTTTGATATCAAAGCCCGTTTGGCTCTGGCAAATGCTAAAAACATTGCAGGCAGTGTGTCTATTTTCAATGACAAAGAAATCACCCATATGGATGATGTCAGAGACCTGCTGTTATTCTTTCTCGGCCTCCGGGACGCTGCTCTGATTCTGGCGCTGATCGCTTTTCTGGTGCTGCTAAAATACGATCATCAGGCCATCATCAAAGCCTTGTTTTACGGATCAGCCACTTTTATGGTGGTATTGCTGATTGTTGGGGCGAGTTTTATTTTTAATTTCAATAATACCTTCATTCTCTTCCACCAGCTGTTTTTTGCTAACGATTTGTGGATAATGGACCCCGCCACCGACCGACTGATCTGGATTGTCCCCGAGCCCTTCTTCTTCGCCATGATCGGCCGAATGGTGATCTATATTCTGGTGCCCCTGGGATTCACCACCCTGGGAACGGGGCTGGTTTTAATAAATGAAAAGAAAAAGTTAAAATAATGTGATGAAACATATGTAGATGTTGTATAAAAAAGTAGCACCGACAATTGTTACATCATGTTGTGTGCCTCAAGGCGAACAGTTGCAACGAAGTGTGTAGTTTAGCGAATCATTACATGCAACTGTACGAATTGCGCGCATACAACAGATTAACAATTGGTCGGTGCGGTAGTATGGAGATATAAACTTAAGTACAAATAACGAGTAATTTTAATCGAGGTAAATATGAAAATTCTTAGTATTGAGACATCCTGTGACGAAACATCCGTGGCCATTGTGGAAGATGGGCGAAAAATATTGACCAACCGGATTTATTCCCAGATTGATATTCATCAGAAATATGGGGGCGTGGTACCAGAGATCGCTTCCCGTAACCACGTCACCAAGTTGCCTTATATCATCGACGAAGCCCTGGCAGAAAGCGGGCTTTCCCTAACTGAGGTGGATGCCATTGGTGTGACCAACGGACCGGGTCTGGTGGGAGCACTGCTGATAGGCCTCTCGACAGCCAAAGCAATGGCCTACAGTCTCGGGAAACCGCTGATTGGCGTACACCATATTGAAGGCCATATTGCCGCGAATTTTTTGCAATATCCGGAACTGGAACCACCTTTTCTGACCCTGGTGGTTTCCGGCGGCCATAGCCATCTGGTTTTGGTGGAAGATTACCAGACTTTTAAAGTATTGGGGCGTACCATCGATGACGCTGCCGGAGAAGCCTTTGACAAAATTTCCCGGGTTTTGGGCTTGGGATATCCCGGTGGCCCGGCCATTGATGCGGCGGCCCAGAATGGCAATCCGAAGGCGATCGCTTTTCCCAGGGTGATGCTTGATAAAACGGAGTATAATTTTAGCTTCAGTGGTTTGAAATCGGCGGTGCTCAATTACCTCAACGGCAAAAAAATGAAAAATGAAGCGGTCAATCCCGATGATGTGGCAGCATCATTTCAGCTGGCCGTCATCGAAGTGCTGGTCAGCAAAACCATTGCCTGCGCCAACAGCATCGGCATGAAGACCATCTGTATGGCTGGCGGGGTGTCCTGTAATTCACTGCTGCGAAAAATGATGGGACAGGCTGCTGCTGATGCGGGTATGGCTCTCTACTATCCAGATCCCATCCTCTGTACTGATAACGCCGCCATGATTGGCTCGATGGCTTACTATAATTATATCAATGGGGAAGAGAGTGACCTGAGTCTTAACGGTATCCCGGGTCTAAAAATTGGAACCCGACAATAAAGGCGAACAGGAAATAGCGCCTGTCGATAAAAGGGTAAACACGTTTATATAAAGAGAACTGTACCCTCTTTAAAAATTAAAACAATCTTAAAAAAAATTAAGATGAACGAAAAGGGAAAAAATACTTGCAATCAATCTGTAAATCATTTAAAATACTATTAGCACTCAAGATGAATGAGTGCTAATAAATGAAATAAAAGGTACAGTGTACCCAATATAATCAAATGGAGGAAAAAATGAGTTTAAGACCTTTAGGTGACAAAGTCGTAATTAAAGTTAAAGCTGAAGAAGTGAAAACTGTCGGTGGAATTGTTTTACCAGGATCGGCCCAGGAAAAACCACAGCAGGGTAAAGTAGTGGCAGTTGGAACTGGCGAAATTATCGATGGTAAAAAAGTGCCATTGGATGTTAAGGTAGATGATGAAGTTATCTATTCCAAATATTCCGGCAATGAAGTGAAAATTGGCGATGAAGAGTTTCTAATCATCCGTCAGGCTGATATTTTAGCAATCGTAGAATAATAAAATTTAGAAAAACAGGAGGAAAATAATATGGCTAAAGAGATTAAATTTCGTGAAGATGCCAGAGCATCACTGATCACTGGTGTAGATAAATTAGCAAATACCGTTAAGGTGACATTAGGACCAAAAGGAAGAAATGTTATTTTAGCTAAATCATACGGTTCACCAACCATCACCAATGATGGGGTAACCATTGCCAAAGAAATTGAGCTTGAAGATGCTTTTGAAAACATGGGTGCGCAACTGGTTAAAGAAGTTGCGACTAAAACAAACGATGTCGCTGGTGACGGAACAACCACAGCTACTTTACTGGCTCAGGCAATTGTCCGTGAAGGTAACCGTAACGTTGTTGCCGGTGCAAACCCAATGGTTCTCAAAAAAGGAATTGAAAAAGCAGTAGCAGCGGTTGTTGAAGAATTAAAAGCAAACAGCAAAAAAATCGAAAGCAAAGAAGCAATCGCCCAGGTAGCCTCCATTTCAGCAGCTGATGCCGAAATTGGGAAACTGATTTCCGAAGCCATGGATAAAGTTGGCGATGACGGCGTTATCACCGTTGAAGAAGGCAAAGGAATGGGTACTGAACTGGAATTTACCGAAGGGATGCAATTTGACCGGGGCTACTTATCAGCGTATATGGTCACTGACACCGAAAAAATGGTTGCGATCCTTGACAACCCTTATATCTTAATCACTGACAAAAAAATCTCCAATATCCAGGAAATCTTACCCGTTTTAGAACAAATCGTTCAAACCGGCAGCAAGCTGTTAATCATTGCTGAAGATGTTGAAGGCGAAGCTCTGGCAACTCTGGTTGTTAATAAATTACGGGGAACCTTTAACTGTGTCGCTGTAAAAGCTCCAGGCTTTGGCGATCGTCGTAAAGCGATGCTGGCTGATATTGCCGCATTAACCGGCGGAGAAGTGATCTCTGACGAATTAGGCTTAGAATTAAAAACCACAACTATTGAACAATTAGGCCGTGCTCGTCAGGTAAAAGTTGACAAAGAAGATACCATTATTGTTGAAGGAAGCGGAAACAAAGAAGCTGTTGAAGAACGAATCCGTCAGATCAAAGCTCAGATTCCAGAAACTTCTTCGGAATATGATAAAGAAAAACTTCAGGAACGTTTGGCTAAATTATCTGGCGGCGTAGCAGTTATCCAGGTTGGTGCAGCTACTGAAACCGAACTGAAAGAAATCAAATACCGTATCGAGGATGCTTTGAATGCGACTCGCGCAGCGGTTGAAGAAGGCGTTGTATCCGGTGGTGGTACGGCTTATATCAATGCCATTCCAAAGGTTGACGCTTTAATTGAAACCCTTGAAGGCGACGAAAAAACCGGCGCTGGTATTATCCGTCGGGCGATTGAAGAACCAATGCGACAAATTGCTGAAAATGCTGGTCTTGAAGGATCGGTTATTGTTTCACAAATGGCTGGTAAAGCGGTTGGCGTTGGCTATGATGCGTCTAAAGGCGAATTTGTTGATATGTTCAAAGCGGGCATCATTGACCCAACTAAGGTGACCCGTTCAGCGATTCAAAATGCCGCCAGTGTTTCAGCAATGTTCTTAACCACTGAAGTAGCGGTTGCTGATCTTCCAAGCGAAGATGCCGGTATGGGTGGAATGCCAGGTGGCATGGGCGGAATGCCAATGATGTAAGCCTCCGGCTTCATCAGTAGATAAACTAAAATAATTAATATAAGCAACAAAAAAGGCAGTCTCTTGCGAGGCTGCCTTTTTAATTGCGGTTTTAGAAGAATTTAGTCCACATTGTAGGGGATCCCGGCGAATAGGACTTCCATCTCCGGTTGTTCCAGCTCTGCCAGTTTGATAATGAGACCGTTAATCAAAGTGATCAGGGCTTGGGCATCGGGAGATTCATCATCAATCGGTTTAGCAGCATAAAGGGCAACCAGCATGGTGTTGCGGGTGGTTCCTTTCACATCTTTAAACAGGGTATTTAATACCTTTTTTTCATTTTTGTTCAGTTCCATTTCTTCCTCCAATAATTTATTATTGATTTATTAAACGATTGTTACTCGGTTTCCAGAGCCAGTAAGGCGATTTCCCAGGAATCCGTTAATTCAGATAATTGCTGTTTGAGTGTTTCATAGGACAGATTGATCTCAGCTGCCAAAGTCAAGTTATCATAGAAATCCGGAGCACACATGGCAGTTTCAATGGATTCGATTTTTTGTTCAGTCATCAGTATGGATTCTTCAATTTCCTTAACCTGTTTCTTCAAGAGTCGAACACGAGCTTCTTCTTCTTTTTGCTTTTTGCGATCTGTTCGCTGCTGTGTCTTAGTTACAATTGTTTTAGTCTCTTCGGCAAGAACCGCTGCCCGTTCTGAAGCATCAGCTTTGTGCTTTAAATAGTCGTCGTAATTGCCCAGATGGATTTCCATCCCATCAGCTGAGAACTGGTAGATCTGGGTTGAAATCCGGTTTAAAAAATAGCGGTCATGGGAGATAAACAGCAAGGTACCCTCATATTGGCTCAAGGCATTTTCGAGGATTTCTTTGGTATCCATGTCAATATGATTAGTCGGTTCATCCATCAGCAGGAAGTTGGACTGAGAAATCATCAGTCGGGCCAGCAGCAACCGGGCTTTTTCACCGCCGGATAGGGTGTTAATCGGTTTGAAGACCTCATCACCGACAAATAAAAAGGCCGCCAGAATATTGCGCAGTTCGCCTTCCGTCAGTTTCGAATCCACATCCCATAGGGCTTCCAGCAGGTTTTCATTGTAGAATTGCTTAAGAGCCTGATGCTCCTGATCGAAATAACCAATATGAACCTTCTGTCCCAGGCGGATTTCACCGCTATCGGCGGCCAGTTTTTTCTGCAAGATGCGAAAGAGGGTGGTTTTGCCAGCGCCGTTGGGTCCGATGATGCCGATTTTATCACCGCGATGAATTTCAAAATTCATATTCTGAAAAAGCAGACGCTCGCCAAAGGATTTTTTAATCCCAGTCACCGCCAAAACGTCATTGCCGCTTTTAACCCGGGGGATAAAGCTGAAATGGCTGTTATGAACCGTTTCAACCTTGTCTAGCAGCTCAATCTTACTTAGTGCTTTTTCCCGGCTGGTAGCCCTTTTTGAACTTTTTATGGAATTATAAGCCCGGAATCGGTCGATGACTTCCTGTTGATGTTTGATTTCTTTAAGTTGCTGTTGATACTGATGATTCTGTTCCATCATATTCTGGCGCTTTTTAAGCGCATACTGGGTATAGTTACCTTGATATTCTTTGATGTTTTTCTGAGATACTTCGATAATTGACGTACAGACTTTATCGATAAAATAACGGTCATGAGACACGATGACAAAAGTACCGGGGTAATTCTTCAGATATTGTTCCAACCATTGCAGGGCATCGATATCGAGGTAGTTGGTGGGTTCATCCAATAAGAGCAGTTCCGGTTCCTGAAGTAGGATTTGGCCCAGAGTAGCACGGGTTTTTTCACCGCCACTAAGCATCGAGAAAGCCTTCGTTTGATCTTCGGGTTTGAAACCGAGGCCATTGATGACACCCCGAATTCGGCTGGGGTATTCATAGCCATGTTGTTCGGCAAAACTTTCTTGCAATTCCCCAAACTCCAGCATCAGTTTTTCCTGTTCTGCCCCGGTGCTGTTGGCAATGGCATCGCCAATTTGTTTGATTCGCTTTTCCATGTCAATCAGCGGTTTAAATACAGCAGTGAGCATTTCGAGCAGGGTTGTGTTCTCGGCAATAGTGGACTCCTGAGATAAATAGCTGATGGTCAAGCCGTTTTTTTTGCTGATTCGTCCGGTATCAGGAACCAGTTCGCCAGTAATCAGCTTAAGCAGCGTCGATTTTCCGGTACCATTGCGGCCAACCAGACCGATTTGTTTTCTTTCATTAATGGATAGATTAAGATTATTAAAAATTTCATGAATGCCATAACTAAAATGCAAATTTTCGATATTGATTAACATTATTTCACCTGTTTTCGTTTTTGTTCAGTTATTGAGGTTCACTTTTACTATTCTATCAAAAAAAACGGCAAATTAAAATGAATAATTTGACGTAATTGGTTCATATTGATATAATTAGTTGACTATCCGAAAGAAAGGAGAAGTAATCATGCATCGCTTCTCAAAAAAAGTATCAATGACCGTCGTAAAACGGTTACCGAAATATTACCAATATTTAAGTGATTTACAACTCAATGATATCGAAAAAATATCATCCCGGGAATTAGCAAGTCTGATGGGCCTGACAGCTTCTCAAATTAGACAGGATTTAAATTCTTTCGGGGGATATGGACAACAGGGGTACGGCTATAATGTGGGTGAATTAAAGGAGGCTATCAAGGAAATTTTGGGTCTTGATAGTGAATATAATTGCATTATCATTGGTGGCGGGAATATGGGTCATGCCATCGCAAACTACGAACGATTTAAGCGGGAAGGTGTGATTTTAAAAGGCGTCTTCGATGTTGATCCATTGACTGTAGGTACAGTCGTTGGCAGTGTGGTAGTAAAACATATGGACGAACTTGATGAATTTGTCAAAGCGAATGAAATTGACATTGCCATTTTGTGTGTGCCCCGGGAAGTTGGTCAGAAAGTTGCAACCCAGATTACAGAACTGGGTGTGAAAGGTATCCTCAATTTTAGCCCATTGGATTTGGATGTTCCCAGTGATGTAGTGGTTGAGAATGTTAACATTACAGATAGTTTATTCACGTTAACATATCTGCTGGGTGAGTAAAAGATTAGTTGTAGAGTATGGGAAGAGTTTGATTTTCTTTAATCAGGCTCTTTATATTTTGCTCAAAAAAGAAAACACAACGGCAGATATATCGGTGAATTAAAAAAGAAACACTTCCTTTGTGTTTCTTTTGTTTTATAACAAGTTATTTAAACATGATTTTCGTAGTTTTTGATTTACTTCCCACTGGAGCTCTTAAAATTAATAAAATCCAGAACCTCTTGCTTGTAGCTTTCCGGGAAAGAGAAGTACGAAGAAAAAGAATCCACTTCTTCGTTGGAAAAAACGTAAGATTTCAAAAATTCTTCACATGTCATCGGTTTCGGGTTGCTTGGTAAAAGCTTTGGCTGATCGGTTCTACATAATAAATAGTCCACAGAAACTTCAAAGAAATCTGCAATTTTTATCAGTAATTGGTTTTCAGGTAAGTTTTTATCTTTTTCATACTTGGAGATAGAGCTTTTATTCAGATAGAAAAGATTGGCAAAATTCTCCTGTGTTAATCTTTTTGAAATCCGCAACGCTTTTAATCGGCTGCCAAAAGTATTGTTTTCCATTTTTTCACCTTCTTTCAGTTTAGAATTGTTGGCATAAATGCACTGCCTATAGGGTAATTATACCACGTCTTTAACATTTGTCAAGATTTACGGTTGAATTAAAGGAATAAATCTTAAAGGGATAAAGCATCAAAAAGGCGCCCTTGCTTCTCTTAAGAGGCGTAGACATTCTCCGTATTTGACTTTTTCTGGAGATGCTTCATTGGCTGGAAACGGAGTTTCCAGAGACTGACTGCTAAGTGCCATCTCAGTTATTGTGTCAAATAATGCATTAAAGTCCGTATTGGCAGGAGGATCAGTTGATTTGCGTTTTGATTTTCCGTCTTCGGTTATAATTTCATCGTAACTCAGAGAGACCAGCGTTGATCCGTTAAAGGTCGCCTGAAGAAATCCCTGATAGCCATCATGGTCGGGGTTGCTGGTGATTGAATAAGTATCGAGGGTGTCAATTTTTATTGGTTCATGATCACCTTTGCTGGCCAGATCCAGAATTGCCTTGGACAAGCTGATAAATTTTTCGGATGTTTGTGTCGCACCGGATATAGCGTCAGTTTCATCAGGGTTCTGCGACATCAGCAATTCGTTATAAAGGCGGAGATAGAGAGCGCTTAAATTTGCCACAGCCAGATTGGGCCAGGTTTTGTCAGAACCCTCGACAGACAGGCGATCAGACTTGTTTTTGTCGATTTCGTTTAAGGTTACCCGGGTAATTAGGCCGTTTTTTATTAAAATGTTCAATTGTTGGGCATAGCCCCGAGTGTCATAATATTTTGTGCTTGCGGAATACTGACCATCGATCAGGGCGCCAGAAATATCTGCCGAAAAAATTGAACCAGTTGCGGGATCATTGATCAGTTCTTTTTCAACGCAGCCAGTCAATAAAAGCGATAGCAAACCTGAGACCAGAAAGATAATCACCAGTCGAAGTCTAATATATTTTTTGGATTCATTTTTTTGCATCATTTTCACCAAAATCTGGATTTATTTTAAAAAGAGGAGGCGTTCATCAGCGGCGGCACAATCTGTTTTTTTCGGGAAAAAACACCATTCATGTATTTGCTGAATTCACCGGGTTGAAAGCCAAAAGCCAGCTGGGCGAGATTTTTAGCTTCACCGGCGATGATTAGTTCGGAGCCCCCTAATATAATGTCGGTAACCATTAAAATAGCCAGATCCAAGCTTTCTTCTGCACACAATTTATTCATTTCCTGCAGAACCCCATCCAGTTTGTCAAAGATACCCCGGAAATCTCCAGTATTGATTTGTGAAACTCCAATTTTATAGGCTCCCATGGTGAATAGCTTCCGATCGGTGGAGATAATTTCAAAGGGGTGCATTTCTTTTAAATTACTGCCAGCCACTAACATTTTTTCGCCGTAACTCTTAACATCGAGATTCAAAATTTGCCCTAATTCCAGGGCAATAACCCGGTCATCTTTAGTACAGGTGGGAGAATTAAAAAGCAGCGTATCCGAGATAATTGCGCTGAGCATCAGTCCGGCCATATCTTTGGGGATGGCAATCTGATGCTCATGGTACATTTTGGCGACAATGGTGGCGGTGCAGCCAACTGGTTCAATCCGCAGATACAGTGGTGTAGCAGTTTGGATTTCAGCGACCCGATGATGGTCAATCACTTCAATGATCTCAGCTTCTTCAACGCCAACGATCGACTGGTTGCGTTCGTTGTGGTCGACCAGAATCACTTTTTTCCGGCTAAAGTCAATCAGGTTACTGCGGGAAATGGTTGAAAGAACCCTTCCGTCGACATCCACCACGGGGAAGCGCTCATGATCTGAGGTTAGCATGTTTTTTTTGACATCATCGATGGTTTCGTAAGTCATGAAATACTCCAGATGGTGTTTCTGGTAATATTTTTTGATCGGAATTCCCTGACAGAGCAACCGGATGACTTCGAAGGGACCAAAGGCGACAATCAATACGGCCCCCTGGTAATTTTTTGGAATATCAAAAACGATATCTGGAGATGCATTGGAAACAATAATAATTCCGGCTCCAGTGGCAAAGGCCCGGTTGAGATAGATATCCTGTGAAACGGTAACTAAAATGTCTTGACTGCTTAAGGTTTGACCATCCTCGATTTCGGTAATGGTATAAACATCGCCCCGCACCAGTTCGGATTTGACTGAGCCATAAACCTGAGCTTCAAGTAAATCAATGATATTATCCAGTGGGGTTTCGCTGTCCCGCAGCAGCGATTTTGAAAAAGCATCGGTGTAGGCGGGAATAATATCAGACAGGGAAACCATCCCAATGAGCTGATCTTCATCACTGATTACAGGCAGGGAGCGACCAGGGTGATCAATAATCTGGCCCATGGTTTTAGAAACGGAGTCTTTTTCATAGGCCATCGAAAAATCAGTCAGCACCAGGTCTGAAACCTGGGGTTTGACATCTTTGATCAGTTCGGGTAAGCTGACGCCAAAGGTATCGAGAACAAACTGGGTCTCCTTATTAACGGGGCCCAGCCGGGCGGGAAAGACCAGAGTATGTCCCAGGGTTTGTTTTAAATGAGCATAGGCAATGGCTGAGCAGATGGAATCGGTGTCCGGATTGCGGTGTCCGAAGACATATATTTTTGGGGTCATCGGTGGTTCTCCTTATTTATTTAGATAATGAATGCGTATTTAAAAATCGCAGGATGTCTCTATAGACTAATTCTCGTTTATCTTCGTTTAGAATTTCATGTCGCATCAGCGGATAGAGAATCGACTCAACGTTTGCGACACCGAGTTTTTTTAGCTGCTGGGTTAGCTGCGTTACTTCTTTGCCCATGCCACCAACGGGGTCATCCCGGCCAGCTAAAAAAAGCAAGGGAAATTCGCTGGGGATTTTTTTGAGATTCGACGTTTTGGTGGTGTAATCAAGACCATAAAACAAATCCCGGTAAAACCCGGCACTACAGGTAAAACCACAGAGATCATCGCATAAATAGGCATCGACGTTGGATTTGCTCAGGGAGATCCAATCATATTCAGTTCGGTTGGGTTTAAACTTTTTATTATAGCTACCAAAGGATAGCTTGGATAATAGTTTGGAGGGGGTGGTTTCACCATTTTTGCGGATCTCCCGGCGGGCAATGATGCTGGCGGTTTTGCGCATCAAGTTGTTGATACCGACAGTTGTGCCGATGATGATTGCCCCTTCATATAATTCTGAATAATCAATGATGGTTGTGCGGGTAACCACTGACCCCATACTATGACCAGTGATAAACAGCGGCAGTTCTGGATAGGCTTCTTTAAGCGCACCAGAAATTTCTTTGACATCGGAAACAACCCGCTCCCAGCCATTACCACTGGAAAAAAAGCCCAGGTTACCAGCGTCTTTGCCGGTTTGGCCATGGCCCCTCTGATCGTGGGTCACCGCCAGGTAGTGATTGTGAAATAAAAAATTCATTAACTCATGATAGCGTTGTGCATGTTCAGCCATGCCATGAACAATCTGAACAATACCCTTTGGTTTTGCGGGGCAGGGGGTTTCGTAATAGGTCAGTTTGACCTCATCAGATGCATAAAAACCATTGGTTGTTAAATCAATCATTTGCGGTCCCCTCTTTCATTTGGTCTTCTTAAATCTATTGTCACATTATAACAAAATATCTTAAAAAAAACAGGTTTCCCGTACTAAAAAAGCGGTAATCAGTGTATAATTGAGATAATATCATGGGATAAGGGGTATTGACAATGAAATTAACGGTACTGAGCACGAATAGACGACTCAGCCAGAATCGATGAAACGACCGTTATTATGGGGCTTTTTTACCCTGAGCCTGGGTATTATTGGGGTTTTTTACCACTGGCCAGTGTGGTTGTTGCTTGGCGTAGCTGCTTTGCTGGCAATAATGCCGTTTTTGCTTAAAGACACCAAAATAAGCCAGGTGGCATTTGTTCTTGGTTTGTTCGGGTTTGGGGTAGTTTTGGGCTCCGGAGCCTTCCCGGAGACGGATATTCTAGACAGCTTTTATGAACGGGAGGTGTCCCTGATCGGAGTCGTTAATGATTATCCGATTCGTACCGAAAATCGGTTAACGATCAATCTGACAGCTCGTGAAATAGTAGATACTGACGATGAAAACAATCGTTTAGAAAAGACTGCTGGGATCAGAGCAACCGTCTACTATAAAAATGATGAAGATACCTCAGAGGAGCAGGTGTCATTAACGACCAACGAAGAGCCGCAATTCGATCTGGCACCTGGAGATCTGGTGTTAGTGAAGGGGAAATTATCTCAACCATCAGGTCAAAGAAACCCCGGCGGATTTGACTATGGGCTCTATCTTAAAGCCCTGTCAATTGAGGGATTGCTGACGGTTAAACCGGAAAATATCCGCCAAGTTGGTCAGCAAGTGCGTCTGTATGATCGAATCCTGGGTATTAAACACCACCTGGAACACCAGGCGGAGCTCAATTTATCAAACGATGTGGCTGATTTGCTCAAGGGCGTTGTTTTTGGTGAGAAAAATATCAATGAGGAACTTGCCCAGAGCTTTCAGGACGCTGGAGTGACCCATGTTTTATCGGTTTCCGGACTCCATGTGGGCTATGTATTCTTGGTGCTTTCTTGCCTGCTGATCGTGTTGAAAATTAAAAAGCAGCACTGGATTTTATTTTTAATTCCTGCTTTGTTATTTTATGTTGCCCTCACCGGATTTGTGGCACCGGTGATCCGAGCTGCCATCATGCTACTTTGCGTCACTGGCGGCCAGGGACTGCACCGAGAGCGGGATGCCCTGAATCAGCTGTGTTTGGCGGGAATAATAATTCTTTTTATCTGGCCTGCCCAGCTTTTTCAGGCCGGGTTTCAACTTTCCATGGGTGCAATGTTGGGGATCGTTCTTTTTTATCTCCCGTTGTTGTATGCCTATGAAAAACACCGAAATAAAAAACGGGTTAACCAGAAAATCAAAGCGGGACCGGTGATTCAAGGTCTGGTGCTGACTTTTTGCGCCACGGTGGGAACCCTGCCGATTATGCTCTACCACTTTAAGAGCTTTACACTGATGAGTTTCTTATCTAATTTGCTGGTGGTACCGCTGATTGGTGTGTTTTTGTTGGTGGGGATGGTTTTTTTAGCAATCGTTGCGATTGTTCCCGGGTTAGCCCCCATCATGTCACTACCGATCGAATTTTTAGGGGAATCCATCGTAGTGGTGCTCAAAGGAATTAATGATCTGGGAAATGCCGTAGATTTTGTGAGAATCAGTCGGGGCGGACTATCCCTGGCTGAAATGGCACTTGTGTTGTTGCTGGTCTTTCTGTTTTCCGGCTATTTTTATCTCCGGCAACCCTATGTTCGAAATACAGTAATCAGTTTTGCACTGGTGTTGGTGCTGATTGTGGCAGCAGCACCGCTGTTGCCCAGAAATCTGGTCGTTACTGTTTTGGATGTGGGTCAGGGCGACAGCATTTTAATTGAGACTCCGGGTGGTCAGAATTATCTGGTTGATGGGGGCGGCTATCTTTTTGAACGAAGCAATCGGGTCGCAGATCGGGTACTCTACCCGGTTCTTTATGCTAAAAACATCAGGGGATTGGATGCCATCTTTTTAACGCATAACCATGTTGATCATAGTCAGGGGGTTGAAGAATTGATCTTTGACGGTTATCCGGTCGAGAATCTCTTTATGAGTGTTCAGACCAACAATGACGAACTTCTTAACCAACAGTTGGTTCCGGTGTCCTTATTAAAAAAAGGATCAGTGGTAAAAGGGCGTGACGGCGTAACCATTACGGTGTATAATCCAGACGGTCCGATCCATCCGGTAGCGGATGAAGAGCAGAATAATGCGTCGCTGGTGATGGTTGTTTCCTATCAAAATTTTAATTTATTATTGTGCGGAGATGCAGAAACCGAGGTCGAAAAACAGTTGATTGCCGAATTGCAGGCCGAAAGCGATGAACGGGACTTTCAAGTGATCAAAATTCCTCACCATGGCAGTAAAACCTCATCTTCGCTGGCTTTTTTACAGGCGGTGGAGCCGGAAACTGCAGTGATATCAGTGGGGGCCAATAATTCTTTTAATCATCCCAATGATGAAGTAATGAATCGTTTGGAGGAAGAAGCCATCAAAGCACTGCGAACCGATCAAAAGGGCGCTGTGGAAATTACCAGCAATGGTGAATTCATTCGCATTAAAAGCTATGTCAATTAAAAAGTGTCAAACGATTATAAAAAAAGCAAAACTCAACCTAAATTATTGGAGAAACAATGTGAATTACAAAGAACTCAATAAAAGCTTGAAAAATAAGGAAATTAGTTCAGTCTATCTGTTTACCGGTCCGGAACAGTACATCGGCCATATGATGGAAAAAACACTGATCGGTACAGAATTGGCCAAGGGTTTGGAACCCTTGAATTTGACCACCTATAGCAATAAACATCTGGATGTCTCGGAATTGTTGGCTACCTGTGAAACCCTGCCGATGATGAGCAATAAGCGGATGGTGATTGTTCGTGAAGAGGCCCAGTTGGATAAGATTTCCGATAAAAAGGATTTGGATCGGATCGCTGCTTACCTAGCGAAACCCTGTCCATCGACGCTCTTAATTATCTACTGGGAACAACCGGACAAGCGTAAAAAACTGTATAAAAGTCTGATCAAGACAGGCACCCTGGTCGTGTTTGAAAAACTGGATGCCAGCGACCTGCAAGCCTGGATTACCCGGCGGGTTAAAAATGCCAATAAAAAAATCAGTCGCAGTGAATTGGAGCTGTTTATTCAGCGTTCGATGTATTTGATGAATGAGAAAAAAACCATGGAGATGGTCGACAATGAACTCAACAGTCTGATTGACTATGCCGGGGATCGCAATGAAATCACCAAAGAAGATATCCTGTTGATCCTACCGCAGTCGATTGAAGAGGGGATTTTCAAATTGATTGACTACGCCGTCAGCGGGCAAAAAGATCAAGCCCTGCTGATGCTGAATCACTTTTATCTGGAAGGGGAATCCCCTTTTGGTGTCTTTAGTCTATTGCTTCGGCAAATTCGGATGCTCCTGATGGTTAAAATATACAGCACCCGGGGACTGCCTGCCAAAACAGTGGCGACAGAAATGAAATTGGCCCCATTCATCGTCAATAAGCTGTTAAAAAACGGAAAAAATTATCCAATCGACAATTTATGGGAAATTATGCTACTTGGAGCAGACCTTGATGCTCAGATGAAACTGGGGGAAATCGATCAGAATTTTGCCCTGGAATTATTTTTAATGAAGATTGGATAAAACCCAAACGCTTCGTACCGATGTGTTGGCGTATTAAAAGGATATCTTCTAGTACCACCAATGCCCCCTTGGTCGTTGGTGGTAGGGTAGGATTGCAATAACCGCTTGTTTTGTACCGATGTTTTTTGCATCTCTAGGAAGTTTGGTCGTTTTTAAACAATAAAAAAAGATGTACCTGAGTAAGTACATCTTTGGATAGACCCTAGAGACACGGGTTTTGGGAATATATAAATGAGGTAATTAAGCAGTCATCTTGTTTAAGATTCTAGCCAAAGTACTTTTTTTACGCGCTGCTGTGTTTTTATGTAAAACACCTTTTGTAACAGCCATATCAAATTTCTTTGTTGCTAAACGAAAAGCTTCCTGCGCTGCTTCGACGTTACCTTCAGTAACTGCAAGTTCAAATTTCTTCACGGTTGTCTTAAGATTAGTTTTCACCATCTTATTTCGCAGACGACTGATTTCATTTGTTTTAGCTCGTTTCATAGCCGATTTAATGTTAGCCATGGGTTCACCCCCCTCATTTATTTATAACATAGCAATTCTAACACATTTACAGTGACTTATCAAGAAAAAACGTGACAAAAAAAATATTTCTTGATAGAATATTGATCTAGGTATAAAAACAAGAATTAAAACATAATTTAACCATTGATATAGATTTGAAAGGTGAGGACAAAAAATTGACAAACAAACAAAAACATACACGAAATTTTTCGATTATTGCCCATATTGATCATGGCAAGTCAACGCTGGCAGATCGGCTGATTGAAGACACTGGGCTGATGAGCAAACGGGATATGGAAGAACAGTTTCTGGATAATATGGATATTGAGCGGGAGCGGGGTATCACCATCAAGC
>MTLE01003146.1_pt1 | contig 19328 bp, 19 predicted proteins | sample 1982461 | NCBI WGS metagenome assembly MTLE01 (sample SAMN05712605, study PRJNA340218) | biofilm metagenome | isolation source: sample SPL anode biofilm adapted to -200 mV | place: USA | collected 2012-02-03
AAAAACCCCGCCTGTTGCCAAGCGGGGTTTTTGCATTATAAATATTGTTTGCGCTTATTTATAGATAACGTAAGTTCCTGCCATCATATCGTGCAAGGCGCGTTTTTTGTTGGTAAAAGCCGCCATAATAAAGCCGATAAATAATATTATGGTAGATACCAATGTCGCAAAAAAGCGGCCCGTAGCCTTTGCAAAGCTAAGGCGGTTATATTCTTTATCTACCACTATAAGGCCAAATAACATTTTGCCGGGGGTGGCCATATATTTTGAGCTTTGGAACAAAGCAAAATAAAGCCATGTAGTAAAAATGGAAAGGATAAAAGAAATAATCCTTAACATAAACACATTGGAAGGTGTAAGTTCGGTTGCTGCGGAGGTTGATGAAAGCCCCACAATAATCCCCAAAACTACGCCAACTATAACGCCTATGATATTGTTTAATATACCGTCTATCAAATAAGCTACCAAACGAATCCAAAACCCGCCATAACGATATTCTGTTGCCGCAGGGCTTGTATAAACTTGTGTTTCCATTTTTAAATCTCCTCAAAGATATGCAAATAAACTTATTTCAAAAATATTGTAGCATATCCTGCCGAAAATAAATATATTTTGCCTGTATATGCTCCGTGTAGAAATTAATATAATATCGATATATGACAAAAGCAGAAAAAGCAAAAGAATTTTTTAACCAAGGTTTTAATTGCAGCCAGTCCGTAGCTTTGGCCTTTGCGGCGGAAATTAACTTGCCGCAAGAAGTGATTTTAAAATTATCCTCTTCCTTCGGCGGCGGTATGGGCGGCTTAAGGGAGGTTTGCGGCGCGGTAAGCGGTATGTTTATTGTGGCCGGCTTCTTATATGGATACGATGCTCCCAAAAACCCTGCCGCTAAATCTGAGCATTATAAACGCATACAGGATTTGGCCGCAAAATTTAAAGCGGAAAATCCATCTATTGTATGTAAAGAACTTTTAGGATTAAGCGGAATAACGCCAAGCCCTGTACCCTCGCCAAGAACGCAAGAGTATTATAAAAAGCGCCCCTGTGCGGAACTGGTAGGTTTTGCCGCCGATATTATGCAGGATTATATAGACAAAAATCCCCCCGCTCCGCGTGGCTGAAACCCCCTTAAAATAATTGCAAAAAGGCCTGTTTAAAACAGGTCTTTTTCTTATATAATCTATGGTATGAAAAAACTTTTAATTTTAGCTGTGCTGCTTTTTGCCTTCTCCGCCGCCGCGCGCGCGGAGGAAAGAATAACCTCCTTTGACGTAATTTTGCAGGTGCAGACGGACGGCTCCTTAATTGTTACGGAAAATATTTCCATCGTATCAGAACACAATCAAATAAAACGCGGAATATACAGGGATATACCGCAAAACAGACAACGCCCCGTAAAGCCCATAAGCCTTGCTATGGACGGGCAATCCCACCCTTATTTTACCGAGCGGCGCGGCAATGCTTTAAGAATAAACTTTGGCGACGATAATTATATCCCCCTCGGGCAGCATACATATTCCTTTAAATATTCGGTAGAGCGCGCCGTAGGACAGTTTAGTAATTACGACGAAATTTATTGGAATATAACAGGCAATTATTGGGTTTTCCCCATAGAGCAAGCAACCGCAACGGTAGTTTTGCCCGTCGGCGCACAGCCGATAGAGGATAAAATATCGCTTTATACGGGCAGTAGCGGCACAAAGGGAACCGACGCCGCAAAAACAGGCGCGTTAACCTTTGCCATTACACGCCCGCTTGAGGAAGGCGAAGGCTTTACCATTGCCGTACCGTGGCAAAAGGGCATTATCAGCATTCCGCAAGTACCGTGGCAGCAACGCCCCGCTTTTTTGGTAACGCTGATATTACTGGCCTTATTTGCATATTACTATCTGGCGTGGGCGCTGGTCGGGCGCGACCCGCAAAAAAGAGTGGTGCGCCAATACGCGCCGCCAAAGGATATTTCCCCCGCTTTTGCAAGATACCTTACAAGGATGGGCGTTGACGATAAAAACTTTGCGGTAATTCTTATAAGTATGGCTTTAAAAGGCGCGGTAAATATATCGCAAAAGGGGCCGATGGAAAGCCTTTCGGAAGAGGTACAAAACTCTTTTGTAGGCAAATTGCTGTCAGGCATAAAAGGGCCTTATGTTGTGCGCGCAAATGAAATACCGCCAAACGCTAATCTTTCCAAAGAGGAACTTGGCGTATATAACAGCTTCTTTAGCGGCATTGCCAAGCAGGTTACGCTTACGCAAAGCAGCAGAAAGCAAATATTAGCGGCGATTGATATTGCCAAAAAAACGCAAAAAGAGCAGGCGGGCAACGGATACTTTAAAACCAACGGGATATGGGCTTTTCCTATGCTACTGCCATTGGGATTTTTTGCTTATAAAATGTTCCAAGTCCGTCCCGAAGCTATATTTTTTGTGCTTTTTTTCGGCTTCTTTCTTACGATAATAACGTCCATAATAATCAATACGGTAAAGAACTTTAAAAGATTTTCTTTTTTTGCTCTATTGCCGCTTGTGATAGCGGGTTGGTTTTTTATTAATTTTTTTACGGCAATATCACATAATTTTAAAGACTTCCCCTCAATAGACCCCGATTTATTGTGGTACGGTTTCGGTGTGGCTGTGGTTATTATCTGCAGTATTATTTTTGGCTACCTCATACGGGCTTATTCCGTTGCAGGCCGCGCTGTTATGGACGAAATTGAAGGGTTTAAGCAATACCTTGCCGCCGCGGAAGAACACCGCGCCGCGGTAAGCGATCCTACCGACGCGCAAAAAATGTTTTGCGATTATTTTGCCTATGCCGTCGCGCTTGACGTGGAAAACGAATGGATAAAAGGTTTTGAATCCGCCTTAGGCGCAAGCGTTATAGAGCAAAGCCTTAACAGCCGCGGGCTGCACGCAAGCGGTATAGGTACGGCTGCGGGGCTGTCTTCTTTCGGCGGGTCATTATCGTCGTCAGTTTCAAGCAGTTCAGGCTCAAGCGGCAGCGGCGGGGGCGGATGTTCCGGCGGTGGTGGTGGAGGCGGTGGCGGCGGCGGCCGTTAAAATTTTAAAAAGACCCGTGCTTAAATTAAAAACCGCGGGTCTTTATTTTTTTATTGCTTATCATCTGGGCAATATAGTAAATTATCTTAGTCATGATAAAAGGTATTGTTAACGTATTCGCAAATATTTTTGACCCGTATCGCCGCGGCCCGCTGTTTGTGCGCTACGGCTTGGGCGGGCTTGCCTTCCTTGCGGCGGGGACATTGCTGTTTTATCTTTCTTTTACAAGCAAAACTCAAACCATATTCGGCCCGCTGTTCCATTTTTTTACCATCGGCGTACACGAACTGGGCCACCCTATATTCCGTACCGTGTTTATGGGCAATCACTTTATGACCATTATCGGCGGAACCGTTATGGAGATTCTTGTACCCGTTTCGGCCTATATTTATTTTTTGCGCCGCGGCGAGCATATACAGTCCGACTTTTGCCTTATCCTTTTAGGCATTGCGTTTAAATCCATAGGGTTTTACACGGGCTATAATCTGGAAGCCAACTTGTGGCTGCTTAACGCGGACGAAACAACAAAGCCCGATTGGGAATATATGCACCAATGGTTCGGCACCGCCGATTATGATTATATAATGAGGAACGGTTTTTACCTGCTTGGCGCATTTTGCATAACGCTTGCGCTTTATTTACTTGGAAGGCATATCTATAACTGGGCAAAACATGATAAACTTTATGATAATGAGAATTGAGAGGGTTTTTATATGAAAAGAAATTTAGTTTTTTTACTTGCCGCTTTTTTGTTTATACCCGCCGCGCTTAAGGCTTTCGAGTTTGACGCCTCCGCCGTGCAGCCGCAGCCTTTTGACGATACCCGTTTTGAGTTCTTTCAAGATGATATAAACGGTTATAATGCCATTGCGCTTGAAATTGAAACAGATTTAAAGGACCTTAAATTTGACGGCGACAATAATGCCGTAATAAAAGATATTAAGACGGATAAAGGTTATATTGTGTATGTCCGCGCGACGGCAGGCTCGGTAGAAATTTTGGGCTGCGGTTTTTATCCTTATGTTTTAAAAATGCCTAAACTTACCAGCTATACCGATAAGAAAGCCTTTAAAATAAATCTTAAAAGCAAAGGTAAAAACCCTGCGGAATTTAGCGGCGCATTTGCCATTGCCTCGGTAAAAGATGATAAAGCTAATTTAACCTCCGTAAACGAAGCCGACGGTAAACCCGTGATAGTTATAAAGACGGATTTGCCCTTTGTCAAAATTGACGGGCTTATCTTTAAGGAAACGGGCGCATTTCTTATGGGATACGAAGACTGCGGCCCCTTTTACTACACCGTATTAGACGGCAATAATACTTTAAAAGATGTTCTTTTGCCCGAAGTTATTACAAAAAAGAGTGACGGTTCTTCCGCCCCCGCCAAAGATAATGCGGAGATAGTCGCCTTTAAGCTTCTTGCCGACACCACTTACTATATGACAATCTCTTGGGGCGAGGATGCCGCAAAACCCGCCGTAGCTGTTGCCCCCGCCGCTACCCCCGCAAAAGAAGTTAAACAGGCGGAAAAGCCCAAAACGGCAAGCGTAAAAACAACGCCGAAGACGGCCGATAAGAAAGCCAAAAAATAATTTAATATAAAAATTTCACCGACAAAAAACCCGCATGGCAATAAGCTTTGCGGGTTTTAAATTTAAGCGGATAAAATATTTATTTTTTTACCATACATTTGGGGTTATTGTCGTCTTTGCATGGGTCTAAGTGTATAAGAATTTCGCAATTAGGTATTTTGTTTTTAAGGTCGGCTTCAACCTCGGAAGATATTTTGTTGGCGTCTTCCAAACTGATCTGTTTGCACATTGTCATATGAAAATCAATATATCTTATTTTGCCCGATTTCCTGGTTCTTAAATTGTGAACATCAACAAATTTATCCTCGCAGCTTTTAAGCACATCTTTTACCACGCTTAAATCTTCGTCGGAAAGGCGGGCATCCATAAGCGGCTCAAAAGCATTTCTGGTAAGTGTAAGTGCTTCTTTTAAAATAAACACGGCTACCAGTATGGCTACAAGCGGGTCCAAAAAGTGCAGGCCCGTTACCCACAGCAAAAACAATCCCGCGGCTACGCCCAGCGACGTATAAACATCGGCCTTAAGATGCAGCGCGTCGGCTTCTAAAGCCATAGAATCTTCCGCGCGCGCCACTTTGTAAAGTTTTTTGGAAACAAAGGTATTAACCGCGGCGGAAATAAGCATAACGCCAAAGCCCCAACCCGCGCCCGCAACAATATGGCCCGAAGTCAGTTTTTTTACCGATTCGGCTATAATCCAAATCGCCGCGACTATTATGAGCAGGCCTTCTATAACGCCTGAAACGTTTTCTATCTTCTCGTGTCCGTATGGGTGGTTTTCGTCGGGCGGCATTGCGGAAATCTTAACTGCCGTAAATGCTATCACGGCGGCAAGCCAGTCGGTAGCGGAGTGGACAGCCTCCGATATTACGCTGACGGAACCCGTCATAATACCAACAACCAGTTTTAAAGCTATCAATAAAGTATTTGAAGCGACGGAAAGTAAAGCAATGTTTTTTTTCTCTTTCATTTTTTTACCTTTTATTATCTTTCCTATATTTTATATATATTTTTACCGCACGGGTAAGGTTTAGGAGGCCCTTACATTTTCCTCTTGATTTATTTCCATAAATTGGTATTATTTGGTTATATGGAGCTTTTTTAGCAATTCATATAAAATATTTACGTAAAAGGACTATTATGAAAAATAGTATATTTAAGTTTTTACTTTTGTTGTTTTGTGTGTTCCCCGCCGCTAGCGCGTTTGCTTATGAATTTGATGTTGTAAATGTTGAGAGATTGCCAAATAACGGTAAATTTCCGTTATATTATGACGAGGTAAACTGTACTACAGATAATCCTAAATGTTTGCCTTTGACTATTGTTTATATAAAAACGGATATTAAAGATCTGTTTACCAAGCCGCAGGATGAGATAATGGTTAACAAATCTCCATATAACGAAGGCTACTTGTTGTATATTGATACCAATGTACAAACCCTTCCCGTTATAAAAGAAGGCTTTGCGCCTTTAAGACTGTCCCCTCTTAAAGCAGATAACACCAATAAAAAGAATAGTCCTTTTGAAACTACAGTTAACGGCGACAGCTACTATTATGTTGAGATAAAAGCAAAAGGCAATGATATTGCCAAATACAACGGCAGGCCTGTGGTAACATTCCCTAAAGCTAAACTTAATGATATATTCAGCATAAAGCACGCAAATAATAAGCCTTCGATATTAGTTACTACCGATTTGCCGTTTAATGAAATTGAAGGCAAAATTTTTAAGAAAGGCCAAGCCTCTTTCCTTAAAAAAAGGGACGGAGCATACGCCTATGTTGTTACTTACGATTATGCCTCTTTTAAGGAAGTCCTTCAACCTCAGATCTCCGTATATAAAGATGGCAAATATTCAACTGCCGCGACGGACGAATCTTTAAACGACTTTATTTTTGCACCGGGGCAAACAAGCTATGTTCAAATTATCTGGACTACAAAACCTATACCGCAACACGAGATAAAAGATATAAGTAAATACTCGCAAGAGATGAAAACAAGAAAAACAAAATAACTTTTAAACCCCCTGAGGAAATCAGGGGGTTTCTATTTTTACTAGAATAGAAGTATGATTAAAAGTTTTAAGCCCGTGGCGGACGAAAACACAAAAATAATGATTATAGGCAGTATGCCCGGCGAAGCCTCGCTTAAGGCGGGGCAGTATTATGCATATAAATATAATCAGTTTTGGCCGCTTATGACGGATTTGCTATCCCCCTCCGCCCCGCCCGCCTCATATAAAGAAAAGCTTCAAATGCTTTTAAACAATAATATAGGCCTTTGGGACAGTCTTGCCGTGTGCAAGCGCGCGGGCAGCCTTGACGGGAATATAAAGGAAGAAAAACCAAACGATTTTAAAACACTGCTTAAAAAATACCCTAAAATAACAACTTTACTGTTTAACGGGCAGGCGGCTCATAAATATTTTGTAAAATACTTTGGAATGATTGACGCCGTAGAATATAAACTTTTGCCATCTACCAGCCCTGCCGCGGCAACAAAAACATTAAAGCAAAAGCGGGAGCTTTGGGCCAAAGCATTAAATTTAAAACAGGTAAATTTATGAACAGAAAAGCTTTTACTCTTATAGAACTGCTTGTAGTTGTTTTGATTATCGGTATTTTAGCCGCAATAGCGCTGCCGCAGTATCAAATAGCGACGGCAAAGGCGCGCCTTACGGAAGCTAAAACCAATGCTAAAGTTATGGCGGGCGCGATGGACAGATATATGCTTGCCAAGGGGGAGGTTCCCCCCTCTTTTGACTTGCTTGACATTAATATGCCGCCTGGGCAATCAACTGGCGCTAGTGCCTACGCCACAGATTCTTACCAAACAAAAAATTTTGTTTACGAAATTGATGACGGCGGGCTGTATATAAGGGCATCGGGCCGCTTTGGCATAATTGCGGGTATGCAGTTGCATTACAGAAGAACAGGCGTTATTTATTGTTTTGCGCATCAATCAAACCAATATGTGGAAGAGCAATCAAAACTATGTGAAAATATGGGCGGCGTTACAACTGCTGGTTGGACAAATTATAATGCCTACATTATTCAAAATTAACCGTTAAACACTGTTTGTTTTAATACTTTCAAGTACAATACAAAACCTAAAGGAAGCGCGCCAAGCAGAATGATTGCAAATACATTTATCCCCAATATCCCCAAAAACGCGCCCTGCGCGTAAGAGATAACCGCCAGAGAAGTCCACGAAACCAATGTAACCAAGCTGCCTATTGTAGTTTTATCCTGCGCGGCGGGGAATATTTTTGGTATAAACATTAACAAAAGCATATTATAAATTCTGTCCGTCATTGCAAAAATACCTATAAAAAATATAGCCGTCCATATCGGCAGCAAACCCCATATAAACACGCCAAAAACCGCTGTGTTTATTACAAGCGCGGCGTAAAAAAGCTTTTTTTGGCCTATCTTCATAAGCTTTGGCACAATAAAATTTATAGCGGTTTCGCATATTCCGATAACCATTAAGGGTTTTGCCATTTGCACGGCGGTAAGCCCGTATTTATGGGCAAACCAAATGCCCAGCATAGAGTAAAAACCGAAATAGCATAATCTGTTAACAAACATAGCCGCAAAAAAGTTTTTAAGTAAAGGTGTTTTAAACGCGGCGGCGTAAGTTAAAACTATATTTTTTAATGTAAAGCCCGTTTTACTTTTATTATCTTCGGGCAGCGCCCACGCAAAAGAGAAACAGAATAAAAACAATATTAAGCCGATAAGCGCAAACGCCGCCGCCCAGCCCAAATGTTTTGTGCCGTACATAACCAACGGCACGCCCGCCGCCACAGCCATAGGGCGCGAAGCGGTAAGAACGGTTATCATAGGCGTGTAGAAGTTTTTATCAACGGCCTCGTATACAATCCACCACAGTATAGTGCTTATAAGGCCAGAACCCAGCCCGAAAATAAAGCGCGCCGCAAGAGATATATAAAATATTTTTACCGTTACAAAAACGGCAAGGCCCGCAAGCTGCATAAAAATGGCCCAGTATAAAATGTTTTTTATTTTATATGTTTTTAAAAGCTGCGGCCCTACGAATAAACCTAAAACTATGCCGAGCGTGCAATAACTTATAAGCCACAAAACGCGCTGCTCCTGCACGGCAAAAACGCTTTGCAATACCTCTACCATAGGCGATATTGCGTGGTCAACGGTGCCAAATGCAAAAACAATCATAAACGCGGATATTACCAGCGTCCAACCTTTGCTTATATTAAGTTTTGCGGGCATAGTATTACCTTTTTTTGTTTATTTTTGCGCTACAACCGTAGCCATAAAACAAGTGTGGTTTATTATCCTGCGGATATTAAAACCCGTGTAAAGAAGGTGGTGCGTAAGCTGGGCTATATCACAGGGTAACTCTACATATAATGTAGTTAAAAAAGCATCGCGCAGCTGCGGCCAGCGTTCGCCGTAATAGGCAAGGGCTTCTTGCTCTATAATATCTCTGCGGTCGTCTTTTTTATCAAGCGCGAAGGTGGTAATAAGGTCTTCTATAATCAAAATACCGCCGGGCTTAAGCCATTTGCAGGCTTTGTCTATAAGAATACCTTTCTCGTCATTATTAAGGTGGTGGATGGCCTTTCTGATGGATATTTTAGTAAAAGATTCGGGTTGAAAAGAGGCTTCCTGCAAAGTGTTTTTTACAAGGGTAATATTATTGAAGGAAGACAGTTTTTGGCGGGCTAAGTCCAACTGCGCGTCGGAAATATCAAGCCCCACGCAACTTTTAACCACGGGCGCGGCGTGCGTAAAAAAAGTTCCTTCCCCGCAGCCTAAATCAAGCACTTCGTCTTCCTTTGTAAAGCCGAAGAGGGCGACGTATTCCCGCATGGATTTTTGATCTAACATATTTTTGTTGTACCATGCAGGCAATGAAACATCTTGCCAGTTTATTTTTGTTCCGTCGTTCATAGGCAGTTCCTCTCTTTTTAAACTAAACTATAATTATAGTATTTTTGAGAGGAGGATAAAACTGCCTACAGGCAAAAAATGTCTTCGTAAGTATCCCTTTTACGCACTATGGTCAATGTTCCGTCTGTCTTTATAAGTATTCTTGGCGTTCTGGGAAAGGAGTTGGGGTTAGCCGCCACAAAATGCTGGCCTGTGCCGCCCGTGTCAAAAGTTATAAGCGTTTCTTTATATTTCGGCTTTCTTTGCAAAGGTATTTTATATTTGGAAAGCATATCCCCGCTAAAGCACAAATTACCCGCTATAAAACATTCATAGGGTTTGGCGGCAAGTTTTTTGTGGTCGTCTAAAATCATCCACTTTTTAAGGTTGGGGTAAAATAAAGATTCCCCTATCGCCGTTGCGCCCATATAGACATTAACAAGATTATGCCCCACAACTTTGCGGGTATATGCCACGCGGGAAAGCGTTATTCCGCTGTCGGCCACAATGCTTCTGCCAGGCTCTATAATAAACTCGGGCGCGCCGATTTTCTTTAAAGCGTTTGGCACGGATATAAGCGAGCCGTTAAAATCTATATCCGCTTCAAGTATTTTCTTAAGCATTTTTGCTTTGGGATATTTTGTATAAAATTGCTCGCCGTACCAGCGGGAAAAATCATAAGAGCCGTCTTTTTGCTTTTTAAATCCCCCGCAGGAAGCGCGCCACAATACTGCTTTGGAAGGGTCTTTTACCCCCGCCTGTATTGCTTCGCAAACGGCCTGCCATTCTTTTTGGTTTACATATTGCACGGGAAAGCCGCCGCCTATACTTAAAGCTTTGCAGGTAATACCTTGCTCTTTAAGCAGGACGGATATTCTTATTAATTCTTTTAAAACGGTAAGGTAAACTTCCAACTCTGTAATTTGCGTCCCGATATGGGTGTGAAAGCCCAAAAAATCGGCATAGGGATATTTTTTTAGGGTTTTTACAAAGGCGGGGACGTGGTCCAAATGCTCGCCGAATTTTGTCCACTCATTAGCGGTAAGCACGCTGTCTTCCGTCGCGCCCTCCACGGGAAAGCCGCTTACCCTAAGCAGCATTCTCGCCTTAAGGCCCAAGGCTTTGGCGACGGAGTGTATCATCTTAAAATCGTCTATATTATCAGCCACCATAGTTACGCCGTTTTCTATGGCTTCTTTCATAAGCCCGTGAGTTTTGGCATTGCCGTTAAGGTCTATGTGTTTATGGGTTATGCCTGCCTCTAAAGCGCAGCGAAGTTCGTTTGTAGATACAACATCCGCCCCTATCCCCTGCTCCGCGCAAAGCTTTGCCATACGCGGGTGAGGATATGTTTTTAGAGAAAAACAAACCTTCCCCTTTGGATATAAGTCAGAGAAGGCCGCCTTAAAATCTTTAATATTCTTTATTATCGCGCTTTCAAAGTTAATGTGCAGCGGCAGGCCGTAGTGTTTGGTCCAAAAATCAAATTCTTTCCCCGCAATTTTTACTTTAGTGCCGCTTATGTCAACGCACCCCATACGGCAGAGCAGCTTATCGCTATTCTCAAAAGTCATAAAACCCCTTTAGAAATCAACCGCTATTTTATACAATTATAATATGGATAAAATTAAAAGTAAAGATAAATGTGATGAAGAGTTTTTTTTCGTACCCGGCTGCTTGGGTACCTGCTGGTACGGTAAGTATCATTACTTAGAACCGTTTACGGGCTGCGAGCATAATTGCACCTATTGTTACGGTAAAGGCAGGGCTGATGTTACTGATTTACTTGAAGAGTTAAAAACCCCTTTCCATTGCCCCGAAATCGGCTCGTCCAAGGCTGATGCCATTGCCAAAATGAAGCAGGAAATAGACAATGATAAAGATATCCATACAATCAAACTTTCCCGCTATACCGACATCTTTACAAAAAAATATGTAGATAACGGATTTTCTTTTAAAGTATTGCAGCTTTTGTCCGAACACCCTCAAATAAAAAGAATTATCATAACTACAAAAGGCGTGCCAGACCAACAAATTGCCGACCTTATTATAAAGCATAAAGAGAAGTTTTCTTATAATGCCGCGGTTAAACCCGCTGCCGATATTTGTATGGAAGTAAATGTTCCTTCCGCCAAAGAAAGGCTTGAATGGGCCTCCAAATTAGCCGCAAAAGGCGTTTTGGTAACCGTCCACATGGACCCTATTATAGTAGGCGTTGAAGATTCCGAAGAGCAAATGAGGGCTTTTGCCGCCGAACTTAAAAAACACGGGCTTAACAGGGTAATGTTCTCTTATCTGCTTTACGACTATACCGTGGCAAATAATATAGTAAGCGCCTTCGGGCAGGATTTTTTTGCGAAGCTAAAAGAAAAATACCAGCATAACGACAGGCAGCTTTTGCCAAATCAAAAAGATACAACTTACTTTGCTTTAAAGCATGACGTTAAACTGGAAAGCATTAAGAGAATTGCCAAAGTGCTTAAAGAAAATAACTTTGAATTTGTTGTCTGCGGTTTAAAATCTGCCGACGGCGAAGATGTTTCTAACGTAAAAGGACATTGCCCCGTGTGCGACGGGAAATTTTATGCCTGATAAAATTTGGATACTTAACGTAGACGACTTTGTTTTTAAAACAAACGCTTTAGACGCGTTAAGTAAACATTCCTTAAAATATATCCAAATCCTTAAACCGTGGGATTTGTGTATCGCTTCGCCCCTTATAGAGCGCGATGACGCCTTTGTCGCCTATATGGCCCGCATAAAGAAACTGCAAAATAAAAATTGGCTGTTGCTGCCCAAAAAACAAGATACGGACGAAAGCCTTGTAGGTTGTATAGCAAAGGATAAGGAACTTGTTGCTAAGCTTAAAACACTTTGCAAGCAGGGTTATGTAATTATCCCGCTTATGTACACAAAAGAATTTGCAAAGCTTAGCAGTATGTGCGGCAATAAGCTTTTAAACAATAGCATTGCCGTGCAGGAAGCCAATAATAAACTGGTATTTAAAAAGCTGTGCAAAGACTTTGGCATACAAACCATACAACCTGTTTTTGAAGCCGCCACAAGAAGAAAATCAAGGGTTCTTTCCTTTTTGGATTTTAACGAAACCTATCTTTTAAGACGTCCCTTTTCCGCAGGCGGTTACGGCAATACAAAAGGCAAACTTATAGACCTTTTACAAATGCTGCGCGGCTATCATAAAGAGGGTCATTTTTATATAGAAAGATTTAAAGATATATATAAAACGCTCGGCTCGCTTTGCATTCTTAAGGACGACAATATACAATTTGTAGGCATAGACTGCCAGATAATACACAAAGCCGCGTGGGAAGGGTGTTCTTTCCCATTTACCAAGCTGGATAAAGATATATTAGCGGAGATAAAAGAGAAATCTATGAATCTGGCGGAGTACTATCACAAAAAAGGCGTGCGCGGGCAGGTTAACTTTGACTGGGCAATAAGAATAAAAGAAGGCAAATTGGTTTTACGCGCGCTTGAGTGCAACTCCCGCTATAACGGTTTCGGCCTGTGCATAAGGCTGGCTTCAACCGTGTTTGATATCCCCAGGGAAAAACTGCACTTTTACCTTGATACAATAATCTCCTTCAACCCAAAGCTTACCACCAAAAAAGTTATAGAGATTATAGAGAAAATTAACAAAAGTTACGGCGGAGAAGGCGGCATTGTGCTTACCTGCGGCGTGCAAAACGGCAGGGCGGGCTTTTGCTTTATGGCAACAAGCGAGGCGGGCGTAAATAAATTAAGAAATATCTTTAGAAAGAACCTGCCCGACGTAGAATAAGCAAAAAACGAATAATTATAAAAACTAACACCCCGCCTTTTACGGCGGGGTATTTTTTATTGTTTGGAACTAAAACCTTAACTTATTTTGCGCTTTCGTTTGAAGACTGGCAGTTGATGCAATAGCGCGCGAAGGGTAAAGCAAGGATTCTTTTTTTCGGTATTTTGCATCTGCAATATTCGCAGGTGCCGTAGATGCCTTTGCTTATTCTCCTTAAAGCGGATTCTATTTGGTCCAACAGGGCTTGGGCATTACCGTTAAGCTCAAAAAGAACTTCTTTATCCAAACTTTGCGAAGCTATGTCGGCATCGTCGCCTACTTCAGCTTCGGGCATTTCGGTTTCTTTTTTGCTTTTTATCCTTTTCTGAATGTCCTCACGCATATGTAAAAGCATAGCCTCAATCTCTTTTATTTCTTTAGCTGTCAATTCTTCGCTTTTAGCTGCGGTTTTGTTGGGTTTCGTTTTCATAAATAACCTTCCCTTATATAATAAAAAAAACGGAAGACCCGTTTTTCTTGTATTGTCTAATCTATCATATTTAAATTAAATCTTCAACCCGCAAAATGCGCTTTGCGCGCGTACGTATAAAAACTGCCTTGCGGGTTTTAAAAGGATAATAAATAAAACCGTAAAAAGCAAGTTTTTAAAAGCAAAAACAGACGGCAAAATACACGTAACTTTTTTAATCTAACTAATGTATAATATAAAAGAATAGTTTTGTTTTTACAGTCTTATATATAGGGAGATTTGCCTTTTATGACAAAAAAAATTATCGCTTTTTTAACTGTCCTTACCTTTGGTATTCTGCCGCTTACGGCGCAGATTTACAAAAGCAGCCGCGAATATCAGGAAATTTTGGGCGGCGACGCGGAGAAGAGTAAAGAAACTCCCAAATATTCTTATCTTTATGATACTTCCTTAATACGCGCCATAAAAACCAAAGATACCGACCGTATTAAACTGCTTATCTACGCAAATATTGACGCTAACGAAAAGAATGACGAAGGCTTTACCCCCCTTTACGCCGCGGCCGAAACTAATTTACAGCTTGAATACATTACTATGATGTTGCAGCGCAATGCCAAGGTTAACCTGCCCAGCACGGGCAATGTAACCCCGCTTATGAAAGCCGTGGAACTGGGCCGCGCGGGCATAGTTAAATTATTTTTGGAATACGGCGCCGACCCTTCCTTAAAAGATGACACGGGCGCGACCGCTCTTATATATGCCGCAAAAAACAAACAGGCGGCAATGGTTCCGCTCTTGGCAGCCGCAAGAAATCTTAACCCCGACGAAAGGGATAATACCAAACTTAATGCCGTGCTTTACGCTTTAAAAAATAAAGATATTCCCACCCTTAGGGCTTTGGTTAAAGCGGGCGCGAATATAAATACAAAAGACGATTTTGGCAGAACACCTTTAATAAATGCCGTAAACGATAATGATATGTTTATGACAAAAGAACTGCTTGCCCTTAAAGCTAATAAAGAAGAAAAAGATAACACGGGCAGAACAGCTTTATTAAACGCCGTACAGGCCGCCAACGAGCCTATGGCAAAATACCTTGTTGACGAAGGCGCTGACGTGGAAGCGACCGACCTTGTAGGCTATACTCCCGTTATACTTGCGTCAAAAGAAGGCAATGTAAATTTGGTTAAACTGCTTGTTGCCGCGGGCGCAAACTTTAACGCCAGCGATAAACTTGCAAGAACGCCGCTTGTGTGGTCTTTAACAAATAAAGACAGCAATTTGTTTTATACATTGCTTTCCTTCCCCGGTTTAAAAATAAACACGCCTTACGGCCCCACGCAAATGACGCCGTTAATGATGGCGGCGGAAAATAAGGATACAAAGGCTGTCGCCTCCCTTATAAACCTTGGCGCGGATATTGAGGCCAAAGATACCGCGGGCGAAACCGTTTTATTTTACAGCGTAAGGTTAAACGATTTGGAAACCGCAACCCTGCTTATCAATTACTACCCCGAAATTTACTTTAAAAATGCCGCGGGCGAAGATATGATAGATGTTGCCAAAAACGCGCGCTTTACCAGAATGGCCATACTTTTGGCCACCGCGCCTTTGGATATTGCCATACCGCAAATTAACCTTGCCACGCATACAAGAGTTTACGATATAGAAGGTTATATCGCCAGCCTTGAAAGCCTTTTGGGCGACGCTAAGGAAGTTAAACAAAAAAGAGATATGCTTAAGGCTGAAGGCATTTTAAAATAAAGTTTTAACCTGATAAAAAAACATAAACCCGTCCCTGCGTAATTGCGGACGGGTTTATTTATGGTATAATATATTTGTTAGGCAAGGCTTACTTTGCAATCGGAGATTTATGCAGGAAATTACCAAAACCAGAAAGAAACTGACCGAGATAAAAAAAGGCTCGGGCGGTATTGTTGTAGCCATTACCCACACGGACGAAAAGACCAAAAAACGCCTTAACGCAATGGGTATTTATAAGGGCTGCAATGTTATAAGAAAAAACTCCTCCAACCCTATTGTAGTTGACGCGGGCGGCGTGGAAGTGGCTATAGGCAACGAATTTGCGCAGTATATAATTATAGAAACCAATCATAAAGTAGTCTTTTTGCTGGGCAACCCGAACGTGGGCAAAAGCACGGTTTTCTCCCGCTTGACGGGTATTAAAACAGACGCTTCCAACTACCCCGGCACAACCGTTTCTCTATTAAACGGGGAGGCTGTGTTCGGCAAAAACAGTTATAACATTTACGATATGCCCGGTATTTACAGTTTGGAAGAAGACTGCAAAACCGCGTCGGAAGCCTGCGTTCTGCTTAAAAATACGCCTTACGACATTGCCGTTTATGTGGCGGACGCGCAGCATTTGGAGCGCAATTTATTTTTTGCGTTGGATGCGATTTCCTTAGGTAAGCCCGTCGTATTGCTGTTAAATAAATTTGATGTGGCGCAAAAGAAAGGTATTGATATTGATACCCAAAAACTTGCGCAAATACTTGGCGTACCCGTTATAGCGTGCAACGGCCTTACGGGTATGGGGCTTAGCGAACTTGCCACCGTAGTTGATAATATCGGCACTGGCAAACAGCATTATCAAAAGCCAGAAATCCCCGCCTCTGCCGAAGATAAGTGGAAGTTAATCGGCAAGATAAGCGCGCAGGCGCAAAAGATAACGCACAGGCACCCTTCGTTATTAGAAAAGGCGGAAGAAGCCGCAACATCATCTTTCAGCGGCATTATTATTGCGCTGGCGGTGCTTATAATATCCTTTATGGCAATTCTTAAAACGGGCGAGTTTTTGATAGACTTTTTATCTCCCTTTTACGATAATTACTATCTGCCTTTTATTCAAAATATGTTTGCCTTTACCAAAGACACTTTTGTGTGGACAATTTTGTTTGGCGGCAGCAGCGAGGCCGCGGGCGGATTCGGTATACTTTCGGAAGGTATGAAGATAGCTTTTATAGACGTTATGCCTTATGTGGTTGTCTTTTATGCCGTGTTGGAATTTTTGGGCGATTTGGGTTATCTGCCCCGTCTGGCAATATTGCTGGATTCCACCCTGCATAAAGTAGGTTTACACGGGTATAGCGCAATACCGATAATGCTCGGTTTCGGCTGCAAAGTGCCTGCAATTATGGCGGTGCGCTCGCTTGAAACAAGACGGCAAAAAATTATAGCCTTTGCGCTTATTTTGATGATGGTACCGTGCATATCCCAAACGGCAATGATGTTTAGCATACTTGCGCCTTTCGGCATCAAATATTTATTGCTGGTGTTTGGTATTATGGGCGTTATAGGTATGGCGACGGGTATGGCTTTAAACAAAATTCTCCCCGGCGATACCAATGATATTTTTATGGAAGTTCCCTCTTGGCAGCTGCCAAAACCAAAACAAATGGCTAAAAAGATTTATTACCGCGCCAAGGAATACGTGGTTGAAGCTGTGCCGCTTATTATGCTGGGCGTGTTTTTGATAACGCTGGCGGAGATGACGGGGTTGATAGATTTAATTACAAAAATCTTCCGCTTTCCCGTGCATATAATGATGGGCTTGCCCGAAGAAACAGCATCAGTAATAACTCTGGGCTTTTTAAGGAAAGACGTTTCCATAGCATTATTGCAGCCCTTTGGTATGAGCGCAAAACAGCTTGTTATAGCGTGCATATTTATGGCTATGTATTTACCCTGCACCGCGTCGTTTTTTGTACTGCTTAAGGAAGGCGGTTGGAAAGATACCGCTAAAATTATCGCGCTTACTTTGTGTGTTTCTCTGTTAACTGGAACTGTGCTTAACATAATCCTTTAAGCTTTACTTACAGCAAGAAAAAGCCCCACTTCTTTACGGAAGCGGGGCTTTTGTTTTTAAGTCTTATTATTTTATTTACTTGCGACTGATTTTACATCTATTGCGGCCCTAAAGCCGAATACGGCTAAAGCTTCCGCAACGTGCAAGGTTGCCTCGTTAGATGCAAGGCCCTGCGCCCACTGCCAAAAGCCGCTAATGGTGGTAATGGCAAGGGTTTGGTCTATATAACTTAAAATAGCCTGCAGCAATATTATTGTTGCGGCGAGATAAGTTTTTTTACCTTTCAAAAAATTTCTTACCGCCGTAAAAAAGCTGATAACTTTTTGCGGCATAAAAAATTTGGAAATAAAATTTAACATAAAAAACTCCTTTATTTATTTTTGTTTTTCGGTTATAAGAAGGGTTTTAATTTCCTTCAAATCCCCGTAAATTAATGTTGTTTGCGCTTCCATTGCGTTTTGCTTGGCGCTTAGAGCGCTTAGCGCTTCTTCCAGTTTATCTATGCGCTTGGGCGTAGTTATTGTGGACGATAGCCACAGGGAAAAAGATACTGCCGCGCCCAATATAAAAATAAGATTTTTAAGCAGGGCGGAAAGCGCGGTAAAATCTGGCGGGCGGTTTTGCGTGTCGGTTTGTGTTTGTGTAAGTTCTGTCATAGGTTAAAACTCCGTAAGGTCAAGGCGAAGCGTCCAATCGGTAAGGTTAAATTCCAAACCCTCGGCAAGCATAGGTCCGTTTAAAACGCCGTCGTAGGAAATGGCGAGTATATCACCCGGTTCTATTTGTGGTAAAAACTTGCAGATAACGGCTGCACGCTTTTTAACGCCCGCCACTTTTTGGTATATCCCCGGCGCGGCGGCGCGCGCAAGGTTGGAATTTTGCGGCGGCAACAGCGTGCCGGAAGATATGCTTAATTCCCTTATGCCGTATTTATCTGCAAGGTGCGGACGCGGCTGATTAAGCGTAACAGGGTCAACCACGGCTTTAAACAGTCCGAAGTTAACGCTCACGCGCGTGTAAACCTTATCCGTACCGTCGGAAATACTTTCTATTTCCAATATATCGCCCTTGCCCAGCGCGCCGACTGCGGGGCCTGACGAGCGCGGCTTAAATAAAAATTTACCCTCGCTGTCATAACCTATCTGGTAGCCGCTTAGGCGGGCAAGTTCCCCCATAACGTCCAGAAATGTCATTGAAGATGTATTAAGCAGCGCAATGTTAACGCCGCGCGCCTGCCACGTTAAAGACCACGCTGTAAGCACAGGGGAGGCGGTTTGCGCAGCGTCGCTCTGCCCTCTCCATTTAAGTTGAAGATAGCGCAAATTTGTTTGCGGCGCTGCGGCGGGCATAAGCGGCTGCCATGCGCCCCAAGCGTCGCCAAGCGCGGCTTTTGCGCGGTAATAGCAGGCGGAGGAACCCGCGTTAAGCTGCTGCGCAACGCCAAGCTGCCCCCACGCGATAAGGTTTTGCGTACCGTCTAAAACAGGGCTTAAATAACTGCCGTACGGGCCAACGTCGCCAATGCCCGTGGCGGCAAGCGGGCTAAGCTTCATTTCGCTTATGCCGTGCGCGCCGTTATTGCGAATATCTATAATTTGATAGTTGGAAACGGTGTGCGTATTATCCGTGGCTATGATGCCAAACGCGTACCAATCCCCCGCC
>MTLE01005065.1_pt1 | contig 19312 bp, 18 predicted proteins | sample 1982461 | NCBI WGS metagenome assembly MTLE01 (sample SAMN05712605, study PRJNA340218) | biofilm metagenome | isolation source: sample SPL anode biofilm adapted to -200 mV | place: USA | collected 2012-02-03
CTCTTCCCAGTGTGATATGTTCATCTTTGTCCTGTATGAAAGGCCGGTATCACACCTTATCCAGACTTCGTTGTCCCTTGATTCCACATACATAATGGAGCTCTCTCTGAGAGAGACCTTTTTTCTCTCTGAGATAAAGTCAATTACCCTATCTGCCTTCTCTTTTAACTTGTCAGGAATATTATGCATTATATATTTCTCGAGGGAGAGGCATGATATTATCAGAAACCACAAGAAGAACGGGTTAAAAACGATATCGGCATCATGTTTCAATCCGAGAGAAAAGAGATATTCATCTACAGAAAGAATCACCAGATACTCTGTCAGCAGGGTAATAGCCGCAAGATATATGGAGTTCAGTATTCCATCCCAGATATCCTTAAAGGAGATCTGTTTCAAAAAGATCTTTGCAACTATAATCCCGGGTATGAGAGCCAATGAAAGGAACAGGGATGAGGTATAATTCTTTGTTGTGCTTTGAAGCACCAAGCTTAGCACCAGGACAAACAACCCCCAGAAAATTATGCTGAAGTATTTTTTCATTCTCAAATTTAAATCTTTATTTCCAGCTTGATCACTACTTTGCACCAAAAAAGGGTTGAATCTGCGTAATAGGGGGATTTTGCATTTGAACAGGGGGTTTTACAGGCATACTTTTTAGGATGATTATTTATTCATCCCTAACTTTGGTATATATAAAACTTTAAAATCATGATACTTAAAGAACTATTTTTTACAGGAGGGTCGTTATTCATGACAATCCTCACTCTTGAGCTAATCCTTCTGATTCTTGCAGCATGGAAAGCTCCGGCATGGGTTAAGGAAATCGGACTTATCGCGCTGATCTCCTGCTGGATTTTCACCTTTATTAGCCTTATGCAAATGTTTGGTATAATACAAAAGGTTGTAGATATATCTATATCAGTATGGTGCGGGGGTTTTAGAGTCGTTTTAATCCCGGTGGTATACGGATGTTCGATCTATCTATTGTCACTAATTCTTAGAATTATTCAAAAACCTAGAATTTAGAATAGAAGTTTAAAATAGAAATCCGCCCCGACATCTCTCCTAAAAGAGTAGCGTCGGGGCGGATTTTATATTAAGCAGAGGTGGCGGTTATAGCTCTACCTCGTCACTATCTACAGCTACATGTTTTCCGCCGTGATAGTTGTATAATCCTACAAGAAGCTTCTGTTTGTTGGTTTTTGTAGGGGTGATAACCACAAAGTCCATCTTCAGGTTGTCCTGATCAATGGCAGCATTCTTGTCGCGTGTCTTCTGGTCTTCCCATGTGCCCGAATTGACATATATGCATTTTTTTCCATCCAGGTTGTTGTATGACTCCATCAAAGGTTCGTGGCTATGTCCGAAGACAACTATGCGGACGCTTGAATTCGGGTTCTGGAAGTATTGTCTGTTGGCCTGACCGTCGAGAAATTTGTGGTCAAGACTACCCGGTATTGCTTCATTTATATTTGTCATAACAGGGACGTTGTTGTACGCCTGCCTTGCGTTCCAATTAGCCTGAGTGAATATGTCATTGTAGAGTTTTATCTGGATGCTTCCGTCTACTGTGCTGTTTTGAGGAAGAATGTCTTTAATGGCATATGTCTTTGTGAAATTGCCCACTTTTGTGACAATTATTGGGTCATTGAAATTGTCCTTAACAAAAATTACATTTTCAATTACACTTTTCCATGTTTGATAATAGACAAATTTGCTATATTGCTCGGGATTGCCCGGGTTATTCAAGGTAGTGACAGGTACTTTGGTAGAGGCCTCCTTGGTTGTCGGGTCTGTAAACGAATTGGCTGCTATGCGTGCGAAGAAGTAGCCTGGTGCAAATAAGGCTCCCGGAGCCTCTGTTTCATTGGCTCCCTTGGTAATAGAGCAGAAGAAATCGTATCTGTGACCATGTTCTATGGCTATTTGTGAATATCCATCAGGATGATATGTTCCTACAGAATACTTCTCGCCGGCATCACGCGCCTGGTTTACACCGGGCATTGCTATATCCACATTAGCCGGAGTGAATCCCATGTCGTGATTACCGGGTATATAGGTTACCTTTATCTTTCCATCTTTTATAATTCCTTTGATAACATTAAAAACGCCTTTATTTGCAGCAACGGTCTTCCTGACGAAGTCTGCCTGGGTGCCGCCACCATATGTGTCCGTGCGTGATGGAATATACCACTCATCCAGCATATCACCGCCAATGACAAGCTCCTTGACTGTTTCAGAGGAACGAACTTCATTGAGGAATTGCTCAAGTCTTTTTATGTGCTTCAAATTTTCCGAATAAGATAAATCGCCGCCTATATGTAAATCACTTATGACGACAATTTTTTCCCGTTCATTGCCAACCTCTTCGGTTACTGTGTCAAAAGGATTTGGCAATCCGTTATTGTCGTCCGATTTGCATGAAGCCAAAGTCATGGCAGATGCAACAAATAAAAACATCAAATTCATTTTTTTCATCATTTAAGTGTATGTGTATAAGTATGTCACTCTATATTTGAACAAAACTAGCCCTTTTTTTATAATTCAGTGTCTCACATTTACAATAAGCCTGTATCAAAACTACAAATTTGGAAGTTTTAGTCGTCCTTATTGACTTTTTCCATTATTCGCGGTAAATTTGATTCTTGTTATGCAAAGTCTATATCTGGCCACTACATTAGCTGCTGCGGTTGCCTGCCTGCTTACTTCTCTGCTGGTTTTTGTCCGCAGGAAGAGCGGCGAGCGCTCAAGGGTAATCCTTGCCTGCATTATCATGTTTTCCGTGGTGAGCTATTTAACACGCTTTTACTATCTGAGTAATGGAGTTGAGCCCGGGCAGGTTATTTCGGTTCCTATTTTACTGGTTGCCATATTTATGGTGATTTCGTATATAATGTATCCTATTGAGGTGGTATCTCCGGGTTATCTCAATTTCTGGCGCATACTGATACTGTACAGTCCTTGGTTTGTACTGGTCGGTATATATGTAATAAGCAGGCAGATAGGGGTGCCTTTCCCACCATACCACTCATTGTTTCATATGTTGCCGGACATAACAGAATTTCATGTTTGGTTCCGTCTGCTGCTTGCTGCGCTGATTTTTGCCCCGGTGTTGTTTGTATACATTATTCCATACACCCGGCGTTACAATAATGCCGACAAAAGATGGATGTACAGGTACACACTCGTCCTGATGATAAACACAGTCGCATATATGATTCTGCTTGTAAGCGACTTCCTGGCATACAAGATTGCATATTATTACATTAGCGCCGGATGCAGCATTTATATAGCATATATGGAGTTATTCGAAAGGCTTATAGAGGTAAGGAAGAAGCCCATGATTATGAATCATGCGGTCTCTATTCAGGTAATTGATGATTCCGAAGAATCATTTGCAAAAAAGAATCATCTGGGTGAAAGGGTAGTGCTTTACATGAACAAGACAAAAGACTACAGAGATCCAGACATATCTTTGAATAAACTGGCTTCATCGCTCTGCACAAACCGCACGACTCTTTCAAAAGCCCTGCATGAATTGGGATATACAAATTTCAACTTCTACATAAACACTTTGCGAATAGAAGACTTCATTAATCGTATCCGGAACAACGAATCGGACAATTATCAGGATGCCTTTTATAATGCCGGATTCCGTTCACGTGCAACAGCACTTCGGAACTTCAAACAATATACCGGCAAGACGCCCTCTGAATATTTTGAATAACAGATAAATTTATTCTCTCTATGCAACGATTTGACTATGAAAAACATCTTATAATCATATTTATATAAAACTGACGATATGAGAGTAAAGTATTTGCTTTTAGGAATGATGGCATTAGGGCTGTTATCATGTGATAAAATAAACAATGGTGGCAAGATTTGGGATATATCACCGGTTGTGGTGACTCTCCAGGTTGTTGATTCGAAGGGTGTTGATATTCTCAATCCTGAAAATATCAATTCAATTCCGGTAAGCGGAGTAAAGGCTTTTTATAAGGGTGTTGAATATGAGTGCAACAAAGAGATGCCTGCTGTCAGTACTAAAGCATACCTCCCACAATTTTATGGTTTGAGGATTTGCAAGAATAGTTATTATGGTACATATTCTTTGCAATTCGGAGAGTTGGAGGGGGCAAAAAGCTACTCAAATGAGGAGATAACAATATCATGGGGTAACGGTACCACAGATAAAATAAAATTCAACAGAAAATTCAGATGGAAACTTAACGGAGATCCGGAAGTCCATCAAGAATGGTTTCTGAATGGAAATAAGGTGCCGAACAATTATATCAGCATTGTTAAATAAAGAAATCCGCGTAAATAAGTTTTTGCTCCCAGAAATCCATAAGTGGTGAAGGGTGCATCCTCATAAGTAAATTCAGGAAACTTCTGATTCAGAATTTTGATGAGCTCTGATCTTAATACTCCTGTTCCTGAGCCATGGACAAAATCAATCCTGCAACCCTTTTTTAATCTGTTTGCCTGCAATGTCCGTTCAAATACCTCCAGCTGATATATCAGGGAGTCGGCCGGAGCAAAACTGCGGTATGCCTTGGCAATTTTTTCTATATGGAGGTCAACGACCCGCGTTTGAGATTTCATGATGCAAATTTACAAAATTCTATTAGGGATGTGGTACTCGGCCCTTCAAACATGAAAAGTATTAAATTTTGCACACAAAACAGAATAAAAATCTTTTATCTGTGCAGAAATTTATATATTTGTGCGTTATAAGATTTTTGTTCGATGGAAGAGTTAGCCCAATTAGGTATAGTCCCGGTTGATATTTCCGTTCTGCGATCTTTCTTTTCATCATACAGTTTTCCTAATGACAAGATTTTATTATTAGAAGACCAAAAGAAACTGATCAGATTGAAGAAGGGGCTGTATATAGTTTCGCCGGATGTTTCCGGTGAGTTGCTCTCTGTGGAATTAATAGCAAATCACCTCTATGGACCCTCATATGTTTCAATGGAAAGTGCTTTGCGTTACTATGGGCTTACCCCGGAACAGGTTTATGCAATTCGTTCTTCTACTACTAATCGTTCCAGAAAGTTCGGGAATATTATCGGGACATTCCAATATGTCTCGGTTTATGAAGACTATTATTCTGTAGGGATTAATCAAGTGAGGATCAATAATAGGATCACATTTCTAATCGCCTCACCAGAGAAGGCTCTGTGCGATTTAATAATTACTACACCACATCTGAATTTTCAGTCAGCGAAGGCTTTGGAAATATACCTCAATGAAGACTTACGGTTAGATATGCAGGCATTTTCAGAGTTTAACCCTGACATAGTCAGTCAATGTGTTGAGACAGGGAAAAAGAGGAAGGCTCTTGAATTATTATTAAAGCTGCTTTTACGATGACTATATTTGACCAAATGCTTGCTCGATACGAGATAAAGACAAGTGAACAAAAGCGAAATGCCACATACGAAGTAATGCAGGAAATTGCTCTCGCCGGACTTTATCGAGGAGGATTCTTCAGTAAGGCTGCGTTTTACGGTGGTACCTGCCTTCGTATATTTCACGGGTTGCCTAGATTCTCTGAGGATATGGATTTCTCTTTGGTAGAAAAGAATGTCGGTTTCAATCTGGAAAATTACTTTCCGTCCATTATTGAGGAGTTTAAGGCGGCCGGACGAGATGTACTGATTACGAAAAAAGATAAAAAGCTCCCCACAAAGGTGGAATCAGCTTTCCTGAAAGACAATACGGAGTTGTATAATCTAAGTTTCAAGACTGAGAAGGATATAAAGATAAAAATCGAAGTAGATACTAATCCACCTCTTGGTTTCGCTACAGAGCAGAAGTTATCCCTTATGCCATTCTCGTTTATGACACGCTGCTTTACACTTCCAGACCTTTATGCCGGGAAGATGCATGCACTAATATTCCGCAGCTTTAAGAAGCGTGTAAAGGGCCGTGACTGGTTCGATTTCGAGTGGTATGTGAGACACAATGTCCCACTTGATTTTGCGCATTTTCAGGAGCGCACTGTTGAGTTTAACAATATGAATATTGATAAGGAAGAATTTATAAACTTACTAAAGGAAAAACTCACCTCTTCAGATATTAAAATGGTTAAGCAAGATGTAATGCCCTTTGTTCAAAGTCCTGACGAGCTGGATATATGGTCTAATGATTATTTTCTACAGTTGGCGGATCGGATAAGATTTGTCAATGTAGTTTAACAAAAAAAGCAGGTATCTCTACCTGCTTTTCTCGTACCCGGAGCCGGGATCGAACCGGCACAGCCTTGCGGCCACTGGTGTTTGAGACCAGCGCGTCTACCGATTCCGCCATCCGGGCCTCTTTTTCAGACCACTCTGCTGAGCTGTCTGCTGTTTCGGTAAACAAGGGTGACAAAGGTAAGTAAAAATTTTAATCAGCCAAATACTGATATAGGGGTAATTTCATACACTCCCCACTAGAACGGTATTACATAGCCGACAGTGATGTCGTAATATGCTCCTGATTGGTATGTGTCGTTGAACTGTCTCATGGAGAGATATAAGGTGCCTGATTTGCCGAATGACTTGCCTACTGCCGCGCTGAATGAGCTGGTCAAACCGGTGTAGCTTTCTGACTTATCTGTGAGCGCTACTGCCTGATGTGACCTGTTTATCTGGTAATGACATCTGTACGATGGAACAAACAACCACCCCTTTTCGGACCTGTAAACGACATTTGTAACCAACCCCAGTGCACCGCCTGTGTATCCGTCGTAGTTTACGACAGCTGCTCCGTCATTGTACCTGTAATTTGTATAATCACTGTTGAAAAAGACAGGATTTGCCCCGATATTGAGGTTGAGATTCGGCAGCAACTCCATCTTAAGCAACCACCAGGTGAAGTGGACCTCAAAATATCTGGATTTTGCCTTATCATCCAGCAGGCCGAGCTTGTCGCTGTCGTAGCTTGTGTTGTAGGTTCCCGCTTCAAAGTCGATTTTTCCTCCCCAGGATGCCCCGATTGCGGCGGTACAGGAGTTGAAGCCATACCCTTTTTCTATGCCAAAGGTCATTCCTGCACCGCTCTCTCCCTTTTGGAGAAACGGAGTAATCTGTGCCGTAGCCTGGAGTGAGAGGCATATTATGGCGATTGCTGTGAGTAACTTTTTCATGTTAAATGTTTTAGTTGCATAAATTTAAATAATTTTTTTCTTTCAGGAATAAATCACATACCTTTGTTCCGTTCATCAGAAAGGGAACCACGTGAGAATCGAGGACAGTACCCGCTGCTGTAATGCTTGCCCGTAAGGGTTATCTTCCGTAAGCCACTGCCAATAGGTGGGAAGGCGAGAGATATAAAAGCTAAGTCAGAAAACCTGCTTTTGGACAAAACATATTAATCGAACTTTCGGGAGATAGAGAACGATGCGACTAAAATTTGTCCGTCTATTTTTTACTAATGTTCTTTTGGCCTGCACTGTCGTTTCGGGAGCAGCGGTCCGTGATGTATGCCGTAATGATATCAGTGTCATTCAGTATGACACGTTGAAAAGCCGCAAGCTTGATTCAATAAGGGTCAGAGGAACCAGACCGGCAAGATCCCAGTCCAATTATAAGTTTTCTGTAGGAACAAATCTGATAATATATAACGAAGAGAGCCTTTCTCCAATGAAGATGGCGTCTTTGTCAGACTTTATCCGTCAAGAGAGTGCCGCTTACATCAAGGAGTACGGCAAGGGAATGAATGCCTATATCTCTGTAAGGGGGTCCTCCTCTTCTCATACTACCGTGGCTTGGAATGGAATGAACCTTGCTGTTCCGACAATGGGTCAGACCGATTTTTCCCATATACCACTCTACCTTTTCGACGGCATGGAGATGCATATAGGAGGAAACTCCGCCCTATACGGAGATGGTGCAATCGGAGGGAGCGTCAGACTTACGACAGCTCCTAAATGGGAAAAGGGTGTTCACGGGGATATTCTTTTGTCTGCCGGCAGTTTTGCCTCATATTTTACCGGAGGGACCCTGAGATTCTCCAATGGAAAGCTAGAATCGCGGACATCCTTGCTCTACTCTGAGGCAAAGAATGACTATAAGTTTATCAACAATACCAAAATAGGAAAGCCTGAGGAGAGACTGAACAATGCTGCAGGAAACAATGTCGGTCTGCTGCAGGAGTTGTTCAGAAAGCTCAAGGACTCTTCATTGATCTCTGCCACAATTCTCTATATGGATTTTGACAAGCAGATCCAGCCATCTGTCTCTCTCAACGACAAACCCGACTCTTACCGCTCAATATATGATGAAAATCTAAAGGTGAATCTGGGATATAACAGCCGGGAGGGAGAGTTGAGTTACGGAGCGCGCATCTCCTATGCATACGATAAACAATTATATGAGGACGATATTATCGCAGCAAATCGCCTCTCGCTCTCGGCTGATGCCGAACGTAAATTCAAAAACCTTACCATAAAATGTGGACTCTATGCAGAGCGCACGATTCCACAGGTAGATTCCTATGCTGACTCTGTGCGTGAAAATCGATATAATCTATTTGTCCTGGCTCGTTATACTTTGAAAAACAGGCTGTTGATTTCCGGAGGAGTAAGATATGCCAGTGCTACGGATATATCAGTTCCCGTAATGCCGTCATTTGAGGCGAGGTTAAATTTATTAAACAAAAACAACAACTCTCTAGCTGTCAGAGGAGCTTTTTCCGGAAACAGCAAGATTCCATCTCTCAATGACCGCTATTGGGGCGGAGAGTACCTCTATCTGAAGAGCGAGGGTTCGGAAACTCTCGAGGGAGGCCTCGATTATAGCTGGTTTTCGGAAAGATATACCGCTGACTTTTTCGGGACTCTCTACAGGAGCCTAGTTAATGACTGGATACGCTGGTTGCCTGCCGGTACAGTCTGGAGGCCGCAGAATATTCCACTTGTCGTAACACAGGGGGCGGAGGCAGGTCTAAAGCTGAGCGGTAACTTCTCAAGGACCAAAGTCTCACTCAACTTCAGCCTGGCTTATACAGACATCAGAATGAAAGAGGGATTGAGAGCTGAAGACCCAGCGATAGGTCAGCAACTTGCATATCAGCCTAAAATCTCATGGAGATCAGGTTTGCGAATAAATAAGGCCGGTGCGGCATTATACCTTAATCTCAGCTACACCGGAGAGAGAACCACTTTGGATATCTATGATATTTTGCCTTGCTACTTGCTTACGGATATTGGAGCATCTTATGATTTCAAAATATCTGGTGCTCATTTTACGATTAACGGCGTTATCAAGAATATTACAGACGAGATGTATCAAAATGTTAAATTCTATGCTATGCCGGGAAGAAACTGTCAAATCTCAATTCAATATAAATTTTAGAAATATTTATGAAAAACAAATTTTTTAAATTAATTCTGGTATTATCGGCAATCGCTCTCTTGCCGGTATCATGTACCAAGGACAATGGGCCTGATAGTAATGACAGCAAAGGGAAAGTGCTTATTATCAACCAGGGCAATTACACAGAACAGTCCTCAAGCATATCGCTTTATGATGAAAATACAAACCAGATACAAAACCGCTTTTATGAGACAGCAAACGGAGTCTCAATAGGTGCAACAATAAATACTGGCTATATTACACCTTCAGGGGATGCAGCTCTTGTCTGCAACTATCCTGACAAGGTGGTTTTTCTCGATCCTGAGACAGGAAAAGATAAAGGTTATTCATTAACCGAGGGGCTTGTCTCTCCAAGAGATATGGCCTTTTCGGATAATTATATCTATGTCTCAAACTGGGATTCTGACCATACTGTCTTACCCTCAGGATTTTGGGAGTACACGAAGTCTTATGTTTCAATATATTCAAACAGCAATATGACTCTTCAGAAGAAGGTGCTGGTAGGTTCAGATGTAGAGGGTCTGCTGCTTTACAAGGGTAAATTATATGTAGCTGTTAAACAGGGTCTTAAGGTATATGATGTTGAGGGAAATAACCTTGTTCTGAAAGCTACGGTTAAACCATCTAATTTCACAAACGGAGCAAGGCATATTGTCGTTGACAGGTATAATAAGATATGGGTCTCTTTTCCGAACGATGGTCTGATGAAGGTGAACCCTGCCGATAATGCGATCATCTCGACCCTGGATGTTCCTGTTGACGGTATGGACGGCTATATTACAACAGACAAGGAGGGAAACAATATCTATACATATTGTACAACTTTCGATGAGACATATAATCCTAAAGAAGCCAACATATATAAGGTCAATGTGGCCAATAACAGCTATGGTAAGCTCTTCACAGGAACATATTTTTATGGAGTTGGGGTGAGCCCGGTTACAGGAGATGTATTTACAGCTGAGGTTAGCTTCACATCAAACTCAGTATTGAAGGTAGTGGCATCATCTGATGGGACTATCATATTATCAGCGACTGCCGGCATCGGTACTTGCCGCTACCTTTTCTTCTGATAACTACTTATTCCGGGAGGTGATATGTGATTGTCTTCACAATGTCAGGATGGATACTGTTTGCCACAGGGCAAGTCTTGACTGATGACTCGATGAATCTCATCTCCCTCTCGGTATAATCTTTCTTAGGCAGATAGATATCCAGTTTCAACTCTGCAACCCTTCTCGGATTGGCTCCCATAATCTTCTCGGTTTCTATACGCATTCCGTCAATAGAGAATCCGTGTGCTTGGGCTGCTATCGCCATAATGGTCATCATGCAGGATGCCAGTGAGGCTGCGAACATATCTGTAGGTGAAAACATCGAGCCTTTTCCGTTGTTGTCTTCGGGAGCCTCTGTAATAATCTTGCTGCCGGATTTCAGATGAATTGCCTCTGTCTGGAGGTCGCCGATGTAAGTGGTGCTGAACTTTGTCATAATATCTATAATTAAATTACTTTATCTCTATACCTTTTAGTGTTGCGGAGGTGCATGTTGTGACCCTTATTCTGACGAAATCTCCGATTTTGTGTTCTCCGGCAGGGAAGACGCACATCTTATTCTGCTGATTTCTTCCGCAGAGCTCTTTATCTGATTTTTTCGAAGGACCCTCGACCAGTACCTCGAACTCTTTTCCCAGGTCTGCCTGGTTGCTTATGAGGGACAACTCATTCTGTAGTGAAATGATCTCATTGAGCCTTCTGGTCTTAACCTCAGCGGGTACATCATCCGGATAGTGCCTTGCAGCTTTGGTGTTTGGCCTTTCGGAATACTGGAACATGAAGGCTGTGTAATACCCAACCTCCCGCATGATGGAGAGTGTTTGCATATGGTCTTCCTCGGTCTCTCCACAGAATCCGGCAATTATATCTGTACTTATAGAGCATCCAGGGATTATCTCGTGAATTTTTTTCACCCTCTCCAGATACTCTTTTCTGTTATACTTCCTGTTCATTTTTGCAAGCATGTTGTCACTTCCCGATTGCACCGGAAGGTGTATGTGCTTGCAGATATTCTCGTACATTGCCATAGTGTGGATGACAGAATCTCCCATATCCTTGGGGTGCGAAGTGGAGAAACGCACTCTTAGTTGAGGGCTTATGAGGGCGACTATTTCAAGCAGTTGGGCAAAGTTCGTTGTCTTCGTTGGATTTGACTGTTCTACCCAATGATAGGAATTAACATTTTGCCCCAAAAGAGTTACCTCTTTGTATCCGTTTTCAAATAACTCTGTGGCTTCCCGGAGAATGCTCTGCGGATTCCTGCTTCTCTCACCTCCTCTTACATAAGGAACTACGCAATATGTGCACATATTGTTGCATCCTCGCATTATTGATATGAATGCACTGACACCATTTTTGTCGAGTCTTACCGGTGAGATATCTGCATAGGTCTCCTCTTGGGAGAGCAATGTGTTTATCTGTTTGTCCCCACTACTAATCTGTGACAGAAGTCTGGGCAGATCCCTATATGAATCGGGGCCGGCTACAAGATCCACTGCTGTGTTATTCAAAAGTTCATCTTTGAGCCTTTCTGCCATACAGCCTAGAATGCCTATTATAAGTTCAGGTTTTTTTTTCTTGAGAGCTTTAAAATAATTGAGCCTACCCCAAATTCTCTGTTCTGCGTTATCTCGTATAGCGCATGTGTTGACAAGGATAAGGTCGGCTTCTTCTATTTTCTCGCAAAGAGAATAGCCAGAATTCTGCAAAATCGAGAGTACTACCTCACTGTCGCTGACATTCATCTGACAGCCGTATGTCTCTATGAATAGCTGTGGTAGCTTGTTGTTGAATACGGGTTTTACGGAATGATATTTGTTGATCATGATTTCAATATATTCTGCAAATATAGCCTTTTTTATACCTTTGCAGATAATCAAAGTAAAGATGAAAAGAACTCTTCCTCTTGCAATAATTATAGCACTGCTGACAACGGCCTGTACAAACTACAAAAACATTGAAGTCCGCTCTGTCAAGTTGAATAGCTTCAAGCTGGTAAGTACATCCAGGGCCAGTATAGAACTGGAATATATAATAGACAATCCGACGGGTGCTGCAATTATTCTCTCTTCGGGAGAGGGTATTATTACAAAAAAAGGTCTTGACTTTGCGCAACTGGAGGTTCAGAAGCCAGACACTCTTCCTCCAAGAACCGTAAAAAACGGCAAAATAGTTGTCAATGCTGTCTTACTCGATCCAATGTCCCTGCTCTCCATGGGGTTGAATATCTCCAGCTGGAAGGCTGAAGATTTTCATGTAAATACTAAGATGGTCTTCAGGACAACTTCCGGATACAAAAAGACTTTAAGACATAAGAATATTCCGCTTAAGGATTTGATTAACAAGTTTTAGCTATGAAAAAAATCATACTCTCGATATTACTTCTCGTATCAAGTTCACTGCTTGCATATTCACAGGAAATTGTGACTACCCAAGATACAACAGTGGTTACAGTTAAGCCGCCTCTGCTCGATTCAACCCTGTTGAACAGAAATATATTCTCTATTCTCAGAGAAAGCGGTCCTTCCATGAACAGGGTTAACATCGATCAGAGCAGCAGCATAGAGTCTCTGCTTCAAAGGCATATAACAAACTCAGCCGGAAGAAGGATTACCGGTTACCGTGTCAGGATTTTCTTCGACAACAAACAGGACGCACGTACCCGCTCAGTGGAAGTTGCCGGTCAGTTTGCCTCTCAGTTTCCTGAAATAAGGGTCTACTCAACTTATGAAAAACCGTTCTTTAAAGTTACTGTTGGTGACTTCAGAACTAAGTCGGAAGCGATGCAACTATTAAAGAAAATAGAGGGAGAATACAGATCTGTCTTCCTTGTAAAGGAGACAATCAATTATCCTGCGATTTAGCGTCGTTCCCTTTAACTTCTTTTCCTTTTTTCTTGACCACCTTTTTTATTTTTGGAGGAAGTTTTTCTATAATCTTATCCTTAGGTTTTTCGATGTTTGGGATATGCGGCTTTACGGGTGTCCACCATTTAGGTCTTAACTTGATGGCAAGTTGTAATATAGGGGATATATATCTCTCTATTTTTTCCGGATAAATATGACTTATATTCACAAGTATGCCGGTCTCCTCTACACCGCCGAATCCTCCGTTTATTGATGTTCCGAAAACCTTCATAGAGGGGCTGAGATTCATGTAGGAGTTGATAAGAGGCGGTATATTCTCTCCCAGCGTCCTTACCTCCTTCGATAGGGTTTTGTATGACTCTTTATAGTCATCTGTCTTGAAGAGCTCTTTGTAATATGGGTTTGAAGAGTCAAAGTCGAGTGGCTTATAAGGCGTTACAAGGTGTTCATTGTCAGGGAAAAATGTGTTGAGGAAGTTGAGCAGGATATTTCTTGCGCGTAAATTATACGAGGTGTACATTGTAACCTTTCCGAAGAAATACTTGATCTTTGGGTACTTCACGACGAGGGCGCCGAGGCCGTCCCAAAGATTGTCAAGTGAGTATAGCCCTTTGTGCTTTATGTTGGTTCCCTGGTAGTTGGGTTGGATGAAGGAGCGTCCTAACTCTATTGTAAATGGAAGATAATCATTTTTAAATTTGTCAGAGAACTCAAATAATTCGTGAGTTGCCATCTTTTTGATATCCAGTCCTGTGCATTGTATGTACCTATAACCTCCGATTATCTCCTGATCCTTTGGATCCCATACAATGAGCTGTTTATATGGTGTGTGTGGGTCAATGTCAAATTCATCTATATCAATGGATTTCCCCGTTCCTCCTCCTGACAGTCTGAAAGAGATCTCCCTGAGGCGTCCTATCTCGTTCATTGTGTGGGGCGAATCGTGAGCGGTTATCTCATATAATTTGTTGTCTCCCTTTCGTGTGTGACGAATGAATTTGTCACTTGTAAGCTCGTTTATTATCAGCTTACGGTCTACAGGAGGTATAACTGGTTCCATTTTTAAGGTTTTAGTGAGTAAACAATTTTTCTGATCCTTTCGGTCCACGTAGCAGGTGTCCCATTTTGTGCAACCTCTGTCCAAGGAATCGGATCGCCTACATATACTTCAAATTTCCCGCCACGCTGTTTGAACATTTCCCGGGGTAGCAAAATTAGTTCGAAATTGAATTTCAGCCCCAGCCACTTGCGGAAGTTGGCAAAGCGATAGAAGAACATGGAATTTTTTCCGTTGAAGTAGACAGGGACGATGTCACGTTCATATTTGACAGCCTGATTGATAAACCCTTTTTTCCACTCCAGGTCGGTTATCTGTTTATTAATCAGTCTTGAACAAAGTCCTGCGGGGAATGTAACAATCTGATTGTCAGACTTATATTCTTGCTGTATCTTGGCGGCAATCTCTACACTTTGTCTTCCGAATTTGTTGACTGGCACAAAAATTGGTCTGAGAGGCTCAATTGCCGTTAAAAGGTCATTAACAACAAAACGTATTTTTTTGTCAAAATGGTTTCCAAGAATATCCATAAGTATTATTCCGTCAAAACCTCCGAGGGGGTGATTGGAGACAATAATGTAGCTTTTACCGGGAACAAGCTTCTCGATTCCTTCAATCTTGTAGGTAGCCTCAAGATACCCTACGCTGGCAGTTGCGAAATCGACGCCGAGGAGATGCCCGTGCTTCTCCAAAATGTCGTTAATATCATCCTGACATATGAGTTTTTCTACCCATCGGATCATAAATCCCGGGATAAATTTCAGAAGGCCGGGGTTTTTAGATTTAATAACGGACCTGACATCAACTCTCAGTCCTGTGCTTTCTGCTGCCATAGATACAAGGATTATCAGAATGCGAAGTTAAATAAAAATCATATCTTTGCATAAATGCTCCGTTAATATGTTAAAACAGGGTTTACAGCAGAAATTAGCACAAAAGCTCTCACCACTACAGATACAGACAATTAAACTACTTGAATTGCCTACACTGGAACTTGAGCAAAGGGTAAAGAAGGAGCTTGAGGAGAATCCGGTGCTGGATGAGGCGTCAGATAGTGAAGATGGAGACGAGAGGGGAGAGGGAAATGTCTCTCTGAGCGAATACGGCTCGGACGACCAGATTCCTTCATACAAGCTATATGCTAATAATCAGGGGAAGGATCTTAAACCTCAATACAATATTTTTTCAGTTAAGGAGAGTTTTCATCAGAGTCTGATATCACAATTAGGTTACAGTCTGATGGAGCCTCGTGAAAAGAACATTGCTCGTTTCATTATCGGCAGTCTTGACGATGACGGATATTTACGCCGTGATCTTGATTCATTGTCGGACGATATATCATTCAGGCTTGGAATAAACACCACCGAGAGGGAGCTTGAGCAGATACTGCTCAAGATTCAGGAGTTCGAACCGGTTGGGGTAGGTGCCAGAGATCTTCAGGAGTGTCTTCTTCTACAAATTAGGGCTAACAGCAAGACTCCTGAGCAGAAGTTGGCGGAGAAAATACTTGCCGACCATTTCGCGGAGTTTACCAAGAAGCACTATCAGAAGATAATGTCAAAGCTTTCAATCGATGAAGATCAGCTTAAGGATGCAATCGATGAGATTGTAAGACTCAATCCAAGGCCGGGAGGGCAGGTGGATGATTCTTATAATGAACAGTCACAGCAGGTGATTCCTGATTTTGTACTGGAATTCAAAGATGGTGAGCTTATAATGACTATGCCCAGATTTTCTGTACCGGAGCTCAAAGTTAACAAGCGATATGCCGACCTGCTTCTCTCATCTTCAAAATCGGGCACCAAATCAGGCAAAGAGGCAGTTACATTTGTCAAACAAAAACTGGACTCGGCCAAGTGGTTCATTGAGGCAATCAAGCAGAGGCACAATACCCTTCAGAACACTATGAATGCCATTATTGAATTTCAGCATGAATACTTCATAGACGGTGACGAGACAAAGCTGAAACCGATGGTTCTGAAGAATATTGCCGAGAAGACAAAACTTGACATATCCACAATTTCCAGAGTGGTCAACTGTAAGTATATACAGACTCATTTCGGCATTTATCCGCTTAAGTATTTCTTCTCTGAGGGTCTTATGACCGAGAACGGAGAGGAGGTATCTACCCGTGAAATCAAGAATATCCTTGCAGAGAGCATAGATCAGGAAGACAAGAAGCGGCCGCTGACGGATGAAGAGCTTGTAAGTGTCCTTGTTGACAAAGGGTACAAGGTTGCAAGAAGGACTGTTGCCAAATACCGTGAGCAACTCAATATTCCTATTGCAAGGCTTAGAAAGGAGCTCTAAAATTATACCCCGATGATACGAAAAACCCGCATATTGCTGTTAATGGCTTTAATAACCCTGTCTTGTGAAATGAAAGAGAAAGCAGACCTCATTCTTTACAACGGTGATGTCTACACTGTGGACTCGGTCTTTTCGAAATGTACCGCTATTGCGGTCAGACATGGAATTATTGTTGCCACCGGAGGGGATGAAGAGATCCTGAACAGATACCGTTCGGATAACTATATAGATCTCAAGGGCGGTTTCCTATACCCCGGTTTCAATGATGCGCATTGTCACTTCATTAGTCTCGGGGAGGGTCTTATGACTTGTGATCTCCGCAGAGCGGGGTCATTTGACGAGATTTTGTCCAGACTCAAGGAGTTCAGCGAGGACAAGCCTGTCTCATATATTCTTGGAGAGGGCTGGGATCAGAACCTTTGGGAAGACAAGTCGTTTCCCACAAACGAGAGGCTAAACGAATTGTTCCCTAAAATCCCGGTTATTCTTACAAGGATCGACTTTCATGCAGTTATAGCCAATAATGCTGCAATAGACAGAGTCGGAATCAAACCAGGAGATCCATCCGTTCCACCCGGTGAGGCGCTGATAAAAAACGGTCATTTTACAGGCATTTTTCTTGAGAATACAGCAGAGAAGTTCAAGAATTCAATACCTAAACCAACAGGGAAGTCTCTGGAAAAGGTCATAATGACTGCTGAGGAGGAGTGTTTTAAAAACGGTCTCACCTCTATATCTGATGCCGAGGAGAGTCTCTCCTGCATACTGTCGCTTGACACCTTGTATACAAAGGGAAAGCTCAAAATCAGGTCCGATGTGTGGCTGACAGCAAGCGAGGAGAATATGAACCATTTTAAAGCTCCTTACAGAAATGGAAGGATGAGAGTCGGCACATTGAAGTTGTATATCGACGGGGCACTCGGTTCGAGAGGCGCTTTACTGAAGTATCCATATTCAGATGATCCGTCAACTTCGGGGATAAGAATAGGAAGCGAGGGGGTATTCACCTCACAGTGTGCGTGGGCGCTCAAAAATGGTTTTCAGGTAGCCACTCATTGTATCGGAGACCAGGCAAACCATGAGGCCCTGCGGGTTTACGGTTCCCTCTTAAAGACAAAGAATGACCTCAGGTGGAGAATAGAGCATGCTCAGATTGTGGATCAGGATGATATTAACCTTTTCGGGAAGTATTCCATTATACCGTCAATTCAACCGACTCATGCCACTTCGGATATGTTTTGGGCTGATGAGAGGTTGGGAAGCAGGATAAAGGATGCTTATGCATACAAGGCTCTGCTCTCTCAGCTTGGCTGGTTACCTTCTGGAACCGATTTCCCGATTGAGAAGGTGAGTCCTATATATACTTTCTTTGCAGCAGTATATAGGAAAAATCTGGAATTCGAGCCAGATTCGGGATTTCAGACCGAGAATGCTCTCACAAAGGAGGAGGCACTGAAATCGATGACTATATGGGCAGCAAAGGCCTCTTTTGAAGAGAATGTCAAGGGTAGTATAGAAAAGGGTAAGTACGCAGATTTCGTTCTGCTGGACAGAGATATAATGACAGCTCCCAATTACGAGATTCCTTCAACCAGGGTACTTATGACTATAGTAGGGGGCGAAGTTGTCTACAGCTTGCTCCCGTAAGCCAGGTCACCTGCATCTCCCAATCCCGGAACAATATATGACTTGATGGTCAGCTCCTCGTCAATGGCTCCCACCCATAGCGTAGTGTTTTTATGAGGAAGGTGCTTTGAGAGATACTCTATGCCGTCAACACTTGCAATAGGGCATACTATATGGCTTAATTTAGGACTGCCGTGGTCGCAGATTTTGTTGTATGCCAACACCAGGGATGAACCGGTAGCAAGCATTGTGTCGGCCAGAACCAGCACCTTATCTTCTACAGAGGGTGTGCTGGCATATTCGATTTGTATTGTGAACTTATTGTCTTTACCGTATTTTCTGTATGCTGCGATAAAGGCATTCTGAGACTTGTCAAGGAGAGACAGCATGCCGTTGTGCAATGGTAGTCCTGCTCTCATTATGCTTGCCAGAACCACAGAGTCGTCAATAGTATTGCAAGAAGCTATGCCTAAGGGTGTTTGAATACTTTTTGCAGAGTAGTTAAGCTCTTTGCTTATCTCATAAGCAAATACCTCCCCGATTCTCTCAAGATTCCTCCGAAAGCGAAGGCTGTCCTTTTGTACTACATGATCACGTATTTCAGCTATAAAGTTGTTGAGGACAGAATTCTTCTCTCCGAGGTTTATGATTCTCATTGCTTGTTTATTTACAGAACATCATTCAAAGGTATGAAAATATCAGATTAATCCATCGTCAGCAAAGCTAAAATATTCATCACCGGCAATAATAAGGTGATCGAGAAGTGAAATGTCGAAAAGTGCAGCAGCCTCTTTCAGTAACCTTGTCTGGACCTTGTCGTTTTCTCCAGGCTTAGCATTTCCGGAAGGGTGGTTGTGCACCAGTATCAGGGAGCTTGCCAGCTTCTCGAGTGCATTCTTTATAACGATCTTTATATCGACTACGGTTGCCGAGACTCCTCCGATGCTGAGACGTTCCTTGGATATCAGCTTATTTGCCCTGTTAAGGTAGAGTACCCAGCACTCTTCGTGAGAAAGATCTCTCAGG
>MTLE01002036.1_pt1 | contig 19278 bp, 10 predicted proteins | sample 1982461 | NCBI WGS metagenome assembly MTLE01 (sample SAMN05712605, study PRJNA340218) | biofilm metagenome | isolation source: sample SPL anode biofilm adapted to -200 mV | place: USA | collected 2012-02-03
ACCCCGCCTTGGACGGGCCTGGGCTCAGCCGATCGCCCTGGCGAAAGTTTCAGTAACCTTCTCCGGTAGCGTCCTATCTTTGCTCCATGCCAACAATCGGCTTCGGTCTTCGGCGGCCAATGATACAGCTTCGGCTTTCAGCATCTCATATCACAATTCTTGAAATGTCGTATAGATATAATGATTACAATGGTTGCTTATCACCACGGAGAATGTGCGGGGAGATCGCATTGGGCCACACGGTAATAGCCCAGGCTCGTCCAAGGCAGTGGGCGCTGGTCCGCCACAGGCTCGCATGCGGAAGGGCCAGCGCCCGCTGCCGCGCGCCGCTCGCGGCGCGGCCCGCGCCAGCGGGCAGGGCCTGGGCGGCATGGGTCGGTACCCTTGGGCACGAAGCCTGCTCGGCGCAACTCCGCGCCTCGGCGAACTCAGCGTACGAGTCCTTTACTCGCCCATGCTGGCGCGACGGGATGAAATCTGAAGGTATCGTTGTTTTGATCGACGTACCCTAGCTGCAGCCCGTGGTGGCGCCGCAGGTCTGGCACTTGAGACAGGCGCCGTTGCGGACCAGGGTCAGGTGGCCGCACTCGGGGCAGGGGTCTCCCGTGTAGCCCTTCTGCCGCGCGGACATGAAGGCGGAGGGCGTGGCGGCGGGCTTGGCGGCGCCGGGGGCCGGGTGGCCGTGGGCGGCCAGGGCGGGGGCGGGCTGGGGCGCGGGGGCGGTCTCGGCTTCGGGGAACAGGGGCGTCATGCCGCCGATGGCCACCGAGGACAGGCCCTGGCTCTCGGGCTTGTTGGTGCCGTTGCCGCCGGTCATCTGCATGAGCTGCTCGGGCTCCACCTGGGCCAGTTCGTAGCGGCCCAGGTAGCTGATGGCCAGCTCCCGGAACACGAAGTCGATGAGGCTGGTGGAGAACTTCACCGTGTCGCTGCCCTGGACCATGCCGTTGGGCTCGAAGCGGGTGAAGAGGAAGGCCTCGCAGAACTCCTCCAGGGGCACGCCGTGCTGGAGACCCATGCTAACGGCGATGGCGAAGCAGTTGAGCACGGCCCGGAAGCCGGCGCCCTCGCGGTGGATGTCCAGGAAGATCTCCCCCAGCGTCCCGTCCTCGTATTCGCCGGTGCGCAGGTAGAGCTTCGTGCCGCCGATGGTGGCGGCCTGGGTGTAGCCGCCGCGCCGGTTGGGGAGTTTCTTGCGGTAGGTGCGCACCACCTGGTTGGCCAGGGCCTGGCTGAGGGCGTGGACCTTCTCGGGCTTGGGGGCCTCGTCGTCCACGAGGGTGTCGATCCCCTCCAGGAGGTCCAGGTTGGTGGCGATGGCCTGGCTCATCTTGGAGCCGTCGCGGTAGAGGGCCACGGCCTTGAGCATGTGCTGCCAGGAGGCCTTGTAGATCGCGCCCACCTCCTCCATGGTGGCCTCGGCGGGGAGGTTGATGGTCTTGCTGATGGCGCCGCTCAGGAAGGGCTGCGCAGCCCCCATCATGCGGATGTGGCCCATGGGGGCGATGTAGCGCTGGCCCTTGCGGCCGCACCGGTTGGCGCAGTCGAAGATGGGCAGGTGCTCGTCCTTGAGGTGGGGCGCGCCTTCCACGGTCATGGTGCCGGCCAGGGCGTCCAGGAAGGTCTGGGCGTCCGCGTCGCCGAAGTCCTTCTTCAGGCGGTCCACGGGGATCACGTAGGCGGGGTCGAAGGCGGTGGGGAGCTTGTCCTCGATGGCGGCGAGCTCCTCGACGGTCCAGCCCTTGGCCAGCAGCCGGCTGCGGGTGACGCCCGGGGTCTCGTCGGTGATCTCCAGCCAGCCCACCACGTGCCGCTCGATGTCGCGGATCTGGGCGGGGTTGTAGCCCAGGCGCATGAGGGCCTCGGGGATGGCCCGGTTCACCAGCTTGAAGTAGCCTCCGCCGGCCAGCTTCTTGAACTTGACCAGGGCGAAGTCCGGCTCGACGCCGGTGGTGTCGCAATCCATGAGCAGGCCGATGGTGCCGGTGGGGGCCAGCACGGTCACCTGGGCGTTGCGGAAGCCGTGGGCCTCGCCCAGGGCCAGGGCGTGGTCCCAGCTGTCCCGGGAGGCCTCCAGGATGGACTTGGGCAGCAGGCTTCCCTTGAGGCCCTGGGGCGTGATGGAGAGCTGCTCGTATTCGGAGGCGGGGGCGTCGTAGGCGGCGCGGCGATGGTTGCGGATCACGCGGAGCATGGCCTCGCGGTTGTGCGCGTAGCCCGGGAAGGGGCCCAGCTGTCCGGCCATCTCGGCGCTGGCGGCGTAGGCGTCGCCGGTGAGGATGGCGGTCAGCGCCGCGCACCACTGGGTGCCGGCCTCGCTGTCGTAGGGGATGCCCAGGCGCATGAGCATGGCGCCCAGGTTGGCGTAGCCCAGGCCCAGGGTGCGGAAGTCGTGGGAGAGCTGGGCGATGCGTTCGGAGGGGAACTGCGCCATCAGGACCGAGATCTCCAGCACGATGGTCCACAGGCGGATGGCGTGGCGGTACCCGGCCAGGTCGAAGCCGCCGTCGGGGGTGAGGAAGCTGCAGAGGTTCAGGGACGCGAGGTTGCAGGCGGTGTCGTCCAGGAACATGTATTCGGAGCAGGGGTTGCTGGCGTTGATGGGGCCGTCGGCGGGGCAGGTGTGCCAGTCGTTGATGGTGGTGTCGAACTGGATGCCGGGATCCGCGCAGGCCCAGGCGGCGTAGTTGATCTTGGTCCACAGGTCGCGGGCCTTGAGGGTCTTGTGGACCTTGCCGTCGGTGCGCCGCTCCAGGTACCAGTCGCCGTCCTTTTCCAGGGCGCGCATGAACTGGTCGGGGATCCGCACGGAGTTGTTGGAGTTCATGCCGCCCACGGTGGCGTATGCGTCGCCGTCCCAGCCGGTGTCGTAGGTCTTGAGGTCGCGGCTGAAGTCCCCCTGGGCCAGGCGGCTCATGGACTGGGAGAGGAAGGCCGGGGCCACGCCCTCGCCCTTGGCCCGGGCCAGGGCCTTGCGGAGCTTGTCGTTGGTGCGGGGATCGGCGTCCCGGGTGGTGGAGCCCTCCACGGCCTCGCACAGGGCGTTCCAGGTGCGGCCCAGGACGATGCTGCCCGCGGCCATCATGGCCACCTTGCGCTCCTCGGTGACCTTCCAGTCGATGAAGGCCTCCACGTCGGGGTGGTCCAGGTCCAGGCAGACCATCTTGGCGGCGCGGCGGGTGGTGCCGCCGGACTTTATGGCCCCCGCGGCCCGGTCGCCCACGGCCAGGAAGGACATGAGACCCGAGGAGCACCCGCCCCCGGAGAGGTTCTCGGTGGCCCCGCGGACCTTGGAGAAGTTGGTGCCGGTGCCGCTGCCGTACTTGAAGATCCGGGCCTCGCGGGTCCACAGGTCCATGATGCCGCCGGGGTTCACCAGGTCGTCCTCGACGCTCTGGATGAAGCAGGCGTGGGGCTGGGGGCGCTCGTACGCGGACGTGGATTGGCACATGGCCCCGGTGGCCGGGTCCACGTAGCTGTGGCCCTGGGCCGGGCCGGAGATGCCGTAGGCGTAGTGCAGGCCGGTGTTGAACCACTGCGGGCTGTTGGGGGCGCACATCTGGTTGGCGAGCATGTAGACCAGCTCGTCGTAGAACGCCTGGGCGTCCTCGGGCGTGTCGAAGTAGCCGTGCTGCTGGCCCCAGTGGCGCCAGCAGCCCGCCAGCCGATGGAACACCTGCCGGGCGTCCTTCTCGCCGCCGTTGGCCGCGTCGATGCCCTTCCGGCGGAAGTATTTCTGGGCCAGGATGTCCACCGCCACCTGGGACCAGCTCTCGGGGACCATCACGTCCTTGGCCTCGAACACCACCGTGCCGTCCAGCTTGGTGATCCGGCTGGTGCGGCCCACGAAGGGGATTCCCGTGAGCGGATCCTGGCCGGATTTGGTGAAGGAGCGGGAAATGTGCATAGGATCCTCAGGGTTGGTCTCGGGCTTCGATGAAACGGCCTAATTCACGCGGCCAGTCCAGCTTCTTGCCAAGTTCGACATCAAGGGGTTGTGCTGGGTAGAAAGAATCACCCCAAGATCTTGGGGCGTCAAGGGGGAGCCGCCCCTTAATTTTCGCCTTTTGAAAAGCGCCATAAAAATCAAAGCATTTATCCATCCGGCATCTCCCGCCGCCCCGGGCTATGCCCGGGAACCGCGTCCGGCTAAGATGAAAACAAGCCGGGCCCCATGCATCGGGGTGCGATGAACCGGGTCAGATCGGAAGAAGCAGCCCTAAGTCGTTCCCCCGAGTGCCGTGGCAAGCCCGGCCCTTTTGCGTACCGCGCCATCTGCATCGTGTTGATAGGTGAAATCGGTGGGCAGGGCCGGCTCCTGCGCTACCATGGGGCAAGCCCTCGGCCCACACCTATCCACCGCAGCCCTGAAACGCTCCCACACGGGACCGAATGGAGACTTGCACCATGGCGGAAAAGAACGGATCCCAGCTCTTCAAGCGCAAGCCCCTGGAACTGCTCCTGGAAGAGATGCGGGGAGAGAACCGCCTGCGCCGGGTCCTGGGCCCGGTGCAGCTCACCGCCCTGGGTGTGGGCGCCATCATCGGCGCCGGGATCTTCGTGGCCACCGGGGCCGCGGCGCACAACGTGGCCGGCCCCGCCCTCATGCTCAGCTACGTGGTCGCCGGCATCACCTGCATCTTCGCGGCCCTGTGCTACGCGGAGTTCGCCTCCATGGTCCCGGTGGCCGGCTCGGCCTACACCTACGCCTACGCCACCCTCGGCGAGCTCTTCGCCTGGATCATCGGCTGGGACCTCATCCTGGAATACGGCGTCTCCAGCGCCGCGGTGGCCACCGGATGGTCCGCCTACGCCCAGAGCTCCCTCTCGAAGATCGGCATCACCTTCCCGCTCATCCTGCGGGAGTCCCCCTGGCGGTACGACGCGATCACGGGCGCCTTCGTGCGGACCGGCAGCTGGCTGAACCTCCCGGCCGTGCTCATCACCGCCGTCGTCACCTTCGTGCTGGTCAAGGGCATCAAGGAGAGCGCCGGCTTCAACGCCACCATGGTGGCCATCAAGGTGGCCGCCGTGCTCTTCGTGATCGGCGTGGGCGTGTTCTTCGTGAGCACCACCAACTGGCACCCCTTCGCGCCCTTCGGATGGTCGGGCCTGAGCTTCTTCGGCCACACCGTGGCGGGGCAGGTGGACCCGGGCGGCAAGCCCGTGGGGATGCTGGCCGGCGCCGCGATCATCTTCTTCGCCTACATCGGTTTCGATTCCGTCTCGACCCACACTGAGGAGGCCAAGAATCCCCAGCGGGACGTGCCCATGGCCATCGTGATCTCCCTGGTGCTCTGCACGGTGCTCTACATCGCCGTGGTTGCCGTGCTCACGGGGATGGTGCGGTTCGACCGCCTCGACGTCAACGCCCCGGTCTCCATGGCCTTCAAGGTGCACAACCTGGGCTGGGCCGAGGGCCTCATCGCCACCGCCGGGGTGGCGGGCATCACCTCCGTGCTCCTGGTGATGATGCTCAGTGGCCCCCGCGTCTTCCTGGCCATGGCCCGGGACGGCCTCCTGCCCAAGAGCGTGTTCGGCGTGGTGCACCCCGAATTCCGGACGCCCTGGAAATCCACGATCCTCATCGGGGTGTTCGTGGCGGTCCTTTCGGGCCTGCTGCCCATCGACTCCCTCCTGCACCTCACGAACATCGGGACCCTGCTGGCCTTCGTCATCGTCTGCGCGGCGGTGCTCGTCATGCGCCGGAAGTACCCCGACGCGCCCCGGCCCTTCCGGTGCCCCTGGGTGCCCGTGGTGCCCGTGCTGGGCATCCTCTCCTGCCTGCTGCTCATGTTCTCCCTCCCCACGGAGAACTGGTGGCGGCTCATCGCCTGGTTGGCCCTGGGCTTCGGAATCTATTTCTTGTACGGCCGTAACCATAGCGTTATGAAACATTATAGTGAAAACAATCGGTAACGACTGGCATCGAAAACGCCAGGCGACGCTCTCCCTTCGGATTGAACCACCGCCTCACCCACCGAGCGTGGAACACCGCCCACCGTTGTTTGAATACTCCATAGCGTTATGAATCTGGAGTACCCATTCCGGCGGGGATGGGATCACTCCGCCTCCAGGGTGCCTTTTCCCTCTGGAGGTGGTCCATGGACCCTGCTGTCTCGCCGGGCGCGCGCCGCAACCGGCTTTTCTCCCGCAAACCCCTTGCGGTGCTCCTGGAGGAGGCCAAGGGGGAGGACCGGCTCAGGCGGATCCTGGGCCCCGTCCACCTCACGGCCCTGGGCATCGGGGCCGTCATCGGGGCGGGCATCTTCGTGGCCACCGGGGCCGCCGCGCGCAACGTGGCGGGCCCGGCCCTCATGCTCTCCTACGCCGTGGCGGCCGTGACCTGCGTGTTCGCGGCGCTCTGCTACGCGGAATTCGCGGCCATGGTGCCGGTGGCGGGCTCCGCCTACACCTACGCCTACGCCACCCTGGGCGAGCTGTTCGCCTGGGTCATCGGCTGGGACCTCATCCTCGAGTACGGGGTCTCCAGCGCCGCCGTGGCCACGGGATGGTCCGCCTACGCCCAGGGCCTCCTGGCCAAGGCGGGGCTGGGCCTGCCGGCCGCCCTCGCGGAATCCCCCTGGCGCTACGACGCGGCCTCGGGGGCCCTGGTGGGCACGGGGGCCCTCCTGAACCTGCCCGCGGTGCTCGTGGTGGCCGTGGTCACCCTCATCCTGATCAAGGGGATCCAGGAGACGTCCCGGCTCAACACCGCCATGGTGGCCGTGAAGGTGGCGGCCGTGGTCTTCGTCATCGCCGTGGGCCTGTTCTTCGTGAGCGCGGCCAATTGGCGGCCCTTCGCCCCCTACGGGTGGACGGGCCTGTGCTTTTTCGGCCACACCGTGGCCGGCCAGGTGGACCCCGGCGGCAAGCCCGTGGGAATGCTGGCTGGCGCCGCCATCATCTTCTTCGCCTACATCGGGTTCGACGCCGTGTCCACCCACACCGAGGAGGCCCGGAACCCCCAGCGGGACATCCCGGTGGGCATCGTGGCCTCCCTGGCCGTGTGCACCATCCTCTACATCGCCCTGGTGGCGGTGCTCACGGGCATGGTGCGGTTCGACCAGCTGGACATCAGCGCCCCGGTGTCCCTGGCGTTCAAGGCGCGGGGCCTGGGCTGGGCGGAGGGGCTCATCGCCGTGGCGGGGGTGGCCGGCATCACGTCGGTGCTCCTGGTGATGATGCTCAGCGGCCCCCGGGTCTTCCTGGCCATGGCCCGGGACGGGCTCCTGCCCAAACAGGTGTTCGGCGTCGTGCATCCGAAGTACCGCACCCCCTGGAAATCCACGGCCCTCACCGGCGCCTGCGTGGCGGTGATGGCCGGGCTGCTGCCCATCGACGTGCTGCTCCACCTCACCAACATCGGCACCCTCCTGGCCTTCGTGATCGTCTGCGCGGCGGTGCTCATCATGCGCAGGACCCACCCCGGGGCCGAGCGCCCCTTCCGGTGTCCGTGGGTTCCCGCGGTGCCCGTCCTGGGCATCCTCTCCTGCCTGCTCCTGATGTTCTCCCTGCCCGCGGCCAACTGGTGGCGGCTCGCGGGCTGGCTGGCCCTGGGGATCCTCGTCTACTTCCTGTACGGCCGCCACCACAGCGTTCTGGGAAGGGGGTCCGATGAATGCCCTTCATGAGGTGATCCGCTGCCGCGGCTGCCTGGGGTCCATGGACGGGCGGGCCCAGGCGGGCCTCTGCTCCCGGTGCTGGAGCCTGCTCACGCCCCTGCCGGAGGAGCGGTGCGCCCTGTGCGCCCTGGGGCACGGCGGAGGCGAGGACTGTCCGGATCCCGTGGCCTGGTCCTGGGGGGACGCCCTCTGGGACTACCACGGAGGGTTGGGGGCCCTCCTGGTGCCCGCCATCAAGCGCGGGGAGCTGGGGTGGATGGACGGGCTGCTCGCGCGGGCGGGACGGGCCCCCCTGCCGGCGTGGGCCGCGGGGTTCAGCCTCGTGTGCAACGCCCCGACGGCGAGGCTGCGGCGCTGGTACCGGGGCTTCGACCTGGCCGAGCGCGCCGCGTGCCTGTTCGCGGACCGGCTGGGGGCGGCCTTCCGCAAGGTGCTGCGCAAACCGCTGTACACCCGCGCCCAGGCGGGCCTGCCCCAGGGCCGGCGTCGGCGCATGGGCCCCCACGTGACCCTGGCCCCCGGGCAGTCGGTGGAGGGCGAGGCCGTGCTCCTGGTGGACGACGTGTGGACCACCGGGATGACCCTGCTGCGGTGCGCCCAGGCCCTGGGGGCGGCCGGGGCCCGGGACGTGGCGGTCCTGGCCCTGTTCCGGGCCGGCAAGCGGGGAGGCCATTGATGTTTCTGGTATCCTGCCTATCGGCTCCCAGGGAACCCTGGGGAGCGTATGCCTTTGAATGGAGTCGACCATGCCGAGCACCGCCACGTTCACCCCCGGTCCCGTGGGTTCGTTCATCAAGCACCATTTCCGCCACTTCAACGCGGCGGCGATGATTGACGCGGCCGAAGGGTACCGCACCCACCTCCTGGAGGGCGGGAAGATGATGGTGAGCCTGGCGGGGGCCATGAGCACGGCCGAACTGGGCCTGAGCCTCGCCGAGATGATCCGCCAGGACAAGGTGCACCTCATCACCTGCACGGGCGCCAACCTGGAGGAGGACATCTTCAACCTGGTGGCCCATGACTACTACGAGCGCGTGCCCCACTACCGGGACCTCACCCCCGCGGACGAGCAGGCCCTCCTCGACCGCCACATGAACCGGGTCACCGACACCTGCATTCCCGAAATGGAGGCCATGCGCCGCATCGAGAAGGCCATCCTCAAGGAGTGGATGGGCGCGGACGCGGCCGGGGAGCGGTACTTCCCCCACGAGTTCCTGTACCGCCTCCTGCGCAGCGGGGTCCTGAAGGAGCACCACCAGATCGACACCCGCGACAGCTGGATGATCGCCGCCTGCGAGAAGAACCTCCCCATCGTCGTGCCCGGCTGGGAGGACAGCACCCTGGGCAACATGTTCGCCGCCGCCGTGATCCGCGGGGACGTGAAGAACGTCCACACCGTCCGCACGGGCATCGAGTACATGACCTGGCTGGCCCGCTTCTACCAGGACATCACCAAGGACTGCAGCCTGGGCATGTTCCAGATCGGCGGCGGCATCGCGGGGGACTTCCCCATCTGCGTGGTGCCCATGCTCCACCAGGACCTGGAACTGGAGGCGCCGCTGTGGGGCTACTTCTGCCAGATCAGCGACTCCACCACCAGCTACGGTTCCTACTCCGGCGCCGTGCCCAACGAGAAGATCACCTGGGGCAAGCTGGGGGCCAACACCCCCAAGTTCATCGTGGAGAGCGACGCGACCATCGTGGCGCCCCTGATGTTCGGCTACCTCCTCGGGTGGTAGGCCGTTAGGTCGGCTGGCGTTGGAATTCCATAGGATCTTAATATTTACGACCCTGGGGTCGTGTTCTCTTGCCCCCCTGGAATTCCGCGGCTAAACTGGCTCTACCTTTTGGAGGTTCCCATGAAGCGTTCCATCATCGCCGTCGCCGTCGCCTTCTGCGCCGCCTCGTTCTCGTTCGCCAGCGTTGCCATCCAGAAGGAAGCCAAGGCCAAGGATCCCAAGGTCACCTGCAAGACCTGCCACACCGCCCCTCCCTTCACCAAGACCAACCTGACCGACGAAGGCAAGAAGTGGATTCCCGCCAAGAAGTAGTTTGAATCCCCCGAATGCATGAAAGCGCCCACCTCGCGGTGGGCGCTTTCCTTTTGGCTGGGCCGTCCTGGGTGGTCTAAAGCGCAATCCTCCGGCTGGTCTATTGAGGGTCAGGCGGATTGCCGGACCATGGGGTAGTTCACCCCATTGACACCCCCATCCGGTTTTCCGGTGGAAACGGAACACTCACCAACCAGGAGGTTTCTCCCCATGATCCGACGGCCCTGCATCCTAGGTTCCCTGGCCACCATCCTCGTCTTCGGCCTCCCGCTGGCGGCCCAGTCACTCCAGACCGGTGCCATCGCCGGAACCGTGCGCGATCCATCCGGGAAGCCGGTGAAGGGCATCACGGTGCGGGCCGAATCCGGCCAGACGCGCAGCGTCCAGACCACCAGCGAGAGCGGGGAATTCCGGTTTCCCCTCCTCCTCCCGGGCACCTGGGAGGTGACCGTCCATGGCACCGGATGGCAGACCGTGCGGGGAACGTTCCGCGTCGGCAGCGGAAGCACCCAGAACGCCAACTTCAAGCTGACGCCCATCCAAACCGCCGTGGTGGAAGTGCTGGGCAGCGTCCAGAACATTGACGTCACTTCTTCACAGACCAGCATCAACCTTGATGCGGATCTCATTTCCTCCCTTCCGAAGGACCTGACGAACAGCAACGGCCTCCAGGGCGTCCTCGCCTCCCTTCCGGGCATCAACGTTTACGCGGGCAACGATACCAGCTACTACATCGGCGGCGGTTCCCACGATCAGAACCTGTTCACGGTGGACGGCACGATCACGAACCTGACGAGCAACAATCAAGGAAGCAAGACCGTTTCCAGCCAGCCGGCCATGGAGTTCATCGAGAGCGTCGAGGTCGTCACCGGGGGCTTCGGGGCGGAGTACAACGTCCTGGGCGGGGCCATCAACGTCAATACGAAGAGCGGGACCAATACCTTCGCGGGAGAGGTGTTCGGCTACACGAACTTCCCGAACCAGGCGGCCGTGGGCAAGTACAACACCCGCACCACTCCGCCGATGTATCCTCCCGGCCTTGCCGACAAGTACGTGCGGTACGGCTTCGCCTTTGGGGGACCCATCATCAAGGATGAACTGTTCTTCTTCATCGGCTACCAGGGGTTCCATGACCGGCTTCCCCCCACCCAAGGCGGGATCAACTGGAATGGGCTTGCGTCCGCGACGGCGACGCAGGAAGGTCCGAACCTGACGACCCTCAAGGTGAACTGGATCATCAACCAGAGCAACCAACTGATCCTTTCCTCCACCGACACGAAGCGGGTCGACCACATGGGCGCCCAGTACCCCGGCTCGACGATGTGGCAGGCGGGGACCTTGGACATGGGCCAGATTTCCACGTACCGGTCCGAATCGACCAGCCTGACCTGGAACTGGCTCATCTCCCCGACGATGACCCTCGTGACCAGCGCGGCCAACTTCACGAATCCCACTCATATCCGGCCCAACACCGGCGGTTCGGGCGGAATGTCGACATCCATCTGGGATTCCCGCTACTGGGTCACGGGTCCTGGCCGGTCCGCTGCCCAGAAACCCGATGGCTACGATTACTGGTACTACATCACCGGAGACGGGTACCTGCCCCAGCAGGATTCGTGGAATCCCAACCGCCAGATTCGCTTCGACTTCACCTGGTCGCCCGGAAACCACACGATCAAGGCCGGTATCCTCAGGAGCGATACCCGCAATGAGATCGCCCAGGGCGCCCGAAGGTTCTTCTACCTCTATACTCCCGCCAACAACGGCAGCCCCATCGGCGATCCCGACGCCCTCGAGATGTACCAGGTCGACGCCTACAAGTCGGTGATCAAAGGAAGGATGACGTCCTACTACATCAAGGACCAGTGGGAGGTCACCAAGGGGCTCAGGCTGGAACTGGGCGCGAGGTATGACCCGTTCCGCTTCACGGGGGGCGCCGGGCCCTTCGATGGGGTCGAGCTCGGAAGGTTCGAGAGCCTGGAACACCAGTTCCAGCCGCGGCTGGGCGTGACGTGGGATGTGCGGAACGACGGCAAGACGAAGTTCTATGCCAACTGGGGCCGCAGCTTCCAGACCATGCCCCTCCAGAGCGTCAGCTGGGCTTCCGTGTCGTCCTCCAGCGACCAGTTCTGGACCGCGGACCACTTCACCTACAACCCGGACTACACGGGCTCGACGGCCCCGTTCACGATCCTGAACGACCCTTCGACCCGGGCCCCCTACGCCCCGGACGTGGTGTTCACGTACGGCAACTACGGGAAGCCCTCCCCCCGGGCCACGGATATCCGCCTTCCCCACAAGGACCTGCTCGTCATCGGATGGGACCAGGAGTTCACGCCGAACTGGACCTCCGGCGCCTCCTGGCGGTTCAGCGAGACCCGGAACGCCCTCGACAAGAGCTACTTCACCAACGACGACGGTTCCCCGGCCTTCCCCGGCGTCAGGGAAAAGGTCCTCTGGAATCCCCGCCCGGGTCCCGTGACCTTCGTGGATTCGGACGGAAACGAGCGCACCTGGGAAAGCCGGTTCCCGACGCCGGTGGACCGCTTCATCAGCCTCAACCTGCACGGGCGATACCAGGACAGCGCAACCCTCCTCTCCCTCGACTACACCTGGATCCACCATTACGGCAACTACCGCGGCATCAGCCCGAATTTCATGACCTACCAGACCGGGAGCTCGGTGCCGGTCGGTTCCACCAATGACACGAACGAATTCAATTTCTACCGGACCATCGCCAGCGGAAACTTCGAGAACAACCCCACGCACGAAGTGAAGCTGCACGGGAACCGGACCTTCAAGGTCCTGGAACAGGAGGTGTCCGTGGGGCTGGTCTGCACGTGGTCCTCGGGCCTGGGCCTGTCCAAGGGGATCCCCATCGGCGTGCTCTACCCGAATTACGTGGGAGGGTCCTGGCAGGCGATCCAGCCGGATAACCAGCGCGGCGACATGGGCCGGCTTCCCAGTGTCCTCAACCTGGATTTCAACCTCAGCGGCCGCATCCGCATCGGGAAGTGCACGCTGAAACCGGTGTTTTCCATGACGAACCTCCTCAACCGGAGGACGGCGACGGGGTACTACACCTCCCTCGTCCGCGGGTATTCGGCGGCCTCGGCTACCCCTGATCCGAACTTCGGCATGGAGAACGCCTGGCAGAGCGGGCGGGCCTTCACGGCCGGGGCGTCCCTGAGTTTCTAGTCCCGCCTGCGGGGAAAGGCACGCGAAATCCGTTGTCAGGACGGAATGATATGCTGGGTGCTTGCGTCTCATCCATGGCGGGGCGAGCCCCTTCCTCCAGAGGCCGCGCCAACACCCGATCCCGAACGGCCGCTCGCGTTTCCCCGCACCCTGCTGGAACCTCCGCCACCATGAATCCGAACGCGTCCACAGGCAGCCCGGAACCGGAAGACGCCCCCTTCAACGGGGGCGTCGATGCGGGGGACGCCTGGCAGGCCAGGCTCCTTTCCATTGAGCAGGAGTTCCGGAAGGCCGGTCCGGGGGGGGAGGCCGGCACGGACCTGGAATCCTGGTCGGATCCATGCCCCGCGGATGCGTCCCGGATGCCGCCTCTGCAATTGATTGATCGACGCTACAAGCCCGTGGCCTTCCTTGGGGAAGGGGCAGCCTCCTGGGTCTTCAAGGGCGTGGACACGCTTCTGCAGCGCCCCGTGGCCTTGAAGCTCCTGAAGGCCGGCGCCGCCAAGCCCCTTCGGGAGGCCCGCGCCCAGGCCAGGGTGGACCACCCGAATGTCTGCGGGATCCATGAGGTCGGCCCCGGCTATCTGGTGCTTCAGTGGATGAACGGGGGAACCCTGGGCCGGGTGGGGCCCGGGCTTCCCCTCCTGGAAAAGGTGAGGATCGTTCAGGAAGCCGCCATGGGGGTGGACGCTGCCCACACGCTGGGCCTGATCCACCTGGACTTGAAACTGGACAACCTGCTGATGTACCTCGATGCGGAAGGGGTGTGCCATCCCGCCATCGGGGATTTCGGAATGGTCCTCCTCGACGGGGAGGACCCCGGGCGGCCCTGCCCGAAGGGCACGCCGCCCTATGCCAGCCCCGAGCAGCTTCAGGGCGACATCAACAAGGTCGACCGGCGATCCGATGTGTACAGCCTGGGCGTCATCCTGTACCTCCTCCTGACCGGGAACCTCCCCTGGGACGCCGGTTCCGTGCCTAGCCTGCTGGTGGCCATGGCCGGGACGGATCCGGTACCGGTCAAGGCCCGGAATCCTGCCATCCCAGCGGACCTGGCCGCCATCACGCATCGCTGCCTGGCGAAAAGACCGGACGGCCGATACCCCAGCGCGGCGTCCCTGGCCGAGGACCTTGCCCGCTTCCGGAGAGGCCAGGCGGTCCAGGCGATGGGAGGCGCCCCTGGCTACCGCATGCGGAAATGGGCCGGCCGGAACCGCAGGGTGATCTGGATGGGCGCCGCGGCCCTGTGCGTGACGTTCGGCGTATCTGCATTCCTCGCATCCCGCCTCGCCTTCGCGAGCCTCCAGGCGGAGTGGGACCATGGGTTCCAGAAGCGGGTCCAGGACATCCAGTCCTGCCTGGATCATGCCTACCGTCTGCCCCGCCAGAACATCGAGGGCGAAATCCTGAAGGCCAGGCGGATGGCGGCGGACCTGGAAAGGGAGGTGAGTGTCCAGGGCCGGGCGGCCCAGGGCCCCGGCCACCTGGCCCTGGGGCAGGTCCGCCTGCTGGTCGACCGGGACAACCTGGAAGCGGAACGGGAAATCGAGATCGCCTGGAACCTCGGATATCGAACGAAGGGCGCCAAGGTCTGGCAGGCCTTCGCGCTCGTCCAAAGGTTCCGGCGGGAAGCGGGCTCGGTCCTCGGCGATCCCGCCTCCCGGCCGAACGGGAAGACCCTCAAAGGACTGGATTCGAACTACCTGGCCCCCGCGCGGGAATTCCTCAGCTGGCAACGGACCTCGGAGGAGGTCCTGCTGGCGCGCCTTGTGAAGACGGCCCCCTTCCTGCCTCGGAAGCCCCAGGATTTCGACCCGCTCATCCGCGCGCTCAGGGACTACCGGCAGGCCAACCCGGCCGAAATCTACGCATGGATCGAAGAGGCCAAATGCATGGGCCTCAAGGCGGGGTTCCTCACCGCCGAGGACCTCGAGGCGAAGCTGGAGGTTCCTGGGCACACCGTGGCTCCGGGCACGGAGACCTCGGCTACCGTGAACCTTGAAGTGCGCGCCCTCCTGAAGCGGTCCCTGGAGGTTGCGCCCAGCTGTCCCCAGATCTACAACCTCCTTTCCATTTGCTGCACGTCCTTGTCCGAGGATGCCCATACGGAACCCGCGAACCGTCCGGGCTTTCGGAAGGAAGCCCGGCAATGGGCCGAACTGGGCCTTTCGGTTTCCCCTACGGACAAGGATCTCCTTGGGCAGAAATACCTCATGCTGGCGAACCAGCTGAAGACCGGCGGGAAAGCCGGGCCGATCGAGGCGGCCTGGAGGGCCTCGGCGGCCCAGGCCTGGCAGGCCCGGAACGAGGGCGCCTACAGCGCGGCGCTCTTCGGGGCCTTTGAAGTCGCCGAAGCCCGTTGGGGGAAGGGGGAATCCGGCCTGGGGCTGTTGAACGAAGCCCTGGACAGGTTGGAAAGGTTTCCCGCCTGGTTCCCCAGGAGCCAGGCCCTTGCGGACAATCTCGCCTGGTTCAAGGCCGAGGCGGGGGATGCCTTCACGCAATGCGGACTCGATCCCGGCCGCCTCGACGCCATCCGGGAACGTCTCGGCGGCCAGTCCCTGGAGGGACCCGATGCCGCCCTGCGATGCCGCGCCAGCATCGTGGAGGCCGAGCACGCCCTGCTCACGGGCGGGAACGCCCAGGATGCCTGGCGGAACGGTCTGGCCCAGCTTGCCCGGATCCCTCCGGCAGCCCCCTTGCGAAGCGAATTGGAACTTCATCTTGACCTCCTCCAGGCCTGGATCTTCGATACGGAGGACGCGTGGCGGGCCCTGGGGACCCGCCTCGAGGGAAGGATCGGCCCGGCGGCCTCGCCAAGGTTGACCTGGCTGCTCCTCCGGGCCCGGCTCTCGCGGGCCTGCCGGGAACGGATCCAGGGCAGGCGCCTTGACGCCCTCCTGACGGAAACGCGATCCATCGTAGGCCAGGACGCCAGGACCCGGACCCCGCTGCCCCCGTCCCTGGGCAGGGAGGCCCGCGCGCTGGCGTGCCTTCTGGACGGCGGGGAGGGATCGCTCGGGATCGGCCTGGAAGAAATCCGTTCCGCGCAGGAATACGGGCGCGCCGGCTCGGGAAAGGACCAGGGTGTGGTGGTCCGCCCCATCTGGGTGCCTCCCCCCCACCGGGGGAGATCCCTGGCGATTGAAGGGGAGCTCCACCTGGCCCTGGCCCGGCAGGAGAAGGATCCGCACCGCAGGCTCCTGCACCTGGGGCGGGCCCGGGAAGCCTTCCGGCGGGCTTTGGTCGCCAATCCCAACCTCCGGAACCGGATCGGCCCCAGAATGGAGGTCCTGGCCCGTGACCAGGGAACGCTCCCGGAACCGTCCGGACGGCTGATGAACGATTACCTCCATCTCTTCCTGTGACATGCGCGCGAACGAACTGAACCTCCTCCTGGATGACACGCCCGGCTTGACCCTCGTTCATCGCGTGGCCCGCACCCTTCGAAAGGCCATTCACGACGGACGCCTCCAGCCCGGCATGGCCCTGCCGGGCTCGCGGATCCTTGCGACCATGCTGGGCGTCCACCGGCAGACCATCATTCCCGCCTTCCAGGAGTTGGAGGCGGAGGGCTGGCTCGTGGCCAAGGCCTGCCACGGAACCTTCGTGGCCACGGATCTTCCCTCCTTCGACGCCGGTGGGCCGGGGACCCCGGAGGCGGAGTCTTCCCTGGGGTTCCACCTTCCCAGCTACCTGAAGCCCCTCTCCACCCTGGAGGAGGGCACCTTGCGGCTTGCGGACGGCGTGGCGGACCCGCGCCTGGCTCCCTCTGAGGGCCTGGCCCTGGCCTACCAGCGCGCCCTTCGCAGGCACGGACCGGATCTGCTCGGCGGCAAGGACGTCCTGGGCAGCCTCCTGCTGCGGCAAGCCATCGCCACCTGGACGAGTCTGCGCCTATGCACCCCGGTCAGCCCGGAACGCGTCCTGGTGACCCGGGGCAGCCGGGGAGGCCTCACCCTGCTGGCCAGTTGCCTTTTCAGGCCCGGGGACGCGGTGCTCGTGGAGAACCCCGGGAACGGGGCCGCGTGGGAGATCCTCCAGCGGGATCTGGGGCTCCGGCTCGTCCCGGTCCCCGTGGACGGGGAGGGAATGCGGGTGGACGGCCTCGAGCGCACCCTGGACCGGGAGGAAATCAAGGGCATCTACGTCACCCCGCGCTGCCAGTTCCCCACGGGCGTCCCCCTTTCGGAGGCGCGGGCCGCCCGGCTTGTGGAGTTGGCCGGCATCCGCCGCATCGCCATCATCGAGGATGATTACGATGCCGCCTTCCATTACACCCCCCAGCGTCCTTCCTCCCTCCTGGCCAGGGACCGCACCGGCCAGGTCGTCCACCTCGGCTCCATTTCGCGGCTGCTCGCGCCGGGCCTGCGCCTGGGCTACCTGATCCTGCCGGAGCAGGTCATGCCCTTCGTCGCGAGGAAGAAGGCCTCCCGCGGGGACCTGGGGGATCCGGCCTTCGAATGGGCGGTGGCCGATCTCTTCCGCGACGGCGACCTGGAAAACCACGTGCGCAAGGTTCGGCGGACCTATATGGAACGGCGCGACCACTTGGTGCGGGCCCTCGCGTCCAGGCTCGACCCCTGGCTGGAGGTGGCCGCTCCGCCTGCGGGCATGGGCCTCTGGATCCGGGTCCGCCAGCCGCTTGACGCCGAGGAGCTTGTGGCGCGGGCCCGGGCGATGGGGCTCCTCCTGGACCCGCCCTCCCGGTACTTCTTCGGCGCCCCTGAACCGGCCTTCAGGATGGGATTCACGCAGGCCAATCCGGAGGAGCTGGACCGGGCCGTCGACATCCTCGCGTCCGCGGTGAAGGCTTTGGCGGCCCGTCCGGCGCCCCGGTAGGGGGCGCCGGACGCCCACGGTCTCAGGGGTTCGGCTTCCGGATATCTTCGAGGCCCGCCATGGATTCCCGGAGGGTCGAGGGGTCGGTGCCATGCGCCTCCAGGGCGGCGAGGTACTCCTGCCTTGCCGCCCAGGCCTTCGCGGCCAGTCCCGCCTTGTGGTAGCCCAGCGCAAGGTCGTACCCGAGCATGATGCGATCGTTGGGTATCTTGATCATCGGTTCCAGGATGTCCGTGGCGCACCGGTACCAGGCGGTGTCCATTCCATCTTCCCGGATGAGGGTCCTCGCCAGCTGCGCGAGGTGGTAGCCGTCCTTTTCCGAGGCGCGCCCGCGGGCGTCCTCGAGCTCCTTCCGGGCCTTGCGGGGATCCAGGCGAAGGAGCAGGGTGAACCGCAGGGTTCGTACCTCCTCGATGTCGCCGTCCGGCGTCGCGGCCGCCTTCGTGATGTATTCAAGGGCTTTGGTGAACCAGTTCGCGCCCAGGGCGGGGTCCGCGGCGATGATGGAGGCGGCGTTGTAGTACTCCTTGAAGGTGCCGTTCTTCGTGCATGCGTCCATGTAGGCGAAGGCCTTTTCAGGCGCCGCCTCGATCAGCGCCTTCAGCCGGTAGCTCATCACCAGGGGCCGGATCTCCGGGTGATCCCGCTCGCAGGACTCCGTGAGTTCCAGGAGCCGCTTCCAGTCCTTGGCCTCCTTGGCCGCGGAGAGCGAGGGCTGCTGGGCTGCCCAGGTTTTCATGATGGCGGCGAATTCCATCCGGGAGGCCTCATCCTTCTTGTCCGTTTCCTCCTTCGACGCCTTCGCCGGCGCGGCCTGTTCAATCCTGAAGGTCCCGTCGACCATGGCCTTCAGGGTCTTGCCCAGATCGAGGGGGTGGCCGATCCATGCGACGCGACCCTCCCGGTCCACCACGATCGTGGCGGGAATCCCGGTGATGCCCGCGGCCTCGAGCCAGGTCCGGGCCATGAACCCGTCCCGGGTGTCCCTGCAGACCGTGTAGGCCATCTGGGGACCCATGGAGCCGACGAATCGCTTGACCCACGTGTCGAGGCGGGCCTCCTTTTCTTCGGTCGCCGTGGTCGATCCGGAGTTCTCCCAGACGTTGACCCCGATGACCGTCACGGTGTCCTTGAAGGCCGCTGCGACTTTGGTCACTTCGGGAATGCTCGCCCGGCATGGGCCGCACCAGGTTGCCCAGAATTCCAGGACGTAGATCCGGCCCTTCTGGAAGGAGGTGACAGGCTGACCCTTGATCCAGAGGGCCGCTTTGATCCCAGGCGCCGGATCCCCCGGCCTGAGGGCGGAAGCCTGGGAAACCTGGCCTGAAGGACTCGCGTACGCCAACCCTGCCGCTGTCACGGCAAGGAAGGCACAAAACACGGTTCGGCGGGTCAATCGACCTGAAGGTGCCAGAAACATGGGAGCTCCGGAAGGGGTTGAGGCCTGGGAATTCAGGGCCACTCAACTATCCGGCGCTCCCATGCGGAAGATCTGGTCCAGTGGGCGGATTGGACCTTATACCACTAGGAGGCTGTCCAGGTATTCCTCGGCCCCGCGATGA
>MTLE01000260.1_pt1 | contig 19243 bp, 22 predicted proteins | sample 1982461 | NCBI WGS metagenome assembly MTLE01 (sample SAMN05712605, study PRJNA340218) | biofilm metagenome | isolation source: sample SPL anode biofilm adapted to -200 mV | place: USA | collected 2012-02-03
ACCCCGCAACCTCGATCGCGGCAGAAAACTAGAATAGCACCCCACAGCCCGATTGCAAGCACTTTTCTTCGCGAGGCGGCGATTTGATTGGTTCCACCTGCCGCCAGGCGCGCTCCTTTGCTTGGAAATACTGCAAAAGAACGAAATACAAAAAAGGTTCAGGCGTCCTGCGAACGCCAGGCCAGGCCCGCGGCCACGTCGCGGGCGATCTGTTCCCGCAGCGCTTCCACACCGGAGAACCGCATCTCCCCCCGGACGCGGTGCAGGAAGCGCACGGTCAGGTGGGCTCCGTACAGGTCCCCCTGGAAGCCCGGCAGGTGCGTCTCCACTGTGATGGCGCGGCCTTCGAAGGTCGGCTTCTCCCCCACGTTGGTGAGGCCCCGCCGCGGCTCCGGCAGATGGGCGCCGGCCACTTCGGTCACGTAGACACCGTTGGCGGGCAGCTGTTCCTGCTCCCAGGCGAGGTTGGCGGTGGGAAAGCCCATCTGGCGCCCGCGGCGCTCCCCTTCCACGACGATCCCCGTCAGGGCGTAGGGATGGCCCAGCAGGCTGGCGGCCTCCTCCACGTCGCCGGCTTCCAGCGCCGCGCGGATGCGCGTTGACGAGAGGTGGCCGCCGTCGGGCGCGCGCAACGCGTGGGTATGGATCTCACAACCGGTCGCGCGGCCCCATTCTTCCAGGGCCTCGAGGGAGCCGGCGCGGTCCTTGCCGAAACGGAACTGCCGGCCCACGTGCAGCTCGCGCGGCGCCAGCGCCCGCTGCAGCCCCAGGAGGAACTGCGCGGGGCTGAGTTCGGAAAAGGCGCGGCTGAAGGGGATCACCCAGGCCAGGTCCATGCCCGCGGCCCGGAAGGCCTCCAGGCGCTGGGGCAGGGTCATGAGGAGCCTGGGCTTGCGTTCCGGGGCGACGACCACGGAAGGATGGGGGTCGAAGGTGACCACGGCGGCCGTGAGGCCCAGTTCCCGGGCCCGGGAGGCCGCGAGCTCCAGCACGGCGTGGTGCGCCGCGTGTACCCCGTCGAAGTTGCCCAGGGTGACCACGCTGGGACCTTCGGGCGGCGCCGCCTCGAGGGCGTGGTTCCAGATGCGCATCAGGCCCTGCCTTTGCCCGGGCGGGTCGTCCACAGACTCAGGAGGATGCAGCCGGCCAGGATGACCCCGATCACCAGGAGGGAGATCCAGATGGGGATGTGGAACCATTCGGCGATGCACATCTTCACGCCCACCAGGGCGAGGATCACAGCCAGGCCGGTGCCGAGATGGTGGAACCGGTCCACCATGCGCGCCAGGAGGAAGTAGAGGCTCCGCAGGCCGAGGATGGCGAACACGTTGGACGTGTAGACGATGAAGGGGTTGCGCGTCACCGCCAGGACGGCGGGGATCGAATCCACGGCGAAGACCAGGTCGGTCATCTCCACCACGGCCAGGACCAGGAACATGGGGGTCGCGTAGGTGTGGCCGCCCCGGCGGATGAAGAGCCGCGCGTAGCCGGCGTCGGGATCATAGGGCAGGAACCTCCGCACCAGCCTGGCCACGGCTCCGTCCCGGGGATCGCCGGGTTCCTCGTCTCGGTGAAGGAGCATCTTGATGCCCGTGTAGATGAGGAAGCCCCCGAACACGAAGGTCATCCAGGCGAAGCGCTCCAGGAGGGCGGTTCCAGCCAGGATCATGATGGCGCGCATAATGAGCGCCCCCAGGACGCCCCAATACAGGACCCGGTGCTGGTTCTTGCGCGGCACCTGGAAGGATGTGAAGACGAGGACGAAGACGAACAGGTTGTCGACGCTCAGGGACTTCTCCAGCAGGTAGCCCGCGAGGTACTCCCCGGCGTGGACCGGCCCCATGTAGATGAAGATGAGACCGTTGAAGGCCAGGGCCAGGGCGATCCAGACCGCGGTCCAGATGCCGGATTCCCGGATCGAGGGTTCATGGGCCGACCGGTTGAAGACCCCCAGATCCAGGGCCAGCATGGCGAAAACGAGGACGTGGAACCCCAGCCAGGCCCACCAAGGTGCGGATTCGAGCAATGCGTGGAACAAGTTGCCTCCAGACTTCCAGTTTAGGGGAAGATTCCAGCATGAGCCTCCCGCGCTTTTTCCTCAACGACGGTCCCCCCCCCATGGAAGGCACCCTTCTCCCCCTGGAGCCCGCCCAGGCCAAGCACCTCTGGGTGCTCCGGCTGGGCACCGGCGCCGCGCTGGAACTGGTTCTGCCCTCGGGCCCCTGGAAGGCCGACCTCGCGGAGATCTCCAAGGACCGGGCCGTGGCCCGTCTCGTGAGGCCCCTGGCCGAAGAGAGGGAGCCGGCCCATCCGATCCACGCCTGGGTGCCGATCACGGCCCAGCTCGCGCTCCTTGACGACATGCTGCCCGGGCTGGTGGAGCTGGGGGTCACCTCCATCCGGCCCGTGGCCTATGAACGCAGCGAGTACGACCCCGCCAGGACCCTGGCGCGGTTCGAACGCTGGCAGCGGATCATCCGCGGCGCCTGTGAACAGAGCCACCGCTCCCGCATCCCGGCCCTGGGCCAGCCTGCGGTCTTCGGGGACCTGCTGAAGGTGGACGTCGACCAGCGCTGGGTCGCCTACGAGGTGCGCGCGGGAGACGGCAACCCCCGGCCCGGGCCGGGGCCCATCGCCTTCACCAGCGGTCCCGAGGGGGGGATCACCGACGGCGAATTCGCGCTCCTTTCGGGGGCGGGCTGGAAGGCCGTCACCCTGGGGGGAAGCATCCTCAGGGCCGTGACCTGCCCGGTGGCCCTGCTGGGGGCCATCCGGTTCCAGCTTCCGGATTGACGGCGGGAAACACAATCGCTTTCCCGGCATCAAAGGCCCAGGAGGAATCCCATGTCCACACCCCGTACCTTTCTTGCCACGGCCCTGGCCGCCCTCACCGGCATGTCCCTCGGCGCGGCCGACCTGAAGCCGGGGATGGCCGCACCCCCCTTCAGCGCCCAGGACCAGAACGGGAAAACCGTGAAGCTGGCCGATTTTGCCGGGAAATCCGCGGTGGTGCTGTACTTCTACCCCAAGGACGACACCCCGGGCTGCACGAAGGAGGCCTGCTCCCTGCGGGACGGCTTCGAGGCCATCAAGGCCAAGGGCGCCGTCATCCTGGGCGTGAGCGCCGACGACGTCACGAGCCACGCGGCGTTTTCCCAGAAGTACCACCTGCCCTTCTCGATCCTCGCGGATCCCGGCCACACCATCATCGACGCCTACGGGGTCCGCATGCCGGTGATGGGGATCGCCAAGCGGGTCACCTTCATTATCGGCCGGGACGGTGTCATCCGTTCCATCATGACCGACGTCAAGACCGCGGAGCACGACCGGCAGGTGCTCGGAGCCCTGGCTAGCCTTTAGCCAGCACCCAGATCCCCACCGCGATGAAGGCCGTGCCGGCGGCATATTTCACCATATGCTCCGGTATGACCTTGAAGAGGGCGCCGCCCACCAGGACGCCGATGGCCGTCGCGCACACCAGGGCGGCGCTGGCCGCGAGGAAGACGGTCAGCAGGGCCCCGGAACGGGCCGTGGCGGTCATGGCGGCCAGCTGCGTCTTGTCCCCCAGCTCGGCCAGGAAGACTGTGACGAACGTCGCCCAGAAAAGTGATTTGCCCATCGATTTCTCCCTTGCCAGTCTAGTCGATCCGAATTTCGGGCACACTCTAGGGATGTCACTGGCACACTTCGATCTCCCAACCTCGTTTGTGGATTCGCCCGAGACGCTCGCGGAGGCGCTCCCCCACTGGTTCGCGGCCAACCTGCTGGCGGTGGACATCGAATGCAGCCTCACGGGGTTCCACCATTGCGTGCTGGCGCTGCTGCAGGTGGCCACCCACGACCGGTCCTGGCTCGTGGACCCCCTGGCCATTCCGCAGCTCATGAAGCCCACCCTGGAGGCCATGGCCGAGGTCCCCTGGATCGTCCACGACTTCTCGGGCGACGGCATCGTCTTCAAGCGGATCTACGACGTGGTGCCCTCGTCCGTGATGGATACGATGCTCCTGGCGCGCACCCTCGGGTACCCGCAGCCCGGGCTCAAGACCATGGCGCGCCTCAAGCTGGGCGTGGAGATCCCCAAGGAGGAGCAGGATTCCAACTGGATGTACCGGCCCCTCCGCCAGGCGCAGATCAGCTATGCGGCCCGGGACGCTGCCCTGCTGCTGCCCCTCCTGCGGACCCTGGCCACCGAGGCCGACGCCAAGAGGAATGACCCGGAGGTGGGGCCGCGGCTGGCGCAGCTGCCCGGCGAGATGCGCCGCGCCATCCAGCGGGTTCGGAGCTACCGGCCCCCCAGCGACCACCCCGTGGTGGACAAGGTCCGGCACATGGGGCTGGGCGAAACGGCCGTGGAAAGGGCGAGGCGGCTCACGCACCTGCGGCACGTCTGGGGCAACCAGGGCGATGTGGCCGCGGTGATGGAACTGGGCAACCGCTGGATTCTCGCGCGGCTGGAACATCCGCCCCGGTCCAAGGAGGCCCTGGAGCGGTGCATTCCCAACCCCCGGTTCCGGCGCAACCGGCTCGACGAGCTGTGGGCTGTGTTCGACTCGAAATAACGGTTCCGGAACCAGCCGTCGATGGGATGATGGACCACCACCCTGTTCCAGGAGCGCGGATGAGTCAGGAAGATTACGTCGTCACCTTCCCGAAGGCCCTCGCGGGATTCCCGGCACTGACGGAATTCCGGGTTTTCGAGCCCGAGGGGACCTACCCCCTCAAGTTCCTCCAGGCCGTGGCCTCGCCGGACATCTCCTTCGCCTGCATGGACGCCGCGACCGTCAAGGGGGACTACGACGTGCCGCTGGCCCCTGAGGATGCGGAGATCCTGGCGCTGGAGAAACCCGAGGATGCCCTGGTGCTCGTCATCGTGGTGGTTCCGGGCGAGGACCCGCGCCGCATGACCGCCAACCTGGCCGGACCGCTGGTCATCAACACCCGCACCCGCAAGGCCGTGCAGGTGCAGCTGGACACCCGGACCTTCCCGCTCCAGTTCCCGGTCTTCCTGCCCCGGAGCGAAGGGGAGATCACCTTTCCCGCCGGCCTCATCGGCTTCCCCGAGCTGAGGACCTTCTCCCTGCTGGAGCCCTCGGACGCGTACCCCCTCAAGTTCCTCCAGCCCGTGGACCGGGAGGATATCCATTTCGTGTGCATCGATGTGGCCGCCATCAAGATGGACTACCAGGTGCCCCTTTCCGGTGAGGATGCCCGGGCCCTGGCCATCGAGGACGCCGCCGAGGCCCTGGTGCTGGCCCTGGTGGTCATCCCCGAGGACCCGCGGCTCATGACCGCGAACCTGGCCGGGCCCATCCTCATCAACCTGCGCACCCGCCAGGGCCGTCAGGTGGTGCTGAACACCGAGCACTTCCCCCTCAAGTTTCCCGTCATTTCTGACAAGTAGCCGGAAAGGTCCCCATGCTTGTCATCACCCGGAAACTTGATCAATCGCTCATCATCAATGGGAATATCGAGGTCCTGGTCGTCGGCGTGAGCAAGGATGGGGTCCGCCTGGGCATCAAGGCGCCCAAGGAAGTCCAGGTTCACCGGCGTGAAGTCTTCGACGCCATCGCCGAGGTCAACCGGGCGGCCACCGCCCAGACGAAGGGGGCGGATCTCACCCTCCAGGACGCCGCTGCGCTGCTCCGGGCCCGTTTGCCTAAAGTGAAACCCGTGAAGGACCGATAAGAAGGGTTCAGGAGCATTCCCGTGGACGTGGGCCTATCCGTAGAGAGCATCATCGGCCAGCAGGCGGCCTTGACGAGGTCCGCCGTGGGCGTGAGCGTGGAACGCAAGGTCCTGGACATGGCCCGGACGCAGGGGGAGGACCTCGCCCGGCTCATCGACAGCGCCGGGGGCGTGGGACGCGCCGTGGACACATACGCTTGACGGGTTCACCAGGGGGTCAGCCATGAACGTTTCCAGAATCCAGCAGCACGCGCAGGCCGCGAAGGTCGAAACGCCCAAGAAGGCGGAGGTCCCCGCCCCGCCCAAGGCCCAGGAAGCTCCCAAAGCTCCCCCGCCCGCCCACCTGGGCAGGACGATCGACACCAAAGCCTAGAATCACTTGAGGTAGGGTTTCAGATAACGGCCGGTGACGCTGTTCTTGTTCCGGGAGACCTCTTCGGGCGTGCCGGTGGCGATGATCAGTCCCCCTTCGGCGCCCCCTTCGGGACCCAGGTCCAGGATGTGATCGGCGGTCTTGATGACGTCCAGGTTGTGCTCGATGACGACGACGGTGTTGCCGGCGTCCATGAGCCGCCCGATGACCTCCAGGAGCTTCTGGATGTCCTTGAGGTGAAGGCCCGTGGTGGGCTCGTCCAGGATGTAGAGGGTGCGCCCGGTGGGACGCTTTGACAGCTCCCGGGCCAGCTTGACCCGCTGGGCTTCGCCCCCGGACAGGGTCGTGGCGCTCTGGCCCAGCCGGATGTAGCCCAGGCCCACGTCCGACAGGGTCTGGAGCTTGTTGGCCAGCACGGGGATGGGGGAGAAGAGGACCAGCGCCTCCTCCACCGTCATGGCCAGCACGTCCGAGACGCTGTGGCCCTTGTAGTGGATCTCCAGGGTCTCCCGGTTGTAGCGCTTGCCCTTGCACTGTTCGCAGGTGACGTAGATGTCGGGCAGGAAGTGCATCTCGATCTTGAGGACCCCGTCCCCCTCGCACTTCTCGCAGCGCCCGCCCTTGACGTTGAAGCTGAACCGGCCCGGCGTGTAGCCCCGGGCCTTGCTCTCGGGCAGCTGGGAGAAGAGATCCCGAAGGGGGGTGAAGAGGCCGGTGTAGGTGGCGGGGTTGCTCCGGGGGGTGCGTCCGATGGGGGCCTGGTCGATGTCGATGACCTTGTCCACGTGCTCCAGGCCCTTGATGGCCTTGTGCCTGCCCACCACGTGGACGCCCTGGTGCAGCTGGTTGGCCAGGGCCTTGTACAGGATCTCGTTCACGAGGGTGCTCTTGCCCGAGCCGGAGACCCCGGTGACGCAGGTGAACAGCCCGATGGGGAAGGAGGCGTCCACCTTGCGCAGGTTGTTCTCCTGGGCCCCGGTGACCTGGATGTGGCCGCGGGTGGCCTTGCGGCGCTTGCGGGGCACGGGGATGGTCTCGCGGCCGGAGAGGAAGTGGCCCGTGACGGAGGCCTCGCTGGTGCTGATCTCCTCCGGGGTGCCCTGGGCCACGATGTAACCGCCGTGCTCGCCGGCCCCGGGACCCAGGTCCACCACGTGGTCGGCGGCGAGGATGGTCTCCAGGTCGTGCTCCACCACCAGGACGGTGTTGCCCAGGTCCCGCATGTCCTTGAGGGTGTTCAGCAGCTTCTGGTTGTCCCGCTGGTGGAGGCCGATGCTGGGCTCGTCCAGGACGTACATGACGCCCTGGAGCTTGGAGCCGATCTGGGTGGCCAGCCGGATGCGCTGGCCCTCGCCGCCGCTGAGGGTGGCCGCGGACCGGTCCAGGGTCAGGTAGCCCAGGCCCACGTCGTCCAGGAAGCCCAGGCGCTCGTTGATCTCCTTGAACACCTTGCCGGCGATGACGGCGTCCTTGCCCTCCAGGCGCAGGTTCCCGAACCAGACCCGGGCGTCCCGCACGCTCATGGCGCTCACGGCGGCGATGTGGAGCCCCCCCACGAACACCGACAGGATCTCGGGCTTTAGCCGGGTGCCCCCGCAGGCCTCGCAGGGGGTGATCCGCATGGATTCCTCCATCTCGGCGCGGATCTCCTCGCTGGACGTCTCCCGGTAGCGGCGCTCGAGGTTGCCCACGACGCCCTCGAAGTTGTGCATGAACTCGTAGCGGTTGCCCTTGTTCTGGTAGATGAACTTCATCTTGCGGTCCAGGCCGTGGAGCAGCACCCGGCGCACGTCGGCGGAGAGCTTCTTCCAGGGGGTGTCCAGGCTGAAGGAGAGGGCCTTGGAGAGCTGGCCCAGGAACTGGGCCCGCCAGCCGTCCTCGCCCGCGGACTTCCAGCCGCTGGCGACGATGCAGCCCTGGCTGATGCTCAGCTCGGGGTTGGGAACGATCAGCTCCTCGGCGAACTGGCGCTTGAAGCCCAGGCCGTCGCAGGTGGGGCAGGCCCCGAAGGGCGAGTTGAAGCTGAAGGAGCGGGGTTCCAGGTCCGGGATGCCCATGCCGAAGCGCTGGCACTTGGCGTTGTTGCAGGCGAGCTTGGAGGAGAAGAGGCGCTCGGTCCCCCCCAGGTCCACCAGGGCGGAACCCTCGGCGAGGTTGCAGGCGATCTCGAGACTGTCCGCCAGCCGCGAGCTGATGCCCTCGGCGTTCTTGAGGCGGTCGATGACCACCTCGATGGTGTGCTTCTTCTGCTTGTCCAGGTCGGGGACGCCGTCGGTGAGGTCGAGCATCGTCCCGTTCACCCGGGCCCGGATGTAGCCGCGCTTCATGAGGTCGGCCAGGAGCTTCTTGTACTCGCCCTTGCGGGCGCGCACCACCGGCGCCAGGATCTGGACCTTCATGCCCTGGGGCTGGGCGAGGATCTGGTCCGCCATCTCCTGGATGGTCTGGCTGGCGATGGGCTGGCCGCAGGCCATGCACTGGGGACGGCCCACCCGCGCGAAGAGAAGGCGCAGGTAGTCGTAGATCTCCGTGACGGTGGCCACGGTGGACCGCGGGTTGCGGCTGGTGGTCTTCTGCTCGATGGAGATCGCGGGCGAAAGGCCCTCGATGCTGTCCACGTCGGGCTTCTCCATCTGGTCCAGGAACTGGCGGGCATAGGCCGAAAGGCTCTCCACGTAGCGCCGCTGCCCTTCGGCGTAGAGGGTGTCGAAGGCCAGGCTCGACTTGCCGCTGCCGGACAGGCCCGTGATGACCACCAGCTTGTTCCGGGGAAGGACCAGGTCCACGTTCTTGAGGTTGTGTTCCCGGGCGCCCTTGATGTTGATGCTGTCCATCCTCACCTCGTCCAGGGATTTTACGCCAAAATTTCGCATCCGTGAACGGCGTGCGGATTATTTCTTCTCTATGATGGTCACATGCACGCCCTGGAGCTCAGCATCCTCCTGCACCGCGCCCTGGAGGCGCGGGTGGAGCGGCTCTGCGGGCTCCTGGCGGACCCGGCCTGGCTTCGGGATCCGGAGGGGCTCCACCAGGTGCGGGTCGGCTCCCGGCGGGTGCGGGCCGTGCTGGACCTGGTCCGGCCGGAGCTGTACCCGGGTTTCCGGCGCCACGCCCGCAGGCTGCGGCGCCTCACCCGGGCCCTGGGCCTGACCCGCGAACTGGACGTCCACAGTGCGCGGCTGGAGGGCCTCGCGGTGCCCGGGCTGGCCACGGGTTCGGCCCGGGAGCACGCCCTGGAGGTGCTGGAGGCCCGGAGGGTCAAGGCGCGCCGCAGGATGGCCCGGCGTCTTGAGGGCGCTCCCCTCAAGCGGCTTCCCGAACTTCTCCAGGTCCCCAGCTTCCCGGACCCCTTCGCGCCCGGGAACCTGGCGGCGGACGTGTGGGATGCCCTGGACCCGCGCCTGGAAGCCGCGTTCTCGCCCCTGCCCGGGCTCCTGGACCGGGAGGACCCGCCGGCCCTCCACGCCGCGCGGATCCGGGTCAAGCGCCTGCGCTACGCCCTGGAGGTCCTGGCCGGGGCCTTCGCGGACCCGCCCGGGACCGCCCTCACGCAGCTCCGGGAGCTCCAGACGGCCCTGGGCGAGCACCACGACCTCGCCCTGCTCGAGGACGTCCTCCAGGAACTCCACGAGGGCCTGGAAGCGCGGCGCCGGACCCGGCTCGCCTCGGGGACCCTGGAGCTCCTGGCCTACGTGGGCGAAGCCAGGCTGGGCGCATTCGAACGGTTCCGGACCGCGGCCGCGGGCATGCCGCCGCAGGGCTTCCGGGCCTCGCTTAGGGAGGCCCTCGGCCTGCCCGGGGAAGGGAACCCATGAGATTCATCCCCCTGGGCTGGTTCCGCAGCCTCCACGCCAAGCTCTTCATCGTCACGGCCCTGGTGACCAGCCTGCTCACCATCGCGGTGGCCTACTCCATCACGCGGAACAGCCGGCGGGAGATCCTCACCTACACCCGGAACCTGGCCTGGGAGACCTCGTCGGTGGTGGAGACGGAGATCCTCCAGCGCTGGGACAAGGACTTCCACGACTTCAAGGACCAGCGCGGCATCGAGGAGCTCCTGGAAGGGCTGGCGGGCCAGGACCGCAGCATCTTCCAGATCGACGTCTTCAAGCGGGAGAACGCCGACGAGGTGTCCCTGGTCACCTCCTCCGAGGACGACGCGTCGGTGTCCTACGGCAAGGAGATCGGCAGCTACATGAAGGGCGGCCCCCAGGCCGAGCTGGTCTACCTCAACACCGGGAACCGCGCCTGGAAGTTCTACCTGCCCATCAAGAACCCCCGGAAGGGACAGCCTCCCCTGGGCCTCATCCGCACCTACTGCGACCTGGAGCACTGGGAGACCGTGTGGGACCACAACCTGCGGAATACCTACGTGAGGCTGCCCTTCGTCCTCCTGGGCGAGTTCATCCTCCTGTGGGTGATCCTGGCCACGGTGGTCACCGAGCCCATCCGCAGCATCACCGACGCCATGACCCGCCTGGAGCGGGGGGACCCCTCGGCGCGCACCGACGTGCGCAGCAACGACGAACTGGGCATCATCGCCAACCGCTTCAATCTCATGGCGGCCCAGCTCGAGCGCGCCTCCCTGGAGCGCGAGCAGCTCATCGAGGAGATCAAGGGCCTCAACGCCGGCCTCCAGAACCGGATCCAGGACGCCCTCTCCGCGCTGCAGGCCAAGAACCAGGAGCTCGAGAACCTCATGGAGGGCAACGCCCTCCTGCGGGAGGAGCTGAGCCAGCAGGAGCGGCTGGCGGTGGCCGGCCAGCTCACGGCGGCCTTCGCCCACGAGGTGGGCACGCCCTTGAACCTGGTCAACAGCCACCTGCAGCTCCTGGAGGGCCAGAGCGACGTCTCGGAGCGCACCCGGGACCGCCTGGGGGTCATCCGGGGCCAGATCGAGCGCGTGGGCGACATCGTCCGGAAGATGATGAGTTCCACCCGCAGGCCCCGCATCCACCCCGAACCCGTGCCCCTCGGGCCCCTGATGGCCGATCTCCAGCGCCTGTGGAGCCCGACCCTGACCAGCCACGGCGTGACCTTCGGCCTCCAGGCGCCGGACCCCTGCGTGCTGCACGTGGACCGAAAGCAGATGGAGCAGCTCTTCCTGAACATGGTCAACAATTCCGTGGACGCCATGCCCGACGGAGGCCGCCTGGACCTCAAGGTGGAACCCGATCCCCAGGGGGGGCGGTGGCTGGTGAGCCTGGCGGACACCGGCATGGGCATCCCCCCGGAGGTGCTCCCCAAGGTGTTCAAGCCCATGTTCACGACGAAGCCCGACGGCAAGGGCACCGGCCTGGGGCTGGCCATCTGCCGCGAAATCATCCGCGCCCACGGGGGCGAGATCCACATCGAAAGCGAGGAGGGCAAGGGGACCACCATGCGCTTCCCCCTGCCCGCCATGCCATAATCGGACCATGCAGAAGATCCGGAAAGCCGTCATCCCCGTCGCGGGCCTGGGAACCCGGTTCCTGCCGGCCACCAAGGCCCAGCCCAAGGAGATGCTGCCCCTGGTGGACAAGCCGGTCATCCAGCACGTGGTGGAGGAGGCGATCCACGCCGGGATCGAGAACATCGTCCTCATCACGGGCCGGGGCAAGCAGGCCATCGAGAACCATTTCGACGTGGCCTACGAACTCGAGGAGGCCCTGGACCGCCGGGGCAAGAGCGAGGACCTCAAGCTCGTGCAGGGCATCACCCACCTGGGGCAGTTCTCCTACGTGCGCCAGGGGGAGCCCCTGGGCCTGGGCCACGCGGTGCTTTGCGCCCGGCACGCCGTGGGCGACGAGCCTTTCGCCCTGCTTCTGGGCGACGACGTCTTCGACGAGGCCGACCCCGCGCTGGGCGCCCTCATCGCCGCCTACGAGGCCACGGGCAAGTCCGTGGTGGGCGTGCAGGAGGTGCCCGAGAGCCACGTGTCCCGCTACGGCATCGTGGGTGGGCCGGGATCCGGCGCCCAGCCCTGGTGGGACGTGGACCGCATCGTCGAGAAGCCCCTGCCCCACCAGGCCCCCAGCCGTTGGGCGGTGGTGGGGAGGTACGTGGTGCTGCCCGAGGTCTTCGAACACCTGAGCCGGATCAAGCCGGGGGTGGGCGGCGAATACCAGCTCACGGACGCGCTCATGGTCATGGCGGAAGCGGGCAGGCTGGTCGCTGCGCCCATCCCGGCCCGGCGGTTCGACACCGGGGACAAGCTTGACTACCTGAAGGCCAACGTGGAGTTCGCCCTGAAGCGGGAGGACCTGCGGGAGCCGTTCCTGGCGTACCTGAAGGACCTGGTCGGCAAGCGCGATTGACCGGACTCAGGCCGGGCGGTTCCGCTCGAGCAGCAGGTGCAGGAGGGTCACCGCCGCGTGGGTGATGCCCGGGATGCGGGACGCCTGGCCCAGGGTCTCGGGCCGGTGGCGCTGGAGCTTCTCCTTCACTTCCGTGCTCAGCCCCGGCAGGTGCTCCACCCGGAAGTCCACGGGGATGCGCACGTGGTCCCAGGCGCGCTGGCCCTGGAGCAGGCGGGCCTCCCGCTCGTGGAAGCCCTGGTAGCGGGCCTCGAAGAGCAGAATGTCCCGCTCCCAGTCGGGATCCCAGCCTTCCTGGGGCACGTCCCACCCCTCCAGCAGGGCCAGGGCGTCGCTCGCCAGGTCCGGGGTGATCTGCTGGCGGCGCAGGAGGTCCAGGAGGGTCATGCCCGAAGCCAGGGTCAGGCCCGCCTGGGCGGCGATGGGGCCGAACGGGGAGGTGGGCGCCACCCAGGCGGCCTCGCACTGCCCACGCAGGCGGGCCCGGCGCGCCATGCGGGCCTCCACCGAACCCAGCTCCTCGTCGGACAGGGCCCCCACCTCCCGGGCCACATCCAGGAGCCGCGCGTCGGCGAGGTCGCAGGCCAGGGCCAGGCGGTGCTCGGCCCGGGCGGTGAGCATGCGGTAGGGCTCATCCGTTCCCTTGGTCACCAGGTCGTCGATCATGACTCCGATGTAGGCCTGGTCCCGGCCCAGGACCACGGGTTCCTGCCCGCGCAGGCTCCGCACGGCGTTGATGCCGGCCATGAGCCCTTGGCCCGCGGCCTCCTCGTAGCCGGTTGTCCCGTTGATCTGGCCGGCGAACCAGACGCCCTCCAGGTCCTTCACCTGCAGACCCCGGGTCAGTTGGAGGGGGTCGAAGCTGTCGTATTCGATCGCGTAGCCCGGCCGCAGGATCTCCGCCCGGGAGAACCCCGGCAGGCTGCGCACCATGCGCTCCTGCACATCCACGGGCATGGAGGTGGAAAGGCCCGCCAGGTAGATCTCCCGGGTCTCCAGGGAATCCGGCTCCACGAAGATCTGGTGGCTCTCCTTGCCGGGGAACTTCACGAACTTGTCCTCGATGGAGGGGCAGTAGCGCGGACCCACGCCCTCCACGTGGCCGCCGTACATGGAGGACCGCGCCAGGTTCTCCCGAACCGCCCGCTCTGTCTCCGCTGTGGTGTGCACGATGTGGCAGGGCACCTGCCGCTGGCGGATGCCCGGGCCGAAGAAGCTGAAGGGGTGCGGCGCCGGGTCCCCCCACTGGGGCTCCAGGAGCCCGAAATCGATGGTGTCGGCGTTGATGCGGGGGCTGGTGCCGGTCTTCAGGCGCCGGCAGGCCAGGCCCAGCGACCGCAGCTGCTGGGCCAGGTGGGTGGAGGGAGGCTCCCCTGCCCGGCCGGAATCCAGCTTCCGCTCGCCGATGAGAACCTTGCCGTTCAGGAAGGTGCCGGAGGTGACCACCACGGCGTCGCAGGGAAGAACGGAGCCGTCCGTCAGCTCAACGCCGCACAACCGTCCGTTCGCCCACTTCAACTCCGCCGCCATCCCCTGGGCCAGGCGCAGACCCGGAAGCCGCTCCAGGTGGTTGCGGGCGGCGGAGCGATACTTCACCCGGTCCGCCTGGGCCCGGGGGCCCCGCACCGCCACCCCGCGGCTGGCATTGAGAATGCGGAAGTGGATGCCCGTGGCGTCCGCCAAGCGGCCCATGGCCCCGCCCAGGGCATCCAGCTCGCGCACCATGTGGCCCTTGCCCACGCCGCCGATGCTGGGGTTACAACTCATCTGTCCGAGCTGGTCCAGGTTCATGGTGAGAAGGACCGTGGGCATTCCCATCCTGGCCGCGATGTTCGCCGCCTCGATGCCCGCGTGTCCTCCCCCTATGACCACCAGCTGCATGAATGCCCCACGGCACCCAGTCTATACGGGATCAGCCCCGGGACGACTCGTCGGCCATGGCGTCGGTGGCGTTGGAGTAGATCTCGTTGCCCAGGCGGCGGGCCTTGTCGCGGACCTTGTTGGACATGTCCTTGAGGTCTCCCCGCAATTCGCGGCCTGACTTGGGTGTGGTGAGGGCCACCACCACCGCGCCGACCGCGGCGCCCAGCAGGAAGAACAGCAGCGTCGAACCCACGTTATCCCTTGAATCACTCATTTGGCTTCTCCTTTTCAGTGGCGTCCCCAGGGGTCCGCTTGAAGAAAGATATGCCGATTTTCACCGCTGTCAGGAGGGCTTCCAGCCAGGGCGAGGGCCCCCGGTCCAGGAGTCCGGTCAAGGACCGCACCAGGGCTACGGCCAGGCCTCCCGCGGTCGCCGGGAATTCCAGGCTCCGCTCCACCAGGCCCGTCACCCGGTCCAGGCTCTGCCGGGTCTGGTGCACGTCCAGGGCGATCTGGCGCAGGTCCTCCCGGGCGCTCTCGGCCAGCACCTCCACCGCCTTGGCGGTGCGCATCAGCTGGAGCAGGAGGGGCACGAGGAACCCCGTCAGGACCAGAAGCACGATCACCAGAACGAACTGCAGGACCCTGTCCATGGAACCCTCCCGTCAAGTCTTCCCAATGTAGGCAGGGTTCCCGGGGCTTGCCAGCACAATCGATGCCGAACGGCGGCGGGTCAATTTGCCACCCCGTGCCCAAAGGGTTTGGTGGGAGAATCAGGGAATGAAACAGAAAATGAACCCCGAGGAGCGCCGGGAGCGCCGGAGGCGGGTTGTCGCCCGGTCGAAGTTCGCCCTGCCCTCCGCCATCACCCTGCTTTCCGTCTTCTGCGGATTCTCCAGCGTGGTCATGTCCATCAACGCCGCCGGAGACCATCCGGGCGTTTACTTCCTGTGGGCCGCGGGCCTGCTCCTGGCCGCCGGTGTGTTCGATGGCCTGGACGGCCGCATCGCCCGGGCCACCAACACCGCCACCGAATTCGGGGTCCAGCTGGACTCCCTTGCCGACGTCCTGAGCTTCGGCATGGCCCCGGCCATCCTGGCCTACCGCTACGGGTTCTTCCAACTCGGCCTGGCCGACCCCCAGCTTCGCGCCGTGGGGTGGGGGGCCTCCTTCTTCTTCGTGGCCTGCGGGGCCCTGCGCCTGGCCCGGTTCAACGTCCAGGTGGGGTCGGTGGACGCGCGCTTCTTCGTGGGCATGCCCATTCCCGCGGGCGCGGCCTGCATCGCCGCGGTGATCCTCTGCTGGCCGGAGGCCCCCACCCGGGCCTGGGTGGCCTACGCCTTCGCCGCCCTGCTGTTCCTGGTGGGCCTGCTGATGGTCTCGACCCTCCGCTTCCCCAGCTTCAAGAAGCGCTCCGCCAGCCCGGGCGCGGCCCGGCTCCTGACCCTGGCCCTCCTCCTGGTCCTGGCCATGATTCCCATCCTGCGGGAGCGCTTCTTCGTCTACTTCTTCTCGGCCTTCATCCTGGGCTCCCTGGCCCTGAACCTTGCCTGGATGGCCGGCTGGAGGGGGGTCGAGCCCCCGACCCGGAAGGTCGCCGAGCCCCCGCCCCCGGTGGAATAGTTATTTCCTTCTCCCCTTGCGGGCCTTCACGCCGTCGGCCGGCACCGGAAGGCCCCCGGTGACGCGCGTGCCGTCGCTCAGGGTCAGGTTCCAGCCCAGGCGATCGCCCTTGCGCAGGGACAGCCTCCTGAGGGTGCCCGAGGGAAATTCCACGAAGTGCCGGGAAAGGACCGCCCCGCCGTAGGTGGGGCAGTCGTCGCCCCGCATGGGGGAACAGGGGGGCACGGCCTCGGCGGTCTCCACGATGGTGCCGTCCTCCTTCACCCAGGCCACGTCCAGGGAGATGAGGCAGTTCTTCATCCAGATGCTGCGGGTCCCCTCGTCGGGGTAGATGAAGATCATGCAGCGGTCCTTGGCCAGGGAGGTGCGGCGCATGAGGCCCAGGGCCTGCTCCTGCGGCGTGCGCGCCACCTCGGCCAGGAACTTCTGGCCCTTGGCCACGACGGTCCCCCCGTCGGGAACCACAGGGGCGGCGGCGAGCAGCAGGCTGAGGAACAGTGGGGTCATGGGTTCTCCGGGGCGACCCTCCATGGTAGAGCGACTATTCCAGCCAATCCACCACGCGTTCCACGTCCTCGGGATCGTGCCAGCCGTGGAAGGCCACCCGCAGGTAGCCCTCCCGCACCGAGGCGTAGACGCCCCTGCGCATGCCCTTCATGAGAAGTTCCTGCATGGCCGCGGGTCCCCGGCCCCCGTGGTGGAGGCTCAGGATGGAGCCCAGGCGCCCCGCTTCCAGGAGGGTCCGCAGGCGCTGCGCCTCCTCCGCCCAGGCGGGGTTCCGGGCCAGCCCTTCCAGGAACCGTTCCTGAAGCCGGCGGATGTGGGCGGCGATGGCCGGGATGCCGGCCTCGTTGACGGTGCGGAAGGACTCCAGGGCTCCGGCGCAGGAGACGATGCTGAGGGTTCCCGGCTCCATGCGCTGGCCGTCCTCGAGCCAGGCGCGGTTGTGGTCCGTGGAGGCGCGGTCGAAGGCCGTGCCTTCCTCCACCGACATCCAGGAGCCCATGGGGATCAGGTCCTTGCGGAAGGCGGGGTCCGTCCACAGGAACCCCTGTCCCTGGGGGCCCAGGAGGCCCTTGTGGCCGCCGGAAGCGAACGCGCTGACCCCGGTGAGGTCCGCCGGCAGGGTGCCGGCGCCCTGGATGCCGTCCACCACCAGGTGCACGCCCCGCGCCCGGCACGCCGCGCCCAGGGCGGCGACGTCCAGCTTGAGGCCGTCCTGGAAGCGCACCCACGAAACCGCCAGGACGCGGGTGGCGTGGCCCAGCGCCGCCAGGAGGCGGGCTTCCACGTCGTCGCCCGCCCGGGGCGCCGTGGAACTCCACGCGGCCGCCCCGGCCTGGTGCCCGTCCCAGAGGGGCACCTCCCGGAATCGCACCCCGCGGGCCTCCAGGGCCTTCCAGGGCCAGATGTTGGTGGGAAACTCCCCCAGGGGCGCCACCACCTCGTCCCCGCGGCTCCACCGCAGGCTCTGGGCCACCGTCACCAGGCCCGAGGAGGTCGAGGGGGTGAGGGTGATGTCCGAGGCTTCCCCACCCACGATCTTCGCGGCCTCCCGGCGCAGCTCGTCGGGAATGCCCAGGTAGTCCTCCTTCCACTTCAGCTCCCAGGGCCAGAGTTCCTTGTGCAGGTAGGCCCGGACGCTGCGCACCACCGACCGGGGCACCGGCCCCTCGGAACAGTGCATGAGCCAGAGGTGGTCGGAGTCCAGGTGGAGGAGGGCGGGATTGAGCGGCGGGAGGGTCACGGGTGGACGTTCTCCAGGAGGGCCTTGAGGGCATGGGGGTAGAGTTCCTCCACCATGCGCCGAACGGCGTGGGCGTACTGCTGGATCTCCCACTGGGCGTGGCCGTCGGTGCGCAGGCGGATGAAGTGGGCGACGGCCTGGAGGCTGACGGTCCAGTAGACTTCGGAATAGAGCCCCAGGGGCAGGACGCAGCGGGCCTGTTCGCGGCAGACCCCGAGAGCAATTAGCTTTTTATACTGGGCGACGGCGTTCCGGCAGCTGTCCAGGAAGATGGCGTGGGCCTGGTCCCCCGCTTCGCCGTCCACCTGACCTTCGGACCCCTGCTTGTTCACCTTGGCCTGGCGGCGGAAGGTCTCAGGCACGAAGAACTCATCCTCGGGGAATTCCACATAGCGGCCGCTGATCTCATTGAACTCGCTGGCGATGCGGTGCTTCATCCACTGGCGGAAAACGAAGATCGGCGCCTTCACATGAAAGGTCAAAGCCGTGTGCCGGAAGGGCGAGGTGTGGTCGTGTTCCGCCAGATAGGAAATGAGCTTCCCGTCCGCCTCGTCGAACACCTCCTTGCGCTTCCCGAAGGACACCCGCGCGGCGTTCACCACGCTGAGGTCCGAACCCATGTGGTCCACGAGCTTCACGAATCCGCGGTCCAGGACGGCCAGTTCGGTCAAGGGCATGGGAGGTCTCCAGTTGCCCCATTGTAACCAGAGGCGGCGGCCTGGCTCCGCCCGGCCACCGCTCGTTCATGTCGACGCCCCTTCCGGCGCCCCCCGGGACCTGCGAGAATGGGGATGCTTGGCAGGCGAACCCCGCGCGCCCCGGCCGGCCCCAGCGGGCCGAGGGGGCGCGCGACTTCCAGGCCCCAAGGAGATTCCATGAAATTCTTCATCGACACCGCCAACATCAGCGAGATCAAGCGCATCAACGAATGGGGGATCCTGGACGGCGTCACCACCAACCCCAGCCTCATCGCCAAGGAATCCGGCAAGCCCTTCGAGGCGATCATCGAGGAGATCTGCTCCATCGTGGACGGCCCCATCTCCGCCGAGGTCATCGCCCTGGACGCCCCGACCATGATCAAGGAAGGCCGCCTCCTGGCCAAGATCCACAAGAACGTGGTGGTCAAGGTCCCCCTGACCGCCGAAGGCCTCAAGGCCACCCACGCCTTCAAGGCCGAGGGCATCCGCACGAACGTCACCCTCTGCTTCAGCGCCACCCAGGGCCTCATGGCCGCCAAGGCCGGCGCCACCTACGTGAGCCCCTTCGTGGGCCGCCTGGACGACATCAACGCCGTGGGCATGGAACTCATCGAGGATCTGGTGACGATCTTCACCAACTACGACCTGGAGACCCAGGTGCTGTCCGCCTCCATCCGCAGCCCCCGCCACGTCACCGAGTCCGCCCTGGCCGGCGCCCACGTGGCGACGATCCCCACCAAGGTCTTCGACCAGATGCTGGCGCACCCCCTGACCGACAAGGGCATCGAGGGCTTCCTGGCCGATTGGAAGAAGAGCGGCCGGTAGAGGACTGACAGGAAAAGGTTCGCCTCAACGCACGAACCCGTCGCCCGGCGAAAACCAGAAAAAGCGCTGGGGAGGAGAAGGTTCTATCCACTTCATCCCTGGAATCTGCGTCTCTACTGGGGCGTCAGGGAGC
>MTLE01001477.1_pt3 | contig 19223 bp, 11 predicted proteins | sample 1982461 | NCBI WGS metagenome assembly MTLE01 (sample SAMN05712605, study PRJNA340218) | biofilm metagenome | isolation source: sample SPL anode biofilm adapted to -200 mV | place: USA | collected 2012-02-03
ATTTAGGAATTGATGCCCGATGGCCGCGTTTATGGGAAACTTTTGGCGAAGATCCATATTTGGCTTCAGCAATGGCAGTTGAAATGACAAAAGGTTATCAGGGAGCTGATGCTAACAACATCGATAAATATCACGTGGCAGCCTGTGCAAAACATTATTTGGGTTATTCAGTTCCGGTTTCGGGAAAAGACCGTACACCGGCCATAATTTCAGAAAATGTTTTGCGGGAATATCATTTACCATCGTTTCAGGCAGCTGTTAATGCCGGAATTAGTTCTGTAATGGTTAATTCGGGTTTAATAAATGGAATTCCGGTTCATTCAAGTCATTACTTATTGACAGATTTACTTAAAAATGAATTAGGATTTAAAGGTGTTGTTGTTACCGACTGGATGGATATTGAAAATCTGTACAAGCGCGACCATATAGCCTTATCCTCGAAAGATGCTGTAAGACTTGCCATCAATGCCGGAATCGACATGGCAATGATTCCTTATAATTTCAAATTTTGTGACAACCTGATTGAACTGGTACACGAAGGTGCAGTGCCTGAGGAGCGAATTGATGATGCCGTTCGCCGCATTTTGAAAATGAAAATGGAGTTGAATCTTTTTGAACATCCTTTTGACAATGCAGCCGATTATCCGCTTTTCGGATCAAAAGAATTTGAACAGGATTCATACAAAGCAGCTTCTGAAGCAATTACATTATTAAAAAACAAAGAAAATATTCTTCCACTTGCCAAGGATAAAAAAGTACTGGTTTGCGGGCCGAATGCCAATTCCATGCGGACACTTGATGGTGGTTGGTCGTACTCATGGCAGGGTGAAAAAGCAGAAAAATTCACCAGCCAATACAATACAATTCTTGAAGCCATTCAGCATAAAATAGGAACCGAAAATGTAAGTTATGTTTCAGGAGTTTCGTATGTGGAAGGTGGGAAATACTGGGAAGAAAAGGAAACCGGCATTCAGGATGCAGTGGCCAAAGCCATTGATTCAGATTACATTGTTTTGTGTCTGGGCGAAAATAGTTATACCGAAAAGCCCGGCGATTTACAGGATTTATCTTTGTCCGACCTGCAAATTAAACTGGCAACAGATTTAGCCGCCACAGGAAAACCTGTTATTTTGGTACTGAACGAAGGGCGTCCGCGAATTATCAGCAAGTTTGAAGATAAAATGGCAGCAACTGTTTTAACGTATTTACCAGGCAATTTTGGTGGAGATGCACTGGCTGATATTTTATTTGGGGATGTAAATCCAAGCGGGAAATTGCCGTACACTTATCCACGCTATGCCAATTCACTTGTCAATTATTGGCACAAATATTCCGAAGAACAGGTAAAAGCCGAAGGAATGTACAATTATGAATCAGACTACTCGCCGCAGTACGAATTCGGTTCCGGATTAAGCTATACAACATTCAGATACAGCGATTTAAAATTATCTGAAAATGAAATTACAGCAAATGAAAATCTGAAAGTCTCGGTAACAGTGACTAACACAGGTAAGGTTGCAGGGAAAGAAGCCGTATTACTTTATTTATCAGACTTATACGCTTCGTTAGCACCTGATATGAAACGATTAAAAGGCTTTGATAAAATCACTTTACAGCCGGGCGAATCGAAAAAAGTTGAATTTACCCTGACAAAAAAGGAATTGTCATTTGTCAATATTAATAATAAAACCATTGCTGAACCGGGTGAGTTTGAGGTAAAAATCGGAGATCAGAAAGCACGTTTTGAATTGAAGAACCCCTGACCCCTAAAGGGGAACTGAGTTACTGCTATTTATTATAATAAAATTATAGAATAATGGATATTAAAAAAAATATATCAGACAAGACAAACTTATTTTTCCCTTTAGGGGTCAGGGGTTTTTCATTAATCTTCTTCATTATATTATTTACCTCTATGAGTTGTTTTGCAAATGGCACAAATTATTTTGCGCATGTAAAAGATAATCAATTTGTTGTGAATGATAAACCTTACTATTATATCGGAACAAATTTCTGGTACGGTGCCATACTCGGGTCAAAAGGTGAAGGTGGAAATCGTGAAAGATTAATTCGCGAACTTGATTTTATGAAAGATCACGGAATTGATAATCTCAGGGTTTTGATTGGTGCTGACGGCGAAAACGGTGTGGCTTCGAAAGTAGAACCGACACTTCAGATAAAACCGGGAGTTTACAACGATACAATTTTCGACGGACTTGATTTTCTGCTTTCTGAAATGGGAAAGAGGAATATGAAAGCAGTATTGTTTTTCACCAACTCATGGGAATGGTCGGGCGGTTACAGCCAATATCTGAACTGGGTCGGAAAAGGTAAAAATCCAATACCGTCTGTAGATGGATGGCCGGCTTACATGGATTACGTTAAGCAATATGCCGGTTGCAGAGAATGTGAGCAATTGTTGAAAAATCATATTAAACACGTGATTAAACGTACCAACAGATATTCGGGAAAAAAATACACTGACGATCCTGCTGTTTTTTCCTGGCAGATTGGTAACGAACCCCGTGCTTTTTCAGACGCGAACAAGCCTTTGTTTGCTGCATGGTTGAAAGATATTTCAGCTTATATAAAATCATTGGATAAAAATCACATGGTAAGCATCGGTTCTGAAGGACAATGGGGTTGTGAAATGGATATGAATTTATTTGAACAAATTCATGCTGACAAGAATATTGATTACCTCACCATGCATATCTGGCCAAAAAACTGGAGTTGGCTGGATGTGAAAAATATGGCAGGAACTTTACAAAACAGCATTGACAAAACTGCTGAATACATGAACAACCACATGGCGGTTGCTCGCAAATTATCAAAACCAATTGTACTGGAAGAATTTGGATTCCCACGCGATCATCATAAATATGTGTTAACCGATTCAACATCGTTGCGTGACCGCTATTATGCTTCGGTATTCAAAAAAGTTCAACAATCTGCTGTAGATAAAGATGTGTTGGCAGGTTGTAATTTTTGGGCATGGGGTGGATTTGGACGCCCGAATGGAAAGCATATTTTCTGGGAAAAAGGAGACGATTACCTGGGCGATCCCGCGCAGGAAGAACAAGGACTAAATTCGGTTTTCAATACGGATGCAACTGTGGAAATAATAAAGAATTACTCCGATAGAATTCACGGAAAAATAACTTTGGTAGATGAAAATGCCACAGCTAAAACCCGGGCGCTTTTTGTGAACATGAAAAATAATCTCGATAAAGGCGTTATGATTGCCCATCAGGATGATGCAGCTTATGGCCATGACTGGTATGGAAAGCCGGGAGCCTCGGATGTAAAAGCGGTAACCGGCGATTATCCTGCTGTCAACGGGTGGGAACTTGGACATATTGAAATCGGAGCCGAATACAATCTTGATTCCATCTATTTCAGCGATATGAAACGTTTGATTCGCGATGTATACGAACGCGGTGGAATAAATACCATCAGTTGGCACGGGGATAATATTGCCACCGGCAAAACTGCATGGGATTGTGCTCAGGACACGGTGGTGAAGAGCATCTTGCCGGGAGAAATCAACCATGCCAAATTTCTGGTGTATCTCGACCATCTGGCAGTATTTTTTCATGATTTAAAAGACAAAAATGGTGACCCGATTCCCGTCATTTTCCGCATGTATCATGAACATACCGGCAGTTGGTTCTGGTGGGGAGCTAAACAATGTACACCCGAACAATACAACGAATTATACCGCATGACGGTGAAATATCTGCGTGACACCAAACAGGTTCATAATTTACTGTATGCCTTCTCTCCTGCCGATGTTGCTACTGAAAAGGAATATCTTGAACGTTATCCCGGCGACGAGTGGGTAGATATCGTTGGTTTCGACACCTATGCTTATGGCACTGAAGCCAAAGATATTGATCTTTACAAACAGAAAATGGCTACCGGATTGTCTATCGTAACAAAATATGCTGCTCAAACCGGCAAAATTCCAATCATGGCCGAAACAGGAATGGAAGGAATTAAAGTGAACGATTATTTTACAAAGATCCTGTTGCCGGTAATACAGCCTTATAAAATCAGCTATGTGCTTTTCTGGCGAAACGCTTTTAATAATCCGAATCATTTTTATGTCCCGTTTGTCGGACATGCATCGGCAGCAGACTTTAAAAAATTTACAGAGAATCCGGAAATTCTTCTGAACAAAGAAATTCAATCAATGTATAATGTTCAAAAATAATTCAATACAATCTATATCAGGATGATGCGATTCAAATATATTATTTTCCTGCTACTTTGCAGCCTTACAACCTCATTTGCACAGGATGTGGTTGTAACGGTTAATGCTGCTGATGGCATGAAAACCGTATCACCGTACATCTACGGTCGAAACAACAGTTTTGCCAATTCTTTTGGAACGGCTTCATCTGCTTCAGACATTGCATTTTACAAAGAAGCAGGATTAAGATTTGCCCGCGAAAACGGAGGAAACAATTCAACCAAATACAATTGGCGCAAAAAGATTTCGAGCCATCCGGATTGGTACAACAATGTTTACGATCACGATTGGGATGCATTGTCGCAAAATATAACAGCTAATGTCCCTGACATGCAGGTTATGTGGGCATTCCAGTTGATTGGGAAAGTGGCTTCGAATAAAAACAATAATTTCAACGACTGGGGCTACAATCAATCGCAATGGTGGAGCGGTTGTACTCAAAATCTGGCCGGAGGCGGAACCGTAAATTCCAGTGGCGGAAGTCAGGCTACAGTCAACGGAAATCCGGCTCTTTACACCATGGACTGGCCGGCAGATTCGACAGCAGAGATACTTAATCATTGGTTTGGAAATAATGGAATTGGACTGCATTCTGCAAATTTCCTCTATTGGGACATGGATAACGAGCCTGAAATCTGGAGTGGGACACATGATGATGTGATGCCAACACAATTAACAGCTTCGGCATTTATGGATAAATATTTTGCCGTTGCGAAAAAAGCCTGGGCACTGTATCCCGATATTAAGCTTTGCGGACCGGTTTGTGCAAACGAATGGCAATGGTACAAATGGGGTTCGGAAACTCTGAATATCAATGGAAAATATTATTGCTGGCTCGAATATTTTTTGAAACGGGTAGCCGACGAAGAAAACGCAACCGGCATCAAACTACTTGATGTGGTGGATATTCACTGGTATCCGGGAGAATCGGCAGATGCAGATGTATTACAGTTACATCGCATTTTCTACGATAAAACATACGTATATCCCGGAGCAAACGGGGTAAAAACCATAAATGGAGGCTGGGATACTTCTCAAACAAAAGAATATATTTTTCAACGTATTAATGATTGGTTAACACAGTATTTCGGAGCTAATAACGGTATTAAGATAGGATTGAGTGAAACAGGAATTAATTCATCAAATACCAATGTAAATTCTGTTTTGTATGCTTCCATGTTGGGGACATTTGCCAATAATGGAGTTGAATTTTATACGCCGTGGACATGGAATAAAGGCATGTGGGAAACGCTGCATTTATTTAGCAGGTATGCTAAAACGAATAGTGTCACAAGCACTTCAACCCTTGAAAATACAGTTTCAGCATATACAACTGTCAACAACAATTCCGATTCAATGACGGTAATTTTAGTGAATCGTGACTTAAGTTCAACACACAAAGTAACGGTCAATCTATCAAACTTTTCAGTAGCTGACGGAACTTACAACACCTTACAACTGTCATCGCTGCCAACAACTGAAACTTTTATTTCACACACTAATAATGCGTTGAAAAAAAGCACGGTAAATGTAGCCGGGAATTCATTCAACATCACTTTACCAGCGGTTTCTACAACGGCCATCGTCCTTAAATCGGTAACAGCGGGAATCGGGAATCAACAGACCGCTTCGGAAGAAATACACCTTTTCCCCAATCCGGCAAAGGAAAGCCTGAATGTCAGCATTGGATTGCAGGTCCCTGATCTGACTTATGTTTCAGTTTATTCGCAGGATGGAAAACTGATTGATGCTTTTAAGTATAATTATAATGGAAGTACTCCCATAAAAATCAATACAGAAATGTATGCTAACGGACTGTATCTGTTGAAAATAAAAAATAATAGTTTTTCGGGTTCTGAGAAATTTTGTGTTTTAAAGTAGTTTGAAGTTTATGTAATTGTAAGTGATGAGAATAAAATTGATTTTGTTGTTGTGTTCATTTGTTTCACTGCCTGTTTCTTCTCAGAAACAGGTAGCTGAAACCTTATCTGAAATACGTGAGCATTCGCTTTTGGATTTTGGTTGGCGCTTTGCGTTGGGAAATGCTTCCGATTTTTCAAAAGATTTTGGAACATCCACAAGCTACTTTACCTATTTTGCTAAAGCAGGATACGGAGATGGTGCAGCTGCTTCATCGTTTAACGACAGTACCTGGACTAATGTCGATTTGCCGCACGATTGGGCTGTGACATTACCTTTCTCCGGCTCGGCCAGTCATAGTCACGGATACAGAACCATTGGCTGGCAATACCCTGAAACTTCAGTGGGCTGGTATCGAAAAAAATTCATTATTCCGGCTTCCGATTTTGGACGGAAAATCAGCATTCAGTTCGATGGAATTTATCGGAATTCAACCGTTTGGGTCAATGGTTTTTACGTAGGTCACGAGCAAAGCGGTTATGCCGGATCGGTGTATGATATTACCGATTATCTGAATTATGGTGGGGAAAATGTTGTGGCTGTTCGCGTTGATGCAAGCATTGAAGAAGGCTGGTTTTACGAAGGAGCTGGCATTTACAGGCATGTATGGCTGAACAAAACCGATCGGCTTCACGTGGCACAATACGGCACTTTTGCAACTTCGGAGATAAACGGTGAAAATGCTGAATTGACAGTCCGTACAAAAGTTGAAAACCAGTACGATCAATCAAAAATATTTTCATTAGTTCAAACTTTATTGGATGCTAATAATCAAACTGTTATTTCTCAAAAACTGGAGAATATTGAATTGAAGGGAAATCTTGAAAGAACCTTTTTCCAAAAAATTAAACTGGAAAAACCCACCCTCTGGTCGCTTGAGAATCCTTATTTATATAAACTCAAAACATTGCTTGTTGCTGATGGAAAAGTGGTGGATACATACATAACCAACATTGGAGTTCGTACAGTTCGTTTCGATCCTGATCATGGCTTTTTCCTGAACGGAAAAAATGTAAAAATTATGGGAACCAATGACCATCAGGATCATGCGGGAGTAGGAACTGCCATTCCGGACGCTTTGCAGGAATTTCGCGTGAAAAGGCTGAAAGAAATGGGAAGCAATGCCATCCGTACTTCACACAATCCACCTACGCCCGAATTATTGGATGCCTGCGACCGTTTAGGAATGCTGGTACTGGACGAAAACAGGCTGATGGGGATTAACAAAGAACATTTCGATTTATTGGAACGGTTCATGGTTCGCGACCGGAATCATCCAAGTGTGATCCTTTGGTCGACAGGCAACGAAGAATGGGCCATTGAAAGCAATGAAAAAGGTGCACGCATTACTAAAACCATGCAGGAATTTGCACAAAAAATTGATTCATCACGTGCATTTACTGTTGCCGTTTCGGGTGGTTGGGACAATGGAAGTGGAAAAACAGCTCAGGTAATGGGTTACAATTATATCGTTCAGGGAAATATTGATGAACATCATGCCAGATTCCCCTGGCAAAGCGGTATTGGAACAGAAGAAAGCAACACCATTGGAACACGTGGAATTTATGTTGATGACAAAGCGAATGGTTGGATGGCTGCCACAAACAGGATGCCTGAAAATGTAGGTACAGAGTCGGGCTGGAAGTTCTATGCAGCGCGTCCATACTTATCCGGATTATTTTTCTGGACAGGATTTGATTACCGTGGTGAACCGAATCCACTTGCCTGGCCGGCTGTCAACTCACAATTTGGAATCATCGACTTGTGTGGTTTCCCAAAAGATATTTTCTATTATCTGAAATCGTGGTGGGGTAAAGAACCGGTAATTCATATCATGCCTCACTGGAACTGGAAAGGCAACGAGGGGAAAAATATAAAAGTAACCATTTACAGTAATGCGGAAGAAATAGAATTGCTGTTAAATGGAAAATCGTTAAGTAAAAAAACAATGGAAAAGAACGGACACCTTGAATGGGATGTGAAATACAAGCCCGGGAAATTAGTTGCCAAAGGGTTCGTCAATGGTAAAAATACTATTACAACGCAAGCAGAAACTACTGATGAACCATACAAAGTCGCACTTACACCGGACCGTTCGGAGTTGAACGCCGATGGAGAAGATGTAGCTGTGATTACTGTAAAATTAACCGATAAGAAAAACAGAATGGTGCCAACTGCAAACAATTTAGTCTCTTTTACATTGACAGGCCCCGGCAAAATAATCGGAGTTGGAAATGGTGACCCTGCTTCGCATGAACCTGAACAATTTACAGCAGATGAACAGTGGAAACGCAAAGCTTTTAACGGATTGGCACAAATTATAGTAAAATCAACCAAACAAGCCGGTGAAATAACTCTGAATGCTAACGCGGAAGGAATGATCCCGGCAACATTGAAATTGAATTCAAAATAAAACTTCATTATTTCAATATAAAAATAAAGAATTAAAAAACATAAATATGAGTGAATTTAATAACGCTTTGAATGAACTAAAAGCAAAACAGGATGCATTGTTGAGCATAGAGAACGAAAAAACAACTAATCATAACGGCATTTACAATCGGTACGTAAATCCAATTTTAACAGCCGCTCATGTCCCGCTTAGCTGGCGATTTGATTTTAATCCGAAAACCAATCCCTATCTTTTAGAGCGTATTGGTGTGAACGCCACATTAAATTCCGGTGCCATCAAATGGAACGGAAAATATATTCTTGTCGTTCGTGTTGAGGGTTATGACCGCAAATCCTTTTTTGCTGTAGCTGAAAGTCCTAACGGGGTGGATAATTTCCGCTTCTGGGACGAACCTGTAACATTACCAGAAACTGATGAACCCGATACAAATGTGTACGATATGCGATTGACAGCACACGAAGATGGATGGATTTACGGCATTTTCTGTAGCGAACGAAAAGATCCTGCTGCACCCGCCGGCGATTTAAGTTCGGCAGTTGCTGCAGCCGGTATTGTCCGTACAAAGGATTTTCTGACATGGGAGCGGTTCCCTGATTTAAAAACAAAAAGCCAGCAGCGCAATGTTGTTCTTCATCCTGAATTTGTAGAAGGAAAATACGCACTTTATACCCGTCCGCAGGATGGATTTATTGACACCGGAAGTGGTGGTGGAATAGGCTGGGCACTGGTTGACGACATTAGAAATGCTGAAGTAAAAGAGGAAAAAATTATCAATCACCGCTATTATCACACGATCAAGGAAGTTAAAAATGGCGAAGGTCCTCATCCCTTAAAAACTGAAAAAGGCTGGTTACATTTAGCTCACGGCGTACGCAATTGTGCTGCCGGACTACGTTATGTTTTGTATCTGTATCTCACAGATTTGCAGGATCCAACGAAACTGATTGCCGAACCTGCAGGCTATTTTATGGCTCCTGAAAACGAAGAACGTGTTGGTGATGTATCGAATGTATTGTTTAGTCCTGGCTGGATTGCGGATGAAGATGGAACTGTTTATATTTATTACGCTTCGTCAGATACACGTATGCATGTGGCAACTTCAACAATTGACAAATTACTTGATTATTGCATCAATACTCCTGCTGATGGATATCGGTCAGCTACTTCTGTTCAGGCAATAAAAGCACTGGTTAAGAAGAATAATAATCTTAAATAACAGAATAATTTACATACAATTTAAAAACATGAAACTCACAAAAATATTTTTCATTATAGCTTTGTTTGCCTCAATAAATCCGGTTCAGGCACAAAAATTCGAAGGTCTTGCGCTAACACCTCCAATGGGTTGGAACAGCTGGAATAAATTTGCCTGTAATGTTAGCGAACAACTTATCAAAGAAACGGCTGATGCCATGGTTTCATCGGGTATGAAAGATGCAGGATACGAATACATTATTATTGATGACTGCTGGCAGGTAAGCCGTGACAGTCTTGGCTTTATTGTGCCCGATCCTGTAAGATTTCCATCAGGAATTAAAGCTCTGGCAGATTATATTCATTCAAAAGGATTAAAATTCGGAATCTATTCATGTGCCGGCGCTCAGACTTGCGGCGGTCGTCCGGCCAGTCGCGGGCATGAATATCAGGATGCCATTTCGTATGCCAAATGGGGAGTGGATTATTTGAAGTACGACTGGTGTTACACCGAAAACATCAATGCCAAAGGTGCTTATACAACGATGAGAGATGCTTTGTATAGTGCGGGGCGGCCAATTGTTTTCAGCCTGTGCGAATGGGGTAATAACAAACCATGGCTTTGGGCGGATAAAGTGGGACACCTATGGAGAACAACCGGAGATATTTACAATTGCTTCGATTGCGTGGAAGATCATGGCGATTGGAAATCATTTGGAGCAATGCAAATATTAGACATGCAGGAGGGGCTGCGTCAATATGCAGGTCCCGGACACTGGAACGATCCCGACATGCTCGAAGTTGGTAACGGTATGCCATTGAATGAAGAGCGCGCTCATTTCACCATGTGGGCCATGCTGGCAGCTCCGTTAATTGCCGGAAATGATTTACGCAATATGACTAAAGAAACATTGAGTGTACTGACAAATAAAGAAGTTATAGCGATAAATCAGGATAGTTTGGGAATTGAAGGTTTTCGTGCAACTGTAAATGACAGCGTGGAAACATGGTTGAAACCTTTGAAAAATGATGAATGGGTGGTGGTTTTTCTGAATAGAAGCAAATTATCCAAAACACTCAGTCAGGATTGGAAGACTTTTTCTGTAACAGACGAATTTTCAAACCGGAAAATCGATACCACAGGGAAAGATATTTATTTACTTCGTGATTTATGGACGCAAAAATCAGTTGGCGATACCCGAAAAACATATAATGCGATGATTCCTGCACACGATGTTTTGTGTTTAAAATTGTCTGGAAAAAGTACAAAGTCAAGAAAATAGTACTCTTTTAGAAACATATTGACACTGTTTAAATAATCTTAATGTTCTAATTTTGCCTCATTATATTTAAAAAAATCACCTGAAATTAATACTAAAATCAAATCACTGATATGAATCTTCAAAAAATCAATTTAAAAGAAAAAATAGGTTACGGATTTGGCGACGCTGCATCTTCAATGTTCTGGAAAATTTTCGGAATGTATTCTTTATTTTTCTATACCGATGTATTTGGAATAACTGCTGCTGCAGCCGGTACTATGTTTCTTGTTGCGCGATTATGGGATTCATTCTTTGATGTTTTTGTCGGTATCATTAGCGATCGGACCAAAAGTCGCTGGGGCAAATACCGTCCATTCTTACTGTGGTTCGCGATACCTTTCGCAGTGATGGGAGTTATTACATTTTTCACTCCCGATTTTGGACAAACAGCAAAATTAGTCTATGCTTACATCACCTATTCACTGATGATGATAGTATATTCATTAATCAATGTCCCGTATGCTTCATTGTTAGGCGCTATTTCATCAGATACGAAAGAACGTAACTCGCTTTCATCCTATCGTATGTCCTTTGCTTTCATTGGCAGTTTTGTAACCTTCATGCTATTACAACCGCTGATTGACTTTTTTTCAAAAACCTTTGATGCAAATGCCTTTCAAAAAGCTTCAAATGCAGTAGAATCGAGTGTCAGCACTTCTACCATTGGTTGGGTTATGGGTGTCGGTTCAATAGGAATTATATGCGTAGTACTATTTTTATTGTGCTTCAGCTGGACAAAAGAAAGAGTTACTCAGATAGAAAGCGACGAAAATGTTTCTATCAAAAAAGATTTAAAAAACCTATTACACAATGCTCCATGGTGGATTTTAGTTGGTACCGGATTAGCCGCTTTGCTTTTCAACGCGGTAAGAGACAGTGTCGCGATTTACTTTTTCAGGGATTTTGTAAAAGTAAATTATCGAATGTCCGGAACAGGTTGGGATATGACTACCATTTATTTTCTTGTCGGTCAGGCTGCTAATTTAATCGGAGTAATGGCTGCTCCTTCCATCTCGGCAAAATACGGAAAGAAGAAAACATATATGATTGCAGTTTTGATCGCAGGAGTTTTAAGTACCGGATTTTACTTTATTCCGAATAATATCGCCTGGATTCTTGCATTTCAGTTTATGATTTCGCTTTTTGCAGGTTATGTTTTGCCACTTTTGTGGTCAATGTTTGCCGACATTGTAGATCATCAGGAGTTGCTGACAGGCCGACGGGCAACGGGACTGATTTTCTCTTCCTCTTCCATGTCCCAAAAATTAGGTTGGGCTTTGGGTTCTGCCATGAGCGGCTGGATTCTTGCCATATTCAAATATGCTCCTGATGCTTTGCAACAAAGCTCCGAAACTCTTTTTGGCGAGCATATAATGATTAGTCTGATGCCTGCCCTGTGTGCTATACTTGCTTTTGTGGGCATGCTGTTTTATCCGCTTTCCGACAAAAAAGTGAAAGAAATTTCAGAACAACTTAATCTTAAAAGAACTAATTTTAAATCCAAATAAAGAATATTCTATCGTTAAATGACTGTTATCTATCCTTTTATAAAAACGCAGGGGAATAAACGGTTTATTTAAATATTGATCTACAATAATAAATTTTTCACGAATTAATTCAGAGCAAAAAATTATATGCAGTACGGACATTTTGATGATGAAAGACGAGAGTACGTCATTACTAATCCACGAACACCCTGGCCATGGATAAATTATCTGGGTAATGAGGATTTCTTTAGTTTAATTTCCAATACCGGAGGCGGATATTCTTTCTACAAAGATGCAAAGTTCCGCAGGATTACCCGCTATCGTTACAATAACGTACCAATGGATAGTGGTGGGAAATACTTCTACATCAACGATGGTGAATCAGTTTGGAGTCCGGGTTGGAAACCATGCAAAACAGAACTCGACAGTTACGAATGTCGCCATGGGATGAATTACACCACCATAAAAGGAGTGAAAAATGGTATTGAAGCAGAAGCTTTGTATTTTGTGCCGTTGAAAACATGGGCCGAAGTACAAAAACTAACTTTGCGCAATACTACTAACGAAGTAAAAATGCTGAAAATTTTCTCTTTCGTTGAATGGGCTTTGTGGAACGCCGCCACTGATATGGAGAATTTTCAACGTAATTTTTCGACAGGTGAAGTGGAAATTGAAGATTCGGTACTCTATCACAAAACAGAATACAAAGAACGTCGTGACCATTATGCTTATTATTCGGTAAATGCTCCAATTCAGGGCTTTGATACCGACCGCGAATCATTCTTCGGGTTGTACAATGGTTTTGATGAGCCGCAAACCGTACTCGAAGGCGCTCCACGGAACTCCGAAGCTCACGGTTGGTCGCCTATCGCTTCGCATTACGTGGAAGTGAATTTACAACCCGGTGAATCAAAAGATCTGGTCTTTGTGCTGGGTTATGTTGAAAACAGTCCCGAAGAAAAATGGGAAAGCAAAAATATCATCAATAAAACAAAGGCAAAAGCGACTATTGCGCGTTTCGATACTGCTGAAAAAGTAGATGCTGCCTTGGCAGAATTAAGAACATATTGGGACAATTTATTGAACGTATTTTCCATAAAAACCAACGAAGAAAAACTGGACAGAATGGTAAATATATGGAATCAGTACCAATGTATGATTACATTTTGTTTCTCACGTTCGGCATCATTCTTCGAAAGCGGTATAGGACGTGGTATGGGTTTCCGCGATTCTAATCAGGATCTGGTGGGATTTGTCCATCAAATTCCTGAAAGAGCACGTGAGCGTATTATTGACATTGCTTCCACACAATTTGCGGATGGTGGTTGTTATCACCAATATCAACCGTTGACTAAAAAAGGGAACAATGAAATCGGGCAGGGATTCAACGATGACCCTATGTGGCTAATTTTTGGGACAACTGCTTACATCAAAGAATCGGGCGATTTTTCGATACTCGATGAGCCCGTACCGTTTGACAACCAAGATGGTTCGGAAGTATCACTTTTCAGGCATCTTACCGTTTCTTTCGATCATGTGGTGAACAACCTCGGACCTCACGGGTTACCTTTAAGCGGACGTGCCGACTGGAACGATTGTTTAAACCTGAATTGTTTCTCAAACGATCCGAACGAAAGTTTTCAGACCACCGAAAATAAATCGGAAGGCAGTCAGGCTCAAAGTTTAATGATTGCCGGATTGTTTGTGGTTTACGGACGTGATTACGTGGAATTGTGTAAAACCATTGGAAACGTAGCTGAAGCGGATCGTGCTCAAAAGCATATTGATGACATGGTGGAAGCCATTAAACTGAACGGCTGGGATGGTGAATGGTTTCTCCGGGCATACGATTATTTTGGCAACAAAGTAGGTTCCAACGAGAATGAGGAAGGAAAAATCTTTATTGAGTCAAACGGTTGGTGTACCATGGCGGGAATCGGACTGGAAGAAGGGATGGTGGCTAAAGCGCTGGATGCGGTTAAAGAACGTTTGGACTGCGAACACGGTATCGTGCTCAACAATCCGGCTTATACAAAATACTATATCGAATATGGCGAAATTTCGAGCTATCCCCCCGGTTATAAGGAAAATGCAGGAATCTTCTGCCACAATAATCCGTGGATAATGATTGGCGAAACAGTTCAGGGTCGTGGTGACAGGGCCTGGGATTATTTCCGTAAAATCTGTCCTTCCTACACTGAAAACATAAGCGATTTACACAAAGTTGAACCATATGTGTATGCTCAAATGATTGCAGGTAAGGATGCTTTCCGTCCCGGTGAAGCAAAAAATTCATGGTTAACAGGAACAGCGGCATGGAATTATTATGCCATAACTCAATACATTCTTGGTATCCGGCCAACTTATAGTGGATTGATTATTGATCCATGCATTTCACCCGAATGGAAAGAATTTGAAGTAACGCGTAAATTCAGAGGAGCTACATATCATATTAAAGTAAAAAATCCGAATGGAGCCATGAAAGGTGTTACTTCCATTAAAATTAATGGAAAGATAATTGAAGGAAATATCATACCATTGCTCGCAGCAGGTGATACTTACGCTGTAGAAGTAGTTATGTAACCATTAATTCAGAAAATGGAGGTAGAATAATCTTAAAACTTAATCTGTAATAATAAATTAATTTACCGTCAAACGGCGGATTTTGTGTCATGAAATACGAATTATTACAACTCAGACAAGAACTCAAAGAGGAATTAACACACAATATTTTACCATTTTGGATGAATAAAATGGTTGATAATAAACAAGGTGGTTTTTACGGTCAAATTACCGGAAAAGATCAGCTTATCTCCGATGCTCCAAAAGGTGGAATATTAAATGCACGCATTCTCTGGTCATTTTCGTCGGCCGCCATTCATTTAAATAATCCGCTTTATATTGAATATGCACAACGGGCAAAAGACTATATATTTAAATACTTCTTTGATCCTACAAACGGCGGAACCTATTGGATGTTAAATGCTGACGGAACTCCGGCCGACACAAAAAAACAAATTTATAGTCAGGCATTTTTTATTTATGCTTTAGTTGAATACTACCGTTTTACGGGAGAAAAAGAAAGCCTTGATAAGGCAATTGAATTATTTAATCTGATAGAGAAATACAGCTTTGATAAAGATCAGAACGGTTATTTCGAAGCTTATAGCTCTGACTGGAAATTGCTGGAAGATTTACGTCTCAGCGATAAAGATGAAAATGAGAAAAAAACAATGAATACTCATCTTCATATTCTGGAAGCATATACAAATCTTTATCGGGTATATGATGATCCGTTGCTTGAAAAGCAACTCCGAAATCTGATTGAGATTTTTATTCATAAAATAATAAATAAAAATACACATCACCTCGATCTGTTTTTTGATGAAAACTGGGAATGTAAATCCACTTTATTTTCCTATGGACATGACATTGAGGCCGCATGGTTACTCGATGAAGCTGCAACTGTTCTTGGTGATATTGATTTACTAAAAAAAGTTCAGTCAGTATCGCTTAAAATTGCCGATGCGGCTGCTGAAGGTTTGATCGGGAACGGAGGAATACTTAATGAAAAAAACTTTGATACAGGTCATATTGATATGAATTGCGATTGGTGGCCACAGGCAGAATCAATGGTTGGCTTCTATAATGCTTATGAATTAAGTAAACACGATCATTATGCTGAGAAGGTACTCAATGCATGGGAATTTGTCAAAGAATTTATTATTGACAAAACCAACGGAGAATGGCACTGGGCAGTTTCTTCAACGGGTGAAATTGATTATTATGGAGACAAAGCCGGATTTTGGAAATGTCCGTATCATAACAGCAGAATGTGTCTGGAATTAATTGACAGAATTGGAGAGTCAATAACCCGCTGACTTTATAATAGTTATCCCTTTCACAAAACACACAAATACCATGAAATTAAATAGACTATCCTTCCGGAAAAATTCAGGCTATTTCTTTCTGTCAATACTGCTGATTTTTGTATTGTCCTCATTTAATGCGCCCAAAAACTCACCGGTAACAAATAATGGCAAACTTCAGGTTATCGGCACACAGTTATCCAACGAAAAAGGGAATCCACTTGTACTATCCGGAGTAAGTCTCGGCTGGCATAACCTTTGGCCACGCTTTTACAACAAGAATGTTGTAAATTGGCTGGCTACAGATTGGAAATGCAATGTTATACGTGCTTCTATGGGTGTTGGACTTGACGACAGTTACCTGGAAAATCCTGATTTTGCTTTAAAATGTATGTCTACTGTAATTGATGCCGCTATTAAAAATGGCATTTACGTAATAATCGATTTTCATAGTCATAAACTTCATACTTCCGAAGCTAAAACATTTTTTACGCAAATGGCAATTAAATATGGAAAATACCCAAATATAATTTATGAAATTTGGAACGAACCCGATTATTATTCGTGGACAGTCGTAAAGCAGTACTCTGAGGACCTTATTTCCACCATACGGAAAATTGATACTGATAATCTTATTTTGGTCGGAAGTCCGCATTGGGATCAGGATGTAGATTCAGTGAGTTTAAATCCGATATCGGGTCAAAAAAACATCATGTACACTATGCATTTCTATGCCGGAACGCACAAAAAATGGCTGCGGGACAGAACAGACAAGGCAATTTCCAGTGGAATTCCCATATTCATTTCAGAATGTGCCGGGATGGAAGCATCAGGCGATGGCCCAATAGACAGGCAAGAGTGGAAGGCCTATCAGAATTGGATTGGGGAGAAAAAATTAAGTTGGATTGCATGGTCCGTTTCTGACAAAAACGAAACCTGTTCAATGCTTTTACCGCGTGCTTCGTCCAATGGTAACTGGACAGAAGATGTAATTAAAGAATGGGGTCAACTGGCACGCGAAAGCGTCAAAGCCGGAAAAAATCATTAAATCATAATTTCTTTCATATTGCTTCAACGAAATTTTAAACAAGGAAATGATATTTATTAAATGATTATTTGTATCATTGCAAACCATGAATCATGATAATTATGCATCCATCAAACGTATTTCGTGAAGTAACACCACTTTCAGAAGAAGATTGTTTTGTGATAATTAATCGTACCAAAACAGAATTTTCTTACCCGGTTCATGTCCATCCTGAATATGAATTGAATTTCATTGAAAATGCAAAAGGAGCTCAACGTGTTGTAGGCGATTCAATAGAAGACATTGATGATTTGGAACTTTGTCTTATTGGAAATGAAAACCTGGAACACGCATGGATGAATCATCTTTGTGAATCAAAAGAAATACACGAAATAACAATCCAGTTCCACAAGGATTTGTTTTTAGAAAGTTTATTAAACAAAAAACAATTCCATACCGTATCAGTGATGCTTGAAAATGCAAAAAAAGGTATGGTTTTTTCCCGACCTGTCATAGAAAAAGTAAAAACCAGATTAGATTTGCTTTATCGAAGCCAGAGTGGTTTTTTTTCTGTTCTGGAATTATTATCAATATTGTATGAGCTTTCCATCGATCAAAACTCAAGAATTCTTTGCAGCAGCACTTTTAACAAACAGGATGAATCCTCTGACAGTCGTCGCATTCAAAAGGTTATAAATTATCTGAACAGTAATTATCAGAATGAAATCAGGTTATTGGATGTGGCCAACTATGTAAACATGTCCGAAGTGTCTTTTAGTCGTTTTATGAAGAAAAGAACCGGAAAAAATTACATTGAATATCTTAATGACCTGCGTTTAGGAATTGCCTCACGCTTTTTGGTAGATACAACAAAAACCATTTCCGAAATCAGTTTTGAATGTGGATTCAATAATTTATCCAATTTCAACCGGATATTTAAAAAACGAAAAGGATTTACCCCTAAAGAGTTTCGTGAAAACTATTCAAAAATGAGAAAACTGATTTAAAATTAAAAAGTCAAATTAATCCAAAAGAAAAAGGCTGCTTCAATTATTATGAAGCAGCCTTTACTCTCTCTTAATCTAAACATTAAACACTTAAAAAAATCTAAATCAACACATTCAATTTAGTGCAAAATTATACGACTTGTTATCTGTTCGTTTGATATTTTCACTCTTACGATATATACGCCTGAAGTCAGATCTTCTGTTATTGTAGTAGTTCCGTTAGCATTACATAATTCTTCTTTTACAAGTAATCCGCTTGTAGCGTTATATACTTTTACAGAACCTCTTTCATTACTCAAATTTTGGATAAATAATGTTTTTTGAGCACTGTTTATCAACAATTTACTATTCTTCTTAATTTTCTTGTCTTTCTTGGCATTCGTTGGGAACGGATCTGTGCTTACTGTATCAACAGGAGTAGTATCCACTGTATCTACAGGAGTAGTTACTGTAGTATCAACAGGAGTAGTGGATGCAGTGTCTGTATTTTCAGCACCCGGGAGAGTTGTCAATAAAATAAATCGTTTTACAGGTTCATCGGTATGTTTTGCTGTAAAAGTGTAAGTTGTACCAGTGGTATAAACATCGATAACCTGATCAGTTTGCAAATCTTTTAAATAAAGATTCTTACATTGATTTGCCAATAACTGGTTTGTGAAAGTAAGTGTGTAAACACTGTCCTGACCAGCTCTGAAACCAATATAAGTACTATCAAATGTAGGAACTGCA
>MTLE01000866.1_pt1 | contig 19183 bp, 20 predicted proteins | sample 1982461 | NCBI WGS metagenome assembly MTLE01 (sample SAMN05712605, study PRJNA340218) | biofilm metagenome | isolation source: sample SPL anode biofilm adapted to -200 mV | place: USA | collected 2012-02-03
CCATGCCGGTCTGGTACCGGATGATGGCTCCATAGATGTAGGTTGGATAGCCTTGCACCCAGCCCAGGCATACGAACATGAGGGCTACTCCGATCCCGATTGCGACCGTGTTCAGTGCGGTACGCCTCTTGTTCCTGAGGACATTGCGCGCAGCGAGGCCAAACATATTCATCGTAGACTCCTAGGCGCCCTTGAGCGCATCGACGACCGAGGACCGCGTTCCCTCGAAGGCCGCATACAGGCTGCCGACCACGGCGATCAGGGCACCGAAGAGGATATCTTCGAGCGTTGTGATGATATTCAGGCCGAAATACATGACATCGCCTCCTCCGAAGATGTGGCTTGCCGCGCCGATGGCGAGTCCGTGACTCGTCAGGAAGAGAATGACGGGGAAGGCCAGCACGGCGCCCAGTATCGATCCCGTGAGCCCCTGCGCCACACCTTCGGCGAGAACAAGAAAGCCCTGTTGCCGGCTTGTCATGCCAATGGCCCGGAGCGTTCCGTATTCCCTCTGTCGCTCGAAGACGTTCATGAGTATGGCGTTGGTGATTACCGTGGCGGCGACGATGAGGACGAAGAAGTTGATGACAAGCATGAAATAGCCGAAAACATGGATGATCGCAAGGAGGCCGCCCTGCATCTCCTGCCAGGTGCGGGCAGCGCACTGCTCGGCCTGCAATAAGGCGAGCGCCGAGGCCCGCAGGGGCGCGGCTTGCTCTGGATCCTTGAGGCGCAACCAAAGCTCGGAGACTCCCGACGTGCCCAGCAGTTCGGCCGCGGTTCCCGCATCTACGAAGGCGGTCGCCGCGTCGAACTGGCTGTCGTCGGTGCGGAAGACACAGACCACAGGAAGTTCGCGATAGGATGGCGCATCATAGGCGTCCTGGACCAGGACCGTCAGCCTCTGCGCGTCGGGAGAACCCAGGAGCTCGAGCGCCCTCCTCGATACGGCGATTCCGGGGCCCGAGAAGGGGAAGCCGCCGCGCAAGCTCCCCTTGGAGACCTGCGAGAAGAATCCCGTGCCCTGCTCCACCCCGTACATCCCAAGTGGGAGATTCTTGCTGCCCGCCATGATGAGGGCGCCAAAGCGGATCACCTTCTCGACGCGAGCCACCCTGGTGTCCGAGTTCAGGCTTCGGGCCACCGTATCGGCATCGACATCCGGAATGAGATTTCTGGGCTCGAGTGGATCAAGGGCGTCGAGCCGCGCCTTGCGCTCGATCAGCAGGTGCGGGCTCTCATGGAGAATCTTCCTGTTCATCCGCTCCTTCGTGCCTTGGACCCAGCCGGAGACGAATTCCATGACGAAGACCGAGAGCGCGACAGTCAGGACTATGAGGGCCGTTCGTTTCGGCCGCCTGAGGACCGAGAGCCAAGCCATCTTGCCGAGCATCAGGCGGCCCCCCCCTCGATCTCCCCGTCGCGAAGCCTAACGATGCGTTTCGCGAAACTCATCACCCGTGGGTCATGGGTGGAGAAGATGAAGGTGACCCCCTTCTTCTCGTTGAGTTCCTTCATTGCCTGCAGGATAGCCTCGCCGGTTACTCCGTCGAGGTTGGCTGTAGGCTCGTCGGCTATTACGAGCCTGGGCTCGTTGGCCAGGGCCCGCGCAATCGCGACGCGTTGCCTCTGGCCGCCGGAAAGCTCGTCAGGCTTGTGTGTGGCGTACTCCTCGAGCCCGACAAGGGCGACCAGCTCCTCGACACGCCGTTTCCGCTCGATCCTGGGCCTGCGGCTGAGCATGAGGGGTATTTCTATGTTCTCCGCGATGCTAAGGACGGGAACAAGATTGAAGCTTTGGAAGATGAAGCCGATCTTCGCGAGCCGCAAGGCGGCCTCGGCATCATCTCCGATGGCCGAGATCGCCAGACCGTCGAAAATGATCGTACCCGATGTTGGTCTGTCGATGCAGCCGATCAAGTTGAGCATCGTCGTCTTGCCGCAACCCGAGGGGCCGACGATGGATGTGAACTCGCCCGCCTCCACGGATAGACTGACGCCTTTGAGCGCATGAATAGTCGTGCGTCCCAAGGAATAATCCTTGAAGACATTGTCTATCTCTATGAGGGCCATAGAATCCTCCTTCGTTAGAACGATATCTCCACGCCGGTTCGAAGTTCGAGCCCGGGCATTCCTGCAGCCATAGCCATCGTGTTGAACTCACCCTGTGTGTCGCCCGCGACGCCCTGCACTTGCAGGAAAAGACCGGCGTCACCGATATAGACCTCTGCTCTTGCGGCCGCAGTCAGGCTTCCCCAGGGCAGGGCGAAGTCGAGATCCACCGCTAGCGAAAAGGCTTTCGCATTCTCAAGGTAGACCGAAAGCTCCGCATACTGTCTGCCGTAGTAAGGCGCGAAAGGCAGGTTCGACAGCTCGTCGGGCGTGCTTGTCGCGAGGAGTTCGGCGATTTCCGACTCGTTCCTCCCAGGGAAGATGCCGCGATAGGCTACACCGAGATCGAGCGAGGTTTGTCCTATGCCCATGCTCTTTCGAAGCTCCGCGCGGAGCGACGCGCTGGGCCTGTCGATCGCGCCGCCCAGCGGAAGCGAAAGCGCCGCCTCGAGTGAGGTAAGTATGGACAGCAGGGGCAAGGATAGATAGCCGATGGGCCGCAACTCGCCTTCGCCCGCGCCGGAGGCATAGAGTCCGGCAGCCGCATCGAGAATACCCGGCGAGTATCGAACCAACGCGCCTGAGTCCAGGCCCGAGAAGCCCGAGAGCTTGCCCGTCCTGGCGATGCGGTCGGCGGAGAGGAGCGCGAGGACCGATAGATCCTGAGTGGGTGTCCATTCGGCATCAAGCCCCCAGTAGCCACTCATGCCCTCGGCCCTCGCGAAGGGATCGATTGGCGATCCAAAGACAGCGATGCCGAAATTCCGCAGAAGGATTCCGCCACGAACCGCGAGGGTCGGCGTCGGAACAAGGGCCGTCTCGGCCTCTCTGACCTCGAGTTCGAGCGCGTCCGAGTAGTCCATCGGATCGATGCCAGAGCTCCTGTCGCCCTGAGCGTAGGCCCCGAGCCGAAGCCGGAAGAGGGCCGTGGGGCCTTCGGCCGACAGCCGCAGATCGGACTCGAGCCCGGCCATTGGCCCGGGATTGCCGAGGCCGCCATCGGGCCTTGCGGGATAGGAGAGATCCGCAAATATCGAAGCAACTCCCGATGCTCCAAGGACGATGCCATCGCCAGGATCGGCGAAGAGCGGGAGACCGAATCCTGCGATAGCCGCGGCTGCGGCGCATATTCGAATGAACCTTCGATTCGAGCTCATCGAGTCAGCCATGACTGATTGAACATTGCGTCAGGAAGATCGGTTCTCTCTCGAAGATCGCTCATCAAGACGACGCTCTTCTCTCCGGTGCCGGCGGCGCTCGTCATCACCATCCGACGGGGGCGCAGCCTTCCTGCGGTACTCGCGAAATCGGATAGATCCATCACCTTGAGCGGGAGGCCGCTCTTGGCGAAGTAGTCGATCCTGAGTGGAAGGAGATCGCCCTTCTTCAGATAGACCCGGATTTCGCCGTATGGAACGTCTCGGCGGAGCGCCTTGCCACTGATGATCCACACCTCGGCCTGCCCGAAGTCGGGGTGATCCACCACTCCCGAGCCTGCAAGGCTTGCCTGATAGTCGTTCGACCACGAGGGGTCGCCGATGTCGTTGTTCGAGAAGGCGCTTCCCTGGAATGATTCTCGCGGCGACAGCCGCAACGGGGTACGCGACCCGGCTCTGGGGCTGTACATCCACAAGGCGCCATCGGTCTGGAGCAGACGCGTACCCTTCAGCCTCGCCGGCGCGAGAAACTCGATGAAGGAACCGCGTCCCGATTTATGCGAGACCTGCATCTCCATGGTCGTGGATGCCTCGCCCGGTCGTTCCGTGCTGATGGCCACGGTTACGCTGAAGCTTGCGGGATACATGGCCGCGTCGGCAGCCTGCATGGCGGCGGTCGGATCGGGCCCATCTGCCCAGGTGCTGAACGGCGCCGCGCTGACGACGAACGCGGTGATCATCGCGATCATCGTGGAGGAGAAGCGCCTGGCATGGCTATGCATCAATTCTTGCCTTCCTTTCTCGATCTCGAAGTAAGAAGTTCCTCCATTACACCCAGGTAGGCGTTGAACTCGGTCTTGCCCCGCCTCGTCAGACGATAGACCGTCTGCGCCCTTATCCCGGCTATCTCCTTGCGCTTCTCTACATAGCCGCCTTCGATAAGCCGCTCGAGGTGGGAGTATATGGCGCCGTCCGTCGCGTCGAGCCTTTCCCGAAGGGTGGTGAAAGCGGCGTATTCCTCCATGTACAGCAGCGCGACTATGGCGAGGCGCGACTTCTCGAAGAAGATGCCGTCGAAGCGGGCAAAGGGATCAGCCACGCTGCCGCCTCTCGATCAGATATATGTGCAGCCCGGAGACAGCATAGAGGATCGCGGCGAAGAGTCCTGCGGCCAGGTAGAGACCCGGACCCGTGGCGTCGGCAAATTCGAAAAGAAGGCCGACTGCGATGCCAACGAAGGTCTCGATGAACAGCGATCCATAGGAAATCTGCGCGTAGAATACGATGGGGAGGGAGGCGAAGAGCACCGTAATGCCGGGTGTCAGCGATACCAGGGCGAGGCGGACGACGACGACAACGATCACGATGCTGGAGGCGATGAAGCTCAAGATCGCGCCTCCCAGCCGCCGGTTGAACAGCGGCAGGGACCGCCTTCTGGAGTTGAGCGCCCATGATACGCTTTCCACGATGGCGCCGAGGAGCAGCGCGGGCAGCTCGATCCAGACGAGGGCCGTCCTGATGTCAATAGAAATGGATATATAGAGCTCATAGTGGATGATTGAGGCCGCGGCCACGATGGCGGCCCATACAATGAAGGCCCAGGGATGGATCAAGGATATATCGTCTGCCTCGGTAAGTAGCTGCCGGATGGCCTTGATGTCCTCGGCCCGGTCATCAATCTCTTTCTCTTTGGCTTCTTCCACCAGAAACTCCTTTGATGTTAAACTTTGTAATACAAAGTAACTTCAAGATGTAAAGTAGCTTCTTCGGGGAAGTTCGTCAAGAGGGGCAATCCTGTTGCGCGGCAAGGCGGTTCCAAAGTGCCCTGCAGGACTCGGCCTCGTGTCTCGTCATGCCAGGCCGATGGCGGCGCTTCCGCGGACATCCTGTCCGCTCTTCTCATCGCCGAATGGCGCGTTACCCATCAAATCCGTCCAGCCCCTGAAAATGGAAAGACCCGATCGGAAGAACCGATCGGGTCTATCAGAAGTAGGGCTGGACGGATTTGGTCTCCGGTCGTGCGCGTGCTGTGCGCTCCCTGCGACCCGCCTCCGCACCTCTCGGCGCATCCCTGCGTCTCGCCCTCGCTATGCGCTCGGGACGGCGCTGCGGATCAAATCCGTCCAGCCCTTGAAAATGGAAAGACCCGATCGGAAGAACCGATCGGGTCTTTCAAAAGTCGGGCTGGACGGATTTGAACCGTCGATCTCTTGGTCCCGAACCAAGCGCGCTAGCCACTGCGCTACAGCCCGTAAAAAAATCCCGCCGCGAGGCGGGATTCGGGAGCGACGGGGCTTGAACCCGCGATCTTCGGCTTGACAGGCCGACGCGATAAACCAGCTTCGCTACGCCCCCAATGTCATCGCTGACAGGACGGCACTATATCGGCCGGCATGATTTGTGTCAAGAGGAGCGTCTGGGGCGGCGCGAAGGCCCCGATCTCCTGCCTGCCGGCGCCCCCGGCTTGCGGGATTGATGGGGGGTATCACGACCGGTGGACCGAGGCGCAGTAGGCGCGGGTCTGCCCGGCGTATGGGCCGCAGCGTCCGGGGCAGCGGCCGGAGGCGTCACACTGGCCGGCGGCGCGGCGCCCATCGCCGGAATGGCTCCGTCGTACGCCTTCAATATCACGGCGTTTGACTTGGGGTCGCGCTCGGTGGCAGTCACCGGTATGGCACCGTCGAGGAGCGCGATGGTGCCCGAAGGCATGTCGGCAAGCGAGCCACGGGCCAGGGTGTAGCCAGTCTTCGTACAGGCGTAGCGGCCCAGCCCGCCGTCGGGCAGCCTGAATGAATCGGTGATGATGCGGACGGAGCGGTCGGCAGGGTAGGCTTGTGGTGTGCCCTCCTGAGCCGCGGGCTCGGGCTGCATCAGGAGCCATGAAGCTATCAGTCTGTCCTTGGGCAGGCCAGCGGACTCGGAGAAGGCCAAGAGGCGCTGTGGAGCCGCGCCAGGATCGATGACGAAGTGGCACCACGGCGCCTTGGATCGCCCGCGGGCCGTGACGACCCGCTCGAGCGTGCGGTCATGGGAGGGGCGCTGCTCTTCTTCGTCGTCCTTCCTGAAGGCTCCGCTCAGGAAGGCGCCAGCCATCGGGCAGGCGGCGTCGTGGGGGCAGGGGGCGATGGGCCGGCCGCCTGCGAGCAGTGTGGCCTCGCGGAGCGACGCGAGCATCGCGCCAGAGCGCGGGTCACCCGGCTCGACGATCAGGAATCTGCCATCCGGCTTGGTACGCGCCGCCAATGAAGCGGCCAGCATCTCGCCGCGTTCGGCCAGCGAACCCTTCAGCCTCCAGAAGCCTTCATTGAACACGTTGGCCGCCGTCACCAGGGCGTGGCGCTGGTGGTCGCCCCCGTCCGGCGCTATCGAGAAGGCTTCCTTGCGCAGCTCGACCGTCCAGGTGAACGGCATGCCGGCACGCAGAGCCAGGCCTTCCAGAATGGAGGTGCCCAGTTCCATGACGCGGCGCACGCGATCGACGCACGTTATGGCAAGCGGCAGCCCGCGCAGGTCCGGCCTTGCTATCCAGAGCGCTATCGGCACGGTCAGCGGACCGGAGCCTATGTCGAGCACCTGGTCACCGGAGGCCAGGCCCAGATCGAGGCCGGCAAGGATGGGCGCCAGCCGTACGACGTTCCAGGGCAGGAAGTACCGCAAGTAGGCCGCCAGCCGCGCCGGCTCGCCGATGTAGTCCGCCTGCCGCGTCGACTTCTCGCTGGTCAGCTCTCGCCACAGCTCCAGTACATCACGGCGTATGTCCTTGCGGCGGCCCGACGGCAAAGGAGAAACCTCCTCGATGATGTCGAGCAGTGATGATACGAGCCTGGACATCTCGGCGCTGGCCCTGGGGATCGACGATTCGACTATCAGCCGCGGCGTCGTGGGCCGGTACACGACGCGGGGAGGCGAAATCCAGCGCGGCCGCTCTGGTTTGCCGTGGTCGCCATGGCGATGCGCAGGAGAGCTGCCCCGTGGCCTGGGGCTGTCGTGCCGTTTGTCGTTCATACGCCGACTATCGCATGACAGGCGCCGGAGCGCAAGGTCGCCTGCGCCGCGGATTTCCGGCCGGGCACAAAAAAAGGCGCCCGCGCGAGCGGACGCCTTGTCTGAACCGTTTCTATCGGCTAGAGGATCAGCTTGGCGCCGAACACCCACTTGAAGGGCATGACCGGCCAGGAGAAAATCTCCACTCCAGAGTTGGTCTGTGAGTAGAGCGGCTTGTCGCTCTGGACATTCCACATGCCCTTGGCGAAGATGCCTATGCCGCCGAGGTTGATGCCGAGGCCAAATCCAAAATCGGTATAGATCGAGCCGAACAGCGGATCGTCTGTCAGGTCTGGATAGACCAGACGGGCTGCAGCCTTGTCCTTGTAGTCATAGGCTATTTCGCCCACGCCGGCCTGCAGGAAGGGGTCTATGAAGGATCTGCCGCCCAGGATGTGGTAGGAGAGGAAGAAATTGACATCATAGTTCCACATGTCCAGGCCATAATCAGGAGACAGAATATCAGAATTAGAATACGTTTGCTGGTTGAACGACAGGCCAAGCCCGAGCTTGTGCAGTATCAGTTCGCCATAGCCGCCCCAGTACACGCCGGTGCCATCCTTGAAGTCGGACCAGGCCTGGCTCAGTGTCGGGAGGTTGCCGCTGGCATCCTTCTCATAGTACTGCACGCCGGTAATACCCAGTACGATCTGGCCAAAGGCGCCGGTGGTCAACAAAGCTACGATGGCAAGCACCAGTAGCGTTCGCTTCATCATGAATGTCCTCCTTGCGCACGACCGCGGCATCACCGCTGTGGTGCATACCAGTATCATAGCCCGCTTCCGGCAAAAAAACCAAGGCCGAAAGCAAGAACGCCTGCCGGCGGTTGTTGACGAGGGCAAAGAGCGATACTATTGGTATCGATTGGTTGTTACACAATTCGATGAAAGACAAGGAGTCGCAATGATGAAGCGAAATGCATCGATACTGGCCATCCTGATGGCCTTTGGGCTGGTGGTTGGCGCCTACGCCCAGGCCAAGGCCACGCTGACGGTCATAGCCAGTGAAGGGCCGGCCCAGGTCATACTGAATGGCAAGCTCCTGGGAGTCGGCAATCCGAGTTTCAAGGCCCAGGTGGCCGTTGGAACCTACGACCTGATAGTCAGGAAGCCAGGCCTGCCCGAGTTCAGGCAGCGCATCACGGTGGGGCCGGGCGGGCTGACCATCAATGCCACGCTGGGCAACGCCCCGGTCACGATGCCGCCGCCGGTCGTGACACCGCCTCCCGCGGTCAACTACGTGCTTACCATCAACTCGAATGTCAACGGAGCAGATGTCTTCATCAACGGCATCCAGGCGGGCAGGACGCCGTTCAGCGGCCAGCTGCCATCCGGGTCATATACGGTCATCGTCAGGGCGCAGGGCTACAACGAGTTTACCCAGAACATAGCCGTCAGCGGGTCGATGACGATCAACGCGATGCTGGCGCCGATCGCCGTGCCGCTTAATCTGGGCAACCTGTTCCCCGGCGCGGAGGTCTTCCTCAACGGTGCCAGGATCGGCGTTGCCAATAACCAGCCGTTCATTGCGCAGGTCGCTCCCGGTACCTATACGCTGACGATCCGGGCCGGCGGCTTCATGGACTTCTCCATGCAGATAACCGTTGGCGCCGGTGGCTACAGCTACACCCCGGCACTGCAGCCGCTGATGGCAGATTACACCTTCCAGATTCCCAGCTCGGTCATGAACCCGGAGATGAAGGGCAATCCGTGGAGCCAGATACGGCTGTATGTCGATGGCGCCGCCCAGAAAGACTTCAGGGGCAGGGTGCCTGCCGGCAAGCACACGATCCGGATGGTGTCCGGCGCCTTCCAGATCGAGCTGGTCTTCGATTTCGAGGCCGGCAAGTCATACACGATTGAGCCGTTCGCTGGCATGTCGGTCAGATAGACGCTGAGCCGCGTATGGCAGTGCCGCCCGTGGTCGCGCGCGCAAGCGTCGACCACGGGCGGTTTTTTTTCGATTCCGGGGAAAAGGATACGATAATGGCGTATACTACATAAGAGTAGAGAGCAACAAACAAGGAGGATGTCATGAAGAAGTCTGTGGCCGTCCTGGCCATACTCGTGCTGGTCGCGGTACCGACCTTCGCCCAGTGGCGGCTCGATGTGGGAGCGGTCGTGCCCCGTGGTGTCGGCCTGTCCATTGGCGGCAGTACGGAGACCACGATCAGCGGCGTGGACATGGCGTCGTGGCCGTTCATCCCGTTTCCCGAGGCCGCTCTATACTACACCGGCGAGTTCGGGCCGGTAACCCTTGGTGTCGGCGCCCGCGCCTTTACGCTGATACTCGAGACGATACTGTGGCCCAACGCCTTTGTCGAAGTGAACCTCGGCCCCGTCGCGCTGGAGGCACAGGTTGGTGGCGGGCTCTTCGCGATGTTCGGCCTGGCTACGGCGTCCGAGACTGGCAAGGTCTTCCTGCCCGACATTTCTGCCTGGTTCAAGATAGGAAAGAAGGGCAACTTCAGGCTCGGTGGCGGCCTCATCGGCCTCTACATGCCCGAGATTACCGATACCGACGCGCTGCCATTCCTCCTGTATCTGGGTGGCAAGGTGGCGATAGGCCTCTGATCGCCGGCGGTCGCCGAGCGGAAGAAGAATAGCGGGGCACACCGGTGCCCCGCTCGACAGGCAGGATCGCCCTTCGCCTACTCCAGGCTCAGTATGACCTTGCCGGAGTTGCCCGAGAGCATCGCGTCGAAACCCTTCTGGAAGTCGTCGAACTTGAACCGATGGGTAATGACCGGCGCTATGTCCAGACCGGAGAGCACCATCGTCTGCATCTTGTACCAGGTCTCGAATATCTCGCGGCCATAGATGCCCTTGAGGAACAGTCCCTTGAATATCACCTTCTCCCAGTCGATGCCGGCGCCGTTCGGCAACAGCCCCAAGAGCGCTATGCGGCCGCCGTTGTACATGTTGTCGAGCATCTGCTCGAAGGCCTGGGGCGAGCCGGACATCTCGAGACCCACGTCAAAGCCGCCGACCATGCCAAGCTGCGGCATGACGGCGTGCAGGTCTTCCTTCGTGATGTTGACGGTGCGCGTGGCGCCCAGCTTCTTGGCCAGCGCAAGCCGGTAGTCATTCACATCGGTGATGACGACGTTGCGCGCGCCGACGTGGCGGGCAATCGCCGCCGCCATGCAGCCGATAGGGCCGGCGCCGGTTATCAGCACGTCTTCGCCGACCATGTCGAACGACAGGGCGGTATGGGTCGCGTTGCCGTACGGATCGAATATCGCGGCTATGTCATCCGGTATCGAATCGTGCACATGCCAGGCGTTCGATGATGGCACGGAGACATACTCGGCGAAGCAGCCGTCGCGATTGACGCCGATGCCGCGGGCGTTGGGGCAGAGGTGGCGCTTGCCGGCCCTGCACGCGCGGCAGACGCCACAGACGATGTGTCCTTCGGCCGAGACGCGCTCGCCCAGCTTGTAACCCTGTACCGCGCGGCCCATCTCGACAATCTCGCCAACAAACTCATGGCCGATGGTCATCGGCGTCTTGATCGTGCGCTGCGACCAGGAGTCCCATTTGTAGATATGTACATCGGTGCCACATATGGCCGTCTTCTTGACCTTGATGAGCAGATCGTTGTCGCCGACCGTCGGCATCGGTACGTCCTGCATCCATAGGCCAACTTCGGGTGATTTCTTGACAAGAGCCTTCATGATCGTCCTCCATGCGGACGCACGGCTTGAGCCGTGGAGTCTCGCGAGCGTTCGCGGGCGCTTTCCGACGCAGACGATCGGCGCGCAGCGCGGTGGTACCGGTGCGGTACGCCACCAGTATAACGTGCCCTTCAATTCCGGTGAAGTGTTTTTGGCTCGAATAATGCACCAAAAGTTTCAATAAAAGAAATGGCGTTTTGAATTTTGGATGAAATTTCGCTTTTTTGCTTGCGTCATACGCGGAGTCTGCGTATAATTCCCCCAATAATTACGAGACACCGACGATCTCACGCCAAGGAGTCCACATGCCGCAGAGGATCCTCGTCATCAATCCCGGCTCGACATCGACCAAGATCGGTGTCTTTCAGGATGGCGCCGAGCTGTTTACCCAGAGCGTCGCGCACAGCGCCGAAGAGCTGTCAGCCTTCCCGACCATCGCGTCGCAGTTCGAATTCCGGGAACGCTGCATTCGGGACGCGCTGATAGCCAAGCAATTCGACATCAAATCATTGTCCTGCGTGGTCGGGCGGGGCGGACTCCTGAAGCCGATTCCCGGCGGCACCTATGCCGTCAACGCCGCGATGCTCGATGACCTGCGCAATGCCCGGTATGGCGAGCATGCGTCCAACCTGGGCGCGCTGGTAGCGAACGCGATAGCCTCCGAGATTGGCCTGCCATCGTACATCGTCGATCCGGTCGTCGTCGACGAGCTGTCCGACGTCGCCAGAATGTACGGCCACAAGATGTTCCGCAAGCAGAGCATCTTTCACGCGCTCAACCAGAAGGCGGTAGCGCGGCGCTGGGCATCCGAACATGCCAGGCGCTATGAGGATGTCAGGCTGGTCGTTGCCCACATGGGCGGCGGTGTCTCCGTTGGCTACCATGACCATGGCAAGGTGGTCGATGTGAACAACGCGCTGAATGGCGAAGGCCCCTTCAGCCCCGAACGCGCCGGCACGCTGCCATCGGGCGCGCTGACCAAGCTCTGTTTCTCTGGGAAATTCACAGAGAAGGAAGTGATGAAGATGATCAACGGCCAGGGCGGCATGGTCAGCCTGGCTGCTACGAACGACATGCGCGTGCTGGAAGCCAGGCATCTGGCTGGCGATCCCGAGGCGACCATCGTGTACGAGGCGTTCATATACAACGTTGGCAAGGCAATTGGCGGTCTGGCGGCCGCCGCGGAAGGCCGGCTCGACGGCATCATCCTGACCGGCGGCATCGCGTACGGCAAGCCGGTGCAGGAAGGCCTCAAGCGGATGGTTGGCTGGATGGCTCCGGTTACCGTCTATCCGGGTGAAGGCGAACTCGAGGCCCTGGCCCTGGCCGGCGCGCGCGTGCTGGACGACCCGAAGAGCGCGCAGGAGTATAGCTGACATGAAGACCATAGCAGACATCATCGCGGCGGCGAGGGCGCGTGGCCGCAAGCGCATTGCGCTGGCAGCGGCCCAGGAGCTGTCCGCACTCGAGGGCGCCTTCGACGCCAGGGCTGCCGGTCTTGCCGAGCCCATACTGATCGGGGACATCGAGGCCATCAAGAAGATCGCTGCCGAGATTGGCGCGGACCTGGCCGGCGTTCGCATGATAGAGGAAAAGGACTATGCCGCAGCCGCAGCCGCGGCCGTGGCGCTGGTCAGGACCGGCGAGGCCGATGTGCTGATGAAGGGCGTACTCGATACGTCCATCCTGCTCAAGGCTGCGCTGAACAAGGAGACCGGCATCAATGCCGGCAAGCTGACCAGCCATGTCGCGGTCATGGAGTCGCCGCATTACCACAAGCTGTTCATCGTGACCGATGCCGCCATCAACATAGCGCCGGACGTTCCGGCCAAGCTGGACATCATCGCGAACGCCGTCAAGGTCTCGCGGGCACTCGGCGTCGAGCGGCCCAAGGTAGCGCTGCTCGCCGCGGTGGAGAAGGTCAACTACGACAAGATGCCATGCACCGTCGACGCGGCTCTCATCACCCAGATGAACCGGCGCGGGCAGGTCAAGGATTGCGTCGTCGACGGCCCGCTGGCGCTGGACAACGCGATCAGCGCTGAGAGTGCGAAGATCAAGAAGATCGTATCCGAGGTGGCCGGCGACGCAGATGTCCTGGTCGCGCCGGACATCGAGGCCGGCAATGTCCTGTACAAGAGCCTCCTCGATATGGGCGGCGCCCACGGAGCGGGCATCGTAGCCGGGGCGGCCAGGCCCATCGTGCTGACCAGTCGCGCGGACAGCCGGGACACCAAGCTGGCAAGCATCGCGCTTGCCATACTGGCCGGCTAGATACAGAAGGGTAACATTCATTGCGCCGGAGTATTCCGGAACATACCAGAAGGAGTCGCCATGGCTACTAAAGGAAGAATCGAGATCGATCGGGAACGGTGCAAGGGTTGCCTGTTGTGCATCCCCGCGTGTCCGACCAAGGTGCTCGCCGCAGACAGCGAGCCGAATTCATGGGGTTACTATCCGTCCAAGGCCGTTGCCATGGACAAGTGCATCGCCTGTGGCAATTGCTACGCCGTCTGCCCGGACGTGGCGATCACCGTCTACAAGCTGTGAGGAGGGTCAGACATGGCTGAAGAAAAACGCCTTATGAAGGGCAACGAGGCTATGGGCGAGGCCGCCGTCCGCGCCGGATGCGACGCGTATTTTGGCTATCCCATTACCCCGCAGAACGAACTGACCGCATACATGGCCAAGCACATGCTTGACCAGAAGCGGACATTCATCCAGGCGGAGAGTGAAACCTCCGCCATCAACATGGTCTATGGCGCCGCCGCCACCGGCGCGCGCGCGATGACCAGCTCATCGAGCCCGGGCGTGTCGCTCAAGCAGGAAGGCATATCGTACGCCTGCGGCGCCGACGTGCCGTGCGTCATCATCAATGTGGCGCGCTCCGGTCCCGGACTGGGCGGCATATCACCGGCGCAGGGTGACTACTTCCAGTCGACCCGCGGCGGCGGACACGGCGACTACTACCACATCGTGCTTGCCCCCAAGAGCGTGCAGGAAGCGGCCGACCTGACCTACGAGGCCTTTGACCTCGCCGACCAGTGGCGCATGCCCGCGATGGTGCTTGCCGATGGCATGATCGGCCAGATGATGGAGGGCGTCAGCTTCATGCCCGCCAAGGATCCCGCCACCAGGGTCGCCAAGCCATGGGCCGTCGGTCACCACACCAAGGGCAAGCCCCTGTGCCATGTCGACTCGACGCACCTCGTGCCCGAGGAGTTCGAGCAGACGAACATCGCCCGCTACAAGCGCTACGACGAGATGAAGAAGGTTCTGCCGCGCTGGGAAGAGCAGTTCGTCAATGACGCCGACCTGATCCTGACGGCCTACGGCACCTCCGCCCGCGTGTGCCTTGGCGCGATGCAGATGGCACGCAAGCTCGGGCTCAAGGTCGGACTCTTCAGGCCCATAACGCTCTGGCCGTATCCGGAAAAGCGCATCGGCGAGCTGGCCGGCAAGAAGTTCCTCGCGGTCGAGATGAGCATGGGCCAGATGGTGGAGGACGTGCGCCTGCACACGCACGGCAAGAGCGAGGTGTCCTTCTACGGACGCTGCGGCGGCATGATACCGACCGAGGAAGATGTCCTCGCCGAGATCCGCCGGATCTTGAAGAAATAAGGAGCGCACACGTGGAACCTCTATACGGACACCCGAAGAGCCTGTTGCCGATCCAGACCAAGTACTGCCCCGGCTGCGGTCATGGAGTCATTCATAGACTGATCACCGAGGTGATAGACGAGATGGGCATGCAGGAGAAGTCAATCATCCTGAACCCCGTCGGCTGCTCCATCTGGGCCAGCCTCTATTTCGACTTTGACTCGGTGCAGGTACCGCATGGCCGGACCCCGGCCGGCGCCACCGGCGTCAAGCGCATGAAGCCCGATCATCTGGTCATCTGCTACCAGGGCGATGGCGATCTTGCGGCCATCGGCACCGCCGAGGCCGTGCACGCGGCCAACCGCGGCGAGAAGTTCACGACGATATTCGTCAACAACGCGATCTATGGCATGACCGGCGGCCAGATGGCTCCGACCACGCTCGTTGGCCAGCACGCGACGACCGCCCCCTACGGCCGCGATCCCGTCGAGGCCGGCATGGGCTACCCGATACGTGTCCTCGAGATGCTTGCGACGCTGGGTGGCACCAGGTACCTGGCCCGTGGCGCCGTCAACAATGCCGTCAACATCCGCAAGACCAAGCAGTACATCAAGAAGGCCTTCGAGGCCCAGATGCGCGGCGAGGGCTCGACGATGGTGGAGATCCTGTCACAGTGCCCGACCAACTGGGCGATGGATCCCCAGGAGAGCGTGCAGTGGGTTGCTGACGCGATGATTCCGTTCTATCAGCTCGGCGAGATCAAGAACGAGCTGGCTGGCGCCAAGGAGGCCGCGAAATGACCGAGAAGACCTTCATGGCCGGCTTCGGCGGCCAGGGCATCATATCGTTGGGACAGCTGTGGGTGTATTGCGGCATGAAGGAAGGCCTCGAGGTCACCTTCTTCCCGTTCTACGGCGCCGAGAAGCGCGGCGGCATCGCGCGCGCCAGCGTCATCGTGTCGACCGAGGAAATCGCCAGCCCGCTGGTTACCGCTCCGGACAGCGCTGTCGTGATGAACATGGACTCGCTGCCCCTGTGCGAGGCCGTGCTCAAGCAGGGCGGGACCCTGATCATCAACTCCAGCCTCGTCAAGGAAGAGACCAAGCGCACGGACGCGCGCGTCATCAAGGTGCCCTGCAACGACATCGCCGTGAAACTGGGCGACGTGAAGTTCGCCAACATGGTGATGATGGGCGCCCTGTCAAAGGCGACCGGCGCCGTCAAGCTGGACAAGCTTGAGGCAGTGCTCAAGACATTCTTCAAGGCCGACAAGCACAAGTTCATACCAATGAACATGAAGGCCATCGAAGAGGGAGCCAAGGCCGTCGGCTGATCCCGCATCGGCACTGCGACATGCCGTTCCGGAGCGCAAGGCGCCGGAACGGCTTTATCATTTATGCCCGTTCCACTATGATTGCCGCATGGACAAGAAGCGCGGGTTTCTCCGAATCCTTCCGTACCTGGGACCGGCGTTCATAGCGAGCGTCGCCTACATCGATCCGGGCAACTACGCCACCAACATCCAGGCTGGCTCCGAGTTCGGATACACCCTGCTGTGGGTGATCTTTGCCAGCAACATAACCGCGATACTCGTTCAGGCTACCGCCGCGAAGCTCGGCATAGCGACAGGCAAGAACCTGGCCGAGCACTGCCGCGACAGCTATCCAAAATGGGCCAACTATGGCCTGTGGATCATGATGGAGATCGTCGCGATTGCCACGGACCTGGCGGAATTCCTGGGAGCCGCGGTTGGCCTGCAGCTGCTCTTTGGCCTGCCTTTGCTGGTGGGCGGCATCATTACGGCGCTGGCCACCTTCCTGATACTGGGCGTCGAACGCTTCGGATTCCGCCCGCTCGAGGCGATCATCACGGGGTTCGTCATCGTCGTCGCGGTCAGCTACCTGGTGGAGACCATACTGGACAGGCCCGACTGGGCCGTCATGGCCCAGTCATTCAACCCGCCGCGCATACCGGGAGCGGAAGGCGCGCTGCTGGCGGCCGGCATACTCGGCGCTACCGTGATGCCCCATGCGATATTCCTGCACTCCGCCCTGACCCAGAACCGGATGCGTCCCGATGACGAGTCCGGCCGCAGACGGCTGTTCCGCTTCGAGCTTGTCGATGTGCTTGTCGCGATGGGCGTGGCGAGCTTCGTCAATGCCGCGATGCTCGTGATGGCCGCCGCGGCCTTCCACCGCAACGGCATCACCAACGTCGCTACCCTGGAGCAGGCCTACGTCACGCTGGAGCCGCTCCTTGGGAAGAGCGCCAGCGTTGTCTTCGGCATATCGCTGCTTGCCTCGGGCCTGTCGTCATCGGCCGTCGGCACCAGCGCCGGCCAGATCATCATGGAAGGTTTCGTCAACAGGCACATACCCGTCTGGATACGCCGCCTGGTCACGGTAGCCCCGAGCATCTTGATCATCGCGATTGGCCTGGAGCCAACCAGGGTGCTGGTCATCAGCCAGGTACTGCTGTCGTTTGGCCTGCCCGTGACGATATTCTCGCTACTGCGCTTCAGCGCCGATCGCAGGCTGATGGGAAGCCTGGTCAACGCGCGGCTGACCAGCATCCTTCTGGGAGCAGCCGCGATCTTCGTCTCGGTTCTGAACCTGTTCCTGATAATCAAGACCATAGCCTGAGACAGGCTGGCAAGGAGCGACGATCGTGTTTGAACGCATACTGGTTCCACTGGACGGTTCTCCCGCCTCCGAGCTGGCGCTGCCGCGCGCACAGACCATAGCCCGGGCCTGCGGTTCCACGCTGATACTGGCCCACATCATCGAATCCGACCCCCCCAGGACCATACATGGCCAGCCCCATCTGGCGGAAGCGGAACCGGCCGCCCGATACCTGGAACGGCTGGCCGAGGGGTTGCGGGCGAAAGGCCTGGCGGTGGAGACCCACGTGCACACGAGCGATGCGGATGACGGCACGAGCCAGCGCGACCTGGCAGATACCCTGGCGGCGCACACCGCCGAGCTTGGTTTCGACCTCGCCGTGATGGCGGCCCATGGCCGCCGCGGACTCATCGACTACCTGACCGCCTCGATGCCGCTCAGGGCGGCCGCGGCCGGTTGTTCCGCAGTCTACCTGGTTCGGGGCAGGCGGACCGGATCCGATGCCTCGGGGCCCAGGGCGATCGTCGTGCCGGTCGATGGCGAGAGCGCGCACGAGGCGGCCCTGCCGCAGGCCCTGGCCCTGGCCCAGGCCCTGCACCTGCCGGTAGAACTCCTGGCCGTCATACCGCGATCCGGATTCGACGCGGGTGGCAAGGCGGCGGCGACGGCGCGACTGTCGCCGGCGCTATCCGGAGCCTCCTATGGCTATGCGGCCGAGACCGCCGAGACCTACCTCGCAGCGCTTTGCGCGCGGCTGTCGGCAGAGCGCGCCGCCGATGGCACACCCCTGTCGATACCGGTCAGCTGGAGGCTGCAGCGGGGCAGGCCATCGGGCGGCATCGTCAGGCGAGCCCGGGCGAGGCAGGCCCTGGTCGTGCTGTCCACCCACCGGCGGCTGGGCATCGACGCCGCGCTGGAAGGCTGCGTCGCCTTTACGGTTGCCACCGCCTACGACGGCGACAGCCTGATCGTCCCCGTCGCCTCCTGCGTCTAGCTCCTGATGAAATGGGGCATGTCGGCCGGCAGCACCAGCGACAGCTCGACAAGGCCGGCCACCGCGCCCGACGCGTCGCGCCACGCGCTTTGGTATATCAGCTTCTTCTGCCCGGCCTTGTCTATCGTGTACACGTTTTGTCCGCCCGAATCCAGCAGATTCTGCACGATAGCCTTTGATCGCTCGTTGTGGCAGGCCATCAGCGGCTTGCCGATCAGGGCCCGGCCGCCTTCCTTGACGTAGGTGGCGGCTGACTTGTCGTTCATGTAGATGATGCGCAGCGCGCTGTCGGACACCGTGACGGCGCCGGGAAAACTCGTAACCCAGTCGGGCAATTCGTTCATGGCAGGCTCCTTGTTGATGCTGTGTTACTGTACCAAGCAAGACCACCGGGCTACAATGGCCGCGCGCCGCGGTGGCGCTCCAGGGAGGCGTACACGATGGCCAAGGGCAACGAACCATGGGTCGTATCGTCACGGCGCGAGGTCGGAAATTTCAGGATCTTCAGGGCCCAGGAACTGAGCAGCCAGGGACCGCACGGCAAGGAAGGTCGCTTCGTCGTGCTCGACGCTCCGGACTGGGCGGTCGTCATACCGGCGCTCAGGCGCGGCAACCGGCGGTACATACTCGCCGTGCGCCAGTTCCGCCATGGCTCGGGCACCGCATCCACCGAGTTCCCCGGAGGCGTCGTCGAACCCGGAGAGGCACCCGCCGCGGCGGCCGCCCGCGAACTGCTCGAAGAGACGGGCTACGCCGCCGACCGCATCGTCCATCTGGGCTCGTGCTCGCCGAACCCCGCCTTCATGACCAATACCTTTCATGTGTTCGCGGCCGAAGGCTTGAGCCTCGTGGCAGACCAATCGCTCGATGAACACGAACTGGTCGACGTGGAGGAGATTCCCGAAGACGAACTGTTCGCCCGCGTCGGCGCACCTCCCTGGAACCACGCCCTGATGCTGACGGCGGCATGGTACTACCG
>MTLE01004656.1_pt1 | contig 19134 bp, 15 predicted proteins | sample 1982461 | NCBI WGS metagenome assembly MTLE01 (sample SAMN05712605, study PRJNA340218) | biofilm metagenome | isolation source: sample SPL anode biofilm adapted to -200 mV | place: USA | collected 2012-02-03
AGGAGGTGCATTTCCACGAGGTCGGGGCGATCGATTCCATCATTGACATTGTCGGTGCCTGTTTGGCGCTGGAAATGTTAGGCCGGCCCGTAGTGGACGCCAGCCGGGTGGTTGAAGGAACGGGTTGGGTGAATTGCGCCCACGGCCGTTTTCCGGTGCCCACGCCAGCCACGCTCGAAATTTTTACCGAACGCGGTGTCGCCATCTCGCAATGCGAGGAACCGCATGAATTGGTCACGCCCACCGGTGCGGCGTTGCTAGCCGAACTGGCCACGAGTTTCGGTCCGCTGCAAGATTTCGTGCCCGGCCGGATTGCCTATGGCTTAGGCACGCGTGACAACGCGACCCGGCCCAATGTGCTCAGGGTGATATTGGGCGAATCCGGAATTCAGGAAGCCCCGCATGATTGGGAGCTGGATTCCGTGGCGGTGCTGGAAACCAATTTGGACGATATTTCCTCCGAAATCCTCGGGCATTTTGTGAATACGGCCTTGCACGAGGGTGCGCTGGATGTGTTTCACACGCCCATTCAAATGAAAAAAAACCGGCCGGGCGTGTTGCTCACCGTGCTGTGCGCGCCCACCGAAGCCGACCGCTTTACCGCCCTGATGTTGCGGGAAACCACCGCGTTCGGAGTGCGCCGGCAAATTCTGGAACGGCGCAAGTTGCGGCGTGAATTTCAATCGGTTGCCACGCGCTTTGGCGAGGTGAAAGTGAAAGTGGGGATCTTAGACGGAAAGCCGATCCAATGCGCTCCGGAATACGAAAGTTGCCGGGAAATCGCCGAGAAGGCGGGCGTTCCCGTGCGCGACGTTTTCACCGCCGCCGGCCAGCGGCCCGCCGTCGCGCCCTAGAGGCAAAGCCTTGGTCCCTGGTTTCTGATCGCTCATTCTGCGTGGATTTGCCAAGGAGGAGGACATTGTGCCCCATTACTTTGCGTTGCAAAGTTAAGCGTTGACCTCGTCCGCCTTTTGTGCGAAGAAACGTCCCGGTTGCGCCCTTGGTTGGCGCCGCACCCAATTGGGTGCCCTCTTGTCCCTTCCGCAGTTCCGCGGAGCGTTCGGCTTGTGCCCTTTGGACAAGGAGTGGGTTGGTGGTTATATATGAGTTCGATTTCTGGAGTGACGCGGGAGAATCCCGGTGACACCCCCGTTTTGGCGGATGCCAATGGGGGCGGGGATGCCATCGGTCACGCAATTGGCGAGGCTTGCCAATGGCTGGTCCGCGAGCAGTATCCTGAAGGCTACTGGGTGGGGATGCTGGAGTCCAATTGCTGCATGGAAGCGCAATGGATTCTCGGCATGCATTTCCTGGGCATTCAAAATGATCCCAAACAGCCGGGAATCGTTCAGGCCATCCTCAATGAACAGCGCGCGGATGGTTCTTGGGAAGTTTACCACCAGGCCCCGATGGGGGACATTAACACGACGGTGGAATGTTATGCCGCTTTGCGCTGTGTGGGATTCAAACCGGACGATGAGCCGGTGCGCAAAGCCCGGGAATGGATTTTCACCCATGGCGGCCTGAAAAAAACCCGCAACTTTACCCGCATTTGGCTGGCGTTGATCGGCGAGTGGCCTTGGGACGCCACGCCCGTGGTTCCCCCGGAAATTATCCGGCTTCCGACCTGGATGCCGTTTAACATTTACTGGTTTGCCAGCTGGGCGCGCGCCACAATTGTGCCGCTGGCCGTGGTGTCTTCTCGCCGCCCCGTCAAACCTCTGCCATCCGATCGCAAATTGGATGAGCTTTTCCCCGAGGGGCGCGATAAATTTGATTATTCCATCCCCAAGCGTTTAAGCGGTTTGTGGCCCACGTTTTTCCGGTTGAACGAAAAAGTTTTGCACGTTTACGGCGCCTGTATCTGGCAGCCGGGTCGGGAGGAATCCATTCGTTTATGCCTGGAATGGATCCTGCGGCATCAGGATGCGGACGGCGCCTGGGGCGGCATCCAACCTCCGTGGATTTACGGCCTGATGGCCTTGTTCGTCGAAGGTTACGGTTTGGATCATCCTGTGGTTCACAAGGGCTTGGACGCTTGGAACCATCATTGGTCCTACAAACGCAACGGCGCCATTTACATCCAAGCCAGTGAATCCATCGTTTGGGATACCTTGCTCACCCTGCAAGGCCTGCTGGATTGCGGCCTGACTTCGGAAAGTTTCCCCCAAATGTTGCCCGCGTTGGACTGGATTCTCCACAAACAGATCCTGGTCAAAGGCGATTGGGCCATGACGGTCAAAGGGGTGCAGTGCGGTGGCTGGGCCTTCGAACGGGCCAATACGCATTATCCCGATCTCGACGATACGGCGGTGGCGCTGATTGTCTTGGTTCGCATTCGCGACGCGGTGCCCGCCTCGTGGCATCCGCGCATCAACGCCGCGATTAAGCGCGCCGAAGTGTGGGTCCGCGCCATGCAATCGTCCAATGGCGGTTGGGGCGCTTTTGACAAAGATAACGACAAGTGGGTGTTAACCCAGATTCCGTTTTGCGATTTCGGGGAAGTGCTCGATCCGCCCAGTGCCGACCTCACCGGCCATAAGCTCGAGGCTTTTGGCCTGATGGGGTATAAAATGGAAGACCCCGCCGTGCAACGCGCGGTGAGTTACGTGATGAGCGAGCAGGAGCCCGAAGGCAGCTGGTTCGGCCGCTGGGGAGTGAACCATATTTACGGCACTGCCTTGGTCCTGCCCGGCTTGCGCGCCGTGGGCTTCGACATGAATGACCCGCGCATCCGCAAGACCGGCGCTTGGCTGGTCTCCAAGCAAAGCCCGGATGGCGGTTGGGGCGAAACTTGCGCCTCGTACATGGATGACGCCTTGCGCGCTTCCGGCCCAAACACGCCTTCGCAAACCGCCTGGGCGCTCATTGGACTGTTAGCTATCGGCGGCCATGAATACGACGACGCCATCCGCCGCGGGGTGCAATGGCTGCTCGATCACCAGCGCGATGGCACGTGGGACGAGCCCCATTATGTGGGCTGCGGCTTCCCGGGCTATGGCATTGGCGAACGCATTAATTTGAAGAAAAACACGGCCGCGCTTTCGCAAGGCAAAGAATTAGCGCGTGGTTTCATGATCAATTACAACATGTACCGCCACTATTTCCCGCTGCAAGCCCTCGGCCGTGCGCGCGATCATTTTAACGCCCAGAAATCCAAGTAAAACCTTCGGCGAATTAATCGTCTTCAGTAAAAAGGGCAGGCTTGGCGGCCTGCCCTTAATGTTTTATGAGAATTAGTTCGCGCTTACTTCGCTTTGATCTGCGCCCAGATTTCATCGAAGAGGCGCGATTTTGAACCCACATCTTCGATGTATTGCAGCTTGGGCATGATTTCCTCGGGCGGGTAGATCGCCGGATTCTTCAAGTCTTCCTGGCTGATCAGCGCCTTGGCGGCTTGGTTCGGGGAGGCGTATTGGCTGAACGCGGCGAGCTTGGCGCCCACTTCGGGTTCGAGCAGGTAGTTGATGAATTTTTCGGCCATGTCGCGATGCGGAGCCTTGGCGAGCACGGCCAAGTTGTCCACCCAAATAACGCTGCCTTCTTTGGGGACGAAATAGACCGTTTCCGGATCTTCCTTCATGCCGCGCACGGCATCACCGTTATATACCACGGCGGCGGCGGCGGTCTTGGCAAGGACCTTGTTCTTGGCACCCACACCGGCTTCAAAGCCCAGGGAGCGCTTTTTGGTTTCCAGCAACAGTTCGCGCGCGGCCTTCAATTGGGTCTTGTCGGTCGAATTCAGGCTGAAACCTTTGTATTTCAGGGCGGCGCCGATGAGGTCGCGGCTGGTGTCCATCAAGAGATAAGGCCCGATTTGCTTGGCGGGATCGAAGATCAAGCCCCAGGATTCTTCCAGGGGTTTGTCTTTGGGCTTGCGCACGTACAACCCCACGGTGCCCCATTGGTAGGCGACCGTGTATTTGTTGCCCATGTCGTAAGGCAATTTGCGAAAGCGTTCTTCCAAGTTCTTCAAATTGGGGATGTTTTCATGGCGCAGCGGCGCGATGAGTTTCAACTTGGCCATCGTCTTGATCTGCTGGTCAGGCGGCACCACGACGTCATAGAGGGAAGCCCCGCCGCCTTGGATTTTGGCGAGCATGCTGTCTTCGTCCTCGTAGAGGTCGATGGTGACTTTGCAGTCAAACTTCTGCTCGAAGCTCTTTACGATCTCGGGATCGATGTATTCGCTCCAGATGAACAGGTTCATTTTATTCTGTTGCGCCCAGCTCGATGAGAGGCTGAGGAGCAGCAGACCAGCACACACGAGTTTTTTGATCATAGGTTTGGTTTGGTTGTTTCGGCGGATTTTCGTGCCCGCTCAAAGAATCCCACCAGCAACGTGGCCGCCACCGAGAGGAGTATCATCAGGGTGGAGATGGCGTTGATGTCCGGGGTAATGCCGCGTTTGACGGAGGAATAAATCAAGATTGGCAAGGTAGTGGCGCCCGGGCCGGTGGTGAAAAAGCTCACGACAAAGTCATCCAGGCTCAAGGTAAACGCCAGCATCCCGCCGGCGACGATGCCCGGCGTGATCAGCGGAAAAGTCACACGCCAGAAGGTTTGGCGCGGGGTGGCGCCCAAGTCACGCGCGGCTTCCTCAATGGAAGGGTCCAGCCCCACCATGCGCGAGCGCACCACCATGGCCACGAAGGGAATTTGAAAAGTGACGTGCGCGATAATCATGGTGGTCATGCCCAACTCCATCCAGCCGGTGGCTTGGCGCACCAAACCATAAAACAACATCATCGCCACCGCCATAACCACATCTGGAATGACCACGGGAAAGTACATGAACCACTGGAACAACCGTTTGCCCGGGAACCAGTACCGGCTTAACCCGACTCCCAGCATGGTGCCGAATACCGTCGCCAAAGTCGTGCTGGCCAGGGCGAGGATGAAAGTATTCTTCGCGGCGGCCCAGACCAATGGGTCGTCCAGCAATTTTTGGTACCATTGCCAGGTGAACCCGCGCCAAACCATGCCGTGCCGGGTGGCGTTAAACGAGTAAACCATCACCACGACAATCGGCGCGTATAAAAATACGTACAGGAACGCGGAAAGGCAGGGTAGCACCACCTTTTTCATATCAATTCCGGTTCCCCTTTCTTGGAGGCGACGCGGGCGTAAATCCATAAGCCGGCCAGCACGAAGATCATCGACAACATGGCGATCGCCGAGCCAAAGGGCCAATCCCGGCCCGCTCCGAATTCCTGTTGGATGGCATTGCCCAGCATCATGGATTTTGACCCGCCCAGCAAATCCGGAATCACAAACTGTCCAATGGCCGGCACCAGCACCAAGATTCCGCCCGCCACCAAACCCGGCATGACTTGCGGCAAGATCGCGTGGCGGAACACGTTCCAATGGCTGGCGCCCAAATCCATCGCCGCTTCGGCCAAGCTCCAGTCTAACTTTTCCACGGAGGCGTATAACGGCAGCACCAGGAAGGGCAGGAAATCGCACACCATGCCGATATACACTGCCGTTAAACTGGGGTAAAGCGGTTCCCCGGGATTGGCTAAGCCCACTGCCGACGCCATTCGCGCCAGCCAGCCGTCGGGCGCCAGGAGGATTTGCCAGGCGTAGGTGCGGATGAGCAAATTCGTCCACAGCGGGATGACCACGAGGGTCAGGGCGGCGGTTTTCCAGCGCGCCGACAAACCGGCGATGAAGAACGCCAAGGGAAAAGCCCCCAGAATGCACAAGGCGGCGGTGGCAGTACCCAGCAGTACGCTGCGCAGCATGATCATCGGATAGAGCGCATCGAAGCCAAATTCACCGTAGCCACAGAACCTCTTATAGTTTTCCAGTGTGAAGGGCAGGGCGACTTCTCCCAACTCGCCCCGGGACAGAAAGCTGATAACCGCCACCGCGCCGAGTGGCACTAGGAGGAAGGAACAGAGCCAGAACACCGCCGGGCCGCTGGTAATGGTGGAACGCCAGATTTGGCCGCGTTTCCCTAATTTTTCCCCGGCAGGCGCAGCCATTAATCCTCCAGTACGATCAAGCCTGCGGGGGGCAAGAGGGCACTGACCATTTGGCCCGTTTTCATGCCCTGTTGGCGCCCGGGTTGGAGGTTTAAAGTCCGGGTACGCAAGGGCACTTCACCCACGCGCAAAGAATATTGGGTTTCCGCGCCACCATATACCCAATTCTCCACTGTGGCGTGCACTTCGTTTTCCTTCAAATGCCCGTTGCGCGGGCCAAAACTGATTTTCTCCGGCCGCACCGCCAGAGTGAAGCGATCCAAGCGCGCCGCGCTGGAATGCTGTGAATTCAAATCCACCCGCAATTGGCCCACCGAAGTGTCCACCCAGGCGGATTCCGCATCGCGCTGGCGGACGGTGGCTTCGAGCAAATTGCACGAGCCGAGGAACTGGGCCACAAACCGCGTGCGCGGCTGTTCGTAAATCTCATGGCAGGGGCCGAGTTGTTCCACCCGGCCGTTGTTCATGACCGCGATGCGGTCGCTCATGACCATGGCCTCTTCCTGGTCATGGGTCACGTAGATGAACGTAATTCCCAGGCGTTGCTGCAATTGACGCAGTTCCACCTGCAATTGGCGGCGCAGTTTTAAATCCAACGCCCCCAGGGGTTCGTCCAATAGGAGCACTTTGGGTTCGTTAACGATTGCGCGCGCCAGGGCGACGCGTTGCCGCTGGCCGCCGGAAAGTTGGGAAGGCTTGCGCTGGCTCAAAGGGCCGATCTCCACAATGTCCATTCCATGCTGCACGCGGTGGATCATTTCCTCTTGCGGCACTTTCTTCATGCGCAAGCCGAAGGCCACGTTTTCCCACACGTTCATGTGCGGAAATAGCGCGTACGATTGGAAAACCGTGTTAACCGGGCGCCGGTGGGCGGGGATGGAGTTCGCGTTCTGCCCGTGAATGAGCAAGTTCCCTTCATCGGGCCAATCCAGGCCGGCGATCACGCGCAGGAGCGTCGTCTTGCCGCAACCCGAAGGGCCGAGCAAAGAAAAAAACTCGCCCTGGCGAATCCGCAGGTTCACTCGCGCCAGCGCCACGACTTGATCGAAACGCCGCGTGATGTTCTCCAGGGTTACCGCCGGGATGTCTTCCGGTGCCTGTCCCGGATCACACTGACCACTTGAATGGCTCACTTCCATTTCTACAGACACGCAGGTGTAACAAACTGGCGCGGGAACGCTATAAAAATCGCAGAAATTTTTTCACCGTTTTCCCGGGCTCAGAGAACAACGTGCCGGGGTAAACCCCGGTGAAAGTACTTCCGCCCGGGCTGGTGGCAAAATCGGTGGGGTATAGATCAAAAAACGAATGGCCCCAGGCAGTTGTTGCCGGGACTGTTTTTATATGGGCATAGCGCTTCCCGGATTGGGCGGGGGAGTTACCGGCAACGGGCCAAACTCGTACTTCGCCGGCCCCAAGCGCGTCTCCGATTCTAGCAAGCCATCCCAATCGACTTCTTTGCCCGTGTATGCGGCCTCGCGGCCGAGAATGGCGGTCAACGTGCTCTCGGCGATTTGCTGCGCTTCGTTCAGCGGCTGGCCCGCGCGGATGCTTTCGATAAAATCCCCGTGCTCTTGCTGGTAAGGGTTGGTGAATTTCTCGGTATAGCGGAAAGCGTTGGTCCCTTTGATTTCCCGCATGCAATTGCTTTCGCCTAATTCTCCAACCACGAGTTCGCCAATGCGGCCTTGGATGCCATCAATTTCGCAACACATGCTGCTGAGGCGCACCCCGGAGTGGTATTTGTACTCGACGGTGAAATGGTCGTAGATATTCCCGAATTCCGGGCCGGTGCGCACTGCGCGCCCTCCTATGCCTATGGCGGAAACGGGATGTTCGCCTAACACCCAATTGATGACATCCAGGTTATGCAAATGATTCCCCAAGATGATGTCGCCCGACAGCCAGTTGTAGTAGTACCAGTTGCGCAATTGGTACTCCATGTCGCTCCACTCGGGTCTACGCGTGAATGGCAGTGAAGCCGAACCCTGCATCCAATACGCCCGGGCGGAAGTAATTTTGCCAATGGCGCCATCCTGAAGCCGCTTGATCGTCTCCTGGTAATTTCGCGAATGCCGTCGTTGGGTGCCCGCTAAAATACCCAATCCCTTTTCCCGGGCCAGCTTTCCGGTTTCGATAAGGGAACGACACCCGGGGACGTCAACGGCGGGGGTGCGGTCAATGAAGCAATGCTTTCCCGCCTCGATGGCCGCCCGCAAATATTCCGGCCGAAAATGGTGATAAGCTTCAATGATCACATAGTTGATCTCGGGAATGGCCAGGAGCTTTTTATAAGCGTCCCAGCCTGAAAAGCAAAAGCTGGGGTCAACTTTCCAGTCGTCAGGTGTATGGACGGAGGGAGTTATATTAGGAAAGGCTGGATTTACTTGTCCTCTACCCTCAAGAGTCCGGCGAGAGCTTTCAACATCTTCAGCCAAGACGTCCGCAATAGCCACTACTTTGGCATTTTTACCCGCTGCGTCCATGGCGTTAGCAACCGCGCCTTCGGCCCGGCTGCACGGGCCTCCCCCTCGGCACCCAATCAACCCAATCCGAATCGGATCATCGGGGGTGGCATGGGTGGTGAGGACTGCGGATGCTCCGGCGATGGCGGCGGCAGTCAACGGGGTGGTTTTGAGGAAATCCCGGCGCGAAAACCCGTTGGGGGTGGCGTTTTTCATAGCCTGATGATTTAAAGAGCTTGATTAAGCGTAACATGGCAGCCCTATTAAGCAAACGGAAAACGGAAATTAGTTGCCTCGAAGAACACCTGCGCAAGTGCTTGTTCTCTATTTGAATTCGTACCTAGTGTTTGCGCTTTGGCCGGTGGGCGGCGGCACCACCGAAGTTGCCTCGATCTCGGGATTGCGCTCGCGCGGGTTTTCCATTATTAGAGGCGCATGACAAATGAAGAGGCTCTAGATTTGTTCCGCCAAACCGGCGCGTTGCTCCAAGGTCATTTCATCCTGCGGAGCGGCCGCCACAGCCGCCAGTTTTTCCAATGCGCCTTGGCGTTGCAGCAAATGCCCATTGTCGAGAAATTCGGCGCCGCCTTGGCCGCCCAACTGCGCCATCTCGGAGCCACAACGGTTGTTTCGCCCGCCATGGGCGGCCTGGTGATCGGCCAGGAAGTCGCCCGGCAATTGGGCGCGCGTTTCATTTTCGTGGAAAAAGAGGACGGCAAGCTCGTCTTGCGGCGAGGCTTCAAAATCACGCCCGGCGAGAAGATATTGGTGGTGGAAGATGTCGTCACCAAAGGTGGCCGCGTGCGCGAGACCATCGACATTGTGGCTGAAAACAAAGGCCAATTGGTGGGCGTAGCCGCGCTGGTGGACCGTTCGGAACTTGGCATCGCTTTTGCCGCACCCTTCTTTAGCTTGATCCGCATGGTGGTGGACACGTTTGATCCGGGCCACTTGCCGGCCGATCTGGCCGCGACACCCGCCGTCAAGCCCGGTAGCAAGTAAGGCCGCTTCTTTTCGCGCGCCTTGTTTAGGACCGTTGCCTCCAACTGTCCGCAAGGCGCTCTTTTTTTGCCTGGAACCGGCGGCACGCGAACGTGCGTTGGGTTTAAACATTGAGCCAATCAATGAAGGCAATGGATTTTTCGATGTGCAACGGTCTACATATCCCGCTAGGCTTTGGGTATGGAAAACGCGGCCGGTTATGATTATCTCGAAAGCACCACGAGCTTGTGCCCGGAGTGCTTGCGGACGGTTCCCGCCAAAATAGTCGCCGAGAACGGCCGGGTGTACTTGCGCAAACGGTGTCCCCAGCACGGCCCCCAAGTGGCGTTGTTGGAGGAGGACTCGGCGTATTTCAAGCGGCGCAATGAATTCAGCCGCCCGGGCACTCGTTGCGCCACACAAACGGAAATCAAGGCCGGTTGCCCCTTCGATTGCGGGCTTTGCCCCGACCACGAACAGCACACCTGCATTGGGCTGATCGAAGTCAACTCCACCTGCAACCTCGCGTGTCCCACCTGCTACGCCCAGGCGGGTCCGGCGGGCGAACTTGACTTGGAGACGATTCAGGGCATGGTCGATTTTTATATCGCGTCGGAGCAGGGGAAAGCCGAGATTCTGCAAATCTCCGGCGGGGAGCCCACGCTGCATCCGCGCATTCTCGACATTCTCCAATACGCCCATTCAACGAGTCTGGCCTATGTGATGCTCAACACCAACGGCCTGCGGATCGCGCGCGACGAGGCGTTTGCCCAAGCCTTGGGCGGATTTGCCGGGCGTTTCGAGGTTTACCTCCAATTCGATGGCCTCGATCGCCAGGCGTGCCAGACCTTGCGCGGCGGGGATTTCGTGGCCGATAAGCTGCGCGCGATTGAACTGCTGGGCCGGTACGAAGTGTCGATCACCCTGGTGATGACAGTCCAAGCCGGTGTCAACGAAGGTCAAATCGGCGAAGTGGTGGCGCTGGCGATGCGCCATCCGCACATTCGCGGCATCAACTTCCAACCGGCGGCGTACTTTGGACGGCGACCCGAAGTGGCGCCCGGGTTGGATCGCATCACCCTGACGGGTGTTTTGCGCCGGATTGAGGAGCAGACCAAAGGCCTGATCCAAGCGGCGGACTTTGTGCCATTGCCATGCCACGTCGACCGGGTGGCAGTGAATTTTCTTTACCGAGGCGGCGCGACTTACGTGCCCGTGACGCGCGGCAAGGATTTGCGCCAGTATTTGCCGTACATTCGCAACACCATTTGTTTCCGCGCCGAGGATTTTATCGAAGCGACCTCGGCTGGCCTCACCTGCTGCAGCGCCCAGGATTTGCTGCGGGCGATCACCCCCAGTTTTCTGCTCAAACCGCAGCGCGAACGGGCGCGGTACATCAACCAAAACTTGTTCCGTTTGAGTGTTTCCTCGTTCATTGATGCCTGGAATTTTGACCTGAAAGCCATGCAAAAGGAGTGCGTGCATGTGATCACGCCCGATCACCGCAAGATTCCGTTCTCCGCGTACAACCTGCTGCACCGCGCGCGTTATGCCTTTCAACCTGCCTGAACTCAGCGAGCGAATCGTCAGCCAGCTTGGCACGCTGCAAGGCGTGGGCAGCTTGGTGACGGCGTTGTGCGTAACCGCCACGTTGCTGGCGGTGGCGGTGAATTTTAAACTGGCGGCGCGCGGCCACACCGTGCGCACGAAGCAGCGCAGTTGGGTGGCTACTGGCAGCATGCTCGGATTTCTCGCGTTTTTCTATTTGCTCATTCGCTTGCGCGTGGGCGTTTATGTTTTCGATGCCGCTTATCCCGTCATGGCGGTCGCGGGCATGCTGCTGCTGGTGGCCGGGGCCGCCGTCAATATCATGGGCCGGTTCGCCTTGGGCCAGAATTGGGGCAATCAAGTGATCATTTACCAAGATCACACGCTGGTGACGGGCGGCATGTACCGAATCGTGCGGCACCCGCTGTACGCCTCGATCATGTGGATGTTCATCGGGGCGTCGTTGGTGTATCAGAACTGGGCGAGCCTGGCGGTGATGCTAGTATTTTTTGTGCCCGCGATGTACTGGCGCGGTAAATTGGAAGAGACGGCGTTGCTGGCCCAATTCCCCGCCTACCGCGAATACCAACGCAAAACCGGCATGTTTATTCCTTTCCTATGAACCCTGAAGTTGTGCAAGTGCCCCGTCCGGCGTTCCTGTTTTGCCGCGTGTCGTTAACCGTGCTGTTGTGGGCCGCGTGGTTGATGGCGGCCAATTCCCTGGTGTGGCTGGTGTTCGCAATCCTGCTCGCCTCGGCTATCCTCAAAGTTCACCGGTCGCCGATGATTTGGCTCTACGAACAGACCGTGCTGAAGCTGCGCCCCACGGAGCGCTACGAATTTCTCGATGTGGCCGCTATGCGATTCGCGCATGGCCTTGGCTCTGCGTTGGCTCTGGCGGTGGGGGTCACTCTGGCCTTTAATCCCGGACCAGGACGGAACTTTCTGCTGTTTTTTTGCGTGCTGAAAACGATCTCGGCTTTTGGCTTTTGCCCGGCGTCCAAATTGTTCGTCTGCCTGCGCAAGGGCGGGTGTTGCGCGTTGACCCGGGGGCGCAAATGCTAGCGGTTGCCAGCCCAATGGCCTCCGACTGGGGCGTGTGCCCGTATCTGCATGCGGGCGGGCTAACGGTGCCCGTCTACAGCCTGTGCATGCTGCTAGCCCTGGCGGTAGGGGCGGGCATGTATGCATATGCCATTCGCGGACGCCCCCGGGGCGGTGGTTTTGCTATCTTGGCGGCGGCGTTGCTCGGTAGCGCGTTGGGCGCGAAGTTGCCGTATCTGCTGCAAAACTATCACGCCTACCAAGCGGGGGTGCGCGACCCCGAGGCGTTGTTTTCCGGGCGCACGATCTTGGGCGGCATTATCGGGGGAACGCTGGCGGTGCAACTGACCAAACGCATCCGGGGCATTCGGCAGCGCAATGGTGATTTCATGGTGGCGGGCATTTGCGTGGGCATCGCGATCGGCCGCCTGGGCTGTTTCCTGCGCGGCTGTTGCTATGGCCAGCCGACCACGCTGCCTTGGGGTGTCGATTTTGGCGACGGCACGCCACGCCATCCCACCGAACTTTACGAAATGCTCTTTGTGCTGGCCTGGCTAGTGTTGCGTCCCAAAACGCCCACCGAAACGGGCTACCGTTTTTCTTGTTTCATGCTGGCGTATTTCGGATTTCGTTTCGTGAACGAATTTTTGCGGATCGAACCCGTGTTCGCCGCCGGACTAACCGCCTTCCAATGGGTCTGCCTGCTGGCGATCCCGTGGTTTGGCCTGCGAATTGTGAGGTGCAATTATGGAAAATCAAAACCCCTTGCCGCCGGAAACACCGGGAACTCCCAAGGAACCTAACCTCTTTGGATCGAAAGCCGCCGACATCATCCTAGGCGTTCTGGCGAGCATTTTCGGCCCGCCGATCATCGTCATCGCCGCCAGCCCCATTCACCCCGTGGCAGGCATCGTGGCTATGGGATGCGTTTTGGTCGCTTTCGTGGCCTGGAAAATCAGGAATCCACGGGTAGCGGTGTTCTTCAAAACTTGTGTCGCCGTATGGGGGATTTGTTTAGTGGTAATCCCGCTTATTGTAATTGGCACCTGCGGAGGAAGGCTCTAAGGAAATTACGCCGATTCCCCTGTCGTAGATGGGACCGTGTAAAAAGGCATATCGGAGATTTTGCGTTCGATATTTGGCGCGCCCAGGCGTCGTTCCAATTCCACTACCATCAACTCTCCGAGTGGCGGTGAGTGATGTTGATCGAATTCCCAGGACATTTCGGCGTCAGGGGAATTATGAAAAAATTGGCAGAGCGCGTCGCAGGCAAGGACGACGTTGGCAGCCTCCGCACCGTCGTTGGGCTTGCGAATCCAATCTTGTGCTGACTCATCGAAACTAGAAGTGAACTTCGACCAAAGCCGGCTTCGAGTGGATAGATGGATGTCAAAATGCGTTCCTGAAATGCAGTCTTCCGTTAGCGCCACGGTTACGAGTGGCACGAAATTGTTGAATTGGACGAGTTTTTCTCGCAGAGCCCAGGCGTGTTTCACCCGGCCATGCGGATCATTATAATGAGTCTTCGTCAGGCCCCAAAAATTGAGAGATATTTCAGCGGCGCCATTTTGGTTTTTAGTTCGGCTACGCGCAGCCTGCCTTAAAGCGGTGAGGTGAGCATGCAGAGCGGAATTGTCTCGCGGCAGAGACATGAAAACGTCTTCGGCTTCTAATGTCGTATAGGTCGTGCCTGCGAACGGCTTTTCATGCTTTAAAAACTCGGGACTCAAATGAGCATCGCTTTTTCGCGGGTGATCAATACAGCCTTCCATTTCAATGAAGTCAGGGCCACCCACAACGCTCATTAAGATGGATTTTGGCCGGATATATTCCGGCGCGAAGCATCGGATAAATCGCTCGGTCATGCCCTCGTTCGATTGGCACTTCAGATTAAAATTCAAACTAAAAAGGCTTGCCCCCATAATGTGCACACCTTTGATAGGCTTGGCTCGCCCAAGGCTCAACTACAAACGATAAGAACAGGATGCCCTGCAAATCGATTGAGCATGCTGTGGGAAGCCCCACGGGCGATATGAAAGGCCCGCCTATTTGCCTAGCGAGGCGGAGCCTCGGACCCAACTATTTGACGGTCCGGCTTCCTGAAACTTGATCTGTTCACAACGAGTCTTGCGCTTCAAGGACTCTAGTTTAAACAACCCGCTTCCACGTTGCCACATACATACCATTCCCCCGGAGTTGCTGCGGCCACCAGGTGTGGGTGGGACCGGTGGATTCAATGGAGCCGTCGGAGAGTGTTAGCAGTAGGGGTTCGAAACGATTCAGCGTGGAGTCGCGCTGGTTAAAAGCTTCGGCGATTTCGACAGTTTCGGCCAGGCTCAGGGTGCAGACGGCGTAGGCGAGTTTACCGCCGGGTTTGACGGCTTTGGCCACGTGTTCCAGCAGGGCGCGCTGTTTGTCGCGCAATTCAATAACATCGTTCGGGCTCAGGGTCCAGCGGGCGTGCGGGTTCTTTTGCCAGGTGCCGATGCCACTGCACGGGGCGTCGAGGAGCACGCCGTCGTAGGCCGTCTTGGTGGGCAATTTCGGGCCGCCGTCCCACGCGCCGACGCGGTAATTGAACATCCCGGCGCGCGCGGCGCGGACCTTGAGTTTATCGAGCCGCCAAGCGGCGCGATCACTGGCGAAGATCAGCCCTTGGTTGCGCATCAGGTTGGAGAGATGCAGCGTTTTGCCGCCTTCCCCGGCGCAAGCGTCCCACCATTTTTCGCCTGGCTGGGGCGCGATGAGCAGTGACACCATTTGCGAGGCGAGGTCCTGGATTTCGAATTCCCCGGCATGAAAGGCGGGTGAGCTAAACAAGTCTTCTTGCCCCAAATATTCTAGCGCATGGCTGAGAATGCCTGTGCCTGCCGGGCGGGTTTGGCCCAGTTGCGATGCCAGGCTGGCCGCTTCGCCCACTTTGGCGCGGACCCACACGCGCGGCTCGGCTTGAATCGCACGCAACCATCCCGGCGCGGGCGGCAGGCAATCGAGCACCCACGCGGGCACGCTTTTTTGCGCCAGCTCCTCATCCGAGAACGAGTGCGGCTTGGATTTGAAGCGGTCCTGCAATTCCAGCGCATCGTGGATCGCGTCTTGCAGCGCCTTCGGTTTCAGGGAAACCGGCGCGTCGGGCACGGAATCGCGCGCGATGCAGGCGGGTTCCACCCAGCCGCGCCACCGGAAGAAGCAAAACACGGCCCGGGCAAGGGAACGGCGGTCCGCCTTGTTCTTAAAAGCGTTGGCGGCCCGGCGCAACACGGCGTCCGCGGGCTCGGTGCGGCTGGCGCTTGTGATGACCTGGGCGGCCGCGTCGAGAATGGGCGGTGTCATTTGGACACCAACTGTCGTAATACGTAAGGCAGAATGCCGCCGTGTTTATAGTACTCGATTTCGATCGAGGTATCGATCCGGCACTTGAGCGAGACTTGCTGTTTCTCGCCGTTGGCGCGGGTGATCTGGAGGGTGAGATCCTGGCGCGGTTGCAGCCCGGCGTCCAAACCGATGAGGTCAAAGGTTTCGGTGCCGTTCAACTGGAGGGTTTGCGCGGTGGTGCCTTCCTTAAACTGCAGCGGCAACACGCCCATGCCAACGAGGTTCGCGCGGTGGATGCGTTCGAAGCTCTGGGCCACGACGGCGCGCACGCCCAACAGGCGCGTGCCTTTGGCCGCCCAATCGCGCGAGCTGCCGGTGCCGTACTCCTGGCCGGCAAAGATCATCAACGGCGTTTTCTCGGCCGCATACTTAATGGCTGCATCGTAGATGGCCAATTGCTGGCCGCTGGGCTGGTGAATCGTCACGCCGCCTTCGACTCCGGGGACCATCAAATTCTTGATGCGCACGTTGGCGAAGGTGCCGCGCGTCATGATCTTGTCATTGCCACGGCGGGCGCCGTAGCTGTTAAAGTCCGCCACCGCAATGCCTGCGTTCTGCAAGAACAGGCCGGCGGGCGAGGATTTCTTGATCGCGCCAGCGGGCGAAATGTGGTCCGTGGTCACGCTGTCGCCAAAGATGCCCAAGGCGCGCGCCTGGCGGATTTCGGTGATGCCTCCCGCGGACAGCGAGAAAGGCTTGAAGAACGGCGGTTCCTGGATGTACGTGCTCTGTTCATCCCAGCCGTAAACTTCACCTGTGCTGGCAGGCACTTCGTTCCACAACGGGTTTTTGCCGGCGAAATCCTGGTACAAGTTTTGGTAAACCTGCGGCTGCAAGGCCGTTTGCATGAGCTGCTTGATTTCCGCCAAAGTGGGCCAGAGATCGCGCAGGAACACGGGCGCGCCGTTTTTGCCCGTGCCGAGGGGTTCGGTCGAGAGGTCGATATCCGCGCGGCCCGCCAGGGCGTACGCCACGACCAGCGGCGGGGACATCAGGTAATTGGCTTTGACGTTCTGATGCACGCGCGCCTCGAAGTTGCGGTTGCCCGAGAGCACGGAGGCCACGACGAGATCGTTCTTAACGATGCCTTCTTCGATCGGCTGGGGCAGGGGACCCGAGTTGCCGATGCAGGTCATGCAACCGTAGCCGGTGAGCTGGAAGCCGAGGGTGTCCAGGTGCTTTTGCAGGCCAGTTTTTTCGAGGTAATCCGTGACTACGCGGGAGCCGGGCGAAAGTGAGGTTTTGACGTAAGGGGGGCAAGTCAATCCGGCCTGCACCGCTTTTTGCGCCAACAAGCCGGCCGCGAGCATGACGGTGGGATTGGAGGTGTTTGTGCAACTGGTGATGGCGGCGATCACCACGCTGCCGTGGTGCAGATCGGCCGTTTTGCCGCCATTCACCGCCACGGGAACGCACGCGGTGTCCAGGGCGGCGGCGTCCTTGCCAAATCCATTTTCATTCACCGGTTTGGCGAACGCCTGGCGGAACTGCTCCTTCATCTTGGGCAATTCGATGCGGTCTTGCGGGCGCTTGGGACCGGCCATGCTGGGCACGACCGTGGAAAGATCCAGTTCGAGGTCGACGCTGTAATCGATCTGCCCGGCCTGCGGCATGCCGAACATGCCTTGGGCGCGGAAATAATTCTCGCAGGCTTTACAAAGGGCTTCGGGGCGGCCCGTTTTGCGCAGGAAATCAATGGATTCTCCGTCCGGAGGGAAAAAGCCCATCGTGGCGCCATATTCGGGGGCCATGTTGGCAATGGTGGCGCGGTCCACCACGGGCAAGGCGGCGGCGCCGGGCCCGTAAAATTCGACAAATTTGCCCACCACTTTGGCTTTGCGCAGCATTTGTGTAAGTGTGAGCGCCGCATCCGTGGCGGTGACGCCTTCGCGCAACGCGCCTTTGAGGTGCACACCCACGACGTCCGGAGTCAGGAAATACACCGGTTGCCCCAACATGCCCGCTTCGGCTTCGATGCCGCCCACGCCCCAGCCCACGATACCCAAGCCGTTAATCATGGTCGTATGGGAATCCGTGCCGACCAAGGAGTCAGGATAATAGACGTTGCCCTGGCTTTGGACGCATTTGGCGAGGTACTCTAAATTGACTTGGTGAATGATGCCGATGCCGGGCGGGACGACTTTGAAGGTCTTGAACGCCTGCATGCCCCACTTGAGGAACTGATAACGCTCGCGGTTGCGTTGAAATTCCTGTTCCAAATTTTTGCGGTAAGCGTCGCCGGTTCCGGCGTAATCCACTTGCACCGAATGGTCTACGACTAAATCCACCGGCACCAGGGGTTCGATGATTTGCGGGTTTTTGCCTAAGGTAGCCACGGCGGAGCGCATGGCGGCGAGGTCGGCGAGCAGGGGAACTCCGGTAAAATCCTGCAAAACGATGCGGGCCACTACGAACGGAATTTCCTCACTGCGTTCGGCTTTGGCCCCCCAGGCGGCGAGGGAACGCACATTTTTTTCGTCCACCCGCTGGCCATCGCAATTGCGCAGGACAGATTCCAAAACGATACGCAACGATACCGGCAGGCGGGAGACCGCTCCCAAGCCAGTCTTTTCCAGGGCGGGCAGGGAATAAAAACGGCCTTTCGCCCCATTGCCTAAGTCAAACTCTTGCAGTGAATTAAACAAATTATGTTCGTGGTTCATAGTGCGCTTCGCTGTATCCCCGGAATGCGCCGGGTGGCGGGTTCAAAATGAATTTGAGCGGGGGCAAAGTCAAGCGGCAGCTGCGGGTTTTTCTGGAAAGGGGTAATCCCGGAGGCGGCGATGGGGCTTTGTCTGTCAAAAGGTTAAAAAATAATTCAAGTGTTTGCGAGAAGCTGCCGATAGTACATGTGACGGTAAGAAAGGCGGTCAGCAGCCAAGAAAAGCTGACAGGGAATGCGGTGAACGCCCTAAAGGATCACCTCGCGGCATGAACGCCGTTAAATAACAAAAGCCCCGCAACGGGGTGACTCAAGGAAGGAGTCTTATATGGTAATTAATACTAACGTCTCGGCCCAGAGCAGCGCTCGCTTGCTCTCGAACTCTTCGGCTCGGTTGTCCAAATCCCTGTCCCGGTTATCTTCGGGTTCCAAGATTGTCTCTCCGGAAGATGATGCGGCAGGTATGGCGGTGTCCATGCGGTTTGACGCGCAAATCAATCGTATTGGGGCGGCTGCGGATAACGTCGGTAACGCGATCTCGTTCAGCCAGACCCAGGACGGTTTCTTGCAAAAAGTGGCCACGGCGCTCGATCGTATGAGCGAACTGGCGACCCTCGCGCAAGACACCACCAAGGGCGATGATGACCGCGCTTTGTACAACAAGGAGTTTGCGACGTTGCAATCCTACGTTACGGACATCTCCACCAAGACGTTTAACGGCGTCAGCCTGTTCTCCAGTTCCAGCATGACGGTCACCACGGATAGCGATTCCACGGATATCACTACCCAAGGTTTCAACATGTCGGGGGTGGATTTGGCTGGAGGCACCACGTATGCGAACGTGACCAATACCAGCACGACGGCGATCACGACGCAGGCGGGTGCCGCGACGGCGCTGTCGGCGGTCATGGACGCGATCAAGACCTTGGCCAGTGACCGCGCGCAAATCGGCGCGAGCATTGTCCGCTTGAACAGCACCAGCGATCAATTAGGGGTCCTCAAGGACAACCTCTCTTCGGCCAACAGTCTTATCAAAGACGTAGACGTGGCCCAAGAAAGCACAGAATAT
>MTLE01001697.1_pt2 | contig 19090 bp, 18 predicted proteins | sample 1982461 | NCBI WGS metagenome assembly MTLE01 (sample SAMN05712605, study PRJNA340218) | biofilm metagenome | isolation source: sample SPL anode biofilm adapted to -200 mV | place: USA | collected 2012-02-03
CGGCGGGCATCGACTGCCCGCCGTAAGATTTTTGTTTTAATAATATTTTGTTTTCTTATTCCCAGCTTTTTCGCCGCTAATTCATCAAGCGGCGCATCGTTCAGCAAGGATACTCTCAAATTATTAAAGCGTATTCGCATAAATTTACTCCGTTATCTTGGCTTTTCCAGTTGAATCTTCACCAAAACGCTGTGTGTCTCAGCAAGAACTTTATCCGGCAGGTTAAGCGGCATCTGCATTTCAACATCATCTTCGATATTATCCAACAGAATCGGTGCTGTCTTGATTTCCGTTATGCCTGCCAGGACCGCAGGATCAGCTGTTAATTTAACTTTTTCAGGTATTGTTTTCACAGAACTTATTGCATAGTTCTTCTTTAGAATTCCGCTCATAACAGGTTTAATCGGCAGTTCTACTGTCGCCAATTGCTTCAGCATCAATGCTTTGACCTGCACCCTGCTTGGCTGGACATTCAAATCATACATTTCGCTGCCGTCAATAGCAACAGGAGTCAAGTTGGCATAGTCTTCAAAATTCTTTTCTTTGCCGGTAATGTCCACCAAGGCGATAACCTTAAAAGCATTTGCCAAGCGATTGCTGGCGCCTGACACAGTAACTTTAAGCGGATCAATTTCCAGCTTGCCGACAGTAAAACCAGAACCTGGGATTCCAACAATACGCGCCTCAACCTCCATCGTACGTTCGCCGATGGTATCCAGGTCAAGAAAAACTGTTTTGGGACTAATTTCGACAATATCCCCAACAGTCGACTTAGCTATAATATCAAAGCCATGACGGCCTTTAGCTGCATTGGAAAAATCGATGTAAGCCATAATATCTTTTTCTCTGGCACTGGAAACAACTGTTCTTGTTCCCTTAATTTTTACGGTTACCGTTTCCGGCATATTATTAACTACCATATTGTCTGCCAGCTTTGTTTTAGCCAGCGGAACAATAAAAGAACGTTCCGTAATTGGATTCTGTTCGTTCATGACATAAAGCCACAAAGCGCAGGCAGCTAAAAAAGCAAAGATACGCACAACCCATTTGTTCCTTTGCTCGCTTTCTCTCATGACTTTTTCCTCCAACCGTTGAGTTTTTCTAACAAATCATCTTTCCATCCCAAAAGCGGTTGGCTCATTCCTGGCCGCAAAAGATCCTTAATGTCGTCCCCTGTAAGATATCGCTGCAAAACACCGCTTCTTGCCAAAGAAATAGTACCAGTCTCTTCGCTGACAATGAGCACTAGCGCATCAGACTGTTCAGAAAGGCCTATTGCCGCTCTGTGTCTTGTTCCAAGCTCCTTGCTCAGATTACGGTCTTCCGTAAGTGGCAGAAGACAGCCAGCTGCTTTTATACGATTGCCTCGAATAATGACGGCCCCATCGTGCAAAGGTGTATTCGGTATAAAAATATTCATAAACAGCTCATGCGAAACTAAAGCATCAATTTGGATGCCGGTTTCGATATAGTCATCCAGACCGGTTTCACGTTCAAATACTATCAAAGCACCAATTTTGTTACGAGACATCGCCATAGCTGCGCTGGCCAAAGCAGACAGCATATGTTCGACTTCCTCTTCATCAAGAACAACTGTTTTGCGGAAAAAACGTCCACGGCCTATCTGCTCTAAAGCGCGCCTGAGTTCCGGCTGGAAAACAACCGGCAAGGCAACCAATACTACAGTCATGCTCTTTTCCAGCAACCAGTTTATAACATGCAGATGCAGCCAATTACTTACTAAAGCAGCAATAAGAAGAACCAAGAGCCCTTTAACAAGTGAAGCTGCCCTCGTATTCTTCAGCATCTGATAAAGCCGATATAGAAAATACGTAACAACCAGAATATCGACTAAATCCAAAACTGTTATAGTTTGTATTACACCTTCAATCTGCGCTACCAAATTAATTCATCCTTCCCTGCCTTTTGGCATACCTAACACTTATTATACAAAAAATAACCTGATAATGCCAAACATTACCAGGTTATTTAATAAAATAAATTGTGAACTATATTTTTTTGTGCAAATCTTCCAGAACAGCTCTCTGCATATTCAATATTTCAGCACCACGAATGAGTTGTTTAGCATTTTCGGTGAAAGCTGGTCCGCCATAAGACGTACGCGCTGCCACACAGTTTTCAGGCTTGAGAGTTTCCAGCAGATCCTCTTCGAACAGGTCTGAAAACTCTTTGTATTCAGTGAGAGTCACCTCAGGAAGGAATTTGCCGTTTTTAATAGCATAAGCCACACATTTTCCTACAACTTCATGTGCCTGGCGGAAAGGCAGTCCTTTTCTGACCAGATAATCGGCTAAATCAGTCGCATTAGAGAAATCCTTGCTGACTGCTTGTTCCATCTTATCAACGTTAACCTTCATCGTAGCAATCATATCACTGTAAACGGCAAGACTGAACTTGATGGTATCAATAGCATCAAACAAGCCTTCTTTGTCTTCCTGCAGGTCTTTATTATAAGTCAGAGGCAAACCTTTGACCGTAACAAGCATTGCCTGCAAGTGTCCGTAAACACGTCCTGTTTTGCCGCGAACAAGCTCAGCAATATCGGGGTTCTTCTTCTGAGGCATCATGCTTGAGCCAGTTGCAAAAGCGTCGTCCAGTTCAATAAAAGCAAATTCTGTACTGGACCAAAGACAGACTTCCTCACTTAAACGGCTGAGATGCATCATCAGAATAGACGCGAAGGATAAAAATTCAAGCACATAATCACGATCACTTACCGCATCCATGCTATTTGCATAAACATCTGCAAAATTCAGCTGGCTGGCAACGTCAAACCTGTCAATAGGGAAAGTAGTACCTGCTATAGCACCTGCGCCCAGAGGCATTATGTCAGCGCCGGCCCAGACTCCCTGCAAACGCCGGAAATCCCTCTGCAGCATATTGAAATAGGCCAGAAGATGATGAGCAAAAGTAATCGGCTGAGCACGCTGCAAATGTGTGTAGCCAGGCATCAGCGTCTTCTCATGTTCCTTAGCGACAGTTAGTAGCACCTGCTCAAATTTTAGAAGCAGTTCACCGATTTCTACTACTTCCCGCTTCATGTACATGTGCATATCCAAAGCAACCTGGTCATTACGGCTGCGTGCCGTATGCAGTCTGGCCCCTGCACTGCCGATTCTTTCAGTAAGACGTGCTTCGATATTCATATGAATATCCTCTAAAGACACTTCAAAACTGAAATTGCCGGCTTCAATGTCGGCCAAAATTTGTTTCAAACCGGTTACTATTTCCTCTGCATCAGCAACTGGGATGATACCAGCTCGCCCAAGCATTGTGGCATGTGCTATACTGCCGCGAATATCCTCATGATAAAGCCTTTTATCAAACTCAATGGATGCGTTGAAGGCATCCACGAGTTCATTTGTGTTTTTGCTGAATCTACCGCCCCAAAGCTTAGCCATTATTTTAGTTTTCCTTGTTTCATCAAGGCACGGACGGTAAGTGGCAAGCCGAATAAAGTAATGAAGCCTGTTGCGTCAGCTTGGTTGTAAACTTCGTCTGCACCGAAAGTTACATATTCCTGGCTATAGAGGGAATATGGCGATTTAGCGCCAGCGCTCATGACATTGCCTTTATAAAGTTTCAAGCGGACAGTACCTGTAACAGTTTTTTGTGTTTCATCAACAAAAGCTGCCAGTGCTTCACGCAAAGGAGAGAACCACATACCATCATAGACTAATTCCGCATACTTTACACCGACTAATTGCTTATAGTGGTTAGTAGCACGGTCAAGGCAGAGATTTTCCAGTTCATTATGAGCATAATAAATGATAGTGCCACCAGGAGTTTCATAAACGCCGCGGGATTTCATACCTACAAGACGGTTTTCTACCATATCGCAAATGCCTACGCCATTGCGGATACCAATTTCATTCAAGGTTTCGACAATCTTCGCAGGGCTCAGTTTAGTACCATTAACAGCAACCGGTACGCCTTGTTCGAATTCCAGTTCCACGTATTCAGCCTTATCAGGAGCTTTTTCTGGAGTATTGGTAACAATAAAGAGTTCATCTTTCGGTGCATTCCATGGATTTTCCAGATCTGAGCCTTCGTGGCTGAGATGCCACATGTTACGGTCCATGCTATAGTCATGAGCTTTGGTAACAGGAATTGGGATATTGTGTGCTTCTGCAAAGTCAATAGCATCTTCGCGAGACCTAATGTTCCATTCACGCCAAGGTACGATTACAGACAATTGCGGTGCCAAAGCTTTTACTGACAATTCAAAACGCACCTGATCATTGCCTTTGCCGGTAGCGCCGTGAGCAACAGCATCTGCACCTTCTGCCAAAGCAATTTCAACAAGTTTCTTAGCAATCAAAGGACGGGCAAAAGAAGTACCTAAGAGATATTTTTTCTCATAAACAGCACCAGCTTTAACTACCGGCCATACATAGTCAGCAATAAACTCTTCTTTCAGATCAAGAATGAAGCATTTGCTTGCACCGGATTTTAAAGCTTTATCATAAACCGGATCAAGTTCGGCACCTTGTCCAAGGTCTGCCGTTACAGCGATAACTTCACAGTTGTTATAGTTTTCTTTCAGCCAAGGAATGATAACTGATGTATCCAAACCTCCGGAATAAGCCAATACTACTTTCTTAATGTCTTTTTTGTTCATTGTAGATGCATCCCCCTAAAATTCATCACTTATTTATCTTTAATAAAAGTACTGTAATCAGCATACTTTCATAAGATTACTTAAATTTTTTCGTCACTCATCAGTAAAGCCATAATAGCTTTCTGCACATGCAAACGATTTTCTGCCTGGTCAAAAACCACAGACTGCGGTCCTTCAATAACATCGTCAGTTATTTCTTCGCCGCGATGTGCCGGCAGACAATGCAATACTATAGCATCAGGTCTCGCAACCTTCAGCAGTTCCTTATTGATCTGGTAATCGCCAAGTGCTTCTTTGCGGATGGATTGTTCACCCTCTTGACCCATTGACGCCCAGACATCCGTATAAAGAACGTCAGCGCCTCTTGCGGCCTTAAAAAGGTCTTCTTCCACTTCAATGGTGCACCCTGTTTTTTTCGCTTCCTCACAGGCCTCACTTAAAATAACCGGATCCGGCTGGTAACCTTTTGGGCAGGCACAAACCATATTCATACCAACTTTGGCACAGGCAACCATCAAAGAATTAGCCATGTTATTGCCGTCACCGACGTAAACAAGTTTACGGCCTTTTAAGACTTCCTTGTGTTCCAAAATTGTGAACAAGTCCGTCAATGCCTGACATGGGTGTTCCAGGTCTGTCAAGCCGTTAATTACAGGTATAGAAGCAAATTCTGCAAGTTCTTTTACCGCATCGTGCGAAAAAGTACGGATCATAATGCCATCAGCAAAGCGGGAAAGCACCCTTGCCGTATCACGCACTGGTTCACCACGTCCGACCTGAGAAGAAGAATCATTCAGGTAGATAGGATGACCGCCCAACTGGAAAAAGCCTGTTTCAAAGGAAACCCTTGTACGTGTGGACGCCTTGGAAAAAATCATGACAAGTGTTTTGCCCTTCAGGTATTGATGCGGTTCTCCTTTTTTCTGTTTTTGCTTCAGCTTCTTGGCGACATCAAATATCGTTGCTACTTCACCAACGGACAGATCATTCATCGAAATTAAATCTTTATGTCTTAAGCTCATATCATCCAGCCTCTCACTCTAATCAGAATTCCGGAAATACTTCGGCAAAAACAGCCATCAGAGCATCGATTTCCGCTTTAGTAATCACGAGCGGCGGCACAAGACGAATGACATTGCCAGCAGTACAGTTAATAATCATGCCTTTTTGCAGGCAGGCATCAACTATCGGTTTGCCCGGTTTCGACAATTCCATACCTAACAGCAGGCCACGGCCGCGAACTTCCATTATTTTATCCGGGAACTTCTTCTGCAAAGCTTCCAGCTGTGTTTTGAAATAAGCACCTGTTTCTGCAGCTTTAACGGCAAGATTTTCTTCACGCATTACCTTTAAAGAGGCATTAGCAGCCGCACAAGCTAAAGGATTGCCACCGAAAGTTGAACCATGGTCACCGGCAGCAAAAACATGCGCCAGGCGCTCAGTAGTCAGGAAAGCAGCTACCGGGAAGCCACCGCCCAAAGCTTTAGCCAAGGTCATAATATCTGGTTTAGCTTCGCTGTATTCCCAGGCAAACCACTTACCGCTGCGGCAAAGGCCGGTCTGAATTTCATCAAAGATAAGAAGTGCATCATATTTATCGCATAAAGCACGAACTTGCTTCAAATATTCATCTGAAGGAACATGCACACCGCCTTCACCCTGAATAGGCTCCAGGATGACACCGCAAACGTCCTCACCCATCAAATTCTCAAGTGCTTTGATGTCGCCGTATTCTACATAGTCGAAACCAGTAGGCAGCGGTTCATAACCCTTTTGGTATTTAGGCTGACCGGTAACAGTCAAAGTGGCTAACGTACGACCATGAAAAGAATGCATGGCCGAAATTATCCTTTGTTTGCCTGCAGCCTTCTGATGACCATATTTACGCGCCAGCTTCAAAGCTCCTTCATTGGCTTCAGCACCGCTGTTGCATATAAAGCTACGGTCAAAACCGCTTACCTCAGCCAGCGTCTTAGCTAAATCTGCCTGCACTTTTGTATAGTACAGATTAGAACAATGAATCAGTTTGCCAGCCTGTTCAGCGATGGCATTAACCAATACAGGATGAGCATGCCCAAGAGCATTTACTGCAATACCTGCCAGAAAGTCCAGGTATTCATTGCCATCCATGTCATAAAGCTTGCAGCCTTTACCATGATCAAGCACGATTTGATTCCGGCTGAAAACCGGCAAATAATATTTTTCAGTTTCTGCGATAACTGTTTCTTGATTCATCCCTTATCCCCTCTAACAATATATTTTATTATTCTTTTACTACTTCCGTACCTACGCCGGAATCACTGAAAATCTCCATAAGGATAGTATGAGGCTCACGGCCATCGATGATGTGAGTTTTATGCGCACCACCGGAAAGAGCGGTAATACATGCCTTTACTTTTGGAATCATGCCGCCGTCGATATTGCCGCGAATGATGAGTTCCTGCGCTTTTTCAAATGTTAAAGTAGAAATAAAGCTGTTTTCATCGCGGTAATCGGAATAAATTCCTCTGACATCAGTCAAAACAAGGAGTTTTTCCGCCTTCAAAGCACCGGCAATTTCACCCGCAACGCTGTCCGCGTTGATGTTATAAGTTTCACCGTTAACGCCTACACCGGTAGGAGCGATAACAGGAATGAAGTCGTTGTCCAATAAGATATTAATCAATTCCGTGTTGATTTTTTCCACATTACCAACATAACCAATATCAACAAGATTCACTTCGCCATTTTCGTAAACATCAGCCAAATGTTTTTTGGCTTGCACAAGGTTAGCATCCTTGCCATTAAGACCAACTGCACGGCCGCCTAAAAGATTAAGACGTACTACCAGGTCGGTGTTGATTTTGCCGACCAGCACCATTTCGGCGAGTTCTACGCTTTCAGCATCGGTAACTCTGAGGCCGCTGACAAATTGCGTCTTTTTACCAGCCTTTTGCAGCATAGCCGTAATTTCCGGTCCGCCTCCATGGACAACTACAGGTCTGAGTCCTGCGCATCGCAGAAATACGATATCCTGCAAAACTTTATTTTTTATTTCGTCATTCAGCATAGCGTTGCCGCCGTATTTTACAACTACTGTTTTGCCTTTGAAATCTCTCAAATATGGTAAAGCTTCCACAAGTGTATTAATTTGTTCTTCTCTGATTAACATAGCACATACCCCTTTATCGTATATTTTGCTTCCTATGTATGATATTCTCCGTTAATTTTTACATATTCATAGCTGAAATCACAAGTCCAGACTGTTGCTTTTTCTTTACCTGCTGCCAAATCAACTGTAATACTGATATCATGTTCGGCCATGATAGAAGTCAATTCTTCCAGCGGAACGCCTACATTAAGACCATTTTCCACTAATCTCACGCCGCCAATGCTCAATGTTACATGATCTGCCTGCATGGCTGCTCCCGAATAACCGGCGGCACAGACGATGCGTCCCCAGTTTGGGTCTTCGCCAAAGAAAGCAGTTTTAACCAGTGGTGACTTAGCAATTGCCATAGCGGCCAATTTAGCATCAGCAAAAGAAGCTGCGCCAATAATGTTTACTTCGAGGAACTTAGTTGCGCCTTCCCCATCGTGAGCAATCATCTTTGCCAAATCTTGCGCTGCACGCAGGAATGCTTCGAAGAAAATAGGATAATCAGGATGTTCCTCTGACAAAATAATCTCATTTTCCGCTAAACCGTTGGCTAGTACTATCATGCTGTCATTAGTACTGGTATCACCATCAACAACGACCATGTTAAAAGATTTATCTGCTACAGCCTTAACTGTTCTTTTCAGAACATCAGGAGCAATAGCAGCATCAGTAGTTATGAAAGTCAGCATAGTGGCCATATTAGGATGAATCATTCCAGCGCCTTTGGCAATACCGGCAATTCTTGCCTTCTTGCCGCCAATCTCAAATTCATAGGCAATCTTTTTGATAAACGTATCAGTTGTCTGGATGGCAAGAGCAGCACTTTCGCCCTCGCTCTCATCCATTTTATCTATGGCATCAGCGATACCCGTTCTCACCTTATCCATAGGTAAGAAATGGCCAATAACACCCGTTGAACAAACATAAACGCCTTTTTCGTCAATATCCAGTAATCCTGCAGTAAAAGAAGCCATTTCTCTGGCATCAGCCAAGCCTTTTTCACCGGTACAAGCATTAGCGCAGCCTGAGTTGACCACTATGGCCTGCGCATAAGGTTGTTTCGCAGCTTCACGGCTGACAATTACTGGTGCCGCACACATTTTGTTTTGTGTAAAAACAGCACCTGCTGCTGCGGGAACGGTACTCATAATAACTGCCACGTCTTCTTTGCCGCTTGCTTTAATGCCAGCTTTCACACCGGCAGCAACGAATCCCTGAGGAGCCGTAAGCCAGCCGTCTATTTGCTTTATCATTTAATACGCCTCCTTAAGGATATATCGGCAATTGTCTTAAACCTGTTGTTTCCTCTATGCCAAACATTACGTTCATATTCTGTACAGCCTGTCCTGCTGCGCCTTTTACTAAATTATCAATAGCAGCCATAGCAATAATGCGTCCCGTACGCCTGTCGATTTCCCAACCTATATCAACATAGTTGGAAGCTCTGACATTTTTTATTTCCGGACAAGCGCCTTTGCCAAGAACTCGGATGAAGAACTCTTCACCGTAAAGGTCATTATAGGCCTTAGCCACCTGGGCATCAGTTACACCCTGCTTCAGATTGGCATAACAAGTCGAAAGAATACCTCTGTCGACCGGCAGTAGATGCGGCGTAAACTGAATTATAACCTCTTCACCGGCAAAATCCGAATATGTTTGCTCAATTTCCGGTGTATGGCGATGACTGGCAACGCCATAAGCGTGGAAATTCTCATTAACCGAACAATAAAGGCTGCCAACCTTTAAACTGCGTCCTGCGCCAGTAGTTCCGGACTTCGCGTCAACAATGACACCTTTCGTTTCAATCAGACCAGCCTTGAATAAAGGTACCAAAGCCAGAATACTGCAAGTCGTATAGCAGCCCGGATTGGCAAGAATTGTTGCTTTCTTAACTTCTTCTCTATATAGCTCGGTAAGACCATAAACAGCATTTGCTGTTGGGTCTTCATGTTTTAGTTTATACCACTCTTCAAAAACCTTGTGATCTTTAAATCTATAATCTCCGCCTAAATCAATGATACGTACCTTGCTGTTACGCAGCTGGGAACCAATTTTCATAGCGTGCCCGTGCGGCAGCGCGATAAAGATAACATCACTGTCAGCGGCAATCTTCTCAATTTCTTTCATACTAGCCAGTTCTCGACTGACCCGTTTTGCCAAATGCGGATACATCGCCGCAATATTCTCTCCTGTACTGCTTTCTGAGGTAATAACTCCAAGTTCCACCTCTGGGTGGCCATCGAGCAACCTCAAAAGTTCAACGCCGGCGTACCCTGTTGCTCCAATAACGCTAGCCTTCATATCCATCCTCCTCTTTGCATGTTTATTATTATACAACTAACATGAATTTTTTTGCAAGTATTTTTATGAAAAAATAAGCAGATAATGAATAATCGTTGTCAAGCGTTGTGTTTGCTTGATTATATGCATATGTTTTTATTCAAAATCGTTTATTTTTATGCATTGTTTATGCAATCATCTGTTTCCTGCTTTTACCATAAAAACATGTCTTACAAGTGTGTACAACAGGAAACACTCCCCTATTGTATAAATACAATTTTACTACTATTAATTGTAATAATCAAAACTTTTTTCCTTGCAACATTATGATTTTACGCCATGCTTCCAACATTTTTCGCTAGCCATTAATATTCATTTCGGTTAAAATTATTAATGAAGAGTTTATTATTATCCGGAGGTTCCTGCCAATGAAAAAAATTGGTTTCATATTAATCTTTTTTCTTATCTTCTTATTCTTTCCTTTTCCCAAAAATATCGGTCCCCAATATAAGCCTGATTTGAAATCAGTTACTACTTCTGTTGAAACAACGGTAAAAAAATCTGAATTTTCGCCGCTGTCCTTACTGCCTGCGCCTTCCTCCTGGCCAAGACCATTATACCTGGTTTGGCAAGCCGCTCATATCAAACAACCCGTACAAGAAAAAGTAAATAAAGATGCTTGGGTAAAAATCGATAAATTGCCGGCAACATTACCACAAGCCGTGGTAGCCATAGAAGACCACCGCTTTTATGAACACAGTGGCGTTGACATCGATGGAATATTCCGTGCGCTCCTTGCTAATATTCAAGCTGATGAAATAGTACAAGGCGGCAGCACCATTACACAACAGCTTATCAAAAATACACTGCTTTCCTCAACGCAAAGTGTAGAACGCAAAACTCTGGAAATTTTTCTGGCTTTAATTGCAGAAAGCAGTTATTCCAAAGATGATATTTTAGAAATGTATCTGAACAGCGCTTATTTTGGTGCGGGAGCCTACGGCGTCACGCAGGCTGCAAATGTCTACTTTGCGAAAACTCCTGACGAACTTACGCTGGCCGAGTCGGCTACTCTTGCCGGTTTGCTCAATGCTCCTTCTGCGTTGAATCCTTATGAAAATCCGGAAGACTGTAAAAATCGTCGTAATCTGGTTTTAAAAACTATGGCAAAACGTGGTATGATTACCGGAGCCCTTGCGGCAAGCGCCAGTAACGAACCAATCGTACTGCGTGAAAGATGATCAGACATGCAAAAAGGCCTTACAGCACAAGCTGTAAGGCCTTTGTATTTTATTACCTGTTATCTGCCAAGTTTTTCTTTCATTATTTTCTTATATGCTTCAACGCCAGGCTGGTCGTAAGCATCGACATCTGCCAGCTCACCCTCATAGGCAACACTCAGCATCAAAAAATACAACAATTGCCCTACATAATAAGTAGTTAATTTAGGCAGCTGATAATTAGCGTTGAAACGCAAATCCTCATTCAGCGCCTGAGCATTGGCAGACAGAGCTATCTGCAGAGCCTCGTCAACACACATACCATTATATTTGGCAAAAAACTCCATATCATCACCGAAAGGATTACCTAACTTTACGTCACAAGTTTTTTCAATAATTTCTACAAACTGGACAACCTTGTTTCGGCGGCCATCCTGATGCTGCTGCGTCTGAGCATGCATGTCAGTTGTGCCGACAGCAGCAATAGGTGTTCTGCCGTAATTTATCTGTTCACCCTGCCGGTTGCAGCGTTTGCCGAGTGATTCCGCCAAAAGTTGTACGTACCACTCGCCAAGTGACTTCAACCTCATGGAATAAGGCATTAAAACTTCAATGTCACAACCATAGCGTTCTGCCGCCAAATATTTTAAAACAGCATTAAGCAATGCCGGATTCTTGGCTGGATCTTCTTCCTGGCACGCCAATTCCATGTCACGCGCTCCTGCCAGCAGCTCCTCAATGTCAATGCCTACAACAGCTGCCGTAATAAGGCCAGGGTTGCTCAAAACGCAGAAACGTCCGCCAACGCCTTCCTTGATATCGAAAGTCTGCCAGTTATTTTCCGTAGCCAGTTGGCATAGCGGGCTGGTCGCTGCTTCTCCATCAAGATCAGTCACCACAGTTACATCAACTTCGAAAAGCTCTTTTTCTTTCTTAAGCTGCTCATAATAATAAACAAAAGCGGCAATAGTTTCGAGGGTAGTTCCAGATTTTGTTATAGGAATAAGCATTACTCTGGTTTTACCTTGTCCGGCCAAGCGTTTGTACTGTGCCTGACGTACGATTTCGTCCAACATCGAAGCATACTGGTCCGCGTCAAGATTGTTGCCGCTGAAAAAAACCTTTGGAAAGCCGCGTCTTTCCAAAGCCTTTTTTTGATTCCAGAAGGAACCGGCATGTATGTCAAACAAAACCTTGTTTCCTAAATAGGAGCCGCCTATACCAAAAAATATTACTGCTTCCTTGGTATCCCAGATTTGTTTGCTGTAAGCTTTTAGTTTTTCAATGGATGCCGGTGTATTGGGATTATCTTCCGCAATCATCGGCAACCTTGTAAAATAGACGGGTTCAGGTTCACCATTTTTGGATAAATGACCTTCAGACACACCGTTGCTGCGAATCTGTGCCAGTCCCTTAACTGCCAGTTTAATTATATCTTGGACAGCAAGGATGTCCTCTGCTTTGATTAGCTTTTCACCAAGCATGTTCGAGTAATCGAAACAAAAACCAGAATCCAGCTTCAGTTTTCCATTTAAATCCATCTTTTCACCGCCAAAATTATCCTTCTTTTGCGACAATGTCTTTGAGGTACGCCAAAAACTTATCCCGTAATTCAGGATTTTTAAGTGCCTGTTCTACTGTTGCTTCCAAAAAACCTTGCTTATCACCAACATCATAACGGCGCCCCTCGAAATTATAAGCTAAAATAGTTTGCATTCTCGCCAATTCTTTCAGGGCATCAGTTAACTGAATTTCGCCGCCACTGCCTGGCTTGGTATTTTCCAAAATATCAAATATTTCGGGAACAATTATATAACGGCCTAAAACAGCAAGTCTGGAAGGTGCTTCAGAGATAGCAGGCTTTTCAACCATGTCTTTAACCGACCATAACCTATCGCTGATCTTAGCTTGCGGCTCGATAATACCGTAGCTGGAAACTTTATCTTGCGGTACTTCCTGAACACCTAGAATGCTGGAGCCAGTTTCATTATAGACATTTATCAGCTGTTTCAAACAAGGAATGGTGCTATCTACAACATCATCGCCCAGCAGAACGGCAAAAGGTTCACTGCCGACAAAATGTTTAGCGCACAAAATCGCATGGCCAAGTCCAAGCGGTTCTTTTTGTCTGATATAGTGAATAGAAATATTTGAAATTTCCTGCACCATTTTCAACAGTTCATCTTTATGGTTATGTTCCAATGTCAATTCTAATTCCAAAGAACGATCGAAATGATCTTCAATTGATCTCTTACTGCGTCCCGTTACAATAAGGAATTCTTCTATGCCGGAAGCAAGAGCTTCTTCAATTATATACTGTATGGTCGGCTTGTCGACTATCGGCAGCATTTCCTTTGGCTGTGCCTTGGTAGCCGGCAAAAACCTCGTACCCAGACCGGCAGCCGGAATAACTGCTTTTCTAACTCGTGTGTACATGATATCCACGCCCTCTGTCTATTGAATTTACATTTAATACTATACCACAGTTAGATTGAAAATTAAAACCCATTAAGCAATCTTCTGGTAACACACATACATCTTATTATGTATTCATTACAAACAAGCAGGAATATTTAAGGCTTTGACGAATTAATCGTTTCATATCTCGTTTGCATAAATGTGTAAAACAAAGATGAATATAAAGCAGAAACTGCTAAAATGGGGGAATTATTAATGTTTAAAACAAATGAATACTTTGGCGGTCAGGTTGTCTCCTTAGCCTTTGCAAACCAAGACGGCCCGGCAACGGTCGGTGTTATGAAAGCAGGTGAATATGAATTCGGCACCAGCAGCACTGAATACATGACAGTAGTCAGCGGCAGCCTTACCGTTCAGCTTCCTGGTGAAACCGAATTCAAAACCTATTTGCCTTCCCAAACTTTTATCGTGCCGCCTAACCAGAAGTTTAAAGTCAAAGTAACTGAACAAACTGCTTATCTGTGTCTGTACAAATAGAATTTCTAAAATTTTGTGTAAACTTAAAACCAGTTATTCAAGTGAAACTTGAATAACTGGTTTTTTTATCCTTGTATGATTAAAAATTTCCCGTTTATAAGTATTTTTCCCCTTACTCTACTTAAATTTTATGAATCAAAATATGCTCGTAATTTTTCTGTCTCATCAGTTAAACCTAGCGCCAACAGTAATTTAATACGTGCTTTTTGTCCAGTAATCTCTCCTGCTAAAATAATATCAGCATCCTTCATCGACTGGGCACTTCCCAAATAACTGTAAGCAGGAACAACTCTGCCCATATGAACTCGCGACGTTAAAACAACTGGTATTCCTTGCTTTCTCACTAATTCTATTCCTTCTTTTACTGCCGGTGGTACATTACCGCAGCCAAAGGCTTCGACCACGATTCCTCGTGCTGGTTTTGCCGCCAAAGCTTTAAATAAATAATCATCCAATCCAGCAACGCACTTAATCAAATAAACATCGCTTCCGATTGTTGTCGGTTGTATTTTTTGCCTTTTTTCCATTCTACGTTTAAAAACGACCCTGTCAAAATATACGTGGCCAAGCGGCCCCCAACCAGGTGACTTGAAAGTACTGCATGAAGTCGTTTGTGTTTTAGTCACTTCTGACGCAGCATGTATTTCATCATTAAATACAAGTAAAGCTCCTTTACCTACAGCTTCTTGGCAAGCAGCTGTCCTGACTGCCGCTAAAATGTTAGCTGGTCCATCTGGACCTGTCTCTGAAGCGCCACGCATAGCCCCTGTAATACAAATTGGTTTTTCAGTCTTACATACCAAGTCCAACAGATAAATTGTTTCTTCTTGAGTGTCCGTACCATGAGTAATAACAATGCCAGCAACATCTTCCGCGATTGCTATTTTATCTATCATTAAAGCCAATTCGAACATCATATCTGGTGTAATATGCCCACTAGGTACATTGCTGTATTCCACTATTTCCACTGGTATGACATCTTTTAATGCAGGCACTGCTTGTATTAAATCATCTCCACTAATAGCAGGTACCAAACCATTTGTTACTTCATCATATTTCATGGCTATTGTACCGCCAGTAGTTATTATTACTACTTTCTTTTTCCCCATTAGGTTTCCATCCCCTTTTTATTTAGGCCAATGCATTGACAACTGCTACGCAAACAAACAAAACCACAAAACCAAAAACCATGGAAGGCCTTTGAAATTTATTGGCCGCTTTCAAGTTTGACCCTGGAACCACGGCGATGACTGTCGATAACGCAGCTACCGGGCCACCAGTCAGGAAGTATTGCCAAACTGCAGAACCACCGGCTGCTGCACAGGCTGCAGCTAAGGGATCAGCGCCCATTTTCAAAACTACTTGTAGAAAAGGTACCACTATAGCTGCGGAAGCAGCATTAGATTGTGTCAAAAAGCCAGTTATTGAAGAAACGAACAACATTGCAAAAACTGGTGAAAGCGACACTACAGGTCCCAGAACATCAGAAATAGTTTTTACCAGACCAATCTTGTTCATGACGCCACTCATAAACAAGAAACCGATTGTTGCTATTAACGGCGTAGCAATTTTTGCTACACCCTCCAACATAGCACTTTCACCTTCTGCTATGTTAACCTTTGCCATTGCAGCAGTAATAATTGCCGCAATAATTCCAACTAAAAATACCGGATACCCAAGAATAAAACCACCTATAAAAAGAATAAACGGGAAAATCGCTTTAGAAAAAGATATTCCGTTTTTCGAAGCAAGGCTTTTCTCAACCTCAGCCAACTCTTCTGCATTCATTTGTCTGCCCGCTGTTTTTAATTCTCTTTGCAGACGAAAATAACTTATAAATATAATAGACAAGCCGACAATTGCCCCGACCACATTAATCATACCAAAGCCGATTGCAGCTGTTGCCACTACAGCAACCTGTGTCGGATGTGTAAAACCGGCAAAATTACCAAAGTGTCCTGCATGTGCTGCTAAGCCAGCTGTTTTATTTGGATCTAATCCTAACTTAGTAGCAGCAGGCCCGGTAACCACTGCCGTAACTGCAGGTTGGGTGAAACCCGTCAGCGCGCCTATAATACCGGCAACCAAAGCGCCAGCAGCAGTAATGCCAGGAGCACCGCCCAATTTAGTACCTATCTGCATGATTTTGCGAATGACCACATCCAAAAAGCCAGATTTGGTCATAATACCGATAAACATTAAAACACCAGCCATGTCTGCAATTACAGGATTTAAACCTCCATTGATCAGTTTTAAAACCGTAATATCAGCTTTGCCACCGATAGGAAATCCGGCCGCTAAAGCTGCAAACGCCGAACCAACAATCGCCGTTAAATAAATTGGTGTTTTACCTGTTACCATTAGTAATAAAGTCAATACCATAATAATTTGAGCTATTTCCATTTTTTATGCCCCCTCATTTTTTTGTTCTACCACAAACTAAAATAAAAAAACATGCTTCAGCTGCTTTCGCTTTTCACATCAGTGTGAAAAGACTTGAAAACTAACCGAAGCATGTAAAAATTCCCTCCTTTTTTTAAAACACGGTAAGAGTGGCGCCATCTCACCGCTATCGTTGTTTTTTATTTTTCAGAAAGGTATAATATATGCATCTTCTTTTTGCATTGTAGCAAAGTTTTGATACTTTGTACAAAATATCTTTGCTATGACCTTGATAGGTATAAACTATGATATATCATTTTCAGACTTGCTTTTATTTAAATTACATTAAAACTTCTTTGGGGGTAATTTTGTGGAAAAACACCAGTTACTTTACGCCGTAACCGTTGCCAAATACCTAAACTTTACCAAAGCCGCTGAATCTTTGAATATCTCCCAGCCCTCCTTATCCAGTCAAATCATAAAACTGGAAAATGAACTGAATATTCATTTATTCGAACGAAGCCGTCAAGGTATCACTTTGACTGAAGCTGGTGCTGCTTTTGTTTTCTATGCGCAGGCACTTTTAGATGATTGGAAAGAGCTAGGGCTCCTCATGCAAGATTATTCTTCTATGCAAGTTGGTAATTTACGTATCGGAGCCACACCAATTATGGAAATCTTTGATATTCCTTCACTATTGGCTGCATTTCAAAAACAGCATCCAAAAATCAATATTACTTTGTTGCAGACAGGCAGTTCTGCCTTGCTCCTAGCTTTAAAAAACAAAGAAATTGATATTGCTTTTATTATTTCTTCTGATAGTAATCCCGAGATTATTGATGAAGATTTTTTTGTGTTAAAACTTACCAACGATTTGCTTTGTACCATTATGAGCCCTAAAAATCCATTAAGCTCCAAGAGCAAAATTAGTGTCTGCGATTTAAAAGATGAAAAATTAATTTTACCTACAGGTACCAATACTTTGCAGAAAATTATCAAAAAATATTTTGATTCCAATAATATTCCTTTTAAAACCACTTATTGTTGTGATCAAACTGAAGCTGCTTTAGCTTTTGCTTCGGAAAATCTTGGTGTTTATTTTGGCACTGCTAATATCGCGCACTTTCACGGCCACTATGAATTGGAGTGTATTCCCTTAGACCCGCCTGTTTACCGAAGTTTTTCACTGGTTGCAGCAAATAAGCTACAATATCATCCCACTTTGAATAACTTTGTTCACTTCATTGAAAAGAAATTTTCATTGAGCGACTAATTTAGTAACTACAAACAAATTCTGTCCTATTAATGATATTATAAAAAAATCCCCACAAACAAACTGTTTGTGGGGATTCGCATTTGTAAATATTAACGTTTAGAGAATTGGGAAGCTTTACGTGCTTTTTTGAGACCGTATTTACGGCGCTCTTTTTCACGTGGGTCACGAGTTAAGAGACCAGCTTTTTTCAAAGTAGGACGATACTCCTCATCAACTTTGAGCAATGCGCGGGCGATACCATGACGGATTGCGCCTGCTTGACCGGAGATACCACCTCCGACAACATTAGCGAGCACATCATATTTGCCAACAGTTTCAGTAGCTTCCAACGGTTGTTTAATGATGAGTTCCAAAGTTTTCAAACCAAAATATTTAGTAAGTTCGCGGTCGTTGATAATAATGTTGCCTTCACCCGGAACCAGGCGAACACGTGCAACAGAACTTTTACGGCGACCGGTTGCATCATAAGTAACTTTTGCCATTTATTTGCTCCTCCTTTCCGGATCTTATCTTACGTCGATTTTCAAAACTTCTGGTTGTTGTGCTGCGTGCGGATGTTCCGGACCAGCATAAACGTGCAATTTTGTGTAAACCTGGCTGCCAAGACGATTTTTAGGAATCATGCCGCGAACAGCAAGTTCAACCATCCTTACAGGGTTTTTCTTAAGCATATCACCAGCAGTTGTGAAGGTGGTACCGCCAAGATATCCGGAATGACGGAAGTAAGTTTTTTGAACCAATTTCTTACCAGTCAAAACAACCTTATCTGCGTTAATAACAATTACATGATCTCCAGTATCCATATGTGGGGTGAAAGTTGGTTTGTGTTTTCCACGAAGGATTTTAGCAACTTCAGCAGCCATACGGCCAAGAGTTTTATCAGCTGCGTCTACCACGAACCACTTGCGTTCAATGGTGGACGGTGTAGCCATATATGATTTCATCCTTGTCCCTCCCTATGAGTGTTTCGCGTTCAATATATTACTTCTCGACAATTCCGGGGCTAGTGGAATTGATGTCAAAGTCATATGCATATATTGTAAACATCTTTGCATCTTTTGTCAAGAAAATATCAATAAAATACTCCTTATATTATGAATTATATGCGACTTCTTCTAATATCTATTTGGCAAGGATTAAAGAGTTCCTCGCACTGCTCACACGCGACAATTCGCCTGCAAGCAGTCGGTCGCTGA
>MTLE01001026.1_pt1 | contig 19071 bp, 19 predicted proteins | sample 1982461 | NCBI WGS metagenome assembly MTLE01 (sample SAMN05712605, study PRJNA340218) | biofilm metagenome | isolation source: sample SPL anode biofilm adapted to -200 mV | place: USA | collected 2012-02-03
ACTTCGGGACTGGAAGCCGCCATAACTTCGGGCGTAGGAAAATCGGCCAGCAGACGTGGTGTGGTCATGTTCACACGTTTATCGGTACATTGTGCCGAAAGTATTACAGCTACCAGCAAACCAAACGGATCCTGATACTGCAATTCAGTTTCGGCAATGGGAACATTTTCAGAAAACCAGGCAATAATATGTTCAAATCGTTGTTTTGTTGTCATAAATATTAAACATAATGTTCGAAAGTAATCGCTTTGGAAATGATAAGTATAACTTTCAGCATTAGGATTTTTTTGATAAATTCCGGAAAGAATCGCTATTTTTTGTTTTCTGCAAATTTATAGTAAAAAATAATTTTTCGCATAGCTTTTTTGCTATTTTTGCAAATTAAAATACACGTACAAACCAAAACAACTTAGTATAAATCCTGTTGAAAGATTTATTTATTTGTGAATTTATAATTCTGACTTTTTACACATGGCACCAAGAAAACCTATTAAAACCACTCCAAAACCAGAACCCAGACAGGAAACAAAAGCTGCACCGGCAAAACAAAAAAAAGTTCGCGATGCAAACGAACCGGGACTCTGGCAACATCTTATCGCATTTCTGAAAGATGAACGGACCAGATTTATAGTAGGATTAGGCATACTGATCGCATCGCTGTTTTTGTTTCTTGCCTTTGTATCCTATTTTTTCACAGGTGCAGCCGACCAAAGCAAAATGGATCTTACCTGGAGCGAGATGCAACAAATGAGGTCTGAGATTCAGAACTGGTTGTCGGTAACGGGAGCTATCCTCAGCGAAACATTTATAAACCGGTGGTTTGGAATTTCATCATTTGCCATAATATTTTTCACAGCCATCATGTCGTTACGGTTAATGAAAGTGAAAGTAATGCCGCTCTGGAAGGCATTTTTTCATGCCAGTTTCTGGCTTTTATGGTTATCGGTAACTCTTGGATACTCTCTGTCAGCTTTTTACCGCGATTTTTTATTTTTCTCACCCGGAGGCGAGCATGGCGACTATGCCAGCAAATGGATTATTTCTTATGTAGGTTATCCCGGTACATTAATGATTATCATCGGAACTTTTCTGGTTTATTGTGTCATATCGTCCAAAGCCACTATTCCTTTTTTGAAACGTCTGTTTTCAAAGAAAAAGAAAAAAGAAGAAATTTCGGAATCACCTGAAAATATTTCTCCTGAAAATGAAATGCCCGAAGAAAGCGTGGCAGTAGGAACTGAAATTATTCCTGAAGACTGGATTGTAAAAGGAAACGACAAGGAAGAAGAACTGATTATTGAAACTGATCCTGTTGAAAACGATGAGGTTACTTTTGAAATAGAGCAACCGGAACATGAAGAGGAAAACAAAACAGTGGATACGGTGGAACTTGAATTTACCGATAGCGAACACGAAGATCCATTTTACAATGTTGCCAAACTGGGAAAATATGATCCCACACTCGATTTGTCGCACTACACCCAGCCTACACTCGACCTGCTGAAGGTTTACGGTACCGACAACGATACGCAAATTGACATGGTGGAACAAAACGCGAATAAAAACCGTATTATCAGCACTTTACAAAATTACGGTATCGAAATTGAAACCATAAAAGCCACCGTTGGTCCGACCATTACTCTGTACGAAATTGTACCAAAAGCAGGTGTGCGCATTTCAAAAATCCGTAATCTGGAATACGATATCATGCTGAGTCTTGCCGCAACCGGCATTCGTATTATCGCTCCTATTCCGGGCAAAGGAACCATTGGTATCGAAGTTCCGAACTCCGATCCGCAGGTTGTATCCATGCACTCGGTAATAGCTTCCAAGAAATTTCAGGAATCTAAATTTGAATTGCCCGTGGCATTCGGACGAACCATCACCAATGAAATTTTCATGGTGGATCTGGCCAAAATGCCTCACTTGTTGGTTGCAGGAGCTACAGGACAAGGAAAGTCTGTCGGGTTAAATGCCATTATCACTTCATTGTTGTATAAAAAACATCCTGCAGAACTGAAACTGGTTTTGGTTGACCCCAAAAAGGTGGAGTTTAATATTTACGGCGACATTGAAAAACATTTTCTGGCAAAACTACCTGATGGCGAAGATGCGATTATCACCGACACAAGCAAAGTGGTGGAAACTCTCAACTCGCTCTGCAAAGAAATGGACGACCGCTACGATTTACTGAAAAAAGCACACGTAAGAAACATCAAAGAATACAACGAAAAATTTACGGTTCGTCATTTGAATCCGGATAAAGGACATCGTTTCCTGCCATACATAGTGGTAATTGTTGATGAGTTTGGCGATCTGATCATGACTGCCGGAAAAGAAGTGGAAATGCCGATTGCCCGTATCGCCCAGCTTGCCCGTGCCGTGGGAATTCACATGATTATTGCCACGCAGCGTCCGTCGGTGAACATTATTACCGGAGTTATTAAAGCCAACTTCCCTGCCCGTGTGGCGTTCCGTGTTTCATCCATGATTGACTCACGCACCATTCTTGACTCACCGGGAGCAAATCAGCTGGTAGGACGTGGCGACATGCTTTTCTCACAGGGGAACGATTTAATCCGCGTTCAGTGCGCGTTTGTTGATACGCCTGAGGTAGAAAATATTGTCCATCATATCAGCAAACAACAGGCTTACCCAACAGCTTTTTATCTGCCCGAATATGTTCATTCTGAAGGCGAAGGAATCGATACGAGTTCTATTGACATGACCAAACGCGATCCGCTTTTTGAAGAAGCCGCCCGTTTGATTGTGGCCAATCAGCAGGGTTCAACATCGCTGATACAGCGCAAATTCTCCATTGGCTACAACCGTGCAGGCAGAATAGTGGATCAACTGGAAGTTGCCGGCATTATAGGACCTTTCGAAGGCAGCAAAGCACGTCAGGTACTGGTTATGGACGATTATCACCTGACACAGATTCTGAACAATCTGTAACAGGATTCATTTGACGTGTTTCACAATTTGCTGTTTTACTACAAAAAAATCGTTTGGCACATTCCTTGTATTGTTAATGGTACATTAAAAAAAAGTAAAAGCCATGACAAAGAAAATAATGTACACACTGGCATTGATATTTGCAACAATGCAACTATCTGTAGCACAAAATAATGCGCAAGCCGAAAAAATATTATCCAATGCTTTAAATTCAGTAAAAACGTCTGCTGTCAGGACAAATTTCAAGCTGGCTGTGAGTGATGTAAAATCTCCGGTAGTTCAGACATCGAGCGGTACATTCACCATGAAAGGTGCTAAATTTGTGCTGGATATGAACGACATGAAAGTGTGGTATAATGGTAAAACACAATGGGCTTATGTAACACAAAGCAAAGAAGTATCCATCACCGAACCGTCAGAAACAGATTTATCAGACACAAATCCAATGGCCATTTTGTCAGGCTACAAAAACAAAAGTGTCATAAAATTCAGCAAAACAAAATCTACTCAAAATTATTGCATTGAATTAATCCCTAAAATTAAAAATTCAGATATTGCCAAAATAGAAGTTCAGATAAATAAAACAAATCAGAATCTCTATTCCATAAAACTGACGGATAAGAAAGGAAGCACTACACTGCTTACACTGAGCAATTATCAAAAAGGAATAAATACGCCGGACAATTATTTTATTTTTAATCAGGCAAATTATAAAGATGCTGTTATAAATGATTTAAGATAGCTAGACTGTTTTTATTTTTGAATTCTGGTTATAAATATCAATAGAATTTTTTTATATCTTTATAGACTCAAAGAAGCAAAACATCCGGGAACATTTTTAAATATTCATTGTTTAACAGACAGAAAAAATAAAAATGCTGAAAATATAAATCACAAAATAAATATATGAACGAAAAAGTACGTTGCCTGATAATAGGCTCAGGACCTGCGGGATACACCGCTGCAATTTACGCATCACGCGCTAATCTTTCACCGGTTTTATACGAAGGTATGGAACCCGGCGGGCAATTAACCACCACTACTGAAGTTGAAAACTTCCCCGGCTATCCGGCCGGAATTACCGGACCGGAATTAATGGAAGATTTGAAAAAACAGGCTGAAAGATTTGGTGCTGAAATCCGATTCGGAGCAGTTACTGCTACCGATTTATCTTCTTCACCTTACAAGGTAACCGTTGATGGAGAAAAGACGATTGAAGCCGAAACAATCATTATTTCAACCGGTGCAACAGCCAAATATCTTGGTTTACCTGACGAAAAGAAATATGCCGGTTCAGGAGTATCGGCCTGTGCTACCTGCGACGGATTTTTCTATCGTAAAATGGTGGTGGCAGTAGTTGGTGGTGGCGACACTGCCTGCGAAGAAGCAACTTATCTGGCAGGTCTTGCAAGTAAAGTAATTCTGATAGTTCGTAAACCTTACTTACGTGCCTCCAAAATTATGCAGGAACGCGTTTTGAGCAATCCAAAAATTGAAGTTCTTTTTGAACACGAGACACTTGGTTTAACCGGCGAAGGAGTTGTTCAGGGAGCCAATCTGGTAAAACGCCGCGGACAATCCGACGAAGAACAGGTTCACGTTAAAATTGACGGTTTCTTCCTTGCTATCGGACATAAACCAAATTCTGACATTTTCAAACCATGGATCGAAACCGATGAAGTAGGTTACATCAAAACAATTCCGGGAACTCCCCGCACCAACGTACCGGGAATTTATGCCGCCGGAGACGTTGCCGATCCTCATTACCGTCAGGCGATTACAGCTGCCGGAACAGGCTGTCAGGCAGCCATTGAGGCAGAAAGATATTTATCTGAAAAAGGAGCATAATCCAAAGTAAAAACCATCACGAAAAGAGCTGTTTCACGAAAAAGAAATGGCTCTTTCTGTTTTTATAAAATAATTTCAGTTTATAATATATTTCAATTATCCAACCTGTTTATTCTCACTTAAAAAACTACATCCTCTATATTTAAAATTTACTTTCCATTTTGGTTGTTTTTTTATACTTTTGCACTGTCATAAAAATTTTTTATTACATGAAACCAAATATCTTCAAATCAGCCTCGCAAAACGGACTTTTAATCGGAGTTTTATTGTCACTCAAATTTTTACTTTCCACTCAGAATAACGGATTGTCATCTTTAATTGCATTTTCTATCTCCATTTTTATTGTCGTAGTAATGTTTTTGATGGTAAAACGTTTCAGAGATAAAGATTGCGAAGGATATATCAGTTATGGAAATTCGTTCTCATACCTGCTTCAGATCTATGTTTACGGAGCAATTATTTCATCATTAGTCATGCTGATTTATACCAAATACATTAACCCCGGCTATTTTGAACAGTTCCTGAATACAGCCATGAAAATGTATGACAGCATGCACATAACAATAACTGAGGAATCATACAAAATATTAGAGTCAATTTTCAGACCTTCCACATACGCTATCATAAACGTTACTTTTAGCTTTATTGTTGGAGCATTCTGGGGATTAATACTGGCTGCATTTGTAAAAAAGGAAAAGAATATTTTCGAATAATTTTTTTGAAACAGATAAAAACGATAATCACAAATATCAAACCTGAAAAATATTATGGACATTTCAGTAATTGTTCCACTTTACAACGAAGAAGAATCGATACCCAAACTCTTTGAGTGGATTGAAAGGGTAATGAAAGAGAATAAATTTTCGTACGAAGTTATTTTTATTAACGATGGCAGTACGGATAAATCATGGAAAGTTATTGAAACTCTGCAAAAGAATTCCAGCCATGTGAGAGGAATTAAACTCAGACACAACTATGGAAAATCGCCGGCTTTATATTGCGGATTCAATGCGGCTGAAGGAGATGTTGTGATTACCATGGATGCAGATTTACAGGATAGTCCGGACGAAATTCCGGAATTGTTTTCCATGATAAAAAATGACGATTACGATCTGGTATCGGGTTGGAAAAAGAAACGGTACGACTCAAAACTGACTAAAAATATCCCTTCCAAAATTTATAATGCCACGGCTCGTCGGGTAACCGGACTGAAACTGCATGACATGAATTGCGGACTGAAAGCCTACCGCAACGAAGTGGTAAAAAACATCGAGGTTTATGGCGAAATGCACCGTTATATTCCGTTTTTAGCTAAAAATGCAGGCTTTACAAATATCGGTGAAAAGGTAGTTGAACACAGGAAACGCCAGTTTGGTGAAACAAAGTTCGGTTTAAACCGTTTTGTAAATGGATACCTTGATTTAATAACATTGTGGTTCTTATCAAAGTTTGGTAAAAAACCAATGCATTTTTTTGGTTTATTTGGGAGCTTAATGTTTCTGTTAGGGGTTTTAGCCATTGTGGTTGTGGGACTTAATAAATTTATTGCACTGGCAGCACACGTAAAAGCACCTTTGGTGACTGACAGCCCGTATTTCTATTTATCAATTCTGGCAATGATACTCGGAACTCAGCTATTTCTGGCCGGATTTGTCGGTGAAATTGTTGCCCGTAACTCCAGTGAAAGAAATAATTATCAGATCGAAAAAGTAATTTAATTACTAATCTGAGATAAATTTTCACCTGAAAGGTGATTTTTGAATTTTAAATAATGAAACAACTTTTAATTGTAGGACTTGGCGGATTTATAGGAAGTGCGGCCCGTTACATGGTTTCGAAGCTGAACTTATACTGGCATTTTCTGTCTATCCCCATGGGTACGCTTACAGTTAATATACTGGGAAGTTTCATTATCGGATTTTTGGTTGGTATTTCTGCCAAAAGTGATTTGCTTTCTCCCGATATGAGATTGTTTACAATGGTCGGGATTTGTGGCGGATTTACAACATTCTCATCATTTTCCAATGAAAACATGATGCTGATGCAAAACGGTCAGGTCGTTACTGCCCTGCTCTATACAACTTCAAGCATATTGCTGGGATTTACAGCAGTTTATCTGGGTTATATTTCTTCAAATCTCTTATAATCAAATTTAATAATTTGTCAGTGTAACACATAAAATATCAATTGATTATGAACAGTATTCTGAAAATTTATGCCAGTAGCACCGATTTAATCGGATTTGATTTGCTCTACGAACATTTGGTAATTCTGGCAAAGAAAAAAGGCATTGCCGGCGTTACTGTTTACCGCGGAATAATGGGTTACGGACTAAGTAACAATCAGATTGAATCCTCCCGGTTCTGGGAACTGACAGAAAAACTGCCGGTGGTGATTGAAATGATTGATAAAACCGAAATACTTGAAGAATTTTATAAATACATCGAAAAAGATTTAAAGTCATTATCCAAAGGCTGTCTGGTAACAATGCACCCGGTGGACATTATTCTTCAGAAAACAGGTAAAGGTAAAAAACAGTCGGAATAAAATTTATATCAGGTATGGAGACAATGGATATTCTCAAAATAGTTTTACCGGCATTGCTTGTGCTATTAACAGCTTATTTTCTCATAAATAAGTTGTTGAACAACGAAGAAAAACGTCGTAATTTCGAATTGCGTAAAAATGGTTTATCCACCATCACTCCTATCCGTCTGCGTGCTTACGAGCGTCTGATTTTGGTTCTCGAACGAACAACTCCGAACAATCTGATATTGAACGTGGCCAAGCCGGGAATGACAAATATTCAACTTCACACCGAACTTTTAAACAGCCTGCGACAGGAATTTTCGCACAATTTATCCCAACAGATTTATGTAAGTGATGAGGTATGGAACTATGTCAGAAGTTCCGAAGAAAGCTTATTGAGACTTATAAATACCTGTGCGGCTCAATGTAATCCGAGTGAATCGGCAACTGTTCTGGCCGAAAAAATAATTCAGGTTTTCGGGGCAAGCGAACAAACGCCTACTGAGCTGGCTATTGAAAAACTAAAAAACGAAGTCAGAAGTTTTTTATAATTAATTGAAAACCATTAAATGAAGAAATATATATACATGTTGTTTGCTTTTTCTCTGTTATTTTCATCGTGCAACAGCGATGAAGAATGCAGAAAAAGTAAATATACAGATATGGAAATCGGGTTTTATCACGTGACATACAATGCAGCTTACAAAACATACACCACAACCGCGTTAAGTGTTGACAGCCTCACCGTTCAGGGACTTATAACCGATTCTGTAACAGGACAGAAAACACTGGTTGATTCACTTTTATACGACAATAAAAGAAATATCAGCAGTATAAATGTACCTCTGAATAAATTTGAGAACATATCGCTGTTTGTAATGAGATTTAAACATGTTACAGATACCCTGACGGTAATTCACACTAATACAACCGAGTTTTTGTCTCTTGAATGTGGTTGCATAAAAACGCATTTCATTGATACAGTACTCACTACAAATAATTTCATAGACTCAGTCCGAATAGTATATCATGATGTCAATACAACAACCGCGGAGCATTTACGCATTTATAATTAGCCTTTTTCTCTGCTCGGTTGCAATTACAGGGCATGCACAGAAAAAAGATCAACCTTCGGAATCTCCGAAAATTCCTTTGTTGAACGGCATTTATGTATACGGAGATGTCGCGCCTGTCATTACAAGCACCATACTGAATAACAGTACTTATTCTTTCGAAGGTGGAGCGCAGATAAATCTTAAATACAAATATTTTCCGGTATTTGAAGCAGGAATCGGAGGAGCCAATAAACTTTCGACCAACAATATAGGTTTTAAAACAATCGGACCTTTTGCAAGAATCGGCGTTGATCTTAATTTGTTGAAACAGAAAGACAACACCAAACCTGTCAACAATTTTTTTCTGGCAGGTGTCAGACTGGGTTTTTCAAATTTCAGATACAATATCACAAATGCTGTTGTGACAGATGATTATTGGGGAGAGACCCGAACAATAAATTACACAGATATCTCTGCAACTAAAGTTTGGGCTGAAGTGGTAGCAGGTGTAAAAGTAGAAACTTTTAAAAATATTTATATGGGCTGGCAGATTCGGAAAAAGTTTCTTTTCAGTCAGGATGCTTCCGGCAGTCCTTCACCCTGGTACATTCCCGGATTTGGGATAAAAGATGGAAGTAACTGGGGTTTTAATTATACAATAGGGTACAAATTCTAAAAAATATTTCATTGTATAACACGATAATAAATATAAAAACCAATCAAATAATAACCAACAAATTAAAACATGAATTCAATTCAAAATTTAAACCGTGCAGCGGATAATATCCGTATTTTAGCTGCCTCAGCTGTAGAAAAAGCAAAGTCTGGTCATCCGGGAGGTGCCATGGGAGGTGCCGATTTTATCAATGTGCTTTATTCTGAATTTTTGGAATACGATCCTAAGAATCCAAAATGGGAAGCCCGTGACCGCATGTTCCTTGATCCGGGTCATATGTCACCAATGTTATATTCCGTACTTGCCTGCACAGGTAAATACACAATGGAAGAACTGGCTCAATTCCGTCAGTGGGGAAGTCCGACTCCCGGCCACCCTGAAGTAGACGTAATGCGTGGCGTTGAAAACACTTCCGGCCCGCTCGGACAGGGACATACTTATGCTGTGGGTGCTGCAATTGCTGCAAAATTCCTGAAAGCGCGTTTTGGCGAAGTTATGGATCATACCATTTATGCTTTTATCTCTGATGGTGGTGTTCAGGAAGAAATTTCACAGGGAGCAGGCCGTATTGCAGGTCACCTCGGACTAAACAACCTGATCATGTTCTACGATTCAAACGATATACAGCTTTCAACTGAAACAAATGCCGTTACAAGCGAAAATGTTGCGCAAAAATACCTCGCATGGGGCTGGAATGTTATTGAAATCAACGGTAACGATGCAGAACAAATCCGTGCAGCATTAACCAAAGCTAAAGCTGAAAAAGCCAAACCTACAATTATTATTGGTAAAACAATTATGGGTAAAGGCGCTTTAAAAGCCGATGGATCAAGCTTTGAACGTCAGTGTGCCACACACGGTATGCCTTTGAGCGAAGGTGGAGCTTCATATGCTGAAAGTATCAAAAACCTTGGTGGAAATCCTGAAAATCCGTTCGTGATTTTTGAAGAAACCAAAGCTTTATATGCCAAACGTGCTGAAGAACTTGCTTCGATAGTTGCCAAAAAACAGGCTGCAAAAGCAGAATGGGCAAAAGCTAATCCTGAATTAGCTGAAAAACTGGCATTTTTCTTTACCGGAAAAACAAAAATGAACTGGGATGCAGTAGCACAAAAACCGGGTCAGGCAACGCGTGCAGCTTCTGCAACCGTTTTAGCCGAATTAGCTAAACAGGTTGAAAATATGATTGTTGCAAGTGCCGATTTATCAAATTCAGACAAAACAGATGGTTTCCTTAAAAACACAAAAGCGTTTACAAAGGATGATTTTTCCGGATCGTTTTTACAGGCCGGAGTATCTGAATTAACTATGGCCGCAGTTTCTATCGGTATGAGTTTACACGGTGGCGTTATTCCTGCATGTGCTACTTTCTTTGTGTTCTCCGATTATATGAAGCCAGCCGTACGTATGGCTGCCTTAATGGAACAACCGGTTAAATTTATCTGGACGCACGATGCTTTCCGTGTGGGAGAAGACGGTCCTACTCACGAACCGGTAGAACAGGAAGCTCAAATCCGCCTGATGGAAAAACTGAAAAATCATAAAGGTCACAATTCCATGCTTGTATTGCGCCCTGCCGATGTTGAAGAAACCACTGTGGCGTGGAAGATGTCAATAGAAAACACTACTACACCAACAGCTTTAATACTTTCCCGTCAGAATATTGCAGATCTTCCTGCGGCATCTTCACGTAAAGCTGAAGCTGAACAGGCTCAAAAAGGTGGTTACATAGTAGAAGGAGATGCTAACCCTGATGTAATTCTGGTTGCTTCAGGTTCTGAAGTTTCCACGCTGAACGAAGGAGCTGCTTTGTTGCGTGCGGATGGTTTGAAAATACGTTTGGTTTCTGTTCCATCCGAAGGTTTATTCCGCAGCCAGTCAGCAGAATATCAGGAAAGTGTACTTCCAAAAGGTGCTAAGATATTTGGTCTGACAGCAGGTCTGCCTGTAAATCTGGAAGGTCTGGTTGGCTCAAACGGAAAAGTATTCGGACTGGAATCTTTCGGATTCTCGGCTCCTTACAAAGTATTGGACGAAAAACTTGGTTTTAACGGACAAAACGTATATAATCAGGTAAAAAAAATGTTGTAAAATTGAAAATGTAGAAATGAAAAATTAAAAATGCAAGTGAAAGAGAATATTATTAAAACAAAAACATATCAATTTGCAGTCAGAATTGTCAGGTTAAACAAATTTCTGGTCAATGAGCAAAAAGAGCATGTTTTGTCAAAACAAATTCTCAGAAGTGGAACCTCAATCGGTGCAAATACAGAAGAAGCTGCTGCGGGTCAAAGCAAAAAAGATTTCATTTCTAAATTATCTATTGCGCTTAAAGAAGCTAAGGAAACACATTATTGGTTAAGATTACTTTTTGATGGTGAATACATAACAAAACAAATGTTTGATTCATTTATAACGGATTGTGATGAAATTATTTTTATAATTACTAAAATACTTCAAACGTCCAGAACGAATCTGAAAAATAATAATTCTTAGCTTTAAAAATAAATAATAAGTCCACTATGAAATAAAATTTTATAGTGGACTTATTTCTACATTTTACATTCCGGAATTTTACATTTAAAGAATGGATATACTTTCAATCATCATAATTGGCATTGGTTTGGCAATGGATTGCTTTGCAGTTTCCATCAGCAAAGGAATATGTGCAAAAAAATTCTATTTCTGGCATACTTTCCGAATGGCATTTCTATTCGGACTGTTTCAGGCAGTTATGCCCCTGATCGGATTTTTTGCTGGCAACCGTTTTTTTAAACAAATCAACGATTATGATCATTGGGTAGCTTTTATATTGCTATCAGCCATTGGGATAAAAATGATTTACGAAGGCGTGATTCAAAAAGATTCTGATTTTGAAACAACACGTAATCCTTTTAAATTAAAGTCGTTACTCGTTCTGGCTCTGGCTACGAGCATTGATGCTCTGGCAACGGGAATTGTTTTCACCTCGTTCCCCGATGTAATATGGATTGCTATTACTTTAATCGGTGGAATTAGCTTCCTGTTCACATTTATAGGCATGTATATCGGAATTCATTTCGGAAAAAGATTCCATATAAATGTAGAATTATTAGGAGGATTGATTCTGATCGGAATTGGTACAAAAATTTTAATCGAACATTTAAGCAGTTAAAGGCATCTGTTGCAAAAGTCAAAAAAAACATTTTACAATTAACAACACACACATGAATTTTAAAAAATTACTCCCTGTTTTTCTATTAATTTTCACGACTTTAACTTCCGCACAAGACACCCAAACAACAAAAGTAAAACTTTACGGGTACGTAGCAAACGATTTCTTCTACAATTCAAGACAAAACAAAGACCTGGTGGATGGTGTGATTGAACTATATCCTCTTCCGGTTGAATTAAGTAACGGGACAGATAAAAACGCAGTTCCTCAGGCCGAAATGCTTAGTGTAAACACACGTCTCGGGCTTGATATTTCAGGAACACAGGTTTTCGGAGCCAAATCATCCGGAAAGATTGAAGCTGATTTCGCAGGTTTCGGCACTTCCTTTTATGTTTTAAGAATTCGTCAGGCTTATGTAAGACTAAACTGGGAAAAGACTGAACTGACGCTGGGTCAGACATGGCATCCGCTATTCGGAAGTGTGTCGCCGACTACAATTGCATCTAACGGAGGAGCACCGTTTCAGCCGTTCAACCGCAGTCCGCAGTTAAGAATTAAACAGGATTTAAATTCCACAATTTCGTTTACAGCAGCAGCTTCGTATCAAATGCAATACGCTTCGCAGGGACCTCTCGGCACAAGCAACGTATATATGAAGAATTCCATGATCCCGGACATTTATGCCGGATTTGAAACCAAAACCAGCCACTGGATTACTGGTATCGGAGCAGATATTAAAACAATAAAACCTGACACAAAACAAATTACATCGGTTACCGGAGAAATTCATGCCCAATACACGAAAGACAAGTTTCAACTGAAAGCAAAAGCCGTTTACGGAGAAAACCTGAGCGATCATTTAATGCTGGGTGGTTACGGCGTTAGTAAATATGCTGCAGACTCCACAACCGTTTTGAGTTATACAAACTTAAACACTTTCAGTTCGTGGATTAATGCCGTTTACGGTACAAAAGTTCAGCTGAGTGTTTTATTGGGAATGTCACAAAATCTCGGATCAAACGAGCTTCTGTCGGAACGCAAAGGTGGCAAATATACATTGTACGGCTACGGCTATTTTGATGCAACTCAACAACTTCTGGACAAATTATATCGCTTTTCTCCTCAGTTAAGTTACAATTTATCAAACTTAAAAATTGGTCTGCAATATGATTTAACATCAGCGGGTTACGGTACAGTGGAAAACACCGGAAAAGTTACCGATCCGGTTATTGCAACTAATCATCGCGTGCTTGCCACAGTTTGTTACATTTTTTAAACAATCAATTATAAGCGGTTGTTTCTTTTAAAACTTCCCGAATAAAAATTTTGAAATGATAAAAGGTTCATTCTTTATTTTGCTGTTCTATTTTATTGGAGAAATACTCAGTCACCTGATTCACGGATTTGTTCCGGGAAGTGTGCTGGGTATGATTTTACTTTTTCTGGCACTGTTTTTTAAAATATTAAAACCAGAATATGTAAAAGATACAGCCACGGTGATAACAAAAAATATGGCTGTGTTTTTTGTTCCTGCCGGTGTCGGACTAATGGTATACGCCGAATTATTTTCAAAATCGCTGGTAACCATTCTGACTGCCATTGCCATAAGTACAATTCTTACCATAGCCACCGTGGCGCTGATTCAGGAAAATCTTGAGAAAAGAAAAACGAAAGGAGACATGAACCGTGAATAATCTGATGAATTTCATACGTCCGTACATAAGCACAGAGATTTTCCTGCTTATGCTGGCAATGGGTACTTTTTTATTCGGAGTTTACATTTACAAACGTACAAAAATCACATTGCTTCAACCATTGCTGATCTCAATTCTGATAATCATTCCGTTTCTGAAAGTAACCGGAATTGATTATCAGACATTTTACACACAAACCAAACTTTTAAATTTTATGCTTGGCCCAAGTGTGGTGGCTTTGGGCTACGTTCTTTACGAACAAATTGAGCACATTCGTGGTAATGTGGTTTCAATTCTGACGGCCGTTTTCATTGGAAGTATTGTGGGGATTATCAGCGTAATGCTTATAGCCAAATTGTTTGGAGCCGACAGACTTCTGATTGTTTCGCTTGCTCCAAAATCGGTTACCACGCCTATTGCCATGAGTTTATCCGAAAAATCAGGCGGAGTTCCTGCTCTTACCGCTGCATTTGTGGTAATCTGCGGAATTTTCGGAGGATTAGCCGGACCGATCATTCTCAGACGCATGGGAATTAAAAGTAAAATAGCTCAGGGACTGGCAATGGGTTCGGCTTCACATGCGCTGGGTACCGCCCGTGCAATGGAAATGGGAGCTCTGGAAGGAGCTATCAGCGGTTTGGCAATCGGAATAATGGGAATAATGACTGCACTTTTAATTCCGTTTGCGGAAATGTTATTCTGAAATCAATTCTGCTAATTCTGCCGATTTTTTATTCATGAAAATATCGTTGTGAAAAATTTCTAATTTACGCAACATGTAAGCCAGCGTGTTTTTTTCAGTTTCGTTCAAATTGCCGGTTACTATTTGTGATACCATTTGCATCTGAGGAATAATACTCATAATTTCCTTTCTTCCTTCCATCGTAATTTTAATTCGAATACTTCTTTTATCTACCGTATCATCATATTGTTCTATAAGTTTCATTTTAATCAATCGATTAATAATATCTGTGCCGGAAGTTTTTTCCATTATTTGGTTTTGTATCAACTCTGTCTTACTCATACTTTCATGAGTCATCAATGTAATCAGGTAAGAAAATTCATCAGCTGTTTTAATACGGCTATCTTTTAATGCTTTTCTAATATAACCCTTTGCATATCTGAACATTAAAACTATAAGAATTGAAATATCTGTATTTGGACCTTTACTTTCATCATTATTAAATTCATCTGCACTACCTCCCAATTCCCTTACTTTTACATTCTGAGATTGAAATTTACTATTTAAAAATCCCAAAAAATCGGAAGTGTTTAAATTAGCTGAACTTTTAGTATTTTCCTGTTCATATTTTTCCAGATAATCAATCAGTTCAATTAATATTTCTTTCGTTTTCATTTCCTTAATTAGTTTACAGTTCAAAGATATAGAAAAAATATTTATATGAAGAAAAACACAACTTATATAATTGAAGTCCGATCAAATAACACCTGACAATATAATACATTTACGTACTATATTGTTCATTAAAATAAAAAGCACGAAAAACCTAATGGAATTTCGTGCGCCTATATTGCAATGAAATTTTATTCTTTCATTAAATAACGACCACTTCTCCTTGTTCTTTGAGTCAATAGAACTACACGGTCTTTAGTATTTTTTTGTACTATTTCATCATTAATTCCCCTAATAGTAAGTAACTCCAAGCCATCATTGTAACTGACTTTAAAATCATTTCCCAGTTCATCAAGTGCACCGGCCAGATAACGGGAATTATCCACACAAACCGAAATACTTACTGCTGAACTTTGTATCATTGCCACTTTCAGGCGATGTTTATTCATAACTGTAAAAGCTTTTGATAAACTTTCCTCAAGCACAAACGAAAAATCGCGTGGACGAATTGTGATCAAAACCTGATTTTTACGAAGTATCAGAACCGGGACATCGATTGGTTTGTCAGTAGTGGCTTTGATGACCGAACCTGCTTCAGTCGGGCTGCCAAAGGGGCGGACATACAAAGGAATCTGTTTGTTTTCAAGTGGTTTTATTGTCTTAGGGTGAATAATCTGCGCCCCGCTGTAAGCCAACTCCACAGCATCGAGATAAGTAAGCTCCGGAATGTGAACGGTATTTTCAAAAATGCGCGGATCGGCATTCAGTATTCCGGGAACATCTTTCCAGATAGTAACACTTTCGGCATTTAATAAATTTCCAACCACAGCCGCCGTATAATCCGAACCTTCACGTCCGAGCGTTGTGGGGTCACCTTTTATATTTGCTCCTATAAATCCCTGCCCAATATAAATTTTTGTGCGACTGAAATCTGTTGCTTTTTTCAGGCGGGATTGCGATTCGGACATACGAACATTTGCTTCTCTGAAATTGCTGTCAGTAACCAGTAACTGACGCATATCCAACCATTTATTTTCAATTCCCGATTCGTTTAAAAACAACGAAACAATTGTAGTTGAAATAATTTCGCCATAAGAAACGAGTTTGTCGTACCATCGATCGTAATCATCACCCACCCCTTCCTTTATGTATTTTTTAATTTCTTCGAATATCTTATTTAATACCGGCAGGCAATTCTGCTTATCAGCAAACAACTCATCTGCTATGTCCTGATGATATTTTTCCACTTCCTCCAATTTCTGAATTGCAGCATTATGATCTGCTTTCATAAAATTTTCAAGGACAACCTCCATGGCATTAGTTGTTTTCCCCATTGCCGAAACCACCATAAACAAATCATCGTTATTTCCCGATACAATTTGAGCTATGTTCCTTATTCCTTCGGCCGAACGCACCGAAGCACCACCAAATTTGTAAACCTTCATTTTTAAATTTTTAATTTTATTGTTCAAAATCTTTTACCCCTATCAACTTATCATATCTTTCGCCCCAAGGCCGGTGATACACATAAATGGTGTATTCATTTCTGGTTTGCCAGTAGCTTCCATCCACACGCTGAGCTGAACCTTTGGTTTCACCTTTCGGAACAAACCAGTATTGATAATTATAACCACCCTGTTTCAGAAGAATGGTCTGGTAGTAGGTATTTTCACCGGCATCATATTTCAATCTCGATTCATCGTTCAGTAGATTATGATTAAATTCTCCGCCAAGATACAACAGTCCATCAAAGAATGGCTGATTTACAGGCAAAAAGAAATGAACATACATATAATCAGCTTCAGTATCGTCATCGTCCGAACCCTGAAGATTAATAATATACTTTCCATTAACATCCTGTTCCTGCATATATGACTTTGATGTTTGCACTTTGTTAGGATATAAAAACGCATCGTAATGAGGCTGAATATATTTAATGGTTTCCACACCCTCGCCGGCAGCATAAACCGATGATATGTCAAAACGATGATATTCATTTCCACCTTCGAATATCAGTGCCTTATTATTAATGTAACTTAGCTTTGAACCGGATAAGAATGTTGGTTTCAAATCCGTTACTTCATTGTCGGTGCGGTTATTCTGACGAACCACAATTTTTATTTCAGAAGATTGATCACGAACGGTATAACCATTCAACAAAACCTCAAAATCAATTTGTTGTAATCTTCCGTCAAGTTCGGTATCTGTATTTCCGCGTAAAGAAGCAGTGATGTTCACTTTGGGGTCGACAATAGAAAAACAGGCCTGAGCAATGGGTTTGTCGGGCAGATTATCTTCATATATAAGTACCACGTAATTTCCCGATATTTTAAAAGACATGTCGTCATTAGGTAAATTAAACATGTAATGAGTATACAAAAAAGTAGTATTCAGCGACAATTCATAATCGGTGATATTGCCTGTTGTGAAACCATTCAGATATTCGGTTGTGGATAGATTTGACGGAGTCCAGTCAGCATTACAATGCAGTACCTTATAGCTATACGAATGTGCTTCGTGTGACATTTCATCAAAGCTAATCTGTACTGTTTCCGAACCTTCCAAATTAATGATCGGCAACAAAAGTTTTTCGCCTGTAATGCCGACCTTTAGAGTTTTTATATCCGGATTGAAAGTCTGAGTCCGGTAAACCACCTGAGCCGCAAGCTTAATTGTTGCAATCAATAAAAACAGAATAATATATTTTTTCATCGTAAATTTCTTTGAAGAAAATGAGTATTAACAATATTCCTGCCACAAAAATAGATAAATAACAGCAAAAAAAATAAAATCGGAAACTAATTACAAAAAATATTGTTTGTCTAAAGAATGTTTTTTGAATCGTATTTCGCCCAACACAAAAAATCAATGCACAACTTATTAAATAAACAGCACAAACGGCTATAATAATGCTACTAAATTAATAGCGAAATATTTCAGTAATTTTAATGGAAATCCGATGAAAATATAGTATTTTTGCAACGCTTTTCAGAAATTATTATTTTCTGTTTTGATTTATCATAAACATATAGTAATCTGACAATTAAAGATTTTTTAAAGATTTTTTTGTAAAATATTTCAAGTCATTTTGTCCTGCCGTGGCAGGCAAAACCAAACTTATTTCTTCTGACAATTAATTTTTTTAAATATAAATATGGCTAACCTAATTAAAACAAAACGTGGTTTGGACATTCAACTTAACGGGAAAGCTCAGGAAAAAACAGGGAATGCCCTGATTTCAGATGTTATTTCCATCATCCCTGATCACTTCAGAGGCATTACTCCGAAAGTAGTGGTAAAAGAAGGGGACGAAGTTAAAGCCGGCACACCGCTTTTTCACGATAAAATTTTCGCAGACATGAATTTTGTGGCTCCGGTTAGTGGAAAAGTACTTGCAGTAAATCGCGGCGAACGCCGTAAAGTATTATCAATAGATATTGCTAAAGATACCAAAATATCTTACGAAACTTTTTCCACAAAACCATTGAAAGGTTTAACAGGCGAAGAAGTTAAGGAACAATTGCTGAAAGCCGGGATATGGCCATTTATCAAACAACGCCCCTACGACGTAATTGCCAATCCTGACAAATCCCCAAAGGCAATTTTCATATCATGTTTCGATTCCGCTCCGTTAGCTCCTGATTACGATTATATTATAAAAGGTCAGACTGAAGATTTTCAGGCGGGCATTGATGCTTTAGCCAAACTTACCACCGGAAAAGTAAATCTCGGAGTTAAAGCAGGAAATAAATCAATAGAATTCAGAGCTACAAAAAATGCTGAAATTACAGATTTTGAAGGTCCTA
>MTLE01000444.1_pt1 | contig 19046 bp, 19 predicted proteins | sample 1982461 | NCBI WGS metagenome assembly MTLE01 (sample SAMN05712605, study PRJNA340218) | biofilm metagenome | isolation source: sample SPL anode biofilm adapted to -200 mV | place: USA | collected 2012-02-03
CACGCCTGCCGAAAGGACACGGCCTTTCGGCTTCGACCCTCCGCGACGCAGTGGTGGAGGACGCCGGAGTTGAAGTCAAGGGATTTGAAAACAGGGGGACTGGAGGCCAAGGGCCCCGTTGAAAAGGGCGTCCGAATCCATGCCTCCATGATCCTCGACCCGACCCATCCCGGGGGCGATGTACGGGCATCCTCAACGTTGAAGGGCCCGAGCCACACCGATGAAAGGCGCCAAAGCACAAAAACTTGGACGCGCCCCCTTCATTACCAAGGAGATGCCCCAAACATTTGCTGCATGAATTCAGTGTCTTCCGACGGTGCCTTGCATTTGGGAATCACTTGGATCGGACCAATTTACGGTGAAGGGAAAACGCCCTCTTAACTTCATCGGTAGCAGGTTTTGGGTTAAGCAGACCCGCAACGAGGCGCAGTTGCTCCTCGCGGGATAACAGAAGGTTGCCCCCCCTGGCGATTTTTTGCTTTGATGCGGACTTTCGTTTTGTCATTGGATTCAGGCTTTCCCCAAGATGATAAGACCTTGGGCAAGCGATGAAGAAAAGAGAAAACCCTCCCAAACCACCTTTTGTCTACCTCGTAGATGTTCAGAGGCCTCGGCCCCGCCTTCGCCTGTACGCTGAACCAACTTGTGGAAAACAGGCGGGGACTGGCGTGGCTTGATGCCTCGATTCCGCCGACCCTCTGGTCATGGAGGCAACCCTCCCCAGCAGATCAAGGAGATCCTTGCCGTGGATTGCCCTGTCCGCGTCATCTCCAGCCTATGCGGGTGAGCACCGTTCTGGATGTTGATGCCCTTGCCGGATTGCTATTCATGTTCTACCGGGAAGAGGGGCTCTCGCCGGAGGCTCTGGACCCGGCGGCCGAAATCCAGGAGAACGTTCAGCTCATGGGCGACATTTTCCTGGAAGGAGATCAAGGAGGCCCCAACGCCGCTGATTGCCTCCCTCCTGGCTTGTGATTACTGCCCCAAAGCTCACTTCTAATGGTCCATCCCAACTAATTCCATGAATTCCCCGCAGAGCGTTGCTCCATTGCGGGCCGCCCCAACGAGGTAATATGGGCGCGCCGGTCCAAACCCAGCATCCGAGGTTGGACCCCAAGGTGTTCGCGTCAGGGTCACCTAGTGTGAAACCCAATGTCTGCAATATATCAAGTTCAAACCGTCACGCATGATGGTCAATTTGCAGATTTTCTGTTCAAAACAACCTCGACACCCGGGGACTTCGGTCTAAATACTGTAATTCAAAGAGTTTCAAATGGTTTGATAAAATTGCCATTTGGTTTGAGAATCCGGCCTTTCGTTTGGAACCCGACAGCAGAAGAACCCCCTTCCCAAAATTCTCCTTGCCATCTACGAAAAAGAACGTACACATATCTTCGTAGACCAAGGAGCCCCCTCCATGAACCATCCCCTGCCCCGGCCCACGGACGGTGAACTGGCCATTCTCCGGGTGCTCTGGGATCGCGGGCCGTCGACGGTCCGGCAGATCCACGAGGTGCTGGCGGGGGAGAAGGACCTGGGGTACACGTCGGTGCTGAAGCTTCTCCAGGTCATGACGGAGAAGAACCTCGTCACCCGGGACGATCGCGAGCGGTCCCATGTGTACGCGGCGGCCCAGAGCGCGGAACGCACCCGGGCGCACCTGGTGGGCGATCTGCTGGACCGGGCCTTCGGGGGCTCCGCGGCGAAGCTGGTCATCCAGGCCCTTTCCTCCCGGAAGACGTCCCGGGCGGAACTGGACGAGATCCGCGCGCTCCTGGACGCGGCTGAACGGGGGCAACGATGATGCTGCTTTCGGCCTCTCCCCTCTTCCAGGCCCTGGGGTGGACGCTCGTCCATTCCCTGTGGCAGGGCGCGGCCCTGGGCCTCCTGGCCTGGGCGGGGTCCCGGCTGTTGCGGAGCCGGACGCCGGGATCCCGGTATCTCCTGGCCTGCGCGGCCCTGGCGGCGTTGCCGCTGGCGGCGGCGGCCACCTTCGCGCTGTGCTGGCCGGCGCCGCTTCCGCATGGGTTGGCGCCGGCGGCCGAAGGGCTCCGGCCCGGGGGCTGGCGCGGCGCCCTGGGTCCTTACCTGCCCCAGGCCTGCGCCTTCTGGATGGCGGGGGTCTCGGTCATGGGCCTGCGGCTCCTGGGCGGCTGGTACTGGATCCAGCGCCTGCGGCGGGTGGGCGCGGAACCCGCGCCCGACGTGTGGATCGACCGGGCCCGGAGCCTGGCGGAGCGCATGGGGATCACCTTCCCCGTGGGCCTGCTGCGTTCCTGGACCGTGGACGCGCCCATGGTCATCGGCTGGATCCGGCCGGTGATCCTGGTGCCGGCCGCGGCGCTGGCGGGCCTGGATCCCACGGCCCTCGAGGCCGTCCTCGCCCACGAGCTGGCCCACGTGCGGCGCCACGACTACCTGGTCAACCTCATGCAGTCGATGGTGGAGGCGCTCTTCTTCTACCATCCCGCGGCCTGGTGGATCTCCCGCCAGATCCGCACCGAACGCGAGCACTGCTGCGACGACGCGGCGGTGGAGCTCTGCGGCGACCCGATCCTCTACGCCCGCGCCCTGGAGCGCCTGGAGGACCTGCGCCATTCCCTCGAACCCAATCCCGGCCTCGCCCTGGCGGCCAACGGAGGAATTCTCATGAACCGCATCAAACGCCTCATCCTGCCCAACCTGCCGCCCTCGCCCCTGGGCCGCGCGGGCCTTCTGTCCGTGCTGGCCGTCACCGCCCTGGGCGCCGCCTCCGGCCTGGGCCTCCACCAGGAGGCCGCGCCCAAGGCGCCCAAGGCCCCCGAGGCCGCGCCGAAGGTGGAGAAGCACACCCTCCGCATCGAGAAGAAGAACGAACTGGACGCCAAGACCAAGGCCTTCGAGGCCAAGGCCGAAGCCTTCGCCAAGAAGTTCCAGAGCACCCGCACGTCCGCCAAGGCCGATCCCGAGCTGGACCGCCTCCAGAAGGAAATGCAGGAGAAGGCGAAGGAGCTGGCCGAGGAGGCCCGCAAGGTGGCCCTCCTCGGGGTCCGCCTGCCCCGCCTCCGGGTTCTGGAAGGCGAGGCCATCGATCTCGGCGACCTGGAATCGCTGCGCGAGATGGAGGGCGGCCCCGGCGAGCGCCACATCATCATCCGCAAACGCCCCGGCGGTGAGGGAAAGCCCGGCGAAGGCCGTGTGATCACCATGCGCATGGGGCCCCGCGACGCCGAAGTGGAGGAACTCAAGGCCGAGCTGGCCCGCCTCAAGGCCCGCCTCGACCGCCTGGACCTGGGCGGCCCCGCGGCCCCGCCCATGCCGCCTGAGCCGCCCGCGCCCACCGCGCCGCCGACGGCTCCCGCGCCGCCAGCACCGAACAACTGAGGAACGCGCACCCGCAACGGCCCGGGGGCGATGCCTCCTAGATGAACATCGCCTCGGCCAGGTCGTCTTCCGACGTGCGGGCCGGGCTCCGGAACAGGTCGCCCAGGAATCGGAATTTCCGGCGCACCTCGCGGCCGGTGCGGGGGGTGGTGAAGGCCACCGCCAGGGCGCCGAGGGCGGCGCCGCCCAGGAGGGTGAGCAGCAGCTTGTCGTACGGGAGGGAAGTGCGTGCGTTCATGGGCGCGTCCTTTCCGGGGAAAAGGGAATCCAGCTTACGCCTGGGCGTCCCGGCGTTGAAGCCTCCGGTGGGGGCCGACCTTCTTATATGAACGCGGCTTCCGGGTGACCTTTCGCAAATACTCGGGCCCCAGGAAGATGAGGATCAGCAAACTAAGAATCAGCACAACCCCTAACAGAGCATTCATATACACACCTCCGGGCAGGCCACGGCATCGGTGAAGTCAAGGTGCCGCGCGCGCGTCCCAGGTTCCTTGGCTTTTTCAAAACTGGAACCGGCGCCTGGGGTAGGCCGCTTCCATGAGGGCCAGACGCTCCTCCAGGTGCTGGTGCAGGGCCGTCCAGCGCGGCGTGCCGCGGGCACCGGCCAGGAAGGGGCTCTGCTCGTACCAGCGCAGGCACCCGAAACCCTGGGCGAAGGCGCGGTTCGCCACGTCCTGGGCCTCGTCCGGGCTGCCCAGGAACCCGAAGGCCTCGGCCAGCTTGAAGGTGAACTCGCCGTCGGGAATGCGGATGGGGATGCGCTCGGCCCAGAGTCGGCGCAGTTCCGCCAGGGCCTCGTCCCGCCTGCCGGCCAGCCCCAGGCGGTAGACCCCGGCCAGGTCCATGAAGGCGCGGTTGCCGGCCGGCGTGGTTTCGGCGCGGAGGAAGTGGTTCGCGGCCCCGGGGCGGTCCCCGCGCAGCAGCCGCACGTAGCCGCGGTAGAAATCCCGGAGCGTGTCGGGGCCCTCGCCGGACCCGGGGCCCAGGACGGTCTCGAACCGCTCCAGCTGACCCAGGTAGAGGTAGGTGTTCTCGGTGATCTCGGCTTCGCCGCGGCTGGGACCGGAAAGGGCGTCGCGCCGCGCCAGGGCCCGGGAGGCGCCCTCCAGGAGGCCCGCGCTGCGGGCGGCATAGGCCACGGCCTCATAGAGCCTCGGGACCCTGGGATTCCGGCGGACGGCGTCCAGCAGCAGGTCGAGCGCCGCGCGGGGATTTCCGATTTCCGTGCGGAACCGCCCGAAGAGCGTCGAGGCCCGGGGAAAGTCCGGGGCCAGGCCAAGGGCCGCAAGGAAGTCCTGTTCGCACCGGTCCTGCAGGAGCGCCGGAGCCCGGTTGTCGTCCAGGATATGGTTGTTGAGCAGCCGCGCCCGGGCGAGCCAGACGCTGGCGCAGCCGGGCTCCCGATCGAGGATCAGGGCGCAGGCCCGCAGGTCGTCCTCGATGGACCCGATGGGCCGCGATGCGGTCATGCGCGCCAGGTCCCAGAAGAAGGCCGGATCCCGCGGCAGGAGGAGGCCCCGGACGCGGTCCTCCAGTCCCAGCCACGCCAGGGCGGCGCCCACGGCCTCCGCGGGGGTTCCGGCGGTGACGTCGCCCGTCCTCCCGGTCCTTCCCGCCCGCTCCAGGGCCAGGTGCAGGACGACCTTCCCGCCCCGGGGTTCCAGGGACACCGTGAGGGCGTTCCCGGGCCCGCCCGGCAGAGCGGATTCGCCCTCCACCACCGCCAGCCCGGTGCGGTATTCCAGGCAATCCTTGAACAGGACCCCGAAACCGCGTCGCTCCAGGGGCGTCAGGCCCGGGAAGGCTTCCGGGGGACCCAGGCGCAACTCCAGGGGGGCCATGGCGGAAGGCCGGAGGTTGCGGCGGTACTCCAGCACGCCCGCGAAGGCGGCCGCAAGGAGGGCGAGGATCAGGACGATGCGTCGCATGGGGTGGAACCGTTCTCCCGGATGGCTGATTATCCGCCCCCCCCGGACCTTCCCGCGCGACTTATTCGGTGACGGGTTGGGGTGGGCGCGCCCCCCGGTTTGTCGCATCATGACTAAGGCGCAGAGGAGGATGGACATGGACCTGAGGCGAGTCGCGATGCGGGCGGTCCTGGCCCTGAGCCTGCCCCTGGCCGCCCAGGAACTTTACGAACGGCCCCACACCAAGCTCACCCCCGCCGAGCAGGAGACGGTCGACTTCAACCGCCGGCTCGCCAAACCCCGCACCGTCACGGCCCGCCCCCCCCTCACGCCCGCCGAACGCGCCCGGGCCGACGCCTTCAAGCGCGCCCGCAACTCCGTGGTGTTCATCCGCTCCATCACCAGCGGCTACTTCGAGAACAACCAGGGCGACCAGTTCGCCATCCCCCCCGCTTCGGGCACGGGCTTTGTCTGGGACAACCTGGGGCACATCGTCACCAATCACCACGTGATCACCTTCGAGGACCTGGCCCTGGGCGCACCCCGCAGCGAGGCGGACAACCTGCAGGTGACCCTCGCGGACGGGCGCATCTTCAAGGCCGTGGTCATCGGGCGCAACCTCGCCCAGGACATCGCGGTGCTCCACGTCTTCGCGCCCCTGGACGCCCTCAGGCCCCTGCCCATCGGTTCCTCCAAGGACCTCATCGTGGGCCAGGACGTCCTGGCCATCGGCAATCCCTTCGGCCTGGACCACACGCTCACCTCGGGCATCGTCTCGGCCCTGGGCCGGCCCATCACCACCAACTTCGGCACCCACATCTCCGGCGCGGTGCAGACCGACGCGGCCATCAACCCCGGCAACTCGGGCGGACCGCTCCTGGACCGGGCCGGACGACTCGTGGGCATGAACACCGCCATCACCTCCACCACGGGCGGCAGTTCGGGCGTGGGCTTCGCCATCCCGGTGGAGACGCTCAACCGGGTGGTGCCCCTGCTCATCGCCAAGGGCCAGACCTACCGGCCCGTCCTGGGCTTCGGCACCCTGCCCTCCCACTGGGCCCCGGACTGGGGCATCACCCAGGGCATCGCGGTGCGGGACGTGGATCCCGGCGGCATCGCCGACAAGGCCGGGCTCCGGGGCATCACCCTCAAGCCGGGCCTGGAGAAGGCCAACCGGGTGGAGGACTGCGTCCTGGGCGACCTGATCATCGGCGTCAACGGCGTGAAAATGGAAACAGATATCGATCTCATGGACTTCCTGGAGATGATCCCCCCCGACCAGACCCTGGAGTTCGAGGTGCTGCGCGAAGGCAAACCCATGAAGATCCTCATGAAGCCTGGCGAGGCCACCGCTTCCGATCAGAAGACCTGATCAGAAAAAAACGCACGGCCGGTCGTAATTCAAATGGAATATTTGCTATTATTACGTAATTTTTATACTAGAAATGTGAACAGATTGCCAAGGGCCCCCTTTATGATTGGGGGATCCCCGGAGCGCCATGCGACCGGGCGATTCGACCACCCCCCGGAGGCCGTGTGCAGCTCGACGAGAAGCAGGAACGCGAGGCGTGGAAGGTGATGCCGGTGCCGGACCTGGTGCGGCACCTGGTGGCGGTCTGCCACCTGGAGTGCCGCACGGACATGGCGGACCTGGAGACCCTGGCCGAACTGGCCGCCCTGGAGGAGGGTGACCGCAACCCCGCGCTGGTGGAGGTCCGGGACCTGATCACCCGCTTCTGCGACGCCATGCGCGCCCACCTCGCCCAGGAGGAGCGCAGCCTCTTCCCCTACCTCCTGGCCCTGGACGCGGGACGGACCCCCGAGGGCGGCAAGGCGCACCTGGATACCGTCAAAACCCTCCTGGAGGGCGAGCACGAGGCCGAGGCGGGCCTGCTCCGCAGCATCCGGGGCCTCGCGGCGGCCCTTGCCGCCACGTCCCAGCCCGGCGCCCCCGAAAGCCGGCTCCACGCCTCCGTCAAGCACCTCTCGGGCCGGCTCCAGAAACATTTCTATCTGGAAAACCAGGTGCTCTTCCCCAGGACACGCTAGATGAACCACCCCCTGGACGGGAGCCCCCGGGAGTGCCATGCTTGGGCACTCCGGGTAGGGCCCGGCATTATTTACTAACTCTTTATTTTATAGAGAATTATATGAACACGACATCGCCCCTGGGCCGGCCCTCGGCCTTGGCCGGCGCCCATTCCGGCCCCGACACCCCCGTGCCCTACGCCTTCGAGCGGGTGCAGCGGGACAGCGACGGCGGGGAGGTGGCCCGGCTGGAGGCCCAGAACCTCCTGTTCGAGAAGGCCCGCCCCCTGGACCAGCTGCCGCCCACGCCCCGGGACGGGGCCATCCTGGACCTGGGTTCCGGCACGGGCTTCTGGTCGGCGAGGCTGGCCGCCCGGGTCCCCGAGGGAACCATCACCTGCCTGGACCGCTCCGAGGAGCTCCTGGCCCTGGCCCGCACGCGCCTGGACGCGCCCGGCGGCCCCCGGGCCGCCTTCCTGCACCAGGACCTGCGGGCGCTGGACCTGCCGGAACGGGCCTACGACCTGGTGTTCACCTCCATGACCCTCGCCCACGTGCGCGAGCTGGGGGAAGTGCTCGCCCGCCTCGTGCGGGCCCTGAAGCCGGGCGGTTGGATCGCCAGCTTCGAGCCCGTGCATCAGGCCCAGCGGCTCAGCGACCTCCATCCGCCCTGCCCGAACCTGGAGTTCCTCATGGACCGCCTCCTGGACGTGGCGGAGGGGCGGGGCTCCGATCTTTCCGTGGGCCTGAAGATCGCCCACCACCTGGAGCGCCTGGGACTTCAGGACACCGAACTGCGCGACTACGGCTCGGCCATGCACGGGGAGGACGCCCGGGTTTGCATCCGCGAGGTCTTCCTGCCCCTGGCGTGGGCCTACCTGCGCCACCGGTGGGAACCGGGCCTCCTGGAGCGCCGCATGGAGGCCGCAGCCCGGGAAGTCCCCGCACCGCACCTGTGGCTGGACTTCAGGCGGGCCGTGGTGCTGGGGAGGCGCCCGGCGTGAACGGGATCGCCAACTCCCGGCTGGCCCGCGCCCGACCCGGGGCCGGGGTCTCCGGCAGGATGAGCACCGGGAGCCCGGCCCTTTCCGCGGCGGCCTTCTCCCGGGCCATGCCGGCGGTGAGCTCGGCGCCGCAGAGGATCAGCGCATCGCATCGCCGGAGCAGCGCCTCGCAGGCTTCCAGCACCCGGCTCCGCACGCCCAAGCCGCCGGGACCGGATTCGTCCACGAAGGCGAAGTTGGCGTGGGGGACCACCAGGACGGCCGATGGCAGCAGGTCCTGCACCAGCCGCGCCCGGGCCAGCATGCGCACCTGGTTCGCCCGGATGGCCTCGGGCGACCCGTCGCCGCGCAGGGGGCCGGCCAGGTATAGCACCCAGGCGCCCTGGCCGAAACGGGCCTGCAGCTCGCGCCAGGGGTCGCGCAGGGGGAAAGCGGGGATCGGGGGCATGGGGTCTCCTCGGACCCAGGATGGCGCGCACCGCGCGACAGTTCGTGTCCATCCGGCTTACACTGGGCCCATGCAGATGACCCGCCGCCGGTTCGAACATGTCGTTGTCCGCGCCCTCGCGCTCATCCCCGAGGCCTTCCAGCCCTACCTCGAAGGGCTGCAGGTGGTGGTGGAGGATGAACCTTCCCTGGAACTCCTGGACGCCATGGGCATTCCGGAGGATGAGACCCTCCTGGGACTTTTCAGCGGACCCGCCCTGGATGAAGAGATCCCGGGGTCCGGAGAACTCCCTGCCCGGATCACCGTCTACCGTCTCCCCCACCTGGAGGAAGCGGATAACGTCCTTGATTTGGAACGGGAAGTGGCCCGGACGGTCCTTCACGAGGTGGCCCACCGGTTCGGCATCGGCGAGGACCGGCTGCGGGATCTGGGCCTGGACTAGAACTTTCTAAAATATTTCCTTTGCATTGCCGACATCCGGACTTATTCTCAGCGGCGCCATCAAGTTCTTATAGCCTTTCCCTCCCTCCCTTCCCTCCATCCCAATCCCGGGCTGGAGGGATTTGACGTTCACTACCCTGAGGAGTCGCGCATGAGTGAACAGGCCGCCGCCCATCTGGACGCTCCGGAGGTATTCACGGACAAGGCCACCCTGCGAAGGGTGATCACGGCCTCGTCCCTGGGCACCCTTTTCGAGTGGTACGATTTCTACCTTTACGGAAGCCTCGCCGTGTTCTTCGGGAGCAAGTTCTTCCCGGCCCAGAACGAGACGGCGCAGCTGCTGGCCAGCCTCGCGACCTTCGGCGCGGGCTTCGGCGTGCGGCCCCTGGGCGCCCTGGTCTTCGGCCACATCGGCGACCTCATCGGGCGCAAGTACACATTCCTGGTGACCATGGCCACCATGGGCCTCTCCACGGCCCTGGTGGGCCTCCTGCCCACCTACGACCACATCGGCATCTGGGCCACCATCATCCTCGTGTTCCTGCGCCTCCTGCAGGGGCTGGCCCTGGGCGGCGAGTACGGCGGCGCGGCCACCTACGTCGCCGAGCACGTCCCCGACGAGCGCCGCGGCTACTACACCAGCTACATCCAGACCACCGCCACCCTGGGATTTTTCGCCAGCATGGCCATCATCGGCCTCACCCGGTGGGCCCTGGGCGAAGAGGGCTTCAAGACCGGCGCCGGCCACCTCATCGCGGGCTGGCGCATCCCCTTCCTCATCTCCTTCGTGCTGCTGGCCATCAGCCTCTACATCCGGGTGAAGATGCAGGAAAGCCCCCTGTTCACCAAGCTCAAGAAGGCCGGCTCCATCTCCAAGAACCCCCTTAAGGAGAGCTTCACGAACCCCGTGAACCTGCGCTACGTGCTCCTGGCCCTGTTCGGCGCCACCGCGGGCCAGGGCGTGGTGTGGTACACCGGGCAGTTCTACGCCCTCACCTTCCTCCAGGCCGTGCTCAAGGTGCACTGGCTCCCCGCCTACCTCATCATCTCGGTGGCGCTGCTCTTCGGGGCGCCGCTGTTCCTGTTCTTCGGCCACCTGTCGGACCGGGTGGGCCGCAAGAAGGTGATGCTCTGGGGCTGCCTGCTGGCCGCCCTTACCTACGTGCCCATCTACATGGCCATGCGCCACTTCGTGCCGGCGCTTCTTCCGGGCCAGAAGGTCGTGGAACTCGCCGCGCTGCCTGTGTTCAACCTGGTCATGCTCATGGTCCTGGTGTTCCTCCAGATCGTCTACGTGACCATGGTCTACGGTCCCATCGCCGCCTTCCTGGTGGAGCTGTTCCCCACCAACGTGCGCTACACGTCCATGTCCCTGCCCTACCACCTGGGCAACGGCTGGTTCGGCGGGTTCCTGCCCCTGATCGCCACGGCGCTCACCGCCTCGGGCATGGCGAAGGAAGCCTTCGGGAGCGGCGCCATCTACGCGGGCCTCATCTATCCCATCGGCATCGCCCTGCTGACCCTGGTGGTGGGGGCTCTGTTCATCAAGGAGACCCGGGGCCACAAGATCGACACCGCCATCCGGGTGGACGCCACCGTCCAGGAGCTCTTCGACTGGGTGGCCGTGCTCGCCGCCATGGCCATCGGGTTCATCCTGCTCCTGCAGTGGAACAGCGACTTCCTGGTGGACATCGCCGCCCACAAGGGCATCTTCCAGTCCCTGTGGAACAACCTGTGGTATCCCCTCATCGGCGCCATGGCGCTGTGGGCCCTGCCGGTGCTGTTCTTCCGGCTCGAGTTCAATCGGCTGCCCGCCCTGGGCATGGTCCTGGCCTGCCAGGCGCTCACGGCCCTCTTCTCCTACCGCCTCTACCTGGCCTTCACCAGCATGGGCGGCATGTGGAAGTTCTTCGCGTTCACCTTCGTGCTGGGCATCTACACGGCCGTCCTGGCGGGAGGCTACGCCTTCGGCAAGGGGCGGCCGAGAATGGCCTCCTGACCGGCGCGATGGTACACAAGAAGGGGCCGCGTTCGCGGCCCCTTTTTTTACGCCTCGGAGAAGAGTGGGTGGGTGAGGTAGCGCTCGCCGGTATCGCACACCACGGCGACCACGGTCTTGCCCGCTCCCAGTTCCTTCGCCACCTTCAGGGCGGTGAAGACGATGGCGCCGGTGCTGATGCCCGTGAAGATCCCTTCCTCGCGGGTGAGGCGGCGGGCGATGGTGATGGCGTCCTCGTAGCCCACGTCCTCCACCCGCTGGAAGGCGTCCCGGTTGAGGATCTTCGGCACGAAGTTGGCGCCCAGGCCCTGGAGCTTGTGGGGGCCGGCCTTGCCCTGGGTGAGGAGGGGGGAATCCACGGGCTCCACCGCCACCACGAGGGTGCCGGGCTTGCGCTTGGCCAGGATCTCGCCCACGCCGGTGATGGTGCCGCCGGTGCCGATGCCGGCCACGAAGGCGTCCAGCTCGGGCACCTGTTCCAGGATCTCCTCGGCGGTGGTGCGGCGGTGGACGTCGGGATTGGCGGGGTTGTCGAACTGGCGCACCACCCAGTACTTGGGATCGGCCGCGGCCAGTTCCTCGGCCTTGTCCACGGCGCCCTTCATGCCCAGGGGGCCCGGGGTCAGGATCAGGGTGGCCCCGTAGGCCTTGAGGATGGCCCGGCGCTCCAGGGTCATGGTCTCGGGCATGATCAGGGTGATGGGGTAGCCCTTGGCGGCGGCCACGAAGGCCAGGCCCACGCCCGTGTTGCCGCTGGTGGCTTCCAGCAGCTCCATGCCGGGCTTGAGGGTGCCGGTGCGCTCGGCATCCTCGATCATGCTGAGGGCGATGCGGTCCTTGACGCTGCCGCCGGGGTTGGCGCTCTCGAGCTTGAGGTAGATGGTGGCGCTGCCCTTTTCCGCGATGCGGTTCAGGCGGACCACGGGGGTGTTGCCGATGAGCTGGTAGGCGTAATCCACACGGTTGGGACGGGGCATGGGGCTCTCCTTTCGGGGTTGGGGGACCTGCGGAGTCCAAGGATGAAAGGTTCGAAATTAATTGTCAAGTTTTTCCATGGACAATAGGAAGAATACCCGGCTCCCCCTATACTGGAGCCTGGAGGCAAGCGATGAAGGTTTCCACCAAAGGTCGGTACGGGCTGCGGATCATGGTCGAACTGGCCGTGCAGCACGGGTCGGGCCCGGTCCAGGTGACCACCATCGCCCAGAACCAGGAGCTCCCGGGCAAATACATCCACGTGCTGGTGGGGGGCCTGAAGGCCGCGGGCCTGGTGACGGCCGTCCGCGGCCCCAATGGCGGGCTGGAGCTGGCGCGGGACCCCCGGACCATCACCCCCCTGGACGTGGTGGAGGCCCTGGAGGGACGCATCAGCGCCGCGGACTGCACCCAGGATCCCGCCCTCTGCCGCCGGGCGGCGGACTGCGTGACCCGCGACGTGTGGTGCGAGCTGGCCGCGGCCATGGAGGACGCCCTGCGCCGGCATACCCTGGCCGACCTGGCCGACCGCGTCAGAGCGGGCGGCGGTGCCGCCTACGTGATCTGACCGGCTAGGATGGAGACAACCCCCGGAGTCCCCATGGCAGAGCAGGTCTGGAAGCGCAGGATCCTGACCCCCCTGCAGGTGCTGCTCTCCCTGGCGCTGTTCGCCGAGGCGGCCCTTGTCCTCGGCCTGGCGGCCTTCCCCGCCATCAAGCTGGTGGTGTGGGCCCAGGGCCTGCCCCTTTCCGGCAACCTCCACGTGCTGGCCCTGGGCATCGCCCTGGGGGCGGCCTATTTCGTCTTCGGCATCACCCTCATGGTCCTGCTGCCCATCGCGCGGTGGGTCACCTTCGCCCAGGGCACCCCCGTGGGCACGTTCACCTACGTGTCCTGGGAGGGCTGGCGGTGGGCCAGCTACAACGCCCTCACCCTCTTCCTGCGCTTCTCCTTCGTGAACTGGGTCCGCCTCACCCCCTTCCTCCCCGCCTACCACCGCCTCATGGGCATGCGCATCGGCGCCCGGGTGCAGATCAACACCGCCGTGGTGTCCGACCAGAACCTCATCACCATCGGGGACGACACCGTCATCGGCGGCGACGTCACCCTGGTGGCCCACGTGGCCGAGCGGGGCCGCCTCCACGCCGCCCCCGTGGTCATCGGGCGCAACGTCACCGTGGGCCTCATGGCCGTGATCTTCCCCGGCTGCGTCATCGGCGATGGGGCCGTCCTGGCCGCGGGCTCGGTGCTGTCCAAGGGGAGCCGGGTGGGCGCCGGCGAGATCTGGAGCGGGGTGCCGGCGCGCAGGGTGGGAAGGCGGCACGGGGCCAGGCACTCATAGGCTGCGCTGGCCGGGCCTTCCCACGGGGTCGTCCTGCTCCGCCGTGCCGGTGACGAAGGTGGAAAAGGTGGCGAACCGGTTCCTGTCACTCCTGCCGCAGGGCCTCGGCCGGGTCCACCCGGGCGGCGCGCACGGCGGGCAGGGCGCAGGCCAGGAGCGCGGTGGGCACGAGGATGGCCAGGACGCCGATGTGGATGGCCGGGCCCGCCCCGGCCAGGCCGAAGAGCAGCGGCCCCAGGATCCTACCGGCCTGCCACCCGAACACGGTCCCCAGGCCGAGGCCCAACCCCACCGTCACGCCGGCGCCCGCCAGGATGCCCCCCACCACCTGGAGGCGGGTGGCGCCCAGGGACAGGCGGATGCCGATCTCGCGCCGCCGCTGGAGGGTAGTCTGGGCCAGGACCCCGTAGAGGCCCACGCCCGAGAGCAGCAGCGCCAGGAGCCCGAACACGGTGAACAGGATGCCCGCCATGGTGCGCACGGCCATGCTCTCCTTGAGCGCCTCGCGCAGGGGGCGGGGTTCGGGCAGCGCCAGGCCGGGATCCAGGGACCGGAGGACGGCCTTCACCTGGGCGCCGTACCGGGCGGGGTCGCCTTGCACATTCAGCGCCACCACGGGCCCTCCGAAGAGTTCGTGGAATTCGGCCGGCACGTAGATCTGGGGAGCCTCGGGCTGGTCGAGGCGATTCTCCGCGGTGTCTCCCACCACCCCGGCCACCCGCACCGGGGCGAGGCCGTCGGAGTACAGGGGCCTTCCCACGGCGTCCTGGCCCGGCCAGAGCTTTTCCGCCAGGCGCCTGCTGATCATGCAGGTTCCGGGGTCCGCCGGGGGAAAGGTTCCGCCCGCCAGAAGGGGGATTCCCATGGCCTTGAAATAACCGGAGGTCACGACATGGACGCGCACGTAGACTTCCGACCCCTGGGCCCGCCCGGGATCCGCGGTGACGCTGCCTCCATTGGTGGCCTTGACGAAGGGGAGGGTGTCGTTGACGCCGGCGCCCGCGACGCCCGGCAGGGCCGTCAGCGCGGGTTCCAGGCGCGCCAGGAACGCGCGCTGCGCCTTCAGGTCGTACCGCGCGGGCGGAAGGGGGACGTTCACCGTCAGCACGGGCCCGGCCTCGAAGCCGGGATGCACGCGCTGGAGGTTCACTAGGCTGTGGATCAGGAGGCCGGCCCCGGTGAGCAGCACCACCGACAGGGCCACCTCCGCCACCACCAGGCCCTTGAGCACGCGCCAGTGGCCGCGGGAGTGGCTGGCGCCGTACCCGGCCTTGAGCACCTCCACCAGGCGCGGGCCGCGGGCCATGAACCAGGACAGGAAGGCCAGGGCCAGGCCCGTGGCCAGGATCAGGACCAGGGCCGCCGCCAGCAGCGCGGGGTACACCGAGGGCGCCGGCATGGGGAGGAGGTCCTCCAACAGCCAGCGGAGCCCGCCCTGGATGAAGTAGCTCAGCACGATCCCCGCCGTGCCGCCCACGGCGGCGATCATCAGGCTCTCGACGAGGAAGAGCCGCCCCATGCGCCCCCGCCCCGCGCCCAGGGCCTGGCGGATGGCCAGGTCCCGCCCCCGGGACACGTCCCGCACCAGTTGGAGTCCGGCGACGTCGAAACAGGTGATGAGCAGCACCAGGGCCACCGCGCCCTGGAGGAGCAACAGCACGCGCCGGTAGTTGCTCACCGTCTCCTCCAGCAGGCTCGAGGCGCGCAGGTCGAACCGCGGGTTCTGCCGACGGGCATCCATGCCCGCGGCGAGGGTGCGCACCTGGGCCTGGGCCTGGGCGAGGGGAACGCCCGGGTTCAGCCGGCCGATGGCCAGGAAGGTGCCCATGCCGGGACTCCGCTTCCCGAACGGCGCCGCCTCCGGCACGAACACCTGGGAGTCGGAGATCCGGCGGTGGAACCGGAAGTCCGCGGGCAGCACCCCCACCACCTGCACGGCCTGACCGTCCAGATCCAGGGTGCGGCCCAGCACCCCGGGGTCACCGCCGAACCGCGCCATCCAGAAATCGTGCCGCAGCACCCCCACCGTGGCCGGCAGCACCTCCTCGTCGGGACGGAAGGCGACCCGCCCCAGGGCGGCCCGGACGCCCAGCACCTCGAAGAAGCCCGCCGTGACCATCCCAACGTCCACGCGCAGCGGCTCGGCCAGTCCCGTCAGGGTGCGCGTCCGCGCGGTGCAGGCCGCCAAGCCCTTGAACCCCCTGGCGTTGGCCTGGACCTCCAGGAAGTCGGGCATGGTCATGGGCCCGGTCTCCCCGGTCTGGGCGTCCGCGGGATCCACCTCCACCAGCCGGCCGCTGTCCGGGAAGGGCAGCGGCCTGAGGATGAGGCGGTCCACGTGGGAGATCACCGCCAGGTTCGCGCCGAGGCCCAGGGCCAGGCAGAGGGTCGCGGCGGCCAGGAAGCCCGGAGCGCGGAGAAGGCTCCGGAACGCCTGGCGGATGTCGATGAGAAGACCTGTCATGACGCTGCTCCGGGGAATCCGGTCCAGGTCAGCCAAAGGGGTGCCAAAATCAAGCCCTTGTATTCCTACCTCTTGGGTTCATGACGCAGGGCGAGGGCGTCCCGGAATCGGGATCCGGCGTCCCACCACCGGACATCACTTCCCTTCCGGGGCGGGACGGATGGCCCGGTTCCAATCCAGGCTGCGGGTCCCGAGCATCACGCCGGCCAGGAGCACGAAGAGCAGGATGGAGCCCAGCAGGAGCGCGTTGTCCTCGGACGCCAGGAGGCCGTACAGCGCCGCGTAGAGCAGGCCCAGCCCTCCCGTGAAGAGCAGGCCCTCCCGGCGGTTCCCGAGCGCGGCGCAGAGGTAGGCGCCCAGGAGCCCGAGGTTGGTGGCCGTGGCCAGCGCGTATGCGGCGGGGAAGCCCAGGTGTTCCGAAAGGCTCAGGAGCAGGAGAAAGAAGATCGCGATGGACAGGCCCACCAGGAGGTACTGCACCGGGTGCACCGGCAGGGACCGCAGCAGCTCCCGCAGGAGGAAGGCGGCGAAGGTGAGCAGGACGAAGAGGAAGCCATACTTCACGGCCCGCTCGGACTGCAGGTGGACGTTGACCGGATCGATGAAGGCCACGCCGAAGTCGAGGGCGGTCGACTTCGGGCCGCCGGCGAGCAGGGTGTCCAGGTCCCGGCTCAGGCTGGGAATCTTCCACAGGGCGGAAAAGCCCTTGGCGGACCAGGCCCGCTCCAGCGGCGCGAAGCCGCCTTCGAAGCTGGGGGCGGGCCAGGCCCCCTGGAGGCGGACCTGGGTCTCCTCCGCCACGGGGGCCACGCGGATGGCCCGGGTGCCCATCAGCTCCAGCGGGATCTCGAAGGCGAGGTTCCGGGCCCGGCCCAGGTCCAGGCCCGGGAGGTCGGCGTGGACGCCCGCGGCCGGGTAGTCGCGGCGCGTGCCGGGAAGGAATTCCTGGGTCCTGCCGTCAACGGCGAGCGTCATCCGGTTCAGGATGCCCCGGGTGTCGCTGATGCCCAGGACGACCCTGGGCGTGCCCAGCCGGAGGTTCCTGCCGGCGCGGATGCCCGCGTCGGCTTCCAGGGAGAAGTGGCCCTTCAGGGGGCCCGTGAGGCGGTAGACCTGGGTCCTGTAGAGCCCACGCCGCCGGGCTTCGATGCCGATCCCACCGTCGAGCTCAAGCTCCCTGGGGACGAGGCAGGTTTCTCCCTGGCGTTCCTCCCATACCTCGCGCAGTTCCCCGGTCTTCTCGCTTCTTTCGGTCCGCTTCTCGTCCACCGTGTATGGGATCACCAGGAGGGGCCCCACGAGTGTCTGGGGGGATGCGGTGAGGCGTGCCACCTCGGCCTCGGTCTCGCCTTGGCGCGCGTTGCGGGCCGCGACGAGCTCCCGTGTCCAGGAAAGAGGGATCAGCAGGAGCAGGGCCAGGCCGAGCACGGCCAGAATCTTCAGGACGAACGGGATCCTCATGGGGGCCTCCAGGGTTGATGCCTGGAGGATCCCCGGGTTCCGTGAAGTCCATGAGAAGCCCCGTGAAGCGGGTGTGATTCAGCGGGGCAAGGTGATGCGGGCCACGGCACCGCCTTCGGGATGGTTCTCCAGGGAGGCGGTCCCTCCGTGAAGCAGGGCCACCTCCTTGACGAAGCAGAGCCCCAGGCCCGTCCCCCGGGATCCGCCGGCGGGCCGGGGAAGGGAAAAGAAGGGCGTGAAGACCTTTTCCAGGGCGAAACCGGGAAGGCCGGGGCCCCGGTCCCGGACCGCCATCACGAGGGTGTCGGGTCCCGTCTCGAGGGTGACCTCCACGGCGCTGCCCCGGGGGGCGAAGGACAGGGCGTTGTCCAGGAGGTTTCCGAGGGCCTGCTCCAGCAGGAAGGCTTCCCCCGTGACGGGAGCGGGCCGGTCCGGTCCCACCCGGAGTTCCACACCCAGCCGCGCGGCCTCCTCCTGCCGGCTCGCGGCCACCTTCCGCGCGAGGGGGCCGGGCTCCACCGGCGCGGGGGTCTGGAGCTGCTGGCGGTGCCGGAGGCTGGCGAGGGTGAGCATGCGCTCCACCAGTTCCCGCATGCGCTTCTCCTGCTCCAGGATATTGCCCGTGAACCGGGCGCGGTCCGCCTCGGGGAGGTCCTCCGAGAGCAGTTCCGCGGCGCCCCGGATCGCCGAGAGGGGGCTCTTCATCTCGTGGGTGAGGGTGTGGATGTAGTGCTCCACATAGTCCCGGCCGTCGATGCGGGCGCGCATGGCCTCCAGGGCCGCACCCAGCTCCCGCAGCTCGGGGGCGCCCAGGGCCGGCAGCGGGGTCTTGCCGTCCACCCCCACATCGCGGGCGTAGGCCTGGAGACGGGTCACGTCCCGGGTGAGCCACCAGGTGAGGACCAGGCCGATGCCGAGGGAGGCCGCGACCAGGATGGCCCCGGCCACCCGGATCCGGTGCTCGCTGCGTTGAGCGAAGGGCTGCACGAGGGCCGTGGGGGCCACCACGGTCAGCACGCCCACGATCCGGCCCTCCCTGCGCACCGGGGCGGCCACGTGCATGGCCGCGGTCCCGGGGTTTCCCGGGTCCAGGCGCGTCACCCGGGCCCCGTACTGCCCCCGGAGGGTCAGGGCCACGTCGTTCCACCGGGAGTAGTCCTGGCCCACGGCGTCCCCGTCGCTGTCGAAGCGGACGATGCCCTCGGCGTCGGTAACGTAGAGGCGGAGCCCGGCGCCCGTCTTCGTCATCCACCCGATGCGGGCCCGGACGTCCCGGGCCTGGTAGTTCCGGAAGGCCTGGGCCAGCCTTCCCTGGACCAGGGTCCCCCGGGCCATGTCCTGGGCGGCGAGCTCGGCCAGCAGGTTCGCCGTGTCCACGAGGGCCACTTCCATGCCTTGCCGGACCCCGGGCTTGACCTCCCTGGAGAAGGTGGAAAGCCCAACGTAGGCCGCCATCCCCACGATGAGGAAGACGCCCAGCAGGAGCCGGAACCCGAGCCTCACGGGACGTCGGCGCTGTAGCCCACGCCCCGGTGGGTCTGGATGGGGTCGGCCGCGGGGTCCAGGGCGCGGATCTTGCCCCGCAGGGTCTTGATGTGGGTGTCCACGGTGCGG